>Ga0180222_1002805_pt1 | contig 12839 bp, 7 predicted proteins | sample eDN5th37CKraftOP_FD_151336 | JGI IMG/M metagenome (GOLD analysis project Ga0180222, IMG submission 151336) | Enriched Organic Plus compost microbial communities from Emeryville, California, USA - eDNA 5th pass 37_C Kraft OP (version 2) (version 2) ... | reverse complement strand
GCCTGGCCCAACTGGTCGCCGACCGGCAGGTAACCGCCGCCGAACTGCTCGAGGCCGCGAAAGCCCGGGCAGCCGAGGTCAATCCACGCATCAACGCGATCATCCGCGATATTCCGGTCACCGCCCCCGAGCGACCCGAGGGCCCGTTCGCCGGGGTACCGTTCCTCATCAAGGACCTCTCCCAGGATTACGCAGGCCAGCCGACCTCCAGCGGGTCGCGGGCCTTCAGGAACCTGCCCGCCCGCGAACACGCCACCGTCGTGCGGCGCTGGCTCGACGCCGGGCTGACCATCTTCGGCAAAACCAACACCCCCGAATTCGGCGCGAAGGGCATCACCGAACCCGAGGCCTTCGGCCCGAGCCGTAACCCGTGGGACCTGACCCGCAGCCCCGGCGGCTCGTCGGGCGGCTCCGCGGCCGCGGTCGCGGCGGGCATCGTGCCGTGCGCGGGTGCCAGCGACGGCGGCGGCTCGATCCGCATCCCGGCGGCGTGCTGCGGGCTGGTCGGCCTCAAACCGGGTCGCGGCCTGACCCCGTCGGGTCCCGCCGTCGCCGAGTCGATGCACGGCGCGGCCGTGCAGGGTGTGGTGTCGCGGACGGTGCGCGACACCGCCGCGATGCTCGACGTGCTGCGCGGCGGCGAGCCGTTCGGACCGTATGCTCCTGCGATTCCGCAGGATTCGTTCCTGTCGGCGGTCGGCGCCGATCCGGGCCGGCTGCGCATCGGGTTCCGGGTGCCGTCGGCGATCAACCCCGATCCGCACCCCGAGGCGTACAAGGCGGTCGAGGCGACGGTCACCGCGCTGACCGATCTCGGCCACCACGTCGACGAGCTGCCGCAGGCACCGTTCGACGACGCCGCGCTGGCCCGCGACTTCCTGCTGGCGTGGTTCGTCTACACCGCCTGGGAGCTCGCCGAGGCCAAACAGCTGACCGGTGCGGGCGACGACCAGTTCGAGCGCGACACCCTGATCCTGGCCGCCATCGGGCGCGCCACCAGCAGCGTGGACTACCTCGACGCGGTGCACCGGCGGCACGCCCACACCCGGCGGCTGACCGAGTATTTCGACTCCTACGACCTGCTGCTGACCCCGACGCTGGCCACCCCGCCGCCGCGGATCGGCGAGTTCGAACTTCCCGCCGCCCTGCAGAAGGGCGCCGACCTGCTGATCAAGACCCGCACCGCGCGGCTGCTGAAGTACACCAAGATCGTCGACGACATGGTGGACAAGAACCTCGCCTGGGTGCCGTACACGCAGCTGGCCAATCTCACCGGGCGCCCGGCGATCTCGCTGCCTCTGCACTGGACGGCCGACGGGCTGCCACTCGGCGTGCAGTTCGTGGCCCCGCTCGGCGGGGAGTCACGGCTGATCAGCCTGGCCGCTCAGCTGGAGCAGGCGGTGCCGTGGGCCGACCGGATCCCGCCGCTGTAGCAGCTAGCCCCCACCCCGGAGTCGCGGTAGCGCACCCGCGGAATGGCGGTCAGCGTGGGCGACGTGCGCCGTCTGCTTCGAGAGGCTGAGTGACATACGCCAGCCGCCGAAGGAGATCCGATGTCCACGCCCACCACCGCACCCAGTTCCGGACTCGCACCCGCCGCGGTCGAGCGGTTCACCGCCGTCGCCGAGGTCGTCACCGACACCGCCGTGCTCACCGAGCGCGGCCGCGACTTCTGGGGAGTCGGCGGGGTCGCCGAACTCATGCTGCGCCCGCACAGTCGCGACGAGATTGCCGAGATCATGCGCATCGCAACGGAGTTCAACGTTGCGATGGTGCCGCGCGGCGGTGCCTCGAACTGCTCCGGCGGGATGATGGCCGACGGCGGCCGCGTTCTGCTCGACCTGTCCGGCCTCAACCGCATTCTCGAAGTCGACGTCAAGCGCCGGCGCGCCCGTGTCGAGCCCGGCGTCGTCAACTCCGACCTGCAGGACCACCTGGCACCGTACTGGCTGTGCTTCTCCCCCGACCCGGTGTCGGCACACCTGGCCACCGTCGGCGGCAATCTCATTGAAAACGCCGGTGGGCCACACGCTTTGAAGTACGGCGTGACCTACAACCACATCCTCGCCGCCGACGTGGTGCTGCCCGACGGCACGACGGTGAGCCTCAGCGCCGACGACACCGGGCCCGATCTACTCGGCGTCATCATCGGGTCGGAGGGCACACTGGGCATCGTCACCGAGGTCACCGTCGCGCTGCGCCCGATCGCCCCGGTCACGCACAGCCTGATGGGTGCGTTCGCCACCGCCCGCGAGGCCGCCGACACCATCGCCGCGGTGATCGCCACCGGGGTGGTGCCCGCCGCAGTCGAATGGCTGGACCGCGACGGCATCAACGGGCTGCAGCAGTTCTACGACACCGGCTATCCGCTCGACGCCGACTCCATCGTGCTGATCGACGTCGACGGCACCGCCGAGGAGGTCGCCCGCGACCAGTCCATCGTCGAACGGGTGCTGCGTGAGCACGCCACCGAGGTGCGGGTGGCCGAGGACGAAACCGACCGTGCCGCACTGTGGTACGGCCGCCTGCACGCCCCCGACTCGGTGGTGCAGAGCGGTAAGGGGTTCTTCATCGGCGATGTCACCGTGCCGCGCGACCGGATCCCGGAGATGCAGGCGGCCATCCAGGCGACCGCCGAACGCCACCGCGACGGGCTGCTGTTCATCGCGGTGTGCGGCCACGCCGGCGACGGCGACCTACACCCGACGACGTTCTACGACAAGGACAATCCGCTCGCGGCCTCGGCACTGGAAGCCGCCAACGACGAGATCATCGAAGCCGCACTGCGTCTCGGTGGAACGATCACCGGTGAGCACGGCGTCGGCACCGAGAAGATCCCGTTCATGACCAAGCGGTTCAGCCCGGTGGAGATCGCCGCCCAGCGCGCGATCAAGCAGGTCTTCGATCCGGCCGGGCTGCTCAACCCCGGGGTGATGCTGCCGGAACGGTCACCCGGGGAGCCGCCCGTCGACGGGTTCGCCGCCGCGGTCCGCGACGCCCTCGCGGGCACCACCCGGCCGGCCGCACCGCTGACCTCCGGTGCCGACACCACGATTTCGGCCAGCTTCGGCAATCTCAGCCTGACCGTCGGCGCCGACGCCACCCTCGACGCGATCAGCGGCTACCTCGACGCGAACGGCATCACCTGCGCCGCGATCCCCGGCAGCGGGGGTGACCGCACGATCGGCGAACTGGTCGCCACCGCGACCGGCGAGGAGCGGCTCGCGGTGCGGCACGCGCTGCTCGGCGCCGACGTCACCGTCGTCGACGGGCAGACCCCGGCGCGGTTCGGCGGGCAGACCATGAAGGACGTCGCCGGCTACGACACCAAGCGGCTCTACCTCGGCGGCCACGGCGCGTTCGGCGCGCTGCGCACCCTGACCTTCAAGATCGACGTGCGCACCTAAACCCTCGCGAGCAGACGCAGAATCGCACGGATTCACTGAGAAAAGTGCGATTCTGCGTCTGCTCGCGGTCAGAGGAGTTTGAAGTAGGGGATGGCCTCGGCGTCGTCGCCCTCGCCGAGGGTCTTGAACGCCACCTGCACGCGGGCGCCGTACAGGTCGGCCTCGGGGTCGGCCTTCGGGAACGACGTCCACCACCACGGGCCCTCGTCGAGCTCGACGATGCCGACCGGCAGCTTGAACACGTCGCCGCCCGGCAGCTTCTGGTGCACCACCGACCAGCTGATGATCGTGCCGGTGCCCGCCGCCGGGAACCGGGTGTAGCGCTCGGGGTCGATGGAGGTGTCGAACTGCGGGTGCAGCACCTCGCCGGTCTGGTTGTCGCGCACCAGCAGGAACTCGCCGCGCTTGGTGCCGTCGAGGAACTCCGCGGACTGCGGGTCGCGCTGAATCGGGAAGATAGGCATCGGAAGTCGCGCTCCTAGTTGTCGGTGCCGAGCACCAGCGTCGAGTGGTAGTCGAGGATGCCGCCGTTGCCGGACACCAGCACCCGATCGTGGTTTTCGACCTGGCGTTCGCCGCCCTGGCCGCGGGCCTGCACGACCGCCTCGTGCAGCGGCGTCATGCCCCACATGTAGAACGCGGACAGCTCACCGCCGCCGGTGTTGAACTTCAGCTTGCCGTTCGGGCCGATCATGCCGGGCTCCGACAGCGCCGGACCGCCCTCACCCTTCGGGACGAAGCCGTAGTCCTCCAGCGTCAGCAGCGCGGTGAACGTGTAGCAGTCGTAGATCTGGGCGACGCCGATCTCGTCCAGCGAGGTCTGCGCCATCTTCAGCGCCGCGGGGCCGGACTGCGCGGCGCCGCTGACCAGACCGAAGTCGTCGTTGCGGATCCCCGACCGGCCGGGATGTGCCTGCGCCCAACCGAGTACGCGCACCGGGGGCTGGCGCAGGGTGCGGGCCCGCTCCAGCGACGTGACGATCAGCGCGACACCGCCGTTGCTGACCAGACAGCAGTCGTAGAGGTGGAACGGCTCGGCGATGTAGCGGCTGGCGTGGTACTCCTCCAGCGTCAACGGGGTGCCGTAGAACTGGGCGATCGGGTTCATCTGCGCCCACTCGCGCTGCGCCACCGCGATGGCCCCGAAGTGGTCGTTGGTGGTGCCGTACTTCTTCATGTGCCGGCGCGCGGCCAGGGCGTACATCGTCGTCGGCGACATGATCCCGTTGGAGGCGGTGATGCCGTCGAACCCGCGCGGCATCCGCCGCGAACCCGAGTACGCCGCCGACGAGCTGCCCTTCTCTTTGAGCGGGGCGTCGGCCCACACGATCGCGACAGTGTCGACCATCCCGGACTGCACCGCCATCGACGCGTACTGCACCATCTGCCCGGCCGTCGAACCGTAACCCTGCATCTGGGTCAGCAGCCTCAGGTCGGTCAGGCCCAGCTGCTGCTGCAGCTCGATGCCGACGCGGCCCTTCAGCCCGCCGGAGACCAGCAGACCGTCGATGTCGGAGAGCTCGAGCCCGGCGTCGGCCGCGGCCAGTCGCACCGCCTGCGCGGCGAACTGTTGCGCGGTCCTGCCGAAGACCTTGCCCTGTTCGGTGATGCCGAGGCCGGCGATGGCCGCCGTGGGTTGACTCATGGTGTCGATTGTTTGCGGCCCGATCGGCGCCTGTAAACGACCTAACGGCTCACCGGCACGTGCTCGGTTCGGAAATCTGTCCCGTCCTCAGGCATGTCCCAATCGGAAACCCGCCGGTGATCCGATCCGTGATTTACAGCGCACCGTCCAAGCCCAACGATGAGACCAGCGAAAGGCGGTAGAGATGACGATCAGTGTTGCCGAACGCGCAGAGCTGCGCACGGCGGTCGGCGAGTTGCTGGCCGACAAGTGCACCGAGGCCGATGTGCGCCGGGTGATGGAGACCGAGGACGGCTACGACGCCGACCTGTGGCGGGCGCTGGCCGAGCAGGGTGTGCTCGGCATGCTCGTCGACGCCGACCACGGCGGCATGGGCTTCGGGGCACTCGAGCTGGAGGCCGTCGCCGAGGAGACCGGCGCCGCCCTGCAGCCCGCCCCGTTCATCTCCAGCGCCGTGCTGACCGTGGCGCTGGTCAACGCCGCCGGCTCGGCCGAGGACTCGGCGCGGCTGCTGCCCGGGCTGGCCGACGGCACCTCGATCGGCACCGTCGCGATCACCGGTAAGAAGGGCACCTGGACCCCCGAGGGTGTCGAGGTGCGCGCCGACGCCGACGGAAAGCTCACCGGCGAGGCGCATTACGTGACCTGGGGTCAGGCCGCGAACGTGATCCTGGTGGTCGCCAGCACCGGCGACGGTGTCGGCGTCTTCGAGGTCGCCCCCGACGCCGAGGGCTTCACCCGCACGGCGGCAACGGTTTTCGACCCGTCGGTGCGGCTGTCCACCTTCACCTTCGCCGGCACCCCGGCCCGCCGGCTCGGCACCGCCGGCTGGGAGGCCGTCGCCGAGGCGCTGGACTACGCGGTGATCGCCTCGGCCGGTGAGCAGGCCGGCGGCACCCGCAGGATCTTCGACATGACGATCGAGTACCTCAAGACCCGGGTGCAGTTCGGTCGTCAGATCGGCTCCTTCCAGGCCCTCAAGCACATGGCCGCCGATCTGCTGATCGAGGTCGAGAACGCCACGTCGGCCGCGCAGCATGCCGCCGCCGAGAAGGCCGCGGGCAGCGCGGATGCCGCGGGTGCCATCGCGCTGGCGGGCTTCGCCTGCGCCGAGGCCTACGAGACCGTGTCGATGAACGCCATCCAGATGCACGGCGGCATCGGCTTCACCTGGGAGCACCCGGCGCACCTGTTCGTGCGCCGCGCCCGCACCGGCCTGCAACTGTTCGGCGGCACCCGCCTGCACCGCGAACGCTACCTCGTCTCGAAAGGCGCCTGACCATGACCAACACCGAGCTGCCCAGCGCCGAACAGCTGGCCGAGGAAGTCCGTAACTGGTTGCGCGACAACTACACTCCGCTGCCGAAGAACCCGGATCCGTGGACCACCACCCCGGAGCGCATCGAGTGGCTGGAGAAGGTGCTCGAGGCCGGTTACGCGGTGCCGACCTACCCGGTCGAGTGGTTCGGCCGCGGCTACCCCAACAAGCTGGCCAAGGTCATCGCCCAGGAGTTCGCGGCGGTCAAGGCGCCCGGCGCCTGCCAGGACCGCTACAACATCCCCGCCAACACCACGCTGGCGCTGGGCACCGAGCAGCTCAAGAAGGATCTGCTGCGCAACTTCCTCGTCGAGCGCAGCCGCACCTGCCTGCTCTACAGCGAGCCGGGCGCCGGTTCCGACCTGGCCAGCGTGCGCACCACCGCGACCCGCGACGGCGACGAGTGGGTGGTGACCGGCCAGAAGGTGTGGACCTCGGGCGCCCAGACCGCCGACTACGCACTGCTTCTCGCGCGCACCGACTGGGATGTGCCCAAGCACAAGGGCCTGAGCCTGTTCATCATGCCGATGAAGCAGCCCGGCATCGAGGTGCGCCCGCTGGTGCAGATCACCGGTGAGTCGCACTTCAACGAGGTGTTCATCAACGACGCCAAGGTCCCGCACGCCTACCTGCTCGGCGAGGAGGGCAACGGTTGGCGCGCACTGCAGGTGGCGCTGGCCTACGAGCGCTCGATCATGGGCGACACCGCCCGCACCTCGCGCAGCAAGAAGGCCAACACGCTGATCGACCTGGCCCGTGAGCACGGCAAGCTCGACGACGCCGCGATCCGCGACCAGCTCGCCACGGTGCTGGCGATGCGGGAGCTCAACCGGCTCAACAACGCTCGCGCGAAGGCCTCGACGTCGACCGGCACCTCGAGCTCGATCATGTCGCTGGGCAAGCTGGCGATGTCGAAGATCCTGCACACCGAGGCCGCGCTGAAGACCAAGATCATCGGTGCGCAGGCGCTGCTGTCCGGTCCGGAGAACCCGGTCGGTGACGACGTGAACTTCCAGACGCTCAACGCGTTCTTCACCTCGATCGGCGGTGGCACCGACCAGATCCAGCGCAACATCATCGGCGAACGCGTCCTGGGCCTGCCCAAGGAGCCCGAGACCGATCGCGACATCCCGTTCCGCCAGGCCCGCCGGAGCTGACAACCCATGACTGACGCCTACGATCCCCCACTGCTCGGTACCCGGGTCCTCGACCTGACGTCGGGTCCGATGACGGCCGTCGGCCGGCTGTTCGCCGACCTCGGTGCGACGGTCACCGCGCTGAACCTGCGCGGTGTCACCGGCGACGACACCGTCGGCCCGATCGTCGACGGCGTGCCGGTGCAGACCGCGATCAACCGGCACGGGATGGCGTCGGTGGAGCTCGACTCCGCCACGGACGCAGCCGAATTCGAGCGGTTGCTGGCGGAATCGGACATCCTGATCGAGAACACCCAGCCCGGGTCGTCGGCCGAGGCGACGCTGGCGGTGCGCGAGATCCGCCGGCGACACCCGTCGCTGGTGATCCTGTCGATCAGCGACTTCGGCCGCGACAACGACTACAAGCGCTGGCAGGCCACCACCCCGGTGCTGCACGCGCTGACCAGCGAGCTGTCCCGGTCCGGCATCCCGGGCCGCGAACCGCTGGTGCCGCCCGCCGACCTGCCGTACCAGGTGGCCGCCGCGCAGGCCGCGGTGATGACGATGGCGATCTACCTGGACCGGCTGCGCACCGGCGAGGGCGACCTGATCGACTTCTCGGTGCTCGACGGGGCGATGCAGACCCTGGATCCGCCGTTCGGTTCGGCGGGCACCGGCTCGGCCGGTGTGGCGGTCAGCGCGCAGGCCCGCGACTGGAACTCCGAGCAGCTGCGCTACCCGATCATCCCGTGCAAGGACGGCCACGTCCGCATCTGCATCCTGGCCAAGCGGCAGTGGCGCGGCATGTTCACCTGGATGGGTGAGCCGGAGGAGTTCTCCGACCCGTCCTACGACAAGCTCGGCAAGCGGTTCCACTCCCCCGCCCTGTTCGAGGCGATCAAGAAGTTCTGCTCGGACAAGACCCGCGCCGAACTCGAGGCGCAGGGCCAGCAGCACGGTGTGCCGACGGCGGCGGTGCTCACCCTGTCCGAGGCGCTCACCGCCGAGCACTTCCAGGAGCGCGGCTTCTTCCGCGACGTCGAGCTGACCCCCGGGGTGACCGCCCCGGTTCCCGTCGGCGTCAGCGTGATCGACGGCCAGCGCGCCAGCGCACTCAACATCGACGGCCAGGCGGCCAGCCCGACCGGGGCACCGAAGCTGGCCGCCCGCAACCGCGGCGGCCAGGGCCTGCCGCTGGAGGGCATCCGGGTGCTCGACCTCGGCGTGATCGTGGTCGGCGCCGACACCGGGCGGCTGTTCGGCGACCTGGGCGCCGACGTCGTCAAGATCGAGCACTCCGCCTACCCGGACGGGCTGCGCGTCGGCCGCTTCGGCTCGATGACCCAGCCGTTCGCCGCCGGGCACCGCAACAAGCGCTCGATCGGCATCGACCTGCGCTCGGAGGAGGGCCGCGCGCTGGCGCACCGACTCGTCGAGGTGTCCGACGTCGTGCTGACCAACTTCAAACCCGGTGTGGCCGAGTCGCTCGGGATGGACTACGCCACGCTCAAGGACGTCAACCCGGGCGTCGTCGTCGTGGACAGCTCGGCGTACGGGCCGACCGGGCCGTGGGCCAAGCGCCTCGGCTACGGGCCGCTGGTGCGCGCCGCCGTCGGGTTCACCAACCTGTGGACCTATCCCGGTGAGTCCGAGACGTTCTGCGACACCGTGACCGTCTATCCCGACCACGTCGCCGCCCGCATCGGCGCGGTGTCGGCGCTGGCGGCGCTGCTGCGCCGGGAGCGCACCGGCCGCGGCGGCTCGGTGAGCATCTCGCAGGCCGAGGTGATGCTCAGCCACCTGGCCGCCGACATCGCCGCCGACGCGCTGCAGCGGTCCGGGCGCACCCGCACCGACGAGGGCCACGACCACCCGTGGGGCATGTTCTCGACCAGCGAGGACGACGGCTGGATCGCGGTGACCGTGCGCGACGACGCCGACCTGCAGGCGCTGCGCTGGGTGCTGGGCGTGCCCGGCGACGGACCGGTGGGTGCCGAGCAGGTCCGGGAGTGGACGAGCCGGCACACGCGGCTGGAGGCGATGGAGCGGCTGCAGTCGGCGGGTGTGCCCGCCGGTGCGGTGCTGCACGCCCACGAGCTGCCCGCCTGGAACTACTACGAGCAGCGCCGCGCGTTCCGCGAGGAGCTTCATCCTTACGGCGGCTCGACCCCGTACATGATGGAGAACGTGCAGGTCCACGCCGATCACGTGGCCGACCCGCCGCTCGGGCAGGCGCCGCTGATCGGCGAGCAGACCGCCGAGATCGCCGCCGAGCTGCTCGGCCTGGACGCCGACCAGATCGCCGCGCTGCACGAGAAGGGTGTCCTGGAGACCATCCAGCCGGACCCCGTCCCGCAGGGCTGACGGGGCCGCAGGGCTGATCTCGTAGCATTCGAGGGGGTCCGCGCGGACTGCGCGACCATCGTTCGAATGCGGCAGGAATGGACATCGACTTCACCAGGCTCCGGTACTTCGTCGCGGTCGCCGACGAGCTGCACTTCAAGCGGGCCGCCGACAAGTTGATGATCACGCCGCCGCCGCTGAGCAAGCAGATCAAGCTGCTGGAGAAGGAGCTCGGTGGGCCGCTGTTCGAACGCGGCTACCACGAGGTGCGGCTGACCGCACTCGGCGAGCGGCTGCTGGGCCCGGCCCGGGAGATCCTGCGCCAGGTCGAGGACTTCAAGTCGCTGGCCGCCCAGGAGGTGGCGGGACTGGCCCCGCTGCGGGTGAGCGCGACGGCGTACGCCCCGTCGGATCTGCTGGCCCAGCTGGAGTCGGTGCTGGCCGGGCTGCCGGAGCCGACGGAGTTCAACGTGCCCGGCTCGGCGGCCGAGGTGACCGCCAAGCTGATCGCCGGGCACGCCGAGCTGGGCCTGATCCACCTGCCCGCCAGCGACAAACGGCTGCGCTACAAGGTGGTGGCCGCCTACCAGGGTGCGATCGCGGTGCGCTACGACGATCCGCTGGCCGAACGGGACCTGGTCGCCATCGAGGATCTGCGCGACCGCGAGGTGGCCATCGACATCGCGCGGCCCAACCCGGTGGTGATGGCGAGCATGACCCGCCAGCTCAACAACCGCGGCGTGAACAACATCGTGCGGACGACGAATCAGCGCGGCGGCGAGGTCGAGATGGCCACGCAGGTCTTCAACCGTCATCTGGTCGCGGTGATCAGCTACGCGCCGGAGTCGTTCATCGGCAAGATGTTCTCCCCGCCGGAGTTCAAGATGATCCCGATCGACGAAACCACCTGGCCGCCAGCGCAGATCGCGTTGGCGTGGGTGCCGGAGCGGCTGCGGTCGCGGTTGTCGGAGATCGAGTTCGCGGTGGATCAGATCGCGGATAAGCTCGGCCCGGTGCACCGCGGTGCGTGATCTCAGTGCGTGATCTCCTGTCGGCCGAGAACCTGCGGGACGCCGATCCCGACGACCTGTTCACGGCGTTCGCCGAGTGGGCCGAGGCCAACGGCACCACGCTGTACCCGGCGCAGGAGGAGGCGCTGATCGAACTGGTCAGCGGCGCCAACGTGATCCTGTCGACGCCGACCGGGTCGGGCAAGTCGCTGGTGGCCACCGGCGCGCTGTTCGCGGCGCTGGCCGGCGGGCGGCGCAGCTTCTACACCGCCCCGATCAAGGCGCTGGTCAGCGAGAAGTTCTTCGCGATGTGCGACGTGTTCGGCGCCGCCAACGTCGGCATGCTCACCGGCGACGCCGCGGTCAACTCCGAGGCGCCGATCATCGTGTGCACCGCCGAGGTGCTGGCCAACATCGCGCTGCGGGAGGGCGGACCGCGGGGGCCGCTCGGCGGTGAGCCGGTCATGGTGGTGATGGACGAGTTCCACTTCTACGGCGACCCCGAGCGCGGCTGGGCCTGGCAGGTGCCACTGCTGGAGCTGCCGAAGGCCCAGTTCCTGTTGATGTCGGCCACACTCGGTGACGTCACGTTCCTGCGGGAGGACCTGACCCGGCGCACCGGCCGGCCGACGGCGCTGGTCGCCAACGCGGAACGCCCTGTGCCGCTGTTCTTCTCGTATGCGACGACACCGATGCACGAGACCATCGGCGATCTGCTCGACACCAGACAGGCGCCGATCTACGTCGTGCACTTCACCCAGGCGTCGGCGCTGGAGCGGGCGCAGGCGCTGATGAGCGTCAACGTGTGCACCAAGGAGGAGAAGGCCGCGATCGCCGAGCACATCGGGGCGTTCCGGTTCTCCACCTCGTTCGGCTCGACGCTGTCGCGGCTGGTGCGCCACGGCATCGGGGTGCACCACGCCGGGATGCTGCCGAAGTACCGCCGGCTGGTCGAACAGCTGGCCCAGGCCGGTCTGCTCAAGGTCATCTGCGGCACCGACACTCTCGGCGTCGGCATCAACGTGCCGATCCGCACCGTGGTGTTCTCGGCGCTGTCCAAGTACGACGGGGTGCGCACCCGGTTGCTCAACGCCCGCGAGTTCCACCAGATCGCGGGCCGCGCCGGGCGCGCCGGTTTCGACACCGCGGGCACCGTCGTCGTGCAGGCACCCGACCACGAGGTGGAGAACCTCAAACAGTTCGCCAAGGTCGCCGACGATCCGAAGAAGCGACGGAAGCTGGTGCGCCGTAAGGCACCCGAGGGCATGGTGCCGTGGAGCGAGTCGACGATGAAGCGGCTGGTCGACGCGAGCCCCGAACCGCTGGTCAGCAACATGCGGGTGTCGACGGCGATGATCCTGGACGTGGTGGCCCGCCCCGGCGACCCGTTCGCGGCGATGCGCCGGCTGCTCACCGACAACCACGAGCCGCGCAAGCGTCAGCTCCGCCATATCCGCGAGGCGGTCGGTATCGCGCGGTCGCTGCTGCAGGCGGGGGTGATCGAGCGGCTCGACGAACCCGAGCCGGACGGCCGCCGCTACCGGCTGACGGTCGACCTGCCGCCGAACTTCGCGCTGTACCAACCGTTGTCGACGTTCGCGCTGGCCGCCGTCGAGGTGCTCGACCCGGAGTCCGACACCTTCGCGCTGGACGTGGTGTCGGTGATCGAGGCGACGCTGGAGGACCCGCGCCAGATCCTGGCCGCGCAGCTGAACAAGGCCCGCGGTGAGGCGGTCGCGGCGATGAAGGCCGAGGGCATCGAGTACGAGGAGCGCATCGAGCTGCTCGACGAGGTCACCTACCCGAAACCGCTCGACGAGCTGCTCACCCACACCTTCGAGATGTACCTGCGCTCCAACCCGTGGGCCGCCGACGGTCACCTGTCGCCGAAGTCGGTGGTGCGCGAGATGTGGGAGCGCGCCATGACGTTCCGCGAGTACGTCAGCCACTACGGGCTGACCCGCTCGGAGGGCGCGGTGC
>Ga0180222_1002801_pt1 | contig 12871 bp, 14 predicted proteins | sample eDN5th37CKraftOP_FD_151336 | JGI IMG/M metagenome (GOLD analysis project Ga0180222, IMG submission 151336) | Enriched Organic Plus compost microbial communities from Emeryville, California, USA - eDNA 5th pass 37_C Kraft OP (version 2) (version 2) ... | reverse complement strand
GCGGCGCGAGGGGCGGGCGTCGATCTGGTCGTCCACAGCTCCGTATCCCATGCGGGCGGCATCGAAACGATGGAGGGATGGGACGAGGGGCGCTGGTCGCGCAATTATTGGGAGAGCAAGCGCGATGCCGAAGCCATTGTGCGCGACAGCGGCTGCCCGCGCCATGTGATCGTGCGGCCCGCGTTCATGATGGAAAATTTCGCGATGCCCAAGGCGGGCTGGATGTTCCCCGATCTCGCCGCCGGCGAGCTGGTGACGGCGCTCGATCCCGAAACGAAGATGGTGTTGGTCGCCGCCGGGGATATCGGCGCCGTCGCGCGCGCCGCGATCGAACGGCCCGATCTCTTCCACGGCCGCGCGCTGGAGCTGGCGGGCGATCTGCTGACCCTGCCCGAAATCGCGGCCATCCTCTCGCGGGTGAAGGGCCGCCGTATCCTCGCCCGCACGATGGCGGCGGAACAGGTGGTCCGCCGCGGCCAGCATGCGGGCTGGGTCGAAACCCAGCAATGGATGAACAGCGTGAACTATCCCGCGCGGCCGCAGGAAATGGCGGCCTGCGGCGTGACGCCCACCTCTTTCGAGAACTGGGCCGAAAGCCATGTCGACGCCATTCCGGGCAACGGTCACTCCACGACGCTGTCGGGATAGCGCCCCATGGCGAGATAGAAGCAGGCGGCGGTGGCGAAGGACAGCGCTGCCACGCCGATCGCCACGTCGTAATGGCCGAAATAATCATAGGCCCGCCCGATCAGGCTCGCCCCCAGCGCCACGCCCAGCGCGATGCCGAGGGTCGACAGGCTGTAGATGGTGGCATAGCTGCGTAGCCCGAAATAGCGGGCGATCATGAACGCCACTATGTCGATCTCCGCCCCCTGGCCGAGGCCGATCATCAGCACCGCGCCGTAGAACAGGACCGGCGGCACGTCGCTTTGCAGCAGCAGCAGGCACCCGGCCGCCGGGGCGAGGTTGAGGATGAAGGCGATGGCGGGCGCCCAGAAACGGTCGACGAGGATGCCGCTCAGCAGCGCGCCCATCGCGGCGGCCAGCCCCATCACCGACACCGCGCCGACGGCGGTGACGGCATCCAGCCCCTTTTCGATCGCCAGCGGCTTCATCTGCGACAGCAGCGCCACCACCGGCACATAGTTGAGCACCGATGCGGCGATGAGGATGCGTACCTTGCGCATCGCCAGCAAGTCCCGCCATGATTGCGCGTGCTCCGCGCTCGCCGCGCCGCCGCGCCGCGCGCCGACCTGTTGCCCGGCGGGCAGCCACAGCCGGATGGCGGGCAGCGCGACCAGCCCCATCAGCGCGCCGAGCAGGAGATAGCCGCCCGCCGTCCCGAAGCGGTTGATCACCGGGAACAGCAGCATCGGCATCAGCGCGCCCGCGCAGGCGAGGCCCGACCGCCCGATCGCGAGGGCCGTCCCCCGCGTGCGGTCGAACGCGCCGCTCAATATGCGGGTGACGGTAATGCCGGTGGTCGCCATCCCCACCATGGAAAAGAAGAAATAGGCCGCATAATAATAGCCCAGCGATCCCCCCATCGCCGCCAGCAGCAGATAGCCGATGACGGTCAGCAACAGGCCCGCCGACAATATCGGGCGCACCCCGTGGCGGTCCGTCAGCCGCCCGACCACCGGCGCGGCGAAGGCGGTGGCGAGGCCGAAGCTGTGGACGAAGGCGATCTCCCCCCGCGACCAGCCGAATTGCTGTTGCAGCGGCTCGACGAACAGGCTGGATACCGCCGGATAGAGGGAATAGCCTAGCGACCCCGCGAGCAGCGCGGCGACGCCTGGGCGCCAGGCCGCCTTCCACTCCTCCACTATCAACCGGCTGTGGGATGCGGGCGCGGCCGCCGCTGTCGCTGGGCTGTTCTCCTTCATCGGCCGATCGTGCGGCAAGGCGGCGGCCCTGCCCAGCCCCGCCGCGATCTCTACGCATATGTGTAGAAGATCGCCCCGCCTTGTCATCGCCGACCGGGATCACCCACAGTCCGCCGGACAGGCGATGGAGTCCGAAAGATGAGCGATCAGGACATAATATCCCGGCGGCTTCCCGGCGGCGACGGCATCCATGTCGTGACCCTCAACCGTCCCGACCGGCTGAACGCGCTGACACGGGAAACGGTGGCTCGGCTCAACGGCCTGCTGGACGGGCTGGCGGCGGACGCCTCCTGCCGCACGGTCATCCTCACCGGCGCGGGCCGGGGCTTCTGTTCCGGCCAGGATTTGCAGGCCGCGAACGACCGCAACCGGGGCGGCGCGAGCGGCGTGGTCGAAAAGCTCCACTGGCAGGAGCAGTTCGCGGGCATGGGCGCGCGCCTGCGGGCGATGCCGCAGGTGGTGATCGCGGCGGTGAATGGCCCGGCGGTGGGCGCGGGGATGGCCCTCGCGCTGACGGCCGACATCCGCATGGCGAGCCCGCAGGCGCGCTTTCTGGTGGCGGCGGTCCGCATCGGGCTGACCGGCGGCGAAAGCGGCCTCAGCTATCTTCTGCCCCGCCAGATCGGGGCCTCGCGCGCGTTCGACATATTGCTGACCGGGCGGCCGATCGAGGCGGAGGAAGCGGAGCGGATCGGGCTGGTCCGCTCGGTGAGCGCGCCTGAGGCCTTGCTGGACGATGCGATCGCCCATGCCCGCGCGATTCTCGCCAACAGCCCCTATTCCATCGCCCATACCAAGAAGCTGATGTGGGAAAATCTGGATGCGTCCTCCTATCAGGCGGCGCTGGCGGCGGAGAACCGCACCCAGATATTGGGCACGATGACGCGCGATTATGCCGAGGCGACCGCCGCCTTCACGGAAAAGCGGCCGCCCCGGTTCGAGGGAAGCTGAGCGCGAACCTCGATCAGTCGACCAGCCGCTTGACCTTGCGGTTGCGGTCGAGCGCCTCGTCGAGATAGCGGCCGACCTCGTAATCGCCCATGATCGTGGTCCGCCGCGCCTGCCGCTCGCAATCCAGCGGCACGCCGTTGGCGGAGTGGATCACCCGCCAATTGTCCCACACCAGCATGTCGTTGGTCTGCCATTTGTGGAAATAGGCGAAGCGCGGATCGACCAGATGGTCGGCGATCTCGTGCAGCAGCGCGTCGCTTTCGGCCCGGTCCATGCCCAGCACGTAGCGCGCGTGCATCGGCGAGAGCTTCAGCACCTTGCGCCCCGTTTCCTGCTGCGTGATCACCAGCGGATGGACGACGGGCGGGAAGTCGTAGTTCACGCCCTTCGATGCGATGTCGAGCCGCCGGATATTCTTGGGAAAACCGAACTGGCCGGAGCAGAAATCGGGGTTGAATTCATAGACGACTTCCAGCTTGTCGATCCGCCGCTTCTGCTCTTCGGACAGCCGGTCATAAGCCTCGATCGCGTCGATGAAGCCGGTTTCGCCCATTTCCCGCGCGGGGACGGTCATCCGCAGCACCGCGCCGCGCACGATGGTCGGCATGAACGCCTGGTCCCAATGCCAGCCGAGCCAGCCCGCGCGGTCGATGCCGTCCACATTGTAGAAGGGGGCGGGGCGGCCGGTGGGATCGGCGGGATCATAGGCCAGCGTCATCATGAACTTGTTGACCGGATCGTTGAGGTCCGCCGTCGCCGCCGGTTCCATCTCGCCGAACAGGCGGCTGAGGCGCATCTGCGCCTCGTCGTCATGGTCCGCGCCGCGAAACAGCAGCAGGCCCGATTCGATCCAGGCCGACCGCACGATATCCGCGACATCCTCGCCCAGCGGGCGGGACAGGTCGATGCCGATCACCTCCGCGCCGAAACTGGCGGTGAGGGGACGAATTGCGATTCCGGCGCCGGCATCGCGGGCGGGGGCTTCAGTCAGCATTGCACCTTCTCCATATCCTGTCGATCGCGCGCGGCGTCCCGCGCGTCGAGGCGCGCTCCGGGCCGCGATCATCTTGTCCCTCGACCTTATGACAATGGCCGCTGAACGATAATCGGGCAAAATTCGAACGCACTATTTTATATAAGGACATAATAACGACTGTTTTGACCGCCGCCGCATAAACAAGAGGGGCAGCACAACTCATCGCATTTCTGAACAAGTTCGCCGCCGCCGCACAGTTGCTTGCTACGCCCCGCGGACCAACGGATAATCGGAGGCGTTCCAACCCGGCGAACCAGCCGAACGCAAACTGTCAGGCAGCGCATATGATGGAGCCAATGCGCGCGAAGCTAAGGATCGAAAAGAAATGAGTATCGTCTCGGCTACGCCGTGGCCCAGGGATCGCGTGATTCCCCCGTCGGAATGGAAAAGGCCGGAGGGGCTGCGGGTCATTTCCAGCGACGACCATCTGATGGAAATACCCCATTTGTGGGAAGAGCGGCTGAAGGGTGCCGACAAGGACCGCGCGCCGAAATATTGGCAGGACGAGACGGGTTTTCATCTGACGGTCGACGGCCAGTCCTACGACGTGCCCGGCCTGCCGCCGGAATTCCCCGAAGGCCGCGAAGGCTATTGGGAGGTGGACAAGCGCCTGGCGGACATGGACGCGGAAGGGATCGACGCGGCCATCGTCTATCATGGCCGGCTGAACAGCCTGATCCGCATGCCGGACAAGGATTTCTGGTTCCGCTGCGTCGACGTGTGCAACGAATGGGCCGCCGAATGGAAGGACGCCGCGCCCGACCGGCTGTTCCCCGTCGCGCTGCTGCCCACCTTCTTCTGGCCCGACCGCACGAAGGACTATCTCCAGAAGCTGAAGGGTCTCGGCTACAAGGCGATCGACATTCCGGTGAACCCGAAGGGCGTGCGTTACAACAGCCTGTCGATGGACCCGATGTGGGCGGCGATCGAGGAAAGCGGCTTTCCGCTGTCCTTCCACATCGGCGCCTATCTGCATTATAGCGGCCGGGGCTCGCTGGGGGCCAATCTCAACGCCAATCTGATGCCGTTCACCGGCCTGTTCGGCCAGCTGGTCTTTTCCGGCGTGTTCGACCGCTTCCCCGGCCTCAAGGTGGTGTTCACCGAGGGCGGCGCGAGCTGGGTGGCGGGCACGCTCGAAAATGCGGACAAGGTCGCGCGCGACTATGCGTCCGAACTGCGGCCCAAGCTGGCGCACAAGCCGAGCTGGTACTGGTTCAACCATTGCTACACCACCTTCATGGAAGACGATGTGGCGATGGAGAATATCGGCCGCATCGGGGCCGATCGGGTGATGTGGTCGACCGACTATCCGCACCCGGAAGGGGTGATGGGCAATAGCGACGCCATATTGAAGGGCATATACGACAAGGTGGGCGACGCGGCCGCCCGCAAGATCCTCGGCGAGAACGCGGCGCAGGTCTGGGGCATCTGAACGGACGAAGGGGAGGGGCCGCGGTGCCTGTCCCCTTGATCCCTCCTAGAGCGGGTCGACATTCAGAAAATGACGAGCCGGAGTCGCAGACGGCCGCAGGCCAACATGGTGGATTTTTGCGACCCGGAGCGCAGCGACCTAAAGGGTCGTGAGCACCGGAAGCGCGGAAATTCGCCATTTGCAGGCCGTCAGGGCTGAATGTCGGTCCGTCCTAGCGGGTCCAGCGCATCGCGCCCGCCGCCTTGCGCCTTTCCAGCGCTTCCGTCTCGATCGTCAGCGCCTCGGCCAGCGTCGCATGGGTGCCGCGATCGATCACGTCGCGGGCGATGGCGATCAGTCCCGGATCGTGGGCGGCGATGGCCGCCGCGACCTCGATCGCGCGGGGCAGCAGCCGGTCGAGCGGCAGCACTTCGTTGACCAGCCCGGCGCGCAGCGCGGTGGCGGCGTCGACCGGCTGGCAGGCCAGCATCATCTGCCGCGCGAAGCGGGCGCCCACCGCATGGGGCAGGCGCGCGCCCATGCCGCTGCCCGACAGCGCGCCGATCTTCGCATGGGTGTCGGCGAAGCGCGCCTGCTCGCTGGCCAGCGCGAAGTCGCTCGCCAGCACCATTTCCAGCCCGCCGGTATAGGCCGCCCCGTTCACCGCGGCGATCACCGGCTTGCCGAGCGCGGCGATCGAGCGGATCATCTCCGTCACCCGCCCGCGCGGCGCATCGGGCGCGGCAAAGGCGTTGAGGTCCAGCCCGGCACAAAAGGCGGGCGCCCGGCCGGTGAGGATGGCGCAGCGCCAATGCGGGTCGGACCGCAGCTCCCCGAACGCCTGCATCAGCGCATCGGTCAGCGCGAGGTCGAGCGCGTTGCGCCGGCCGGGGCGGTTCAGCGTCAGCAGCATCACCCCCTCGGCCGGTTCCTCCCGGATCAGGACGCCGTCCATTGCCCGTCCCCGAAAAAGGCGATGAGGTCGCGCGCAAAGGCTTCCGGTTCCTCCATCGCGGCGAAATGGCCGCCGGAGGGCATCTCCGTCCAGCGGCGCAGGTCATATTGCCGCTCTGCCAGCGCCCGGCTCGGCATCGGGTAGAATTCGCCGGGGAATTTCGCCAGCGCCGTCGGTGCCGTGACCGGCCCGTTTTCCCGGCTTTCCTGCGCGGTGGCATAGTAGATCCAGAACGACGACATCACCGAATCGGTCGCCAGATAGCTCATCAGGTTGGTGATCAGATGATCCTTGTCGAACCGGCTTTCTATATCGCCGCCGGTGTCGCCCCAGCGCTGGAACTTCTCCACCACCCAGGCCGCCCAGCCGACCGGATTGTCGTGCAGCGCGAGGCCGATGGTCTGCGGCTTGGTCGCCTGTTCGTGATGATAGCCGCTTTCGGCCTCCATCGTCGCGCGCACCGCGGCCCAATAGTCCAGCAGCTCGGCATCGGCGTCCGGGCCGGGCAGCGGCGCCATGAAGAAGTTGAGGTGGATCGCCGCCACGACATCGGCATGGCTGATGCCGAGCTGCGCGGTGATGGCGGAACCGAAATCGCCGCCCTGCGCGAAGAAGCGGGGATAGCCGAGGATATCGACCATCAGCCGCCGCCACATCCGCGCGATGGTGGCCGGGCCGATGGGAAGGCGGGGCCTGCCGGACCAGCCGAAGCCGGGCAGCGAGGGCACGACGAGGCTGAACCCCGCCTCCGCCAGCAGCGGCATCGCCGCCTGAAATTCCACCACCGAGCCGGGCCAGCCATGGGTCAGCAGGATCGGGATGGGCCGGTCGGCACGGCCGCGAACATGGTAGAAATGGATCGGCACGCCATCCACCTCGGCCAGAAATTGCGGCCAGCGGTTGAGCTTCTCCTCCTCCGCCCGCCAGTCATAGCCGGTGCGCCAATAGTCGACCAGCTCGGCCAGATAGCGCGCGTCCATGCCATATTTCCACTGGTCCGGGTCGTCGGGCATATAGCCGATGCGGCTGTCGGCCAGCTTCGCCTGGATGCGGTCGAGCACGGCCTGCGGCACGTCGATGCGGAATGGCTTCATGACGGGCGGTCCCCTCCCTCAGTCGGATTGCAGCATCTGCCGGAGCGCATATTTGACGACCTTGCCGGTCGAGTTCATCGGCAGCGCGTCGATGAAGGTGACGCCGCGCGGCACCTTGTAATTGGCGAGATTGGCCTTGCTCCACGCGATCACCTCCTCGGCGGTGAGGGTGGAGCCGGCGGCGCGCACGATGAAGGCATGGCCGACCTCGCCCAGCCGCTGGTCCGGCACGCCGATGATCGCCGACTGGAAGATGCCGGGCAGGCCGGACATCTGCTTTTCGATCTCCGCCGGATAGACGTTGAAGCCGCCGACGATGTACATGTCCTTCAGCCGGTCGGTCAGCTTCAGATAGCCGTCCGCGTCGAGATAGCCGACATCGCCCGAATGCAGCCAGCCGTCCGCATCCAGCGTGGCGCGGGTCGCCTCCGGGTTGTCGAGATATTCGATCAGCAGCTTGTCGTCGCGGATCAGCACCTCGCCCTGCTCGCCGACATCGAGCCTGCGCCCGTCCGGCCCGGCGATCGCGATTTCCGTCCCCGCGATCGCGGTGCCGACCGTATAGGCGACGCGCTCCATGCTGTCGCCGGGGCGGGTGTGGGTGGCCGAGCCGCAGCATTCGGTCATGCCGTATCCGGTGGTGATCTCGCGGATCGGCGTTTCGGCGCGCAGCCGCTTCATCAGTTCGATCGGCACCACCGTCGCGCCGGTCGACAGGAAGCGATAGCTGGAAATGTCCCAGTCGCGCCAGTTGGGGTGGGCGAGCATTTCCTGAAACACGGTCGGCGGCGCGGGCATCACGGTGATGCGGTTGTCGGCGATCAGGTCGAGGATCGACACCGCGTCATAGGCTTCGGGCCAATAGAGGGTGCTGCCGGTCATCAGCCCGGCGACCCAGCCCGCCTTGTAGGAGGCGTTGTGGGAAAAGGGGCCGAACACGCAATAGCGATCCTCGGCGGTCTGGCGCGAGATATTCGCCCAGGCCCGGCCGCCCCCCAGCGAGCGGCGATGGTCGAAGATCGCGCCCTTGGGCGCGCCGGTGGTGCCGGAGGTGAACATGATGTCGGCGATGCTGTCGGGCGTCACGCCCGCCTCGCGCTCCGCCAAGGCCGCGTCCGGCGTCTGGCCCGCCAGCGCGAGGAAATCCTCCCACCGCTCCTCGCCCGGCCCCAGCTGGTCGGGCGAGGAGCGCAGCACGATGCGCCGCCGCAGGCCCGGCATCGCCTCGTCCCGCAGCATCTGCGGATAATAGCGGCCGAGGAAGGGGCCGATGACGAACAGGCGCGACAGGCCCGCGCGGCGCACCACGTCGGCGACCTCGCCCCCCTTCAGCCGGGTGTTGAGCGGCACCATCACGCCGCCCGCGCGCTGGATGCCGACGGCGGCGGCGATCCATTCCCACATATTGGGCGCCCAGATCGCCGCGCGGTCGCCGGGCAGTGCGCCGTCGGCGATCAGCGCCTTCGCCACCAGATCGGCCTGCCGGTCCAGCTCGATATAGCTCATCGCGCCGTCCTGTTGCGACACGAGGGCGGGGCGGTCGCCGAAGCGCTGGGCCGCGTCGCGGAGAAGGGCGGGGATGGTCGTGGTCATGAAGCGGTCTCTTGGATAAGGGTGTGTCGCGGTCAGCGCGGGGATGAAGCATCTAGCAGCCGCAGGAAATCCCCGCGCGCGCGCCAGACGAGGAAGGCGCAGCCCGGCCCCGCGATCAGCATCGCGACGATGATGGCATAGCCGATCTTCATCGGATCGCGGAACGCATAATCGGTCAGCAGCCCGATCAGCATCGGCCCCAGCGCATAGCCGAACAGGTTGGACGCCAGCACCGTCAGCGCAGCGAAGCGGCCGCGCATCTCCGGCGGGGCGATCATCTGGACGGCGGCCATGGTCGGGCCGAAACAGGCGCCCATCGTCATCATCATCAGCGTCACGGCGAGGAACAGCAGCGTGAAATCGCCCGCCAGAAAGGCGAGGGCCAATATGGGTGGAATGACGAGGCTGAAGCCGGAGAGCAGGCGCAACGCCATGTCGCGCGTGCCGCGCGCGAACTGGCGGTCGATCAGCATGCCCATGCTCAGCCCGCCGACGATGCCGCCCAGCGCCACCGCGACCGACATCATCGTGCCGATCTCCGCCGGGCTGACGCCGAGGACGCGGCGGGCATAGGTCGGCGTCCAGATCATCGTGCCCTGTATCGCCATGGCGAGGATCGCCGAGCCGAGGATGATGCCGATCATCAGCCGCGCATGGGCGCCGATATAGCGGAAAAAGGCGCCCCAGCCCGCCGCGTCCGGGCGGAGCGGGGCGGCCGAGCGGCGGATCGGCTCGCGAATGGCCTTGCCTCGCGCTCGATGCCGGGGGAAGGAAGGGCGCGGCCATCCGGACTCTTTCGGCCCTTCCCTCTCTTGTGACGAACCGGCCGGATCTTCCGACGACCTGAGGGGGCTTGGGCGGACGGCGAGGAACGAGCAGCGCGGCTCGCCGGTTTTCCTGAAAGATATACGCGGCTGCGGCCCGCCATGTGCAAGCTCAAACATGCGCAAGCTCACGCTCGACCGTCGCCGACGCCAATCCGACAGGAGAAGAGCATGGAAGGGCAAGGCAACAAGGGCCGTCATGGCGGCAATCACGGCCCCGCCGCCACGGCGGGAGAGCGGTGATGGCGCGGTCCGACGGCCTTTGCGCGCTGTTCGCCTCCCGGCGTGATGCCGATCTCGCGATCGAGCATCTGGTGCAGGAACATGGGATCGAGCGCGACGTCCTCTTCGTCGAGGCGGCGGGAACAGCCGCCAGCACGGGAACGCGCATCGGCGGCGCGGACGGCGCGGGCGCCTCGCCGGGCACGGCCGCGCGCGACGATGCGCCGCTGGGCGGCGAGATCCAACTCACCGTTCCGGTCACCGACGATGACCGGCTCGTCATCGAAGGCGCGCTTCGCGAGGCGGGCGCGCGGCAGATCAGGAGGATCGCATGACCGATCGGAACAGAGAAGGACCGAAGCCGAAGCGCGACGAGGATCTCGAACGCAACCCCGGCATCGGGCAATCGAAAGGCGCCTATGCGACAGGCGAGGAGCCGGAGGATATCGAAGGCGAGAATACGGTCGAAGGCGATGTCGAGAATGATCCCGAGCCCGACGGCTCGATCGATCCCGACCGGCTGGGACGCACCAACAAATAACTGCGCCCGCGCCCGGCTCGCCTTCCGTTGACCGGTAGGACGCTGACGGCAAGACAAGGAGAGCGACCATGCGTGACAACAGCGGCAAAGGCAAATCCAGCAACAACAACCGCAACCCGACGCTCAAGGAACTGGAGCGGGCAAGCGGCCACCGTCCGCCCGCGCCGGCCTCCGCCGATGACGTGCAAATCGTCGGCAACGCGAAGCTGCGCGGCGAGGACCCATCGCCGGACGACCGCCGCCGGGGCGAGACTTCCATCGCGGACAAGATTCCGGGGGTGGAGCGGTGAGATGCGCAAACAGCCGACAATGGAGGGAAGGATGATCGACAACAGGCAAACGGGCGGGCGCGACGATTCCGATCTTCGCGATCAGGAGCAGACCCCGTCGCAATCGGGAAGCGCGGGCGGCACGCTCGCGACCGACATCGGCAGCCGCGACGAGGAGAAGACCGCGCGCGGCGAGGATCCGGAGCCGACGCGGGCGACGAAGAAGGACAAGGTGCAGCCGGTCATCCCGACCCGCGCCGATCATGACGGCGCGAACCGCTAGAGCGTTTTCAAGTCAGATGGCACATCTGACGGCTCGGAAAATGCGGCAAACAAGGAATAGCCAGGACAGAGTCCGGGCCCGCGCCTGCACCAAGGCTGACGAAGGTTCGACCAAGCGGAAGAATGGCCATGAGGCGGAGCCGGCTCCGCGCTGCCGGCTCAGGCGACCTCGCTCACGCCGAGGTCGCGGGACCAGGCCGCGATCTGGTCCTTGACCGCGAGCTTCAGCTTCTTGAGCCGCGCGATCGCGACCTCATCGGGTCGCAAGCCGCGGGAAGCAAGGTCGATCTCGGCCTCGAGACGGGCATGCTCGCGCCTGAGATAATCGAGGTGCTTGTCGGACATCGTCATCTCCATCCCAAAAGTTGAGCCAAAAGCTGAGGATGTTCGCGCCCGGTCGGGCGCAGTTCCAAGATGATCCTTCTCCGGGGAATTTCAACCGGTTGGGCATCCGGTCATTTCGTCCAGTGATCCCGCAGCGGCCCCGCCTTCCCGGCGATCGGGTCCTCATCGGGAACGGGAAGGTCGCGCATGCGGCGGCGCACCATGTCGGTCGGCGCCTCGCGGCAAATGTCCCAGTCCTGCCCCGCCGGATAGGCGCCGACGACGAGGAAATCGTCGCTGACGTCGAGCCGGCGATGGCCGGTGCCGACCGGCAGCACGAGCGCGTCGCCGGCGCGGACCTCGATCTCGCGGCCGCCCGGCCCGCCGAGGAGCAGCGTCCCGTATCCGCTCGCCACGCCCAGCGCCTCATGGGCGGTCGAGTGGAAATGATGATAATCGTAGATCGTGTCGCGCCATTGCGGCGGCCAGCCATGGTCGGCGAACAGCCGCTCGAACCGTTCGGCGGCCTTCCTGCCCTCGGCCTCGACCGCGCCGCGATAGAGCAGGACCGGCAGCCGCTCGTTGTTCGGCATCCAGCCCTTTTCATGCAGGATGAACCGTTCCGTCTCCATCGTCCTTCTCCGTTGAGTCGGCCTTCCGCCCGTCCGATCCGGAGGGACGCGGCGACAGCCGATCTCGGCTGCGACCTATTGGGTTGAAACCGCCAACCGACAGCGGGTTCCCTGCAATGACGCACGTGCTTGGGCATGGGCGAATCATGCCCCGAACAGCGACGGTCCGCCGGTCGCCTTCGCCATCGCACAGAAGGCAGCCGTCAGGGCTCGGCCCAGCATTGCGCCAGCGTTGATGCCTCCCCACATCGGGCGATTGACTGTAACAGACGTTTGGTATAGTGCGATGCCAGCTTAGAGGGAAAGGCCCCGATGTACAGTTATATTCCCCCCGTCGACGATTATCGCTTCCTGCTGAACGAGGTGCTCGGTTTCGATCGGGCGATGGCGGAGATCGGCAAGGAGGTGGATGCCGACCTCGCGGCGACGGTACTGGAAGAGGCCGGCAAGATGTGCGCCGAACGGCTGCACCCGCTCAACCGCGAAGGGGACGAGCAGGGCTCCCGCCTGATCGACGGCGAGGTGCACACGCCCGAAGGCTTCGCCGAGGCCTATCGCGAATTCGCGCAGGCGGGCTGGGCCTCGCTCTCCGCCGATCCGGCCCATGGCGGGCAGGGGCTGCCCTTCATCCTCCAGCTCTGGCTCGACGAGATGATCTCGGCCACCAACCTTTCCTTCGGCCTGTTCCCCGGCCTGACGCGCGGCGCCTATGAGGCGATCGCCGCCCATGCGAGCGACGACCTCAAGGCCGCCTATCTGCCCCGGATGGTGAGCGGCGAATGGACCGGCGCGATGGCGCTGACCGAAAGCGGCGCGGGCACCGATCTCGCGCTGCTCAAGACCAAGGCGGA
>Ga0180222_1002800_pt1 | contig 12873 bp, 11 predicted proteins | sample eDN5th37CKraftOP_FD_151336 | JGI IMG/M metagenome (GOLD analysis project Ga0180222, IMG submission 151336) | Enriched Organic Plus compost microbial communities from Emeryville, California, USA - eDNA 5th pass 37_C Kraft OP (version 2) (version 2) ... | reverse complement strand
CCGGTGTCGGCGGTGAAGTTCGCGCCCCAGGGCGCCGACCTCGATCGCTACAAGTCGCTGATCGCCGGCGTCACCGATGCCGCCATCGTGTCGAACGAATTTTCGGCGATCATGCCGGCAAACGTGCACGTGCTGATGAGCGCGAGCCAATCCGTTCCGAATTTCATCCGCTTGTGCCTCGCCACCAACAGCAAGGTGCTCGCCAGCCGCCGCGACGATCTGGTGAAATTCGTGGCCGCCGAAATGGACGCCTACAAATACGCGCTCGCCAACCGCGACGCCGTCATCAAGCTCGCGCATGAGATGACGCATGCCAAGCCGGGCGACAAGCGCGCCGACTTCATCGCCGACCAGGTCGCCAAGAACAAGCAGATCGACCCCACGCTCGCCATTCCGCTCGACCGGCTCGAATGGATGCAGCAGCTTTTCGTCAAGGCCGGCGTGATCAAGAAGCCGGTGCCGGTGGCCTCGCTGGTCGATACCGGCGTGCACGACGACGCCGCCAAGATGGCGGGGAAGTGAGCCGACGCGCAGCGCGGACTTGCCGCATTCGCACTGTCATGCCCCGCGAAAGCGGGGCATCCAGGACACCGCGGACCGTCTGCGAAGATGCCTGCAAAGATGAAAGCGTCGCACTTGCCGGATCGCCCGCTTTTGCGGGCGATGGCGGCCGAGCAGGACGCGCCGGCCGCCGGCCGCAACCGATCGCTCCCTACCTCAGTTCCACCGTCAGCGGATTATACGAATAGAGCCACTTGTTGCGGTCGGCGCCTTCGTTGCGCTTGGCGAAGTTGGCGATCACTTCCTCCTTCGAGCGCGGATGGAACAGGCGCCGGTTCTCGCTCGATTGCGTGACGATGCGCGCGGTGCGGCCGATGCGGTTGCGCTGGTAGAGCTGTAGCGCGGCCGGGATGCTGCTTTCCATGTTGAGGGCCCGCGCCAGCACGGCGCCGTCCTCGATCGCCATCACCGCGCCCTGCGCGAGATAAGGAAGCGTGGCGTGCGCGGAATCGCCCAGCAGAGTCGCGCGCGCCGTGCTCCAATTGTCGATCGGCAGACGGTTGTGCAGCGACCAGCGATAGCACTTGTCCTTGTCGGCCTTGTCGATGATGGTCTGAATGACGGAGTGCCAGCCGGCATAGTCGGCCTTCAGCCGCTCCCACGGCAGTTTGACCGTCCAGGACTCCTCGAGAATTTCGTCGGTCTCGATGATCCCCACGAAGTTCAGCAGCGCGCCGGCGCGCACGTAATAGCAGACCGCATGGCCGCCGGGCCCCATGAACACCGACATCACGGGTTCGAGGAAATTCGCCGGCAGCCGCTCGACCGGGATGGTGATGCGCCAGGCCGCGTCGCCGGTATAGGTGGCCGGCACTTCGCCCGCGATCTGGCGCCGGACCACCGACTTCAATCCGTCGGCGCCGATCAGCAGGTCGCCGCGCGTCGAACTGCCGTCGGCGAAATTCAGCGTGACGCCTTCGGCGTCCTCGGAAAAACCGCTGACACGCCGGTTGAGATGCACGACATCGGGTTTGAATTCGCGCGCACGGGCCGCGAGAATCGCGTGGAAATCGGCGCGGTGCAGCTGCGTGTAGGGCGCGCCGTGCAGCCGCTCGTGTTCCTCGGACAGTGCGAAACGCTGAATTTCCTCGCCGGTGTCGTGCAGGCGGAACACATAGGCGCCCGGCCGCACGCCGACCTTGGTGATGGCTTGCTCGACGCCGATGCCGCGCAGCGCATGCATCGCATTGGCGCTGATCTGGATGCCGGCGCCCACTTCTTCGAGTTGCGGGGCCTGCTCGTAGACTTCGACGTCGTGGCCCTCCTTCATCAGGAAGGAGGCGGCGGCGAGCCCGCCCAATCCGGCGCCAGCAATGAGGATTTTGTGTCGGGGCATGGCCTTCGGCTCTGAATGTGCTTCAGATGTTTCTGACCTAAAGAATTTGGCCGCGAATTGAAATAGGCCCGTGCCCCCATGCGGCGCATGGGTGCCGTGTTACGCTGCGGACCCGGCTGGTCGCTCGAGGCGCCGTTCCCGGATCGCGGGTCCCACTCAGGTAGCGCTCGTAACGCGCCGCATCCGGGGCGTGCTCGTCGCGGCCGCGTCGTTTACGCCACCTTCGCCTGCCGCTCGGCGGCAATCATGTCGTCGATGATGCGGCGCGCGCGCATCGAGCCGGCATCGATGTTGAGGTTGCGCAGCGGCATGCCGGGGTTCTCGTCGATCGCGCGCTGCTGCGCCTCGACCACGACCTGATCCTCGAGAAATATATTTCCGTTGGCCTCGCGCAGGAATGTCGTCAGCGTCTGGTCGCGCAGGCGATAATTGCGCACCAGCGACCAGAAATACATGCAGGTCTTGTCGGTCTCCGGCGTGATCGTGTTGAGCACGCGGCCGTTGACGCCCTTGGAGCGGTCGCCCTCCGGGGCGCCGGTTCCGGTGGGCGCCACGCCGACGTCGAGCACGATCGTGCAGGGCGCCTCGAAACGGATGATCTGCCAACGGTCGACATTGCCGGGCTTGCCCAGCTGCGCGCGCCAGAACGGCGGGGCGTCGACGTCGTGCATCCAGCGCGTCGAGGTGACGGTGCGGCCGCTGTGCGTCGTCGTCATCGGCGTCTCGGCCACGTGCTTGCTGCCGATGCTGGTCGCATGCACGAAGGACTCGTGCGTGAGGTCCATCAGATTATCGACGAACAGCCGGTAGTCGCACTTGGCGAACATGGTCTTGCCGTCGCCCTCCCAATCCGGGTCGTCGTTCCAGTGCATGTCGGGAACGAGCGCGGGATCGGCGAGCGCCGGATCGCCCGGCCACACCCAGACGAAGCGATAGCGCTCGAGCGTCGGATAGGCGCGCACGCGCGCCTGCGGATTGAGCTTGTCCTGCGAGGGCATGCGCGTGCACTGGCCTTTGCCGTCGAAGGCGAGGCCGTGATAGCGGCACACCACGTCGTCGCCCTCCAGCCAGCCCAGCGACAGCGGCGCCAGGCGGTGCCAGCAGACGTCTTCGAGCGCGGCGATCGAATTGTCGGCCTTGCGCCAGAGCACCATGCGCTTGTTGCAGACCGTGCGCGCCAGCGGCGCGCGCTTGCCCACCTCGTGACTCCAGGCGGCGACGTACCAGGCATTGAGCGGGAATGTGGGGAGCGTTTCCATGGGGCGGTCCGGGCTTGTTGTTGTCTGCTTTGGCGCCAAGAGTGCACGCTCGCGCGCGCGCAAACAATAGCCGGTTCCGGCGCTAGGATTGAATTTGCGCACAACCGACGATGGCGGTGGCGCGCGCCCCGCGCGCCAGCCGCGGCTCCCTCGCGCGGCGGAATTTATCGTCGCGCGTTCCATGCGCCATCGGAATGACACGCTTTCACCGTTGCACCGCCGCCGTCCGCGCGCCCCGCCACAACATTGACAGCTTCGCGCCGCGCCTTTGCGCATGGCGGCATGTCGTCAGGAACAGGTGCGAGCGCAGCACGTTGGCAAACGCGGGCCAAGCAGCCCGGTTGAAAGCAGAAGTAGGCGAAAAGGAGTTATTCCATGCGCAAAGCGTTTTACGCTCTTCCGATTGCCGCCGTTGCGGCCTTCGCGACTCCGGCAATCGCGCAGCCGCTCTATGGGCCGCATGAGGGTTACGCTTACGGGCCTTACGCGGCGTACCAGCCTTATCCGTGGCCGGTGCCGTGGGTGGCGGGCGCCGCCGTCGGCACGGGGGTCGCGATCGCGGCCTATAACGGTGCGTTCGGCGCCGGGCTCGCCGGCACCGGCGCCGCCGCCACCGCAGGCGCGGCCGCGCTCGGCGGCACCGCCGCCATCGGCGCCGTCGCCCTCACCGACGCCCTCCTGCAGCCGTGCCGCGGCTTCGCGGCGCTGTTCGGCCTGAACCACGGCGCCTGCATGAACGGCCAATATGTCGGCTACGCGCCGCCGCCGCGCTGATCGCGCGGGCTCCAAGCGCTCTGACACTACGCGGCGGTCTGCTTGGCTTGCCGCGCGGTGGGGAAGATGCAGGTGACGGTCGTTCCGCGCCCGGCGGCGGATTCGATCGTCACCGAGCCGCCGTGCAGTTCGACGAACGAGCGCACCAGCGACAGGCCGAGGCCGGGCCCGCGGTGCTGCGAGCCACGCGGATCGGATTCGAACCAGTCGAACACCTTGTCCTTGGCTTCCGCCGGAATGCCCGGCCCGTGGTCGGTGACGGTGAAGACGACCGCGTCCGGCTGCCGTTCGGCTTGCAACGTGACGGTCTCGCCCGCCGGCGAAAAGCCGACCGCGTTGGACAGGAGATTGAACAGGACCTGGCGCAGTCGCCTTTCGTCGGCGGTGAAGCTGCCGATGCCGGGCAGAGCGCGGATATCGAGATTGATGTCGTTCTTCGCCAACCGATCCTGCACGCCCTCCGCCGCCTGTTCCATGCACGCGCGGATGTCGACCTCCGAGAGATTGAGCGTCATCGCGCCGGCGTCGATGGTGGCGAGGTCGAGGATGTTGTTGATGATGGCCAGCAGCGCGTTGGTCGAGGTGGTGATGTAGCCGAGATATTCCCGCTGCTTGTCGTTGAGCGGTCCGAAGGTGGGGTCCCCGAGCAGATTGGCGAAGCCGATGATGTTGGTCAGCGGCGAGCGCAGCTCATACGACACATGGTGCACGAAGCCGATCTTGATCCCGTTGGCCGTCTCCAGCGCCTCGTTGCGTTCACGCAGCGCCCGCTCGACATTCACGCTGTCGGTGACGTCCTGGAAGGTGACGAGGGTGGCGCCGTCGGGCAGCGGCAGGACGGACAAATCGATCATCATCCCGTCGCGCCGTTCGATGCGGGCGCCGAAGGCCTCCCGCCCGTCGATGGCGGTGACCGCGGCGCGCAGGCGGCGCCAGATCGCATTGTCGTCGTGCAGCGCCTGGCACCAGGCGGTGACGGCCTCGACATGCGGATGCTGGTCGAGTGCCTCGGCCGACAGTTTCCACATGCGCTGGAAGGCCGGATTGTGCAGCCGCACCCGCCCGTCGCTGCCGAACACGGCCACCGCCTCGCTCAGATGGTCTAGTGTCTCGCTCTGCACCTTGATGAGCGCGTCATAGCGCCGGCGCATGTCGAGGCCTTCGGTGACGTCGTCATAGAGATAGGTGACGCCGCCCTCCGGATTGGGCGTGGTGACCACGCGCAGCGTGCGCCCGTCGGGCAAGTGCCAGGTGTGTTCGCGCGCCTCGAAGGCGCGATAGGCTTCGTAGAGCTCCTGCTTCCAACCACGGAAATCCTGCTGTTCCGGCAGCTTGCGCTTGGCGCGCAGCGTGTCGAGCACGGCCGAGTCGGTGGGGCCTTGCTCGAGGAAGCCGGCATCGAGTTCGAACAGCGAGCGGAAGGCCGTGTTGTAGAACACGAGCTTGCGGTCGACATTGAAGATGGCGACGCCGGTGGCGAGCTGGTCGAGCACGCGCCGGTGCGCCTCGATCATGCGCGCGAGCTCGGCGCGCATCGCCTCCACCTCGGTGCGGTCGATCGCTATGCCGGCGCGGCCGGTGCCGCTCGGGCTGTCGATCACATCGAAGATGCGGCGTTCCCCGGCCGCGATCGCCGGCAGGCGCGCGGCATAGGACTCGTCGGCCGCGCGGGCGCGCGCGATCGCCTCGCGCGCGGGCCGGTCCAACAGTTCGACCTCGCGCGCCACGGCGTCGGCCGGATCGGCGGCTTCGACCGCGCGGGCATAGGCGGAATTCGCGAAGATCATGTGGCCGCGCTCGTCGCGGGCCCAGACCGGGGTCGGCAGCGAATCGAGCAGTTCCGTCATGGTCGCGACGTCGCCCTTGAGGCGGTCGTGGGCGGCGGCCAGATCGATCAGTTCGCGTTCGATACCGGCGATGTTGCGCAGGCGCAGGATGGCGCTGCCGCCCATGGCGCGGCCCTCCGCCTCGACCGGCTGCGCCGATGCGGTCGTGAGGTTCATCGCAAAGCCGCGCCCTTCGTTGCGCAGCCTCTCCACCGCCTGCTCCATTTGCTGCGCCGCTTCCGGTTCGAGCCAGGCCCCGAAAGCGAGCACGCGTTCGCCGATCATGCCCGGCGCGATCAGGCTGGTGTCGCCGAGAATCTCCGGCTCGTCGGAGCCGGCCGGCCAGGCCACCAGCACCTGCGGCTCCGCCAAGAGCAGCGCCTTCAGCCGGTCGATCTCGGCGAGCAGGGCGGAGGCTTCCTCGCGTGAGACGGCTTGATTGTGGTTCGCGACCCGGCGCGTGCGCAGGAGGACGATGACCGCATAGACCGCGAAGCAGACCAGCCCGAGCGTCAGGGTCAACGTGGCAAGCTCGCGTTGACCGATGCCGCCCACGAGTTCGTGGATCGTGCGCGCGACAGCGAACAGCGGCCCGCCCTCGGCATGCGCCGGCGTGCTGAACATGCTCGACAGATTTACGGTCACGAAGGCGGCGAGGAATCCGCCTCGCCACGGACGAGAACGCAGCCTCTCGTTCGCCGTCCGGATTGTCTCCGGCATTCCGATTGCCCCAGGGATGCGAGGCGGTGTCCGCCACACCGCTTCACGAATCGTTGGACTTTACGCCCAAGGGGAATCCTGCCGAAAGAGTCCAGACCGTGAACGTGCATTATCTCGTCATTCCGGGGCGTGCGCCGGCACGAAACCGGAGTCCGGAACGGCATGCTGCTTTGATTGTCGGCGCTCGGTCGCGGCCTGGCGCGTTGCGCGCGCGGCCGGATTAACGAATCACTTCAGCGATTCGGCCTGCCGGGCCATGTCCTCGACATTGATCTGGCCGAGCGCCAAGGAAAAGGTGCGTTCGGCTTCCAGCAGGGCCGGGTGCACCACGTTGTTGACCAAGATCGAGGTAGGGAGCGGCGCCTCGCCATTTTCCTCCGCCGTTCCGGCCGCCCGCAGAATGTCCTCGGCGGTGATCTCCCGGAAGTCGCGCGCGACCGCGTAGCCGCCGTGCGGTCCACGAATGCCCTTCAGGATACCGTCGCGCACCAATGCCTGCAGCACCGGCTCAAGATGCCGGGGAGGTAGCTTGTGACGTGCGGCCAAAGCCTTGGCCGACACCGGCCGATTGCGGGCATTGATCGCGACATCAATGACAGCGGCAATGGCCAATACGCCTTTGCGAGACACCAGCGGCATGGGACGGCACCAGTCGCATCTGCAACGAAAGCGATGCGGTAATACGATACAGACCCGCGCCAGTCCAGCCGATTTATGGCAAATTAGCTACTTCAACTCCCGGTAGAGCCGAACCCGTTCGCTCCCCGGTCGGTCTGGTCCAGCGTCGCGACCTCGCGCAGAACCGCTTGGATGACGGGTGCGATGACCAATTGCGCGATCCGCATCCCGCGTGTGATCGCGACCGGCTCGGCGCCGAGGTTGATCAGAAGAACCTTCACCTCGCCGCGGTAATCGGCGTCGATGGTGCCCGGCGTATTGAGCACGGTGAGCCCGTGGCGCACCGCCAGCCCCGAGCGCGGCCGCACTTGTGCCTCGTAGCCCGCCGGCAGCGCGATGGCGATGCCGGTCGGCACCAGGGCGCGCGCGCCCGGGGCGAGGTCGAGCGGAGCCTCCGCCGCCAGCGCGGCGCTCAGGTCGAGCCCGGCTGCCAGCGCGCTCTGATAGGACGGCAGCGGCAGGCCCTGTCCGTGCGACAGCCGCGTCATCTGGACTTCAATGCTCATGGTTCATTCCGTTGCCAATTGTTGTGCAATCCGCCCGACCAGCATCGCCGCCACCTGTTCCTTCGACTGCGGCGGCCAGGCTTCGACCCCGGAATCGCGCACGAGCTGGATGGTGTTCATGTCCCCGCCCATGATGCCGGTCCCGGGAGAGACGTCGTTGGCGAGGATCCAGTCGCAGCCTTTCTTGGCGAGCTTCTCCTTGGCATGCGCGACCACGTTTTCGGTTTCGGCGGCAAAGCCGATCACCAGTCCGGGACGTTGGGTCTTGCGATGGGCCACGGTCGAAAGGATGTCGGGGTTTTCCACGAGCGATAGTTCGGGCGTGGTCGCCCCGGCCTTTTTCTTGATCTTCTGCTGCGCCTCGCCGGCGACCCGCCAGTCCGCCACGGCCGCGGCGAAAATGCCGATATCGACCGGCAGCGCGGCTTCGACCGCCGCCAGCATGTCGCGCGCGCTCTCGACGTGAATCGTCTTCACGCCCGGCGGATCGGGCAGGTTGACCGGCCCGCTCACCAGCGTCACCTCGGCGCCGGCGCGCGCCGCCGCCGCCGCGATGGCATGGCCCTGCTTGCCGGACGAGCGGTTGGCGATATAGCGCACCGGATCGATCGGCTCATGCGTCGGGCCCGAAGTGACGAGCACGCGCCGGCCCTTGAGCGGCTGGGGCTCGCCGGTGCTCAGGAGTCTTTCCACCGCGGCGGCGATTTCCAAAGGCTCTGCCATGCGGCCGCGCCCGCGCTCGCCCGCTTCCGCCATCTCGCCTTCATTGGGGCCGACGAAGGCGAAGCCGTCGGCGGCAAGCTGAGTGACATTACGCTGGGTGGCCTTGTTGGCCCACATGCGCGGGTTCATGGCGGGCGCCAGCAGGACTTTGGCGGTCGTCGCCAGCAGCACGGCGGTCGCCAGGTCGCCGGCGTGGCCGCCGGCGAGCTTGGCCATCAGGTCGGCGGTGGCCGGCGCCACCACGATCAGGTCCGCCTCGCGCGCAAGGCGGATATGGCCGACATCGAATTCGGTTTTCGCATCGAACAGGTCGGTGAAGACATGCTCACCGACCAGCGCGCCGGCTGCCAGCGGCGTGACGAAATGCTCGGCCGCCTTGGTGAGAATGCAGCGCACGGCCAGCCCGCGCTCCTTGAGGCGGCGGATGAGGTCGAGCGATTTGTAGGCGGCGATACCGCCGCCGATCACCAGCAGCACGCGCTTGGCCGCTGCTTCCGGCCGTGCCGATGGCGCAAGCGCCTTGCCTTCCCCTGCCGCCACGGCCGCTGGAATGGCCTCGACTTCGGCGGCGGCGTTGCGCAGGATGTTGCGCACCTCGTCCTCCACCGAACGGCCGTTGCGGGCCGCGCGCAGGCGGAGCTGCTGTTTCAGGGCTTCATCGAGCTGGCGGACGGTGAGGGAGGCCATGGCGTGAACTCCTTGCCCGTCATGACTTAACACTCGTCTGATTGCGATGCAATCAATGCAATCAAAAATCCGCTGATTTTTGGATAGAAGTCACACGGGCTGACGCTCATCCCGCGACAGAGCCCGCAATGCGGCACGCAGATCGTCGGGCTGGACGGACGCGATGCCCTTCTCGACCTCGGCGTGAGTTTCCTCCCAGATCGGATAGGCGCGCGCCAGCAGCGCGCGGCCGGTGGCGGTGAGCGCGAGCCGGCGACTGCGCCGATCCTCCTGATCGACCGCGACCTTCAGCAAGCCGCGACGTTCGAGCGGTTTCAGATTGGCGGTGAGGGTGGTGCGGTCCATCGCCAGCAGGGCGGCGACGCTGCCGATGGTCGGCGGTTCCGGCCGGTTGAGCGACATCAGCAGCGAAAATTGCCCGTTGGTGAGGCCCACCGGCTGCAGCGCGACGTCGAAACGGCGCGCCAGCGCGCGCGCGGCCCGTTGCGCGTGCAGGCACAGGCAATGGTCGCGGACGTGCAGGGTGACGCCATGCGGCACTTCGGAACGCTTTGACATGATCGCAATATGTTGATATCAACGTATTTGTCAATGACGGCTCGCAAACCGTCAGGGACGATCCACTTGAAAAGTGCGTGGAGGGCCGCGAACCGGAGCCGGCCGCGCAATATCGCGAAAGGGACTGATCATGCAGGTGCAGCCCTATCTGTTTTTCGACGGCCGCTGCGACGAGGCGATCGAATTCTACCGGAACGCACTCGGCGCGGAGGTGGGCATGTTGATGCGCTGGAAGGATTCGCCCGACAAGTCGATGTGCACGCCGGACAACGCGGACATGGTGATGCATGCGAGCCTCAAGGTCGGCGAGACCCACATCATGGCCTCCGACGGCCGTAATGGCGGTAATTCGAAATTCGACGGTTTCGCGCTTTCCATCGACGCCAAGGACGAGGCCGATGCGGACGCCAAGTTCAACGCGCTGGCCGATGGCGGCGATACGGTGATGCCTTTGGGCAAGACCTTCTTCTCACCCCGCTTCGGCATGTGCCGCGACAAATTCGGTGTGCATTGGATGGTGATTGTGCCGGCGTAAGCCGCGGCTTTTTCAACCCGGGGGAAGGGAATGCAGGCAAGCAATGACGTGCTGCCGCGTGAATTCGTGATTTCGCGTCTGCTCGATGCGCCGCGCGAACTGGTATGGGAGGCCTTCACCGATCCGGGGCAGATGCAGCAATGGTGGGGTCCCAAGGGCTTCAAGGTGATCGCGTCGAGCATGGATCTGCGCGCGGGCGGCACTTACCACTACGGGCTGCAGGGGCCGGACGGAAACGCGATGTGGGGCAAGTTCGTCTATCACGAAATCGTCGTGCCGGAGCGGCTGGTGCTCGTCAGCCAGTTCTCCGATCAGGATGGCGGCGTCACACGGCATCCGATGAGCGCGACTTGGCCGCTCTATATGCTGTCGACGTTCCTGTTTGAGGAATACGCGGGTGGCAAGACGAATTTCATCGTGCGCTGGTCGCCCTACGAGGCGACCGACGAGGAACGGAAAACGTTCGATGCCGCCTTCCCGTCCATGCGCAATGGCTGGGGTGGAACGCTCGATCAACTCGCGGCCTATCTGGCGACGGCGGCGTAGTGCAGGCGGGTAGGGAGTATCCGATGCAATTCGGTAAGCACAAAATCACGCCATGCCTGTGGTTCGACAACGAGGCCGAGGAAGCGGCGAATTTCTACGTCTCCATCTTCAAGGATTCGAAACTCGGAACGATCAGCCGTTACGGAGAGGCGGGACAGGAAATTCACGGCAAGAAGCCGGGCTCGGTGATGGTCGCGACGTTCGACATCGACGGACAATCGTTCGTGGCGCTCAATGGCGGGTCGCAATACAAATTCACCGAGGCGATTTCGTTCCAGGTGCCTTGCGACACACAGGAGGAGATCGACTATTTCTGGAGCAGGCTCGGCGAAGGCGGCCAGGAAGGGCGCTGTGGCTGGCTGAAGGACAAATTCGGCCTGTCCTGGCAGATTTTTCCCGCGATCCTTCCGAAATTGATGGGCGGTCCGGAGGTCGAGAAGGCGCAGCGCGTCACCAAGGCACTCCTGCAGATGCGAAAGTGTGATCTCGCAACGTTGCAGCGCGCCTACGCGGGCAACTGAAACCGGACGCTCACACCAGCATCCAGGCGATCCAGCCGAGCAGGATCGCGATCACCCATAGCGCGGCGGCGGTCCAGCGGTTGCGGCGGGCTTCCGCCGCGCCGATGGCGGCCACCGTTTCCGGCGCCAGCACCAGCCCGTCGCGCGTGATGGTGTCGACCTGCTCGAGCAGCGTGCCGGCGCGCGCCAGCAGCGAGGGCACCTGCGCCGCGAAACGGCCGAGCTGGCCGGCGCCCTGCACCGCCCCTTCCAGCGTGCCGACCGGCCCGAGATTGCGCGCGATCCATTCGCGCACCACCGGGTCGGCGGTCTTCCACATGTCGAGTCTCGGATCGAGCGTGCGCGCGACGCCTTCCACCACCACCATGGTCTTCTGCAGCAGCAGCAGTTCGGGCCGCGTGCGCATGTCGAACAGGCCGGTGACCTCGAACAGCAGCGTCAACAGCTTCGCCATCGAAATGTCTTCGGCGGTGCGGTTGTGGATCGGCTCGCCGATGGCGCGGATCGCCTGCGCGAAGGCCTCTACCGAATGGTGGCGCGGCACATAGCCGGCATCGAAATGCACCTGCGCGACGCGCATGTAGTCGCGCGTGATGAAGCCCAAGAGAATCTCGGCGAGGAAGCGCCGCTCTTTCGGTCCCAGCCGTCCCATGATGCCGAAGTCGACGGCCACCAGCCGGCCTTCCGCATCGACGAACAGATTGCCCGGATGCATGTCGGCGTGGAAGAAGCCGTCGCGCAAGGCATGGCGCAGGAAGCTCTGGATCACCGTGCGGCCGAGCGCGGGCAGATCGAAGCCCTTGGCCTCGAGCGTGGCACGGTCGTTGAGCGGCGTGCCGTCGATCCATTCCATCGTCAGCACTTCACGCGCAGTGCGGTCCCAGTCGACGGCGGGCACGCGAAATTCGCGGTCCTCGCGCGTATTCTCGGCCATCTCGGAAAGCGCGGCGGCCTCCAGCCGGAAATCCATTTCGATCGCGACCGAACGGGCGAGCGTCGCCACCACCTCGATGAGCCGTAAACGGCGCGCTTCCGCCGACAGCCGCTCGCCGGTGCGCGCGGCGAAGAAGAAAGCGTCGAGATCGACCTTGAAGCGGCGCTCGACGCCCGGGCGCAGCACCTTCACGGCGACGGGCTTGCGCACGCCGTCTTTCTCGATCTCGGCGCGGTGTACCTGCGCGATCGAGGCAGCCGCGACCGGCGGGCCGAAGCTCGCAAAGGCGACATTGACCGGCTTGTCGAAGGCGGAGGCGACCGCCGCTTCCGCCTCGTCCTGCGGGAACGGCGGCAGCTTGTCCTGCAGGCTTTCGAGGTCCTGCGCGATCGCGGGGCCGACCACGTCGGGCCGGGTGGCAAGGAACTGGCCGAGCTTGACATAGGTCGGGCCGAGCCTGGTCAGCGCGGCCGCAAGGCGGGCTTCACCGGTTTTCGTTGTCGGGCGCTCGATCAGGCGGGCGAGCGAAATCGCCGTCTTGGCCGGCAGCGGCAGCGGCTTGGTGTCGATCAGCGCGAACACACCTTCGCGCGCGAAGACGTAGCCCGCGCGCGAGAGCCGGAAGAAATGGGAGAGGGCGGAGATCACAATTTCCAGCCCGAATGCAGCGCCACGACACCGCCGGTCATCAGCCTGAACGAGGCGCGGC
>Ga0180222_1002799_pt1 | contig 12880 bp, 9 predicted proteins | sample eDN5th37CKraftOP_FD_151336 | JGI IMG/M metagenome (GOLD analysis project Ga0180222, IMG submission 151336) | Enriched Organic Plus compost microbial communities from Emeryville, California, USA - eDNA 5th pass 37_C Kraft OP (version 2) (version 2) ... | reverse complement strand
AAAAACTTGCACAGGAATTAAACATACCTCTTGTTGTCACCAGTGATGCCCACTATCTCAAACATGAGGATCAGGATGCGCATGAGATCTTGCTGTGTGTCGGCACGGGAAACTTTTTGAGTGACACTAATCGTATGACACTCAAAAATTTCGAGCTGCATGTGACCGATCCAAAAGAAATTATTGATCGCTGGAGCAAGACTAATCCAGAGGCCATAAGAAACACAAAGAGGATAGCCGATCGTTGTGATGTGACGATTGAGCTTGGGAAAATTTTGATTCCAAAATTCCCAACGCCAGACGGTCAATCTGAAAAAGAGTATCTAGATAAGCTCGTTTATCGAGGCATGGCCGTCCGCTATTTGGGCAAGACGTTTGATGAAGCGGAAAAGATGAAGATTGAGGATGTCCGAAATGCGTTGACGGATGAGCAGCGTGATCGATTAGATATGGAGTTTTCGGTACTCGACAGAATGGGTTACAATGGTTATTTCTTGATCGTTCAGGATTTCATTAACTGGGGCAAATCACAAGGGATCATATTTGGTCCTGGACGCGGTAGCGCGGCCGGATCGATTATTGCATATGCCTTGAACATCACCGATCTCGATCCTCTGAAGTATGACTTGCTCTTTGAGCGTTTCTTGAATCCTGACCGTATTAGTATGCCGGATATCGATATCGATATTCAGGACACGCGTCGAGATGAAGTGATTCAATATTGTGCTAACAAGTACGGCGCATCGCGCGTAGCGAATATTGTTACTTTTGGAAAGATGGCTGCTCGCGCGGCAGTGCGAGATGTGGCTCGTGTCTTGGAAGTTCCATACGCCGAAGCCGATCGTCTGAGCAAAATGATCCCGCCTCCTCAACAGGGACGTTACATACCGCTTAGCAAATCTATTCAAGAAGATCCGGATCTTAAGAAAGAATACGAAACCAATCAAACGGCCAAGGAAGTTTTTGATTACGCAATGCGCTTGGAAGGTACGATTCGTAGCCATGGAGTACATGCGGCCGGTGTCGTGATTGCGCCAGATGATATCGTTAATTACGCACCGCTTGAAATGGCGCAGAAGGGTGTTGTCTCAACCCAGTATCCAATGGGTCCGATTGAAGAGCTCGGGCTACTTAAGATGGACTTTTTGGGTTTGTCTAATCTGACGATCATCAATAATGCTTTGCGTATTATTCGCAAAGTGTATGGTGTCGATATCAATATTTCAGAAATCCCGTTAGATGATCAAAAAACGTTCGAGCTACTTCAGCGCGGCGACACGACGGGTGTCTTCCAGTTGGAATCTGCGGGCATGAAACGATATCTGCGTGAACTTAAGCCGACGGTATTCGACGATATCATCGCAATGTGCGCGTTGTATCGTCCTGGTCCACTCGGCGCCGGACTGACCGACTCGTTTGTTCGTCGAAAGAACGGATTGGAAGAAATTACGTACGAGCATGAACTGACCAAAAACGCGCTCGAATCAACTTATGGCGTGATTGTTTACCAGGAACAGGTCATGCAGATGAGTAAGGAAATGTCCGGATTTACTGGCGGTGAAGCCGATACGCTACGTAAAGGTATCGGTAAAAAAATTCCCGAAGTGCTCAAAAAGATGGGTAATCAGTTTATCGAAGGCGCGGTAAAAAACGGTGTACCTCGAGAAGTCGTTGAGAAAATCTGGAATGATATCCTCGGATTCGCCGACTACGCATTTAATAAATCACACTCTGCTTGCTATGCATTGATCGCATATTGGACGGCATATCTCAAGGCTCATTATCCTGATGCATTCATGGCGGCACTCATGACAAGCGATGCCGATGACATTGACCGTCTAGCTATTGAGATCGCCGAAGCGCAACATATGGGTATCAAAGTCTTGCCGCCCGATGTCAACGAATCGTTTGTCGAGTTTGCCGTCGTACCGGGCAAAAAACAAATCCGTTTCGGTATGGCTGCCGTGAAGGGCGTCGGTGTCAGTGCGGTCGAAGAAGTACTTCGCGCACGCGAAGAAGGCAAATTCGAAAGTGTCGAGGATTTTGCTAAGCGCATCAGCGTACAGAAGTTCAATCGCAAAGCTTGGGAATCGCTTATCAAAAGTGGCGGGTTTGATCAGCTAGGGGATAGGTCAGACTTGTTGTTTAATCTTGATTCTATCCAGGCATTTGCAAGCAAATTGCAAAAAGAAGCTGCAAGCGGTCAGACTGATTTGTTCGGATTGATGGGGGAATCAGCGCAAACAGTTCAGCCGACTATCAAGCTAGAACCGGCACCTGTCAAGCACACGGAAAAAGAGCGCCTGATGTGGGAGCGTGAATTGATGGGGCTTTATATTAGTGCACACCCACTTGATAACTACGCCGAGTATTTTGCCGAGCAAACTGTGCCGCTCGGAAGCCTCACGCCAGAACATGATGGTAGCAAAGTGACGGTCGGTGGGTTGGTGGGGAGCATCCGCACGATTGTGACAAAAAGCGGCAGCAAAATGGCGTTCGTTGGTCTAGAAGACAAGACGGGCGAAAGCGAAGTCATCGTATTTCCAAGTGTCTATCAGCAGGTTGCTGATACATTAAGGCAGGATATGGCCGTAAAGATTGATGGTTCCGTCAACGCGCGTGATCGCGAAGGTAATCTGACTAACGAAGTTAAAATCATGGCCGACAATATATCGATCATTACCGACAAAGAACTGAGCGAGTATCAACCGACTGGACGTCCGTTCGAACCGCCCGAGCCGGGCAAGGTCAAGGCAACGCGTCGTCCTCGCAATACAAATCAACAGGCCCAATCGGCTCCGGCGTCAAATCCGGCACCGGCGCCGGTTGCAGTTGCCGAGACACCGAAGAAGCTGTTTGTTCAGGTCAAGGACCCTGATGACCAAAAAACGCTTAAAAGTCTCAAGGCAATTTGTACCAAGCACCCAGGTAATGACCCGATCATCCTTGTGCTCGGTACCGATAAAAAGTCGGCAATCAAACTACCTTTTTCTGTTGATAGCAGCGATGAACTCATAGGCGAGTTGGTAAAATTGCTTGGCGAAGATGCAGTAGTGGTACAATAGTCATTGTCATGAAACGATTTGAGAGACAACAGGTTCGCGATGAAGAGCCGGATATAGCGGCTTTGAAGCGAGAGTACAACGAACAGGGCAAATTCGTCACATACTTTGACGAAGGAGATGCATACTGGGCTGAAGTCGGTCTATATCGGCAGCCTGAGTACACAGCCGCTGGCAAACATCTGTCATTAACGGCTGCTATTGAGCTTGCGAATGAAAACCTCCAAGAATGGCTAGCCTATGAACAGGCGGGCTATATGCGTATTGGTAGCGAACAGATAGGCAATGCGTGGGTCAACAGATACGTATATGCCGAAGGAGATGATAGGCTGTGGCAGCGTTCAGTTATCAGACGAGGTGGCTATGGCGTTCATGTGATTGATGACGACCAAGGGGTTTCAGGTGATCAGCTTAGTCCTGCCGATGTTGATCGTATGCGCGAGAAAGAAGTTGAATATATCAACGCTCTGAATTGGCAATAATTCCATACAGTGCGATGCCGGTTGCGACGCTGACGTTGAAGGATTCCTTTTGGCCCTTCATCGGAATCTCGACGAGTTCGTCGCACTCATCGAGAAGTTCCGGGGTGAGTCCATGCACTTCCTCCCCGAGTAGCAAAGCGATTTTTTTCGGTGGATGATAGTCCGGCAGCATGACGGATCTGTCATTTTGCTCTAGGCCGACGATCGTATAGCCATCTTTTCTCAGAAGCGCGAAATCGGGCAATTCCTGATATTCAAAAGGAACCATCGTTTCGGCTCCAAGTGCGGTTTTGTGTATTTGAGATGTCAATTTGTAGGCGATATGCGGCAGACGGGGATCGTTGTTGGTTTTAGGGTACGGAGTGTAGCCGCTGAGAATGATTTTCTTGACACCAAATCCTTCGCAGGTACGAAAAATCGAACCGACATTATGCGTCGAGCGGATATTGTGCGCAATAACGATTGTCTCTGGCATATTACTAGTCTAACACTGTTAAATACGTAAGCTTTTTGGTATTATCATAAGCAAGATGGCTTACGTCCAAGAAGAAAATTCTCATGCGCTCGCTGAAGAGGCGAAAATTCAGCAGCAGCGCCGCGATCATGAGGAAAAGTCGACGCAATCGCGGGCGGCTATTTTGGGTTTGCCATACCTTGATGCTCGTGAATTTGAAAACACGCTCGATCTTGTCCGTGAAGGTATGATGACGATCGAGGACATGCACAAGTACCGCATGGTACCGCTGCAGATGGGTTCTGAGTATCAGCCATATCGATTTGGCGTGACAAGCAATACGCCGCAGTCAATTATCGAAAAAACGAAACAGGAATATCAGGATAAGGGACGCGAAGCCCAGATGTTCCTCATTAGCGGTACTGGCTATAAAGTTTTGATGGATCGTTATGATCCGCCCAAGAAAGTTATTTACGAAGATATCACGATTGCGAAATCCGGCGATAGCGCTACCATTGCCGAAGTCAGTAAGACGCTCAACTCTGTCGGTTCCGATCAGATTCTTGACTATCTGATTGATCAGGCGGATAAGCTTGGCGCAAGCGATATTCACGTCGAGAATCAGCGCAACTATATTCGTATTCGTATGCGTGTTGATGGCGCACTACACCCAGTTGCCGAGATCAGCAAAGAGAAATATCGAATCTTGATGGGAGCTATCGGTTCGCGTGCAAATATTTCATCGGCTGCGAAAACATCACAGTCTGGACATATCCAAAAAGATATCACGCGAGACGGATCAACACACTTATTGAATATCCGTATCGAAACCGTACCGAGTATGTACGGTCAGGATGCGGTGATGCGTCTTTTCAATTTCGACGAGTCGATGCTCAACCTCGATTTGCTCGGTATCCCTCCTCGTGAAATGGCGGAGATCCGTGAAATTACGCGACATCCGCGTGGTATGATGCTGATGGTTGGTCCTACTGGTAGTGGTAAGTCGACGACTCTTTATAGTATCTTGAATGCGCTCAATAATACGGAACGCAAGATTCTGACACTTGAGGATCCGATCGAGTACGGCATCAGCGGCATTACGCAGATACCCATTGACACGACGCACGGTCAAACATTTGCCGACGGTCTTCGTTCGATTCTGCGCATGGACCCCGATGTCGTTATGCTTGGTGAGATTCGCGATGTCGATACGGCAAAAACAGCCATCCAGGCATCGATTACCGGACACTTGGTGCTCAGCTCGTTCCATGCTAACTCCACGTCGGCGGCATTTAGCCGCATGATCGGTATGATTGGCATCAACCCCATCTTCAGCTCTGCTATCCGTTTATTGATTGCTCAGCGTCTCGTGCGCAGGCTTTACGATCCGTCGAAGGAAGAATACGAGCCTGACGAGGCAACCAAACGATGGGTCCGAAAGACACTCGAAGGAGTACCGCCTGAGCGACTGGAGGGGATCGACCTCAACAACTTCAAGTTGTGGCGACCGCGAGTCCATCCGGATGCGCCATTTGGATTCAAGGGGCGAATTGTTATCATGGAACAAATGGTCGTGAATCACCATATCCAGGCGTTCTTACGCGGCGATATTGCCGATGCCAATCCGGAAAATATCGAAAAGACAGCCAAAGAGACAGCTGGACTTATCACGCTAATCCAAGCGGGTACTATCGCGGCATTGCGCGGCGAGACGACGCTCGAAGAGGTCAACAAGGCGATCTAAAAAATCCTCTTCATACCCCTTTTAAAATCACGAAAACTGTGCTATAGTAAGAAATTGATTGTATTGATATAAATCAAAGCGAGAGAAGAAATGAGTTTTTCATTGATCCAAAAAGTAAACGACGAGCAGAAGAAAGCTGCCGTAGTGGACGCCCGCAGCGGCGATACTGTTCGTGTGCACCAGAAGATCCGCGAAGGCAACAAAGAGCGTATCCAGGTGTTTGAAGGCGTCGTTATCCGTACGGATAACAAAAAACAACATACGAGCCGTATTACTGTACGCAAGATTGCCAGTGGTGTCGGTGTCGAAAAGAGCTTCTTGCTACACAGTCCGCTGGTAGAAAAGGTAGAAATTGTTCGCCGCGCGAAGGTTCGCCGCAACTTCCTGTCATATCTGCGCCAGCGCAGCGGTAAAAGCGCTCGTCTGGCTTCGGTTGATTTCGATCGTGAGGCGGTCAATGCTGTCGTTGATCCGCATGCCGAGGAAGAGGCTGCTCGTCTGAAGGAAGAAGCCAAGAAGGCTGCAGAAGAAAAAGCGGCTGAAAAGGCCGCAGAGGAAGCAGAACTTGCAGCTAAACAAGCTGAAGTTGAAGCTCGACACGAAGAGGCTAAATAGCAAGATTTGAACAATTAAAAACCCGCCACTGAAAGCTGGCGGGTTTTTTCGTATGCGGGACAAGCCCGACAGATTGGATCTGTAGTTACTCGGAACGCCTATTCCTACGTTTGCATTTATCGAAGACGGCCCAAAAGCCATCTCCGATATACATTAGGCCATCACGCACAATGAGATACGCATAAGTGAAGCGCTCGCGAATCGTGAATTTCGGTTCGTTCATTCTTCGGTGTTCTACCTTCGTGCGACGTAGATGAGGCGGAAGAGTTGGGTCGGACAGATAATCCGTTTTGTGATTAGCGATCACGCCGATCGTACGTGGCCAGTCGAGAAACACGATAGCTATCGTAATCTCCAAGCTTTCCAGGCGCGGATCGTTTCGAGAAATCCATCCTTTGCGAGCACGATAGCGGAATACCACCCACATGGGTACGGTCGCGACCGCACCAATGAACACGTATGCCAAGATTACGAATGCGAAAAGCTCCATGCCGAATCCAATCTGTCGGGTACGCAGAGTGCGCCCACCTGCATTCTGTCCGAAATATTATACAATAAGAATCAATGATATTAGGGATTGATGAAGTCGGACGTGGTCCGTGGGCGGGTCCATTGGTCGTCGGTGCGGTCGTACTTGGCGGTACATTTATCGAAGGATTGACTGACAGCAAGAAGCTGAGTAAGAAACGGCGTGAAGAGCTGGATAGTGTCATACGGGAACATGCCGCTGGATATGGTCTAGGTTGGGTGCATGCTCATGAAATCGATGAACTGGGGTTGTCAGAATCGCTAAAACTGGCGACGATACGGGCTGTAGAGCAGATCAAGACATCATATCATGAGATTATTATCGACGGTACGGTTAATTTCTTGGCAGGAACCAAAAAGGGCGAGTATGTGACGACCATGAAAAAAGCAGATCTGTTGGTGCCCAGCGTTAGCGCCGCATCAATCATTGCCAAGGTCGCACGTGATAACTACATGGCCGAACAAGACGCAGTGTATGACGGATACGGATTCGGCGCCCATGTTGGATACGGAACCGCTGCGCATCGAGCAGCAATAGAAAAGTATGGCATTACACCACTGCATCGACTATCATTCAGTCCACTGTCGAAATATCAACCTCTGCCGGGGGCATTGGATACGGAACAGAAAATGTCGATGGGTGGTGTCGCCGAAGATACGGCGGCTGATTATTTAAAAAAGCAAGGTCACGAGATTATCGAACGCAACTGGAAAACTAAATATTGCGAGATAGATATTATTTCGCAAAAGGACGGAGTACTGTATTTTACCGAAGTAAAGTATCGCAGGCAGCTAGGACAGGGCGGCGGACTAGGGGCGATCACGAAGAAGAAGCTAAACAAAATGACCTTTGCCGCCAAGCTCTATGCGCATGCGCACAAACTCAGTGACAAGGATTTGCGTCTTGCTGTGATATCGCTTACGTCTGATCCGCTAGTTGTTGAGAACTACCTGGTACTTGATTGAATTATCAACTAAATCAACTCGTCTTTCTTGCTGCTTAGGAATTGGGTCCATTGGCGTACGAGACGCAGGATAGTTTTGAGCGGTAGCTCGATCAGGATATCCAGAACGATTGCGACCAAGTTGACTTTGCTATAGCGATACGAAATCTGCTGACCGACATAGATAAACGGCAGGTACAGAATGTCACGCATCAGAGATAATGTACCCTGATTGGCGTGAGTTGCCTCGAGCTCCTGGATTTGGCGGGATAGACGGAAGGACAGGAAGCTTGCGGTCGATAGGAAGACAAAGAAAATGACACCTTGGACAATATTGAATTCGAGAATATAGAGTACATATGTCAGGGCGGCAAACATGATCATAAACATGATTGCATAGGCTGTATTGAAGCCAACTGAGCGCGATTCGCGCGGGATCTTAATTTCGTATTGCTGATAATCGCCGACGAACAGCATCGATGTGATTTGATTGACGACGGCATCGGTATTGCGCATACCTGGAGTCGAGAGAGCGAGTCTGGATATCGCGATAAACACCGCCGGGAAGAATAAATTGAGCAATAGTGGTAGCCATACGATTGATCCATGAGTGAGATAGTCATACGGAACTTCGATCAGTAAGCCGATGATAGTTTTGGTGATCAATAGAAAAATAACACTTTTTATGATTCCGCGGTCTAGTTTGCGGTTGAGCAGAGCGTATTCTTGATCAATATGTTGTCGAAGGCCGTGCTCCAACGCATTTTCTGACTTGAGAGATGGTGCTGCCAGCGGCGCATCTTCGCAGAAGAAGCCGGTATGAATGAATCGTAGTGCGGCACCATTTTTCCCAACGACACGGGAAAGATAGGCGACAGTCTTCGTCTCGAACAAATAGTCAAGCCGTTTGTTGTATGTCTCGAACTCTTTCAGGTCATGAATATCTTTTCGGTAGCTGTCAAGGAGTGCGGCGCGAATTGTTGCATTGTCGGATTTTAGTAATGAACGATGTATAGCTATATAAAGCAGAGCTGCGTAATCATCATGCGTGATTTTTTCGTGTGCTTTGACAGTCTTTTTGATATCAATTTTGTCGTGGATGTAACTGTAGGCAAAATGCGCAAACATTAGCTGGCGCAAATGACTACTCAAAGTTTGTTCACATCTGACGGCAAGGATGTCAAGTATCCAATCCTGAAATGCTAGTCGTTTTGCTGGACGATGTTCTTTTTCGGTATATTTCCAATACGCATCGTAGTAACGGTTGATATGAGATGCGATTGCCTCGACATCGCTCAGAGGAGTGTAATCATTGGGCAGATACTCTGCTTGCGTCAGTTCGGTGACAAGCTCGTGCGCCAAGCCTTTGGTTTCGATTTTGGTATGAAAAGATAGAACACGTTTGAGATATCGACGAATAGCACGTTGCTGCAATAGATCATCTTCGGCATACTCGGATGCATTGCGCAATTGCTCATAGGCTGTCGACAGTTTACTACCGACGGTCGGCACATGAACCGTTTCCTTTTTTCGCTTGTTGGCAACTTGCTTCTCGAATTCGTCGATTTTATGTAACGAGTCGATCAAAAGCGCGCCCAAACGGGTGAGTTGTACTCTCTCTTTCACATTACTCATTATAGACCTTAAGATTCACTCAGCAATGCCCTTTGGACGGCATCCTTGTCGCGTTCGATCAGTTCAACACGTCCTTCGATTTCGCGAATGCCCAGTTCGATCGTACGGGTAAGGGCGGGCTCGCTTTTCTTCGGGCCGAAAAATTCTTCGTATTCTTTGAGTTGCTTGCGGGTTGAAAGCGCGCTAGCACTATAGCGAGGTATGTCATCGTAACTTTTATCACCCTTAAATGTTTGAACCACCCAATCCCAGTTGTCGCGAACCCAGCGCCATGATGTATCGCGACTATCTTTGCCACGGATCAGGAAGGCAAACCAATGGTAGACGTCCTGAACGCGAACTATTTCGGGGTTCTTGATGCTTTCAAGTAACATGTTGATTTTTTCGGGCACACGGGTACTGGTCATGCCAATACATATATCTTCACGTAGTTCGGCGGTCGTCGTTTTGGTATAGAGGTCCAACAACTGGTCAACAATCTGTGCGTCTCCGTGACGAACGATAGTGCTAAGAATGACAGGGCGAATTTCAGGGTCAAGCTCATCGAGCGGAGTAGTATTGTAGATTTCCCTTGCCTTTTCGATAACCTCAGGTTGTTCGCCATAGAGTGTTAGTCCAAGGATCGTTGAACGCAAGCGGGTATCTTCCTCTGATTCACCGGGTTTTTGAGTCCAGCCCAAGCGCTCATACTCTGCACGTGCTAGAGCGGCTGAAAATGCACGTAGCTTCTTTTCGGCTTGTTCGTTGTCTTCGACGAATTTTCTCAGTTCCGCAAGCGTGAGCGAGACTGTGGTCCAAACCGATTCGAGAGGTTCGTTATGGAATGCCTTGACGATAGGCAAGAGTTGGTCGCTTGAAATAATACCTCCTCGTGCAAGGAGCGTAATTTCGTTGAGTCGTTGCAACCGCCCAACAGCAGGTAGCTCATTTTTTTCGATCGATTCAATGATAGCCTGCTGTGATTGTTCGTCGTAACTGGTGATAAAATGACTACTGTCGCTAATGTTGAGTCGAATCGGATCGGCACAAGTAAATGAAACTTTCTTCTTATCTAGAAGCGCTGGAACCTTATCATTATCTGAGTCGAGCGGAATTGGCCATAGACTGTCATCTTTTGCATGTGGACCGACGAAGAATCGTTTCTGCTCAAGCGTTACGGTATCGCCATCCCGCGATATAAGCACTACAGGGTAGCCAGGCTGCGTCAGCCATATATTCATCATGTCTCTGATGTCTTTGCCGCTGGCTTTGCCAAGCGCGTCCCACAGGTCGTTACCAACGGTGTTTTTGTATGCGAAGTCGGCGAAGTATTGAGACAGGCCTTTTCGGAATGCCTCGTCACCAATGTATCGTTTGACCATGCGGATCAAGCGTGAGCCTTTGGCATAGACGATTGATGGATCGAAAATCGTATTCATTTCATCTGGGTGGCCAACATCCATCTTGACCGGTTGAACACCATCGACACAGTCGCGGCGAAGCGCAGATACTACAATATGCGATGAGAAATCAAGCCAAGTATTCCACTCAGGTTCGAGTTCATCGATAGAGAAATGCATCATCATTTCGGCGAAACTCTCATTGAGCCACAGATCGTCCCACCACTTCATTGTGACAAGATTGCCAAACCATTGGTGTGCTAGTTCGTGCGCGATAACTTCTGCGATTCGACGCTTACCAGAAATACTCGTAACGCCAGGCTCGGCGAGCAACGCTACCTCACGGTAGGTGATCAGGCCCCAGTTTTCCATGGCGCCGCTTGAAAAATCAGGTAGAGCGACATGATCGCATTTTGGTAATGGATATGGTATGTCGAAGTAGTCTTCATAAAACTCAAGCAAGCGGATTGAGTAGTCAAGGGCGAAATCCAGACTATCCGCTGGGTGAACGGGAGTAGCGTAGACCGAAACATCAACACCGGTTTTTGTTTTTCCTGACTTCTTTTGGAGTTCACCGACAACAAAAGCAAGCAAATATGTACTCATGCGCGGCGATGTTTCGAATGTGGTTACGAGACGACCATCATTACTTTCAGATTGTGCCTTAATGGGCATGTTGCCAAGTACCGATACGCCCTTTTCGGTATCTAGCGTCAGATCGAATGTCGCCTTTGCCTCAGGCTCGTCGATGCATGGAAATACCTCGCGCGCATGATGTGACTCGAATTGTGTGGCAAGAAGTTCTTTTTTGACTCCGTCAACCTCGAAATAACAAGGATATAGCCCATGCATGCTCTGATCGACAATCTTGCCATCGAACTCAACGACAATAACATGATCGCCAACACTCAAATTGTCGCTTTTGATCGTTATCTCGTCGTTGTCACCATATTCAACACTAGTTTCGTGACCGTCAATCGTTACCGAACGGATATCGAGTTCTTTGGAGTGAAGTTTGATTGGTTTGTCTGGAGAAACAGAATTACCGTTTATTGTGACAATACCGGAAAAACGTCGGTCGACCCGCTCGAGCTTGAGGCGCAGATTGTAATGAGTTGGTACGAAATATTCAATGAGTCGAGATACTGTAGTCATAGTATATTAGTATACAAGAAATGACCGGATATACAGAACGCAAACGACGTTTCTTTGCCGTGATTGCGACATGTGTCGCGTTAGTTGTCACTGTACTGTTTAACGGAGATGTGTGGCAGCCGCAGGCGCCATCTGGTGAGCCGGCGATGGCAACGAATACGCCAGCATTGGCAAGTCTGGAGAAGCTTGAGATTAAGGGTCGCGCACCAAAGACACACTATGACCGTTCTGAGTTTGGCAATGGATGGAGTGAAGTGGAAGGCTGCGATATGCGGAATATTATTTTGAAACGCGATCTGACAAATGTCGCTATCGGCGAAGACTGCAAGATCGTATCCGGTGTTTTAAATGATCCATATACAAGCAAGACGATTCATTTCAAGCGTGGGGCTGGATCGAGCAACGATATTCAAATCGATCATGTCGTGGCGCTGAGCGATGCGTGGCAAAAAGGTGCCCAGCAGTTGTCTTTTGAAAAGCGAAAGCAGCTTGCGAACGATCCGCTCGAACTACTCGCTGTCGATGGTAGCGCCAACCAACAAAAAGGCGGGAGTGATGCGGCATCATGGCTCCCGCCAAATAAAGCGTTTCGCTGTCAATATGTTGCTCGTCAGATTGCCATCAAATTGAAGTATGGATTATGGGTGACAAAAGCGGAGTATGATGCGATGAAATCAGTACTTTCTCGTTGCCCCGGACAAGGCTTGCCGTCTTTTTAGCGATTTAGCTTTTGCCTGTCGTCGATCTGTTTCGTCTTCGATCTCATGGCCAACAATTTCTTCGATCAGATCTTCAATTGTAACAATTCCGACGAATACATCATCTTTTTCCACTGGAATTAGATGGCTGCCGGATGATATAAATTTGCGAAATAGCGTATCA
>Ga0180222_1002795_pt1 | contig 12896 bp, 11 predicted proteins | sample eDN5th37CKraftOP_FD_151336 | JGI IMG/M metagenome (GOLD analysis project Ga0180222, IMG submission 151336) | Enriched Organic Plus compost microbial communities from Emeryville, California, USA - eDNA 5th pass 37_C Kraft OP (version 2) (version 2) ... | reverse complement strand
CGCCACCGTCGCGATCTGGTCGCGCGGCACGCCGGTGATCTTTTCCGCCCAGGCCGGCGTATAGGGCACGGTGTCGTCGTAAGTCTTGGCGACGTGCTCGCCGCCGAAACCGCGGTCGAGGCCGTAGTTGGCGAGGAACAAATCGAACACCGAGGCGACCAAGGCCTCGCCGTCCTTGAGCTGCAGGCGCTTGGCGGGCACCTTGCGCACGAGGACGCTCGGATGGTCGGTGCCGGCGAAATGGTCGTGCTCGCGATTGCCGAAGTAGGGGAACGCGACTTCGGCGAGCGTATCCTTCTCGTCGGCGAAGCTCAGCTTGAGGCGGGTCGCGGCGCCGTCCGATTTCTTCTCCTCCAGATTCCACTTGCCCTGTTCGCCCCAGCGGAAGCCGACCGAGCCGCGCGGCACGACGATGGCCTCGGCGGTCTCGTCATAGGCCACGGTCTTCCATTCCGGATTGTTGCTTTCGCCCAGATTGTCGGCGAAGTCGGAGGCGCGCAGCAGGCGGTCGGGAACGAGATGATCGCCCTGTTTCACCAGCCGGACCAGCATCGGCATGTCGGTATATTGGCGGACATAGTCCTGGAAATAGGCCGCCTGGCGGTCGAGATAGAATTCGCGCAGGATGACATGGCCCATGGCCATGGCGAGCGCGGCGTCGGTGCCCTGTTTCACCGAGATCCAGAGATCGGCGAATTTCGAGGCCTCCGAATAGTCGGGGCAGATCACCACGCTCTTGGCGCCGCGATAGCGTGCCTCGGTATAGAAATGCGCGTCGGGCGTGCGCGTCTGCGGGACGTTGGAGCCCCACAAAATCAGGAAACCGGAATTGTACCAGTCGGCGGATTCCGGCACGTCGGTCTGTTCGCCCCAGGTCTGCGGCGAGGACGGCGGCAGGTCGCAGTACCAGTCGTAGAACGACATGCACACGCCGCCCAGGAGCGAGAGATAGCGCGAACCGGCGGCATAGGAGACCATCGACATGGCCGGGATCGGCGAGAAGCCGATGATGCGGTCGGGACCGTGTTTCTTGATGGTGTAGGCATTGGCCGCCGCGATGATCTCGGTGACCTCGTCCCAGGTCGCGCGCACGAAACCGCCGAGGCCGCGTTTTTCGGTATAGGCCGCGCGCTTTTTCGGGTCCTCGACGATCGTGGCCCAGGCCGCGACCGGCGTGCGCAGCGCCCGCGCCTCGCGCCACAGCTTCAATAGGCGCGAACGCACCAGCGGATATTTCACCCGGTTGCCGGAATAGAGGTACCAGGAATAGCTGGCGCCGCGCGAACAGCCGCGCGGCTCGTGATTGGGCAATTCGGGCCGCGTGCGCGGATAGTCGGTCTGCTGCGTTTCCCAGGTGACGATGCCGCCCTTGACGTAGATCTTCCACGAGCAGGAACCCGTGCAGTTGGCGCCGTGCGTGGAGCGCACGATCTTGTCGTGCTGCCAACGCTTGCGGTAGCCGTCCTCCCACCGCCGGTCCTCGTTGGTCACGATGCCGTGGCCGTCCGCGAATGGCTCGTCGTGGCGCTTGAAGAAGGTCAGCCGATCGAGAAAGTAACTCATTGTCTTTCAGTCCTTCATTCCGCCGGTTGCGGGGCTGGGGGTGGCAGCGGGTTGCCGCGCTCGATGTCGTGCAGCAGACCGCCGCGGCGCGTGTAGAACCACCACGTGATAACGACGCAGGTGACGTAGAAGGCCATGAAGCCCCAGAGCGCCAATTCCGGTCCGCCGGTGATCGCGATCGAGGTGCCGTAGGCCTTGGGGATGAAGAAGGCGCCGTAGGCCGCCACCGCCGAGGTGAAGCCGATGATGGCCGCCGATTCCATTTCGGCTTGCCGCTGGCGCGCCACGGGGTCGAGGCCGGGTTCGAGCCGCGGCATTTCTGTCCGCATGATCGCGGGGATCATCTGGAACGTCGAGGCGTTGCCGACGCCGGTGGCGAAGAACAGGATCATGAACATAGCAAAGAAGCCCCAGAACGCGCCGGCCTGATCCTTGATGCCGAGGAAGTAGAGCACGCCACCGACCGCTGCGATCATCAGGATGAAGACCCAGAAGGTGACGCGGCCGCCGCCATACTTGTCCGACATCCAGCCGGTGGCGGAGCGCGCGAGCGCGCCGACCAAGGGGCCGAGGAAGACGTATTTGAGCGAGTCGACCTGCGGGAACTGGGTCTTGGCCAGCAGCGGGAAACCGGCCGAATAGCCGATGAACGAACCGAAGGTGCCGGTGTAGAGCCAGCACATCAGCCAATTGTGCTTGCGCTTGAAGATCACCGCTTGGTCGGCGAAGGAGGCCTTCATGGCGGCGATGTCGTTCATGCCGAACCAGGCGGCGGTGGCCGAGATCGCGATGAACGGCACCCAGATGAACCCGGCATTCTGCAGCCAGAGCTTGGTGCCCCCGCTCGCGGTCTGCGGGTCGCCGCCGATCCAGCCGAAGACGCCGGCGGTGATCACCAGCGGGATGACGAACTGCACGACGCTGACCCCGAGATTGCCGAGGCCGGCATTGAGCGCGAGCGCATTGCCCTTCTCGGCCTTGGGGAAGAAGAAGCTGATATTGGCCATCGAGGAGGCGAAATTGCCGCCGCCGAAACCGCACAACAGCGCGAGCGACAGGAAGATGATGTAGGGCGTATCGGTGTTCTGTACGGCGAGGCCGATGCCGACCGCCGGGATCATCAGCGACCAGGTGGACACCGACGTCCATAGCCGCCCGCCGAAGATCGGTGGCATGAAGGAGTAGAAGATCCGCAGCGTCGCCCCGGACAGTCCGGGCATCGCGGCAAGCCAGAACAATTGGTCGGTGGTGAACTTGAATCCGACGGCCGGGAGCTTTGCCACCACGACCGACCACACCATCCACACCGCGAAGGCCAAGAGCAGCGCCGGAATGGATATCCACAGGTTGCGCCTGGCGATGGCACGGCCCTTGGAGCGCCAGAATTCCTCGTCTTCCGGCTTCCACTCTTCCAGCACGCCGGAAAGCGCGCCGACATGTTTGTCCTGGTGGATCGGCGCCATTTCGGGGAATTCGGGCAATTTGCGCAGGGCCGGCGCCAAGGCCTCGCGCTCCATGCGCTGGATCGCGAGATGCATCCAGAGCAGGGACACCGTGGCGACCAGGAACAGCAGCATGAAGCAGCTGGTCCAGATGCCGGTGAGGTCATTGAGCACGCCGAAGGCGATCGGCAGCACGAAGCCGCCTAGGCCGCCGATCATGCCGACCAGGCCGCCGACCGAGCCGACATTCTCGGGATAATAGACCGGGATGTGCTTGTAGACCGCGGCTTTGCCGAGGCTCATGAAAAAGCCGAGCACGAAAATGAGTGCCGTGAAAGTGACGACGCCGGTCGCCATGTGGAAGGTGATCGGGCCCTTGATGCCCTGAATCGTATAGGTGGTCGGCGGATAGGCCAGGATGAAGGTGATCAGCACCGAGACGCCGAACATCCAGTACATGACGCGGCGGGCGCCGTATTTGTCGGCCAGATGGCCGCCATAGGCGCGGAACAGGCTGGCCGGAATCGAATAGGCGGCGCCCAGCATGCCGGCGGTTTCGATATCGACCTTGTAGACGCCGATCAGATAGCGCGGCAGCCACAGCGACAGCGCGACGAAAGCGCCGAAGGAGAAGAAGTAATAGAGCGAGAAGCGCCAGACCTGGATGTTCTTGAGCGCCTCGAGTTCGAGCATGGCGCTGCGCGGGCGCTCACCCCGGGCACGGCGCGCCATTTCCACCGGGTCCTCGCGGGTCGTGAACCAGAACACGACGGCCATGATCGCGATTGCCGCGGCCCAGACCTGCGCGGTCGTCTGCCAGCCATAGGCGACCAGGACGAAGGGCGCGAAGAACTTGGTGACGGCGGCGCCGACATTGCCGGCGCCGAAAATGCCCAGGGCCGTTCCCTGCTTCTCCGGCGGATACCAGCGCGACACATAGGCGATGCCGACCGCGAAGGAGCCGCCGGCGACGCCCACGCCGAGCGCGGCGACAAGAAACTGCGGATAGGTGTGGGCGTAGGTGAGCAGATAGGTCGCCACCGCCGCGGCCAGCATCACGACGGTGTAGACGCGCCGCCCGCCATATTGGTCGGTCCAGATCCCGAGGAAGAGGCGCACCAGCGAGCCGGTAAGGATCGGCGTGCCGACCAGAAGGCCGAACTCGGTCTCGTTCAGATTGAGCTGCTGTTTGATCTGAATGCCGATGATGGCGAAGATGGTCCACACCGCGAAGCAGACCGTGAAGGCGAGCGTGGACATCCAAAGCGCGCGGCTTTGTCCTGGGATTCTGGTACCTAATTCCGGCATGACGAGCCCCGTTTCTCCGTTCCGACCGGGACAACCGACCACGATTCGAAGGCGCTCCCCCGGTCAACAGAGAAAAAAGCGCGGACCTATCCCGGATGCTTTGCGTTCGATCAATTTTACTCGACAAGACGATATGAATATTCAAATTTACTTATATCAATTATTGACTTGATCTTGTCACATCTTTAGCTTGATATTTATCAATCGCGCCCCCGCCCAGGCTGCATAAATTGCCGCCATTTGGCGTCCAAGCGTACCGCAATCGTACGAGGTTAGAGATAAATCGTGCGCCCATCCGATTGGACGAATGTTCGTACCCTGCCTCTATTTCGCGACATGAGCGACGAGCATTTCGCGCGGCTCGTCGGCACCGCTTTCCTGCAGCGCTTTCCCCAACACGTGATGCTGATCACGGAAGGCGATCCGCCGGATTTTCTCCATGTCATCGTCGATGGCTCGGTCGAATTGTTCTGCAATCACGACAGCCGTGAGACGACGATCGAAATCCTGAACCCGGTAACGACCTTCATCCTGGCCGCGGTGATCCGCGACGAGCCCTATCTCAAATCGGCGCGCACCTTGATGCCGGCGCAGGTTCTCATGATCCCGGCACAGACCGTACGCGAGGTGTTCGGTCGCGACGCAGCCTTTGCACGTGCCATCGTCAGCGAACTGGCCGAACGCTATCGCGGCATCGTCAAGGCACTGAAGAACGAGAAGCTGCGGACCGGCCCCGAGCGCCTGGCCAATTGGGTGCTGAATGCCGACGCCATACAGGACGGGTGCGGGCGGGTCGAACTCGACTTCGACAAGCGCGTGCTCGCGGCCCGGCTTGGCATGACGCCGGAAAACCTGTCGCGCAACCTGGCGCTGCTCGCCAAGCATGGCGTGAAAAGAGCCGGCCGCAATTTGCTGATCGAGGACCGTGTCGCCCTGGCGCGTTTTGCGAAACCGAATCCGCTGATCGACGGTTGAGGCCTGCGCACCGCAGCAGGCCCGCTCGCGGCCGCTCGAGCGCACCGCCATTGCGAGCCGGCCGTCCGGCCGCGCCCCTGCGGTCAGCGGCTCTCAGGGCTGCTTTCGGGCTGGTTGCGCATCCAGTCGGCGAGCCGGGCGAAGGCCCGGAACAGATCCTCGCGCAATTCGGGGTCGGCGACGGTTTCGTCCAAGGCGCCGCGCATGCATAAGAGCCAGGCGTCGCGTTCCGCTTCGCCGATCTTGAAGCCGAAATGCCGCATGCGCAGGCGCGGGTGGCCGCGCTCGCTCGAATAGAGCGGCGGCCCGCCCATCCACTCGCCGAGGTAGCGTTTCAGCACGTCCTTGATGCCGGAGAGGTCGCGGGCGTGCATGGCGCGGATCGTTCGCGCCTCCGGGAGGCTGTCCATCCGCGCATAGAAAACGTCGACCAGGCGGTCCACGCTGGCTGCCCCTCCGATGCGCGCGAAGGGGGTCGTCGGGTCGGCAGGGATGTCCACGGTACGCTCCGCATGTCACGTCGGCGGAGGCCGTCGCCCTGCGCCTGTCCGCGCTTATAGCGGGTTTTGTGGACGGCGCGAGCGCCGAGGGTCGGCGTGCGCGTGGCCATGCGCCGCGCGCAGGGCTTGCGGCATCGCCCGGCTTCGCGGCCCGGCCGGCGCGGAACCGAATTTCGATTTGCCTTCCGGTCCGCCGGACACAAGGATAGACAGAGATCAGATGCCGTGAAGGGCCGGCGATCGTCGCCGCGTCCGGTCGCCCCGCGAGTTTTTGTGCCGTAATGAGCAAGACGATAGCCGAACTTGTCTGGTTTGCCGGGCTCGTCGCCTGGTACATCATCCGTTTTCCGTTCGAGCGCGCCGCCATGCAGGTTCCGGTGCGCAAGTCGCTCGCGGACTGGCGGGATTGGCTGGTGCTCGGGCTTGCCGTGGCCGGCTTGTTTGTGGTCCCGGCGATCTATGCGGTGACCGGATTCCCGGCCTCGTTCGAGCGCCCGTTTCATTCCGCGCTTGCGTGGCTCGGGCTGCTGCCGCTCGCCGGGGCGCTCTGGCTGTTCTACCGCAGCCATGTCGACCTCGGCCGCAACTGGTCGGTGACGCTGACCCTGCGCAAGCGCCACGTCCTGGTGACGAGCGGCGTCTATCGCCGCATCCGTCACCCGATGTACACGTCCTTTCTTCTGCTCGGCCTGGCGCAGCTCTTGTTGCTGCCGAACTGGCTTGCCGGTCTCGCCGGGCCGGTGGGGGCGAGCCTGCTCTATTTCTTCCGTGTCTTCCGCGAGGAGCGGATGATGATAGAATGTTTCGGCGAAGAATATCGTTCCTATATGGTCCGCACGAAGCGTATCGTTCCCTGGATCATGTGAGCGGGCGGCACGCAACGCGGAGATGATTCATGCGCGGCCGAGCGGTCCGACTGTCCGTTGCGCGGCGTCTCGTCATCGACCTCCTGCATTTCGGAGCGGCCATTCCCACCGTACCGGTGCAACGGCGCATGTCGCTCGGACCGGTGGTCGCAGCGCGCGCCGCCTGCCGCCAGAAGCCGCGCTGGACCGCGCTGTTCATCAAGGCCTATGCGCTGATGGCGCGCGAATTTCCGGCGCTGCGGCAGGTCTATGTCAAGATTCCGTGGCCGCATTTGTACGAATATTCCGAAAGCCATGCCTATGTGGTGGTCGAACGGGATTATCAGGGCGAGCCCTGCCTGTTCTCGACCGTCATCGAGGATCCGGCCGCGCGTTCGCTCAAGGAACTGGGCAACGTGCTTCACCGCGCCTGGGCCGCGCCGATCGAGGAAGTGGAAGAGTACGGTCTTGAACTGGCGCTCGGGCGCTTTCCGCGTCCGCTGCGGCGCCTGTTGATGTGGCTCGTGCTCAATACCGCCGCCTGGCGCGCGAACTTCTACGGCACGTTCGGGCTGTCGGTCTATTCCGCGCTCGAGGCGGAATCGCTGCACCCGATCATGCCCATGACGGGATCGCTGAACTACGGCGTCATCGGCGACGACGGGGCGGTGAACGTGCGCATCATCTACGATCACCGCGTGCTCGACGGCGCGACCGTCGCGCGTGCGCTGGCGCGGCTCGAGGCCATTCTCAACACGACGATCGTGGAAGAACTGAAGTCGCTGCCGCAGAAGCGGGTTACGAACGAACAGCCGCCCCGGCGCCTTCTGGGCTAGCGCCGGCCGCCGGATCGCCGCTTTACGGCGCGCCGCGCTTCGGCTCGATCATTGCTGCCGGCGCGCCATGATGTACGGGGCACACCGCCGCGGCCGCGGCCGGGGCCGGGGCCGCCGGAGCGGCGGCGCGCACCGCCTTGGGAGCCGTTCGCGCTGTCACGCTGCGCCGGTGCAAGGTCATCGGCAGCGTCTCGCCCGGGCGCAAGGTGAGATGGCATTCGATTTCGACGCGATGGCCTTCTTTGAGGCGCAGCTTGAACTGCTGCGCCAGGGTGGCGATGCAGAGAATCGCCTCGGTCAGGCCGAAGGCGAGGCCGGCGCAGATGCGCGGGCCGATGCTGAACGGGATATAGGCGAATTTCGAGACCGGGCCCTTGCCGCCCGGCATGAACCGCTCGGGCGTGAAATGGTCGGGGCGCTGCCAGAGCTTCTTGTGCCGGTGCAGCAGCCACGGCGAGACGACGATCATCGAGCCCTTCGGTATCTTCACACCTTTGAACGTCTCGTCCGTCAGCGCCTCGCGGGTCAGCATCGGCACCGGCGGGTAAAGCCGCATCGTCTCCTCGAAGACGGCCCGCGTGTAGACGAGGTTCGGCACGTCGGCCAGCGTCGGCGCGCGCCCGCCCAGCACGCGGTCGATCTCGGCAAATAGCTTGGCCTCGACCCCGGGGGTCTGCGACAGCAGGTACCAGGTCCAGGCCAGGCTGTTGGCGGTGGTTTCGTGGCCGGCCATGAACAAGACCGCGGCTTCGTTGCGCAAGGCCTCCTTGTCGAACTTCGCCCCGCCGCTCTGCTCCTGGGCGTCGAACAGACGGCCGATGATCGACGTCTCGTTGCGGTCGCGCTGGTCGCGCGATTCCTCGATGATGCGATCGAGCACGCTGTGAATGCGTCTGACCGAACGGCGCACGCGCGGCGAATACCAGCGCGGCAGCCAGTCCGGCAGCCCCAGGAACGAGATGAAATCGGTCTTCATGATATGGCGCTGGTAGTCGGCGAAACCGCTGACCACCTCGCTGGCATGGGCGCGGCCGAGATGGCTGCCGAAAATCGTGCGGCAAATGATCTCTGCGGTCAGTTGGGCCATCTCGGCGAGCACGTCGATCTCGGCTCCGGGCGGCAGGCTGGCCCAGCGCTCGCGCGCTTCCAGCGCGGTTTGCACCATCACCGGCGCGAAATCGGGCAGGCGGGAGACGTGAACGATCGGGGCGACGATGCGGCGCCGTTCGCGCCAGGTTTCGCCGTCGCTGACGAACAGGCCGTCGCCCAAAAGCGGCGACAACGAGTGGCGATGCTGCGCGCTCTTGCGCTCGAAGCTCGCGTTATGGCTGTTGAGCGCGAACTGCACCGACTCGGGCGAGTTGCACAGGAAAATCCGGCGGCTGAGTATTTTCGACGAGACGAATTCGTAGTGGAAGGCGTCCTGCTCCCATCCCGCCAGGATGTTCTTCCGCATCAGCTTCAGGCGCTGCCAGGGCGACGGCTCGGCCGGCAGGCGCGGCGGATAAGGCGGAACGAAGTCGCTCACTCAAAGCGTCCGGGTTCTGACAATTGATGGTTATGCGCAACGAGGCGCCGCGCCCGGAGCGTAATCGAGGCCCTAATTTGCGTCAAACCCGGGCGGCGGCGGCGCGTGCCGCTATCAGCGACGCGGCTCCGACGCCACGTCGGCCGTCCGTGCCGACCGCGCGACCGCCGGTGTACGAGCGCGTGCCTTCTTGCGCGTCGGGGCGGCTTTCGCGGAAGCCGGATGCGGCTCCGGGACCGGCGCGTTGGCGTCGGCAAGCGGCTGCTGCGGGTGGCCGCCATTCATTTCCCGCATCGCGTCGACGAAATCTTTCGGCTCCATCCAGCTCAAAAGGGGCGTCCGCAACCCGATATAGTCCGCAATGTCCTTGCCGAAGGACACGCAGTTGCGCCAAACCGCATTCCACAGCGGATTTTCCGCCTGCAATTTCTTGATATAAGCGGAAACCCGATCGTACTGGTCCTTGTCCAACATGACGCGGTAACGCGACGTCACGTATTTCTCTTCGAGGTCGCCGTCGCTCGGGCCTGTTTCCGACGGCACGAAGACGACGTGCCCGACCGTCCAGTAAAACAGGCTGCAATTGTTGCAGTTCTCGGCATCCCCGGCCGGATGGAGGCCCGCGATCGCGCTCTTGATGATCTGATCGCGGTCGTTCACCTCTCCGTACAGCACATACATATGGCCGTAGCTCGCCGCCGCGCGGCTGCGGAATTCGATGAAATACCGCTTAGCCGGGTTTAGCTGACCCGGATTTTCTTCAATCTTGGCATGAACGGCCGGCGGCCACGCGCTCTTCGATGCATGTGCGGCAACGCCGGACGTGGCAGCGGGCGCGGAGCTGACACCGTCAGCCCGCGCCGCCGTCAATACCGACGCGAACGCGATCGTGGCAACGCTGATTCGGAAGAGGTGGCCTATGGACTTACCGCCCATATAAGGATACCGCATCGGCAGTTCCCAAACCTAGCCGCAATTCCCATTTTCCGCGCGTTCGCCTTGTGGGCGAACCTGCGGCACGGTTAGCGCCAATCGAATTGGCCGGTCTCGAAGCCGCCACACATCATAGGTGGGCCATTTCGAAACCGGGCGGTTCTTGTGACGAGCACGGGCACGGCCGCAAAAGCCGTGCCTCTACTCGATGTGCCACCAACCGCGAAGCTTAGCCCTTGGTCACGACGACCGGGGGGGCCTTGCCCTTACCAATCAACGGCGCCTTGCCGGCGCAGCCCGCCAGACCGAGTGCGAGAGCGGCAGCGCAAGCGAAAGAAAGAAGAATTTTCATAGGACAGCCCCTCGATTACAGCTTCGTAAAATTACGTGCAAAAAGTACAGGCGTTCGCCCCAGCCGACTAGTGCACAAAAGATACATTCCCCTAATTTCAAACATAAACCCATGCGGTATTGTCACAATCGTAACATACTACCGGAAAAACCAGTCAACTCCCGATGCCCGACGAAAATGAGCTTTTAGTGCTCATAAATATAGCACAAGCTGTACTTTCCCAGTCTTCGGGAGATCGTTCGCGGTTCATGCGAGTTTTGGGCAAGAACTATTTCGATAAAAGAGGCATCTGGAATAATAAATATTGATGATGCTGGGTTATCTCAGCGATATTCTTCGCAGCTTCCGACCAGTGGATAGCGTTTCGGGTGGATTTTTCTTAGCGCCTCTTCGGTCGCCTTGAGGGCCTTTTTACATTCTTCTTCGGTATTATAGCGTGTCGACACCACGCGTTCGTCGTTGTCGCCCATTGAAACGAACTGCCACCAAGCTCTTGCGGGCGTTGTCGTTTCCAGGAATGCGGCAGTACCAAGCGCGGCAAGCAGAATGGCGATTGCGTGAGGTTTCATCCCGGTCCTCCCCCCGTGCGGTCCATTTCCCAACCACCACGGGACCCCAATGGCGCCCCTCGAAATAAAGACAATATATGCAAAACCGCGCGCCGTTTTGAAGGCGGGCTCGCTGTTTTCGATCGTATAGGCGGTAAATCCGCCAAGAAATTTACGTTCGGCCTATTTCAGCACCACGACTTCGGTGCCGGTGCTGACGCGTTCATAGAGATCCAATATATCTTTGTTGTACATGCGAATGCACCCATAGGACACGAACCGGCCGATCGAGCCCGGATCATTGGTGCCATGGATGGCGTACTGGCCGACGTTCAGCGTCAGCGCCGCGGCGCCCATCGGGTTGTGCGGACTGCCCGACGGAATGACGTCGGGGAGCGAGGGTTTGTCACGCTTGATCTCTTCCGGCGGCGACCAGCCGGGTTTCAAGAATTTGCCGGCGATGAAGGCCTTTCCGGACCATCTCTTGCCGGCCCGGCCGACCCCGACGGGATAGCGGATCGCCTCGTTGTCTTTGAGAATGTAATAAAGGTGTCTCTCGTTCGTCTTTACCACGACCGTACCGGGCGAATAGCCGGCGAACGGGACGATCTCCTTGGCGTTTACTGAGTGAGAGGCGAGGAGGCCAAAGGCGAGCACAGCAAAAAAGCCGACGGACGCGACACGCATTTCCTTAATCCCAAGAAAGTATTGTAAAATGCGCTTGTATTATGACCTAATCGCGCACATGCATCCAGTAAGCCCTTAGCGAATTTAATGTTGATTTAATGCCTGCTGAATCGCCCGGGCGAGCGCGAACAGCCGCCGTTCGATCGTTGCGGGAACTTCGCAGACATAGCCGATGGTGTGGCGTCGCTCGTCGAACACGCGCGTATCCCAGGCGATCTGTTCGCCCAGCTTGTCGCCGGCCGTGCCGTTCTGCTCGGTCGCATCCTGAATTCCGCGCAGGGTGGTCAATTCCGCCTGAATCTTCGTCCGCAGTTCCTGCTGCCGGTGCGAGAAACGCTGAATGCCATTCATCACCTGGCTGCGTTCCTCGTTCAGTCGGGCGAACAGGCCGGCGAACAACAGGGTCGCTCGCTCTTTTCTTCCATCCGGGGAGCCGGCGACGAATGCTTGTGCCGCCTTCTCGGCGGCATCGAGCGGCGTGCGCCGGGCTGCCAGGCGGAGCACGAGGTCGTTGACGGTCTGGTCCTTGCGCCAGGCATCGCCGACGGCGTCGATCGCCGGACCGGTCCAGAACGCCGATACGGAAAGGCTCGGGACCATGATCTGATGGCAAGGCCAATCCGGATGGCGAGGGTCGGCGGCATGGGCGGCGCCGGCCAGCACGACAGCGACCGCCATGCCCGCGATCACGGAGGTTTTCATGTTGCGCCTCCCGGTTCGCCGCGCCGCGCCAGGAAGCCGCGCGAAGGGTCGTATGCGAGGATGGCGCCGAGCATGAACAGCACGGTGCAGCCCGCGACGACCGCGAGCGACAGCCAGTCCACGCGCAGATACAAAGCGAAGCGGATCAATTCGACCGCATGCGTGAACGGGTTGAACTGACAGACATAGTAGAGCAGGGGACTGCCCTCCCGTACGCGCCATAACGGATAAAGCGCCGATGACGCGAAGAACATCGGGAAGATGACGAAGTTCATGACGCCGGCGAAGTTCTCGAGCTGCTTGATGACGGATGAGATCAGCATGCCGAGCGCCCCCAGCATCAGGCCGGACAGCAGCAGGGCCGGAATCACCGCGAGGTAGCCGAGCGGCGGCGCCTCGATCTCCCAGAACCAGGCAATGGCCAGGAACGCATAGACCTGCAGCAGCGAGACGGCCGTGCCGGCGAGCAGCTTCGAGCACAGCAGGAACCAGCGCGGCAGCGGACTGACCAGGAGCGTGCGCATATTGCCCATCTCGCGGTCGTAGACCATCGAAAGGGATGACTGCATGCCGTTGAAAAGCTGGATCATCGCCATCAGGCCGGGCGTGATGTAGACGCTGTAGAGAATGTAGGTTTCGTAGGGCGGAATGATGGAGACGCCCAGCACCTGCCGGAA
>Ga0180222_1002794_pt1 | contig 12901 bp, 13 predicted proteins | sample eDN5th37CKraftOP_FD_151336 | JGI IMG/M metagenome (GOLD analysis project Ga0180222, IMG submission 151336) | Enriched Organic Plus compost microbial communities from Emeryville, California, USA - eDNA 5th pass 37_C Kraft OP (version 2) (version 2) ... | reverse complement strand
GCGCGCGCGTTACTTCCGCAAACGCTGCAGCGTCGGCGCGTTCGGGCAATATTCGGTGAAATTGCCCGCGGCGCGCCCATGCCCGATCTCGTCGGCGCAATGCAGCTTGGCGATGCAGGCCGCGCAGTTCTGTTCGAGTTCGCGCCTGGTCGATTTGCGCACGCTGTGCTCGTCGACGCCGGTCACCGCCATCATGTGGCACAGCATCTCGGTGCTGCCGGGCTCGCGCCCGACGAGCCAGCGCAGATCCTCCGGCCGCCCGCGCACATGCGCGCGCAGCCGTTCCATCTCCTCGCCGCGGGCCTTTTCCAGAAACTCCAGATCGCGATCGTGCGCGCTCGGCGTGAACCAGTCGATCAGCGAGCGCAGGATCGGCCATTGGGCCGGGGTCGATGCCATGATGTCCTCCCGATGGGGTTCGGGAGGAGCTTGGCGGAGTGCGGGCGCCGCGATGTTGATCGGGATCAACCTCCGTCGGTTCGTGCGATTTTCGGTTGAGGTGGAATCGCACCATCCATTTTTGTCATGCCCCGCGAAGGCGGGGCATCCAGTAAATCGTGAAGGTGTTCGTTTACTGGATCGCCCGCTTTCGCGGGCGATGACAGCAAGAGAACCGAATGTGCTTTACCGGGTCGAATCGTCTCGCACGACGCCCGGCTTGGTCTTCTCCGGAACCGGCTGCTGCCCGGATTGCTCCTGCGCGGCGGGCTGGGCCGGTTTCTGCGGCGCCGGATTGTCGCCGCCGGCGACATTGCCGCCGGACTGCGCGGGCGGCTGCTCCGCAGGGGGCGCGGCGCCGGTGGTCTGTTCCTGCGCCGGCGGCCCTGACGCGATCAGATTGCCGTCGGTCGTCGCCGGCCGGCCGAGGCCGTAGATCATCAGCGCCATGATCAGCATGCAGCCGATCGCCACGAGGGTGATCTGGGTCCCGCTGGCCCGGCCGTCTTCCGACAATTGCAATGCCGGATCGGGCTGGACGGGCTCGGGTTCGGATCGCGGATGCTCCGGCCGCTCCATGATTCATCTCCCTGGATTCATCGGCTGCAAGACAACGGGGGCTGCAAGACAACGGGCGTTACCGCTTCGGGTTCCCATGCGCCGGGCGGCTTGTCGTGACGGCGGCGCTGTTGTCCAATCCGCTCAGGGTGCCGGATCTGCCGCTGCGATCGAAGCGCGGGGCGGCCGGCTGATCAACGGAGTGAAGCCCATGACGCGGGCCATTGTTGGCGTTGTCGCACCGCTTTTGATGTGTGCGTCGGTGATGTGGCATCGTCCCGCTCATGGGCAGGAGGCGCTGGTCACCTACAAGAGCCTCAGTCCTGAGATCGCGCTTGAGCTTGCTCGTGCGACACTCGAGGAATGCCGCAAGCGCGGCTTTCAGGTCGCGGTGTCCGTGGTCGATCGCTTCGGACAGACCCAGGTGATGCTGCGCGACCGCTACGCGGGTCCGCATACGCCCGCGACCGCGACCGGCAAGGCCTGGACCGCGGTCAGCTTCCGCACCAACACGAGCGATCTTGTCGGCATCACCCAACCCGGCATGCCGCAGGCGGGGCTGCGCGAATTGCCCGGCGCCGTGATCCTGGGCGGCGGCGTCCGGGTCGAAGCGGCGGGCGCAACGGTCGGCGCGGTCGGGGTATCCGGTGCCCCGGGAGGCGATGCCGACGAAGCCTGCGCCAAGGCCGGCATCGCGGCGGTGCAGGACAAGCTCGATTTCTGACCGGCTCGAAGGCGCCGGCGCGTCCCGCGCGGAGACGTCCGCTTTAGCGCTTCGCGACGTTCAGCTTCCTTGGCGGCTGCTTGCGCGCGGCGGTGGCGACGTCGTTCTTCGCCTTGGCCGGCTTGTTCGCGCTGGCGGTCTTGTTCGCGCTGGCCGTCTTGTTCGCGTTCGCGGTCTTGGCGGACTTGCCCTCGGTTCCGGGCTTCGCGTCGGCGAGCCTCGCGTCGGTCTTGCCCTTGCGCTTCCTGGCGTCCTTTTTCTTCTTGAGCGAGGCTTCGTATTTCAGGCACTCCGCGTGCTCGGCTTTTTCGAGTTCGCGGCGCTCGGCGCGCGTCGCTTCGCGGAAGAATTCATGCCGCCCGACCTGCACGACGGGGACGAACTCCTTGCGGAAGCGGCAGGCATTCTTCGGCGGCGTCAGCGACGCATTCATGTAATAGCGCAGGAGCCGGTCCTCGAGACCGCTGCGGCCCTCGATCTCGTCGCGGGCGATGTCCATCGAATAGCGCCACGCCTTTCCGCCGCGAACGGTGCGCTTTTCCAGAGGCAGACAGGCGAAGGAGAACTGGCATACCTTTGCGCGCTTGTAGAACACGACGTCGCAGATCTTGTTGCCGCCCCAGATCTGCCGGTTGGCTTTCGCGCGGGCAACGATCACATGAGCGATGTGACGCTGGCCTTCCTCGGTCTCGTCGGTCGAACCGCCTTCGAAATAGACGGCGAGCGCGAGACAATAGAGGTCGGTTTCATAGGCGATGTCGCGGCTGCGATTGATCGGATCGGCCAGCGTGATTTTCTCTTCGTCCGCCGGCGCGTGATAGGCCCTGGCCGGCGTGCCGAGGAAAATGGCGACGATGATTGTTGCGCACGCAAGGCAGAGCGATGCGAAACCTCTCCGCATGAGTCCCCCCAAAAACTTGCCGCACAAATCGATAATCAAATGCGACGCACAAACGTAGGACCCCCGTCGCATGACGGCCAGTTCGCTTCGAAAATGTGGCGGTCGAAGGGCAAAAGGTTAATGGACACCACCGTTTTTCACAGGGCCGTGAGCGGCTTTAGGCCTCACGCGTTTGAAAAGCCTTGGAATATCAACGCTTGCGGTCTCACACGGCTTGTCGGACTGGGCCACATTGCCGCACACTCATTTACCATTGCGGTCGCGGATAACGGGCGGCGCAAGCAACCAGATGAGGCGTTGATGGCGATTCAACCGGTCAATTACGAGGATGCGTCAGCGGAAGTCCGCGCCGTGTTCGACGACATCAAGCGGTCGCGCAACGTCCCCGACGTCAACAACTTCTGGAAATATCTCGCCCGCGATCCGGCTTTGCTCAAGCGCACCTGGGAAAGCATCAAGGAGGTGATGGCGCCGGGCGCGCTCGATCCGCTGACCAAGGAGATGATCTATCTTGCTGTCAGCGTGACCAATGGCTGCGGCTATTGCATCGCGAGCCACACCGCGGCGGCACGCAAGGCAGGCATGACCGACGAGATGTTCGGCGAGGTGATGGCCGTCACCGGGATGGCGAACGAGACCAACCGGCTAGCCAACGGTTATCGCGTTCCGATCGACAAGATGTTCGAGTGAATGCGGCCTTGGCCGGCTACCATTCTTCGGGGCAGGGAAGGAGCATCTGCCACAGATCGGGGCCGTTCTTGACCACCTTCATCTGCGGCGTGAGACCGCCATTGCGCTCGATCCAGTCCAGCACCGGCTCGGAATAATACGACATCAGATCGCGCGTGCCGGCTTCGTGGACGACCTTCTTGCGGATCGGCCACTCGACCATCGTGTAGGCCTTGTGGAAACCGAGGCTTGCGCGCGGCGTCACACAGATCTTGTTGCGCGGTACGATGCCAATGACGAGCGTGCACGCAGAATTGCAGATGCCGTCGATGATGACGCGCTCGCCGCTCTCAGCGATCTTGCGGTATTTCGCCTTGTATTTTTCAACCTCGCCCCCGTGATCGCGCGTGATGCGCAGATCGGCGAAGGAAGGAACAGTCGAAAAGCACAAGGCCGCTAACGCAACAGCAACCCCCAGCCGCCGCATACCCACCCCGAAGCTTACTTCCAGACGCGAGACTTACTGGAGGCCGGGAAGGGCCTCAGTCGGGCAGGACTTTGGCGAAATCCGGTTTTCAATTCGTTAAGCATGCGGCAATCCGGCCTGCCGCCAAGACGGGAACCGCGGTGTGCGTTCCCGTCTCTCGTTCTGCGAAAGAGCCTTATCTCAGTATACGACCACGCTGCGGATGCTTTCGCCCTTGTGCATCAGATCGAAGCCCTTGTTGATGTCGGACAGGGGCAGGATGTGCGTGATCATCGGATCGATCTCGATCTTCTTCTCCATGTACCAGTCGACGATCTTCGGTACGTCGGTGCGGCCTCTCGCGCCGCCGAAGGCCGTGCCTTTCCAGACGCGGCCGGTCACGAGCTGGAACGGCCTCGTCGAGATTTCCGCGCCGGCCGGTGCGACCCCGATGATGACCGAAACGCCCCATCCGCGGTGGCAGCTTTCCAGCGCCTGCCGCATCACCGTGACGTTGCCGGTGCAATCGAAGGTGTAGTCGGCGCCGCCGATCTGGTCGGCCGGCGTCTTGGTCATGTCGACGAGATAGGCGACGAGGTCCTTGCCGACCTCCTTCGGGTTGACGAAATGCGTCATGCCGAAGCGCTCGCCCCAGGCCTTGCGATCGTTGTTGATGTCGACGCCGATGATCATCTCGGCGCCGGCGAGCCTCAGTCCCTGGATGACATTCAGGCCGATGCCGCCCAGGCCGAACACGATCGCCTTGGCGCCGAACTCGACCTTCGCGGTGTTGAACACCGCGCCGATGCCGGTGGTGACGCCGCAGCCGATGTAGCAGATCTTGTCGAAGGGGGCGTCCTCGCGCACCTTCGCGACCGCGATCTCCGGCAGCACGGTGAAATTCGAAAAGGTCGAGCAGCCCATATAATGGTGGAGCGGCTTGCCGCCGAGCGAGAAGCGCGAGGTGCCGTCGGGCATCAGTCCCTTGCCCTGCGTGGCGCGAATCGCGGTGCAGAGATTGGTCTTGCGCGACAGGCATGAGGGGCATTGCCGGCATTCCGGCGTGTAGAGCGGGATGACGTGATCGCCTTTCTTCACGCTGGTCACGCCGGGGCCGACATCGACCACCACGCCCGCGCCCTCATGTCCGAGGATGGAGGGAAAAATCCCTTCCGGGTCGGCGCCGGACAAGGTGAATTCGTCGGTATGGCAGATGCCGGTCGCCTTGATTTCCACCAGCACTTCGCCAGCCTTCGGACCCTCGAGCTGCACCGTCATGATTTCGAGAGGCTTGCCTGCTTCGACCGCCACCGCCGCACGTACATCCATTGTCCGCGTCTCCGTTTACGCACTCATTCGATTCATTGATGTACCGGATCAACGCATCACGCAATGACTTTGACGCATGGCTTCGCTACACACGCGCGCGGTCAAAAAGTTCGCACGCAGGTTCGAGTGCGGCGTGACGGCCGTCGTTCCGCTGGAAGTCCTTCGTGAAACCGTCCTTCACCGATCTGGCCATTCGCGCTGCGCCGCTCACCTTCGTGTTCCTGTGGAGCACGGGGTTCATCTCCGCCAAATACGGACTTCCTTATGCCGGGCCGTTGACCTTCATGTTCGCCCGCGTGAGCCTGGTCGTGCTGGTGCTTGCAGCCATCGTCGCCGTGATGCGGGTGCCATTGCCGCGACCGCACGAGATCGGGCACAGCCTCGTCGCCGGCTTTCTGGTGCAGACGGTTTATCTCGGCTCGGTCTTTGTCGCCCTGGCCCAGGGCGTGCCGGCGGGTATTTCCGCGCTGATACCGGGGCTCCAGCCGATCCTGACGGCAACGCTTGCGTCCCGCTTTCTCGGCGAGCGCGTGACGGCGATCCAGTGGGGCGGCCTCGTGCTCGGGCTCGTCGGCGTGTTGCTGGTGCTCAACGACCGGAATGTAACGATGTCCGGCACATTGCTCGGGTGGATCGCCAGCGTGATGTCGCTGATCGGGATCACGCTCGGCACGCTCTATCAGAAGCGCTATTGCGGAGCGATCGACTGGCGGTCGGGAAACCTTTTCCAGTTCGCCGGTTCGACCGCCGTGTTTGCGGTCGCCGCTTATGCATTCGAAACACGCCCGATCGACTGGACTGCTGAATTCATCCTTGCGCTCGGCTGGTCGGTCATCGTGCTGTCGGTGTTCACCATCGCGCTGATGTATTGGCTGATCCGCCGGATCCCGGCGTCGCGGGTGGCGAGCCTGTTCTATCTCGTCCCGGCGGTGACGGCGGTTATCGCCTGGCTGATGTTCGGCGAGACGCTGAACGCGCTCGCCGTCGCCGGCATGGTGCTCTGCGCGGCCGGGGTGTTTGTCGTGAACAGGGGCGCGGTCAGGGCCTGATCGCAGCGAAGGCTTCGAGCGCGCGCTTGCGCGCAACGTCGTGATCGACGATCGGTTTGGGATAGGTTTTTCCGAGAGCGATCCCGGCGGCCGCCAGTTCGCGTGGCGAGGCGAGCCAGGGTTTGTGAATGAAGCGGTCGGGCAGGGCGGCGATTTCCGGCACCCAGCGGCGCACATAGGAGCCTTCCGGATCGAATTTTTCGCCCTGCAGGATCGGATTGAAGATGCGAAAGAATGGCGCGGCGTCCGCGCCCGAGCCCGCCACCCATTGCCAGCTCGCCGCGTTGTTGGCCGGATCGGCGTCGACCAGCGTGTCCCAGAACCACTGCTCGCCGCGCCGCCAGTCGATCAGGAGGTGCTTCACCAGAAACGAAGCAACCACCATGCGCACGCGATTATGCATCCAGCCGGTGTGCCAGAGTTCGCGCATCCCGGCGTCGACGATGGGGTATCCGGTTTTGCCGCGCTGCCACGCTTTCAGTGCGGCATCGTCGTTAAGCCACGGGAATGCGTCGAACCGCTTTTGCAAATTCTCGGTCGCGAGGGCAGGGTAATGATGCAGCAGATGATACGAGAATTCGCGCCATCCAAGCTCGCTGAGAAATTTCTCGATGTCGCGTGACGGCGCGCCGTGATCGGCTGCAAAGCGCGCGGCGTGTAAGACGGCGACCGGCGCGATTTCGCCAAAGCGCAGATGCGGGGAGAGGCGGGAGGTCGCCGGTTTGTCAGGCTGGTCGCGCGTAACCGCGTAACCGTGAATGTCATCGAGGAAATCGGCGAGCCTGTCGCGCGCCGCTTTTTCGCCGGGGGTCCATGTCGCGCGCAGTCCGACGGCCCAGTCTGGCGCCGTTGGTTCGAGTTTAAAGTCTCCGAGTGGGTCCGAGCGGATCTCGCGGGGCGGCGGCAGTTCTTTCGGTGGCGGGATCGGCGGGCGCGGCGCGCCAAGCGATTGCACGCGGTTCCAGAACGGCGTGAATACGCGAAGCGGGCCGCCGTTCTTGGTCACAAGCCGGCCGGGCTCGATGAGGCAATTGCCGGGAAAGCTGCCGCCGCGGACGCCGAGGGCTTTCAGCGCGGCCACTATGGCGTCGTCCGTCGCCATTCCCGCCGCATCGTAGCGCCGGTTCCAGTAGACCTGCGTTGCTTGCACCTCGCGCGCGACCGAGCCGACGACGTCACGGGCCTTGCCGCGCCTCAGCACCAGCCGCTGTCCAAGCGCGCGGAGGTCGGCGGCGAGCGCCCGCAACGCGTTCGCCAGCCACCACCGCGAGGCGCTGCCAAGCGCGCGGGCTGCGGGGTCCTCGTCCAGGATATAGAGACAGGTGAGAGTGGTAGCCCTTGCGCCTGCGGTCAGCGCCGGATGATCGGCTAGGCGCAGGTCGTCGCGGAACCAGACGATGGCCGAGGATTGCAGATCGTCGGCCATATCATGCACCGATCACTTGCCGAACTTGCCGGCAATCACGAGCTGGGTCTGGGTCACGATCGCGGCGAGGCGTCCGTCGCTCGCGCGGGTGATGCGGGTCTGCCAGACCATCGTTGTTCTGCCCTTGTGCAAAGCCGTACATTCGGCGCGCGCGACGTCGCCGACATTGATCGCGGCGAAGAAATTGGTCTTGCTTTCAATGGTCGCAGTGGTCGCTCCCTCCGGCAGATTGATGATCGTGGCCGCGCCGCCGAGATCGTCGGCGAAGGCCATCACCGCGCCGCCATGCATATTGCCGTTGCGGTTTCCCAGCTCCGGACCAATGGGGAGTTCCGCCTCGATCCGATCGGGTTCGGCGCGAATGACCTTGATTCCGAGCATGTCGGCGAAGGGCGGCTGCTGATCCTGACGCATTGTTGACCTTGCAAGAAAGATGACACGCGCTCGCTTGCCACAAGTCACGTCGGCGGAAAAGACGGCGCGCTCGGTCAACGATCGGGCGCGACGAAGCGTTCGAGCCAGCTATGTGCAAAGACAAGGTCTTGCTGGGTCAATGCATGTCCGGCCGGCAGAAATTCCAGCATCACGTCGGCGCCGGCTTCGCCGAGAAGCGCGGCGAAATAGGGCGGTCGATCTGCCGGCACCAGAGGATCGTCCCTGCCGGACAACAACAGCACGGGAAAGCCGGTCATATCCGGGAAGGGGCGCGGATCGAAGGGAAGCGACGCGCGCATGAGGAGCGCGCCCGACAGCAGCGTTGGATCGAAGCGCATCAGCCCCCAGCCGATATTCGCGCCGTTCGAGAAGCCCAGCACGATCGGAGGCGCGAGACCGTAGAGCCTGCAAGCGCGCCGGACGAAGTCTGCGAGTTCGGCCGTGCGCGCTTCGAAATCGGCCCGATCCCAGCGCCCGTCGTCGAAGCGCCGGAAGAAGCGGAGCATCGCGTCGCCTTCCAGCACCTTGCCGCGCGGGGACAATAGAGCTGCGCCCGGCGCCAGCATTTCCCCAAGCGGGATCAGGTCATTCTCATCGGCACCGGTGCCATGCAGCAACAAAAGCGGCGGACGCGCTGCGTCCGCCGCCGGGATGTAGCGATGGATAAAGCCGAGATCGGGTGCCTGAGCCACGTCGCCATGATCGCACGGACGCGGCTCAATGCGAAGTGGTGTTACTTCGGCTGGGGCACGATCCGGATATAGGGCTTCGGCGATTTCCAGCCCTGCGGGAACAAGGTCTTGGCGTCTTCGTCACTGACGGAGCCGGCGATGATCACGTCGTCACCCTGCTTCCATTGGGCGGGCGTGGCGACTTTATGCTTGGCGCCGAGTTGCAGCGAGTCGATGACGCGCAGGACCTCATCGAAGTTGCGGCCGACTGTCATTGGATAGACCAGGATCAGCTTGATCTTCTTGTCAGGGCCGATGATGAAGACGTTGCGGACGGTCTGGTTGTCGGCGGCCGTCCGCTTTGTCGGATCGCCCGAAATTGCGGCCGGCAGCATCCCGTACAGCTTCGACACATTGAAGTCGGTGTCTGCGATCATCGGATAGTTCGGCGCGAAGCCCTGGGTCTCCTCGATGTCCTTCGCCCAGCCCGCATGACGATCGACCGGGTCGACCGAGAGTCCGATGATCTTCACGCCGCGCTTGTCGAATTCCGGCTTGATGCGCGCCATATAGCCAAGCTCGGTGGTGCAGACCGGAGTGAAATCCTTCGGATGTGAAAACAGGACGCCCCAGGAATCGCCCAGCCACTCATGAAATCGGATTTTGCCCTGCGTGGTTTCGGCTTCAAAGTCGGGGGCGGTGTCGTTAATCGCGAGAGCCATGTCATCCTCCATGGTTCGCGCCTCCATCGGGGACGCGAGGCATTGCTGAAGATAAATCACGCGCCGGACGGCGCTGCGCGCAGATTATATAAAGCGGTTAGGGAACAATTATAAGACAACGAATATCTGCTTTTTAGCTAATCGGGAGGTCATTTTTGCGCTCTTTGCCTGATTGCCGCAAAATCCTTCTGGCCTGCGGCACCGGTCCATAACACGCATGGACACCACCAACCTTGTTTCGCATTTCGGCGTCGCACTCGGCATCGGTCTCCTGATCGGGATCGAACGAGGCTGGCATACCCGCGAGGAGAAGCCCGGCAGTCGTACCGCGGGCGTGCGCACTTTCACGATCATCGGGCTTCTCGGCGGCGTCATCGGCGTGATTGCCGAAGCCGCCGGGTCACCGCTGACCATCACAGGCGGCGTTGTCATCGGCTTAAGCTTCGCGGCCTTTGCAGCAACATTCACAATGATGTGCCGCGACGAGAACCGCGCCGACAACAATTATTCGGGGACCACCGCGATTGCGGGAATGCTCACCTTCGCGCTGTCGGTCTATGCGATGATCGGAGATATGCGCGCAGCAGGGGCCGCCGCGGTTGCGACCGCGGGTATCCTCGCCTTACGCACACCGTTGCACGCCTGGCTCGCCAAAATCGAAGCGCGCGAAATCCGCAGCGCCCTCATTTTGCTGGCGATGACCTTCATCGCGTTGCCGATCATTCCTGACCTGCCGATCGGTCCGTTTGGCGGAGTCAACCTGAGGGAAATCTGGCTGATCGCGATTGTCCTCGCCGGCGTATCGTTCGTTGGCTATGTCGCGGTCCGGGCGCTCGGCTCGCAGCATGGCATCATGCTGGCGGCGGCGGCCGGCGGGCTTGTGTCATCCACGGCGGTGACCGCCTCCAGCGCGCGCCGCGCGGCGGCCGGTGAGGGGACGCCGCGCCTCCTTGCCGCGGGCGTGGCGCTGGCAACGGCGGTGTCCTTTGCCCGGGTCGTCGCGATCGCAATGGCGCTCAAGCCGGACCTTCTGAAACTGATTGCGCCGCCATTGTGCGCCGCAGTCGTCGCCGCACTCGCCTTCGCATTCGTTCAGGCCTATTGGCGCGACGGCGAAGACGGGGACGATCAGAAGGTCGAGTTCAAGAACCCCTTCGAGTTCTGGTCCGTGCTCGGATTTGCCATCCTCCTTGCGGGCATTGTGCTCGCCGGACGGGCACTCGGGGAAAATCTCGGCGCCGGTGGCGCCATCATCGGCGCGCTGGCGCTCGGGCTGGCGGACGTGGACGCGGTGACCGTGTCGATGGCGCAGCTGACGCCCCAGCCGCTGTCGCTCAATGACGCCTCGCTCGCCATACTCGCGGCGGTCGTCTCCAACAATCTGAGCAAGATCGCCATCGGCGCCATCGTGGGGCGCGGCAGCTTCGCCGTGCAAATCCTGGTTATGGCCGTCGTCTGCTTTCTGGCGGGAGCGGCGGCTTACTGGGTCGCCGCCCTGGCGCTCGCCGCATGAATCAGAATTGACATTTTTGTTGCAGCGCCGAAGAGTCGAACGGAGAGGGTCGCCGCCGCATGTTCAAGCGTATTCTGATCGCCAATCGCGGCGAGATTGCCTGCCGGATCATCAAGACCGCGCGCCGGATGGGGATTTCCACCGTCGCGGTCTATTCCGACGCCGACCGCGACGCCCTGCATGTCGAGATGGCGGATGAGGCGGTCCACATCGGGCCTCCGGCAGCCGCTGAAAGCTATCTCGTGATCGACAAGATCATCGCCGCCTGCAAGGCGACCGGGGCCGAGGCGGTGCATCCGGGCTACGGCTTCCTCTCCGAGCGCGAGGCCTTTCCCAAGGCGCTGGAGGAGCACGGCATCGTCTTCATCGGGCCAAACCCGAAGGCGATCGCCGCCATGGGCGACAAGATCGAGTCCAAGAAGGCGGCCGCCGCGGCCAAAGTCTCGACCGTCCCCGGCTATCTCGGCGAGATCGCCGATCCCGAAGAGGCCGCCAGGATCGCCGACGAGATCGGCTATCCGGTGATGATCAAGGCCTCGGCCGGCGGCGGCGGCAAAGGGATGCGCATCGCCTATTCGCGCCAGGAGGTGGCGGAGGGCTTCGCGCGGGCGCGCTCGGAGGCGAAGTCTTCCTTCGGCGACGACCGGGTCTTTGTGGAGAAGTTCATCGTCGATCCGCGCCACATCGAGATCCAGGTGCTGGGCGACAAGCACGGCAACGTCATCTATCTCGGCGAGCGCGAATGCTCGATCCAGCGCCGCAACCAGAAGGTGATCGAGGAGGCGCCGTCGCCACTGCTCGATGAAGCGACGCGCCGGAAGATGGGCGAGCAGGCGGTCGCGCTGGCGAAAGCCGTCGGCTACGACTCGGCCGGCACGGTCGAATTCGTCGCGGGCCAGGATCGCTCCTTCTATTTTCTGGAAATGAATACGCGCCTGCAGGTCGAGCATCCGGTGACCGAACTCGTCACCGGGATCGATCTCGTGGAGCAGATGATCCGCGTCGCCGCGGGCGAAGTCCTTTCGATCAAGCAGAGCGATGTGAAGCTCGTCGGCTGGGCAGTCGAAAGCCGGGTCTATGCCGAAGATCCGTATCGCGGATTCCTGCCTTCGACGGGCCGGCTGGTGCGCTATCGCCCGCCGGCGGAAATGCAGAAGGACGGCATCACCGTCCGCAACGACACCGGCGTGTATGAGGGCGGCGAGATTTCGCTGTTCTACGACCCGATGATCGCCAAGCTCGTGACCCACGGGCCCGACCGGACCGCGGCGATCGATGCGCAGGCCGATGCGCTCGACGCGTTTTACATCGACGGCATTCGCCACAATATTCCGTTCCTGTCCGCGCTGATGGCGCATCCGCGGTGGCGCTCCGGCATGCTGTCGACCGGCTTCATCGCGGAAGAATTTCCGGACGGCTTTCATGGTGTCGCTCCGGAAGGCGAGGCCGCGCATGTGCTTGCTGCGGTCGCGAGTGCGGTGGATCATGTGCTGGGCGAAAGGAAACGCCAGATTTCCGGGCAGATGCCGCACAGGCTTGTGATGCGCGAACGCCAGCGCGCCGTGTGGCTGAACGAGACCGAATACAAGCTCGACGTCACCCGCACGAATGGCGCCATCGAGGTCGCCTTCCGCAACGGCGACGCCCATATCCACAAGCTGCAATCGGACTGGAAGCCCGGCGATCCGGTCTGGTTCGGCACCGTCGACGGCAAGCGGGTGGCGGTGCAGGTCACTCCCGTTCCGAACGGCTTTGACGTGGCCTATCGCGGCGCGCAGGCGCGGGCCTATGTCTATACCGAGAGCGAAGCCGCTTATGCGCGTCTGATGCCGGTGAAGAAGGCGGCCGATACCGGAAAGTCGCTACTGTGCCCGATGCCCGGCCTCGTCGTCTCGATCGCGGTCGCCGAAGGCCAGGAGGTGAAGGCCGGCGAGACGCTTGCGGTGGTCGAGGCGATGAAGATGGAGAATGTGCTCCGCGCCGAACGTGACGGCACCGTG
>Ga0180222_1002791_pt1 | contig 12905 bp, 13 predicted proteins | sample eDN5th37CKraftOP_FD_151336 | JGI IMG/M metagenome (GOLD analysis project Ga0180222, IMG submission 151336) | Enriched Organic Plus compost microbial communities from Emeryville, California, USA - eDNA 5th pass 37_C Kraft OP (version 2) (version 2) ... | reverse complement strand
GTTCCACGCTGAAAATCCTCGCGCCCTCCCTGCTGTCGCAGAAAGGGAAAGGGTGGACGACTTTTACGCCGCCCGCAGCAGCTCCATGCCGCCGCTTCCGTGGACTAGTTTCTCACCGCCGTTCTCAAGGAAGCGGTTGTGCTGGCTCACCGGCCGCATGCCGGTCAGAAATTCCTCCGTAGCGTCAGCGACCGCGTCGACATCGCCGCTCCAGGCCAGGTGATCTTGCCCTGCCAAGCCGACAAAAGTTGCTCCCGGGATGTGCTCGGCAAGATAGCGGCCGGCGTCCGGATTGACACGGACATCGTCTGCCCTGTGCAGAATCAGGGTGGGAACGCGAATGCTGGGAAGCACTGCTCGAACGTCGATCTGGGCGATCATCCGGATCAGGGCCATGGCGGCGCTCGGACTTGCGCCATGCCGCTCAAGGCGCGCCCACCAATCGCGGAACCGCTGATCGTTGACGCGACTGGGCGCAAAACGCTCCAATGTCGATCCGTCGCCCCATGAGGCTTCCGCGGTTTCGACAAATGCGGCCAGATCCTCCTCGCCCATCACCCATTGGTTGAATTGCGCGTAGCCGCCATAAAGCACCAGCGCGCGCGTTCTTTCGGGGTAGGTTGCAGCAAACAGAATGGACAGTGGAGCTCCCTCGAAGCACCCGAAGAGCGCTGCCCTGGCGCTACCCGACGCATCCATCACCGCGCGAACGTCGTCCATCCGCGTCTCAAGGTCCGGCAGTTGACCCGGGTCACCCCGGTCACTCAGACCGGAGCCGCGTTTGTCGAAGACGATGAGGCAGGAGAAGGAAGCCAGGCGATTGGCGAAATGACTGAAACCAGGGTCTTCCCACTGCACTTCGACGTTCGAGATGAAGCCGTGAACGAAGACAAGGTCGAACGGGCCCTGCCCAACGACCTGGTAGGCGATCCGGCAATCGCCACTCTTCGCATATCGGGTCGTGGGTAGCCTCAATGCTTTCGCCGCCTCCGGGCAATGGAGGCATTATATCATGGTCCAGCAAGTTTGCGTCACCCTGCCACCATGCCGACCAGGGCGAATTACGCCTTCCCTGAGCGGCTGACAGGGCCGATCGTTGCTGCTGCCGCTAAAGGCCAGGTAGCTTTCAGTGACCATGTTTGTAATAGACGATCAACACTTTCATGTTCGGGAACAGGAGCGGCCACTATCTGTTTCGCACCAAGGTTTTAAGGTCCTTATCATGAAACATGTGCGCTCAACCCTCGAAGAACTCAGACGCTACATTTCCTCGTGCGACGCTCGGAAGGATTTGGAGGAGGTCGACGCATTGCTGTCGATGGCCCTGGAGGAGGTTCGGCGCAAGCTTGCTAGGGCCGGCGACCGAACGAATACCAAACCCGATTGAGCTGTCGAACGGCCTGTGGGCAGGCTCAAACCGCAATGGAATGACGAGCCGTACCGCGTCCAAGGTAGCTGTCGAAGGCTGCGGCAACCGAACGGATTTGCGGACGCACTTCAGGGCGCACGACAAAGTTGTTCCCTTCCTTGGAAAATACGTCCGGCAACCGGGTTTGAATATCTGACGCCTCCGCCAGAACCTTTTGCGCAGCCTCGCCGAAGCGTCCTGAAATCTCGTTGGCGGAAAAGCCGAAATCGCACATCAGCCGCTCGATAACCCAGGCGCGCACCCTATCCTCGTCAGAGAGCTCGAAGCCGCGCGAGACCGGCAGCCTGCCCGCTTCGACCGCCCGCCTGTAAACTCCCATGGCGGTGGTATTCTGCGAATAGCCTTCGTTGAATCTGCTGATCGAGGACGGCCCAAGGCCGATGAGTGTCTCGAAGGGATCGTCGGTGTAGCCCTGGAAATTCCGTCGCAAGGCACCACGCGCCGCCGCCAGTGCCAGGCTGTCTCCAGGCAGCGCGAAATGGTCGAGCCCGATCGCCTCATAACCCGCGGCGCGGATAAGGGCGGCGGCCCGTGCAGACTGCGCCATTCGTCCTTCCCGGTCCGGCAACACTGCTTCGTCTATCAGCTTCTGATGCTTCTTGAACCACGGCACATGGGCATAGCCGAAAAGTGCCAAGCGGTCGGGTCGCAGGGATAGCGACATCGCAACCGTCTCGGCTATGGATTCCACCGTCTGGTGAGGCAGGCCATAGACAAGGTCGAGGTTGATGGCGCGAACGCCACGCGCCCGCAGCCCCTCTACCACGGCGCGCGTATCCTCGAAGCTTTGTTCGCGGTTGATCGCCTTCTGCACCTTCATCTGGAAATCCTGCACCCCGAGGCTGGCACGGTTGAATCCGGTGTCAGCGATTGCCGTAAGGCGCGCTTCGTCCATGTCGGTCGGGTCGATTTCGATGCTGATCGCGGCATCCGGTGTAAAGCGGAAGGTCTCGCGCAGCATTCCCATCAGGCGGTGAAGATCGTCAGGCGTGAGAAGCGTCGGAGATCCCCCGCCCAGATGCACCGCGCCAACCTGCACCGAAGGCGGCAGCAAGGCCGCCGTCAGCGCAATCTCGCGAAAGAGGGCTTCCAGAAAGGCCGCCACAGGCTCATAGCGCAACGTATGGTGGGTATGACAGGCGCAGAACCAGCAAAGCCGATCACAGAAGGGCACATGGATGTAGAGGGAGACGACCTCGCCATCCTTCACCGCCGCCATCCAGCGGCGTACCGTCGCATCGTTGACCCCGTCGTGGAAATGCGGAGCGGTCGGGTAGCTCGTGTAACGCGGCGCGGTGTCCGCAAACCTGAACGCGGCTTCGGCTGACATGATGCCTCCTTATTCGCGCGCGATTTCTGGCCTGGATCGCCGCCCTCCGCGTTGACCCAGATCAAAGTTCAAGCGCGACGACAAACTGCCACGGAGCATCGATAGCGACGAAATGTTATCGGGGCGCCAGAAAGGTGGCAGACTTTGCGTAAGGACGTTCATACCGACGGAACCCCCAGACTGTGCGTGTCCTGCGATGCACGTCACAAGGGGATCTGCGGCGCGCTGGACCAGGAGCAGCTCGTCGCGCTGGCCAAGACTTCGCACAAGCAGCACGCCGAAAGCGGAACCGAGCTGCTTGGCGACGCCGAGCGAATCAATACCTATGCCGTCGTGCTGTCTGGTGTAGTAAAGCTCGCCAAAACCCTGTCCGATGGGCGCCAGCAGATCGTCAGTCTGCAATTCGCACCCGATTTTCTCGGCCGCCCCTTCAAATCTGAAAGCGCACTCAGCGCCGAGGCTGCGACCGACGTATCGCTATGCACCTTTCCCAAGGCTGCACTTGAACGGCTGATGCAGGCTTCGCCCGAGCTGGAGCGCCGCCTCTATCGACAGGCGCTCGATGAGCTTGATCAGGCCCGGGAGTGGATCGTTACCCTGGGACGGAAGACGGCCGGCGAAAAGATCGCTTCCTTCCTGCTCATGATCGCGCGCAATATAGACCCGAGCGCGGATCCGGACCGTGACTCCGCCAACTTCGAACTGCCGCTGACGCGCGCGGACATTGCCGATTTCCTTGGCCTGACCATTGAGACCGTAAGCCGCCAGCTTACGCGGCTGCGCGCCGACAAGGTCATCAGCATCGAAAACAATCGTAACGTGGTGGTACCGAGCCTTGCCAGGCTGGAAGCGCGCGCAGGCAATTAGGACGCAGCACGGCGTTTCGACCTACTGGACCGGTCCCCGCACATCGAAGCGCGCGACTTCAGGCAATACGTGCTCGCGCTCGAAGGCGATATGGCGTCGCTGCCCCTCGAAAAAGGCGCGCAGCATGAATCCCATCGCCTCCGGATTGTCCACCGTGCCCTGGCGTCCAAGCAGCATCAACGCTTCGGCAACTTCGCCGGCGAAGCATTCATCCTCTGCGTGTTCGGCCAGAAGCCTGTCGAGCGAATCGTGCCCCCTCTCCTGGGCGTCCAATATCCGCGCATAGGCTGGGAACAGAACCTCCTCCTCGAACCGATGCACGCCTCGAACCAACGGCTCCAGTTCCTCTGCGAGCATGAGGCACCTGCGCGAATCGATGTTGGCCGGCAGCGAGTCGGCAACCTCCTCGAGAAGACTGCACAGCCGCAGCATTTCAGCGTGTGCCGCCTCTACGATAGTCACGGTGGTTTCGTAACAACGTGGCTGCACTTTTCCGCCTCCTGTCAGGGTCCTAACCTCCACATTTCATATCCCGTGACCCGTTCGAACGGAGCGCACATTGGATGCCGCGAGGTTCCCATGCTTTGACATGGATCAAGGCGCGGCTCGCAAGAACCTCTCAATCAGGCGCGGACACCGACGGGCGGCCCCAAGTCGCCGGCGGTCAAGGAACGGGGATTTTGGATGACCAACGGACCATATATCGTCGGCCTGAGCCTCTTCGCGTTCCTCGCCCTGATGGGTGCAGGATTCGCGGCAGACCAGCCCTTTGCCCAGCATATGTGGGTGCTATTCTTTGTGCTTGTGGGCGCGACTTTCGTTCTGCTGCGCCGCGCCCGGTTCGCTCCCGCGCCGGCGCCGGATCCTGACGCCTACATGGACGGACCGATCCGCTACGGCGCCATTGCAACCGTATTCTGGGGCGTGATCGGCCTCTCGGTCGGGGTGCTGGTGGCGCTGCAACTTGCGTTTCCCGACCTGAACATCGAGCCCTGGTTCAATTTCGGACGCACAAGACCGCTGCATACCTCGGCGGTTATCTTCGCCTTTGGCGGCAATGCGCTGATCGCAACCTCATTCTATGTCGTCCAGCGTACGTCCCGGGCCCGCCTCTTCGGCGGCGACCTGGCGTGGTTCGTGTTCTGGGGTTACCAGCTCTTCATCGTGATGGCGGCGACCGGCTATTTGCTCGGCATCACCCAGAGCCGCGAATATGCCGAGCCGGAATGGTACGTCGATATCTGGCTGACGATCGTCTGGGTTGCGTATCTGGTCGTGTTCCTCGGGACGATACTGAAGCGCAAGGAACCGCACATCTACGTAGCCAACTGGTTCTATCTCGCCTTCATCATCACCATTGCAATGCTGCACATCGTCAACAATCTGGCGGTGCCGGCTTCCTTGGTGGGATCGCATTCCTATTCGCTCTTTGCCGGCGTGCAGGACGCGCTGACGCAGTGGTGGTACGGCCACAACGCGGTTGGTTTCTTCCTGACTGCGGGCTTCCTCGGCATGATGTACTACTTCGTGCCAAAGCAGGCGGATCGCCCCGTCTATTCCTACCGCCTGTCGATCATCCACTTCTGGGCCCTGATCTTCCTCTATATCTGGGCCGGTCCGCATCACCTGCACTACACCGCCCTGCCCGACTGGGCGCAGACACTGGGCATGGTGTTCTCAATCATGCTGTGGATGCCCTCCTGGGGCGGCATGATCAACGGCCTGATGACGCTTTCCGGGGCCTGGGACAAGATCCGTACCGATCCCGTCATCCGCATGATGGTGGCCGCAGTTGCCTTCTACGGCATGGCCACTTTTGAAGGCCCGATGATGTCGATCAAGGCGGTGAATTCGCTCTCGCACTACACCGACTGGACCATCGGCCACGTTCACTCGGGCGCTTTGGGCTGGAATGGCCTGATCAGCTTTGCCGCACTCTACTTCATGGTGCCGAGGCTCTGGGGCCGCGCGCGGCTCTACTCGGAACGCATGGTAGCGTGGCACTTCTGGCTGGCGATGATCGGCATCGTCGTCTACGCGGCTGTCATGTGGGTGTCCGGCATAATGCAGGGCCTGATGTGGCGCGAATACGACGAGCAGGGCTTCCTGGTCTATTCCTTCGCCGAAACCGTGCAGGCCATGTTCCCCTACTACCTGGCACGTGCCCTGGGCGGCGCACTCTATCTCGCCGGCGCGATCATCATGGCCTTCAATCTCACCATGACCATCCTCGGCCATCAGCGCGAAGAGGAGCCGATCGGAGGCAGGTCCGTCGCTCCCCGCCCCGTCGCCGTGCCCGCCGAATAGGAGTTTGACTGAATGGCACTTCTTGACAAGCACCGCATCATAGAAAAGAACGCCACGCTTCTGCTGGTTGGCTCGCTGTTCGTGGTCAGCATCGGCGGCATCGTCGAGATCACGCCGCTGTTCTATCTCGAGAATACCATCGAGAAGGTGGAAGGGATGCGGCCCTATTCGCCGCTGGAGCTGGCGGGACGAAACATCTATGTCCGCGAGGGTTGCTACGTCTGCCACTCGCAGATGATCCGACCCTTCCGCGATGAGGTGGAACGCTACGGCCATTACAGCCTGGCCGCGGAATCGATGTACGATCACCCATTCCAATGGGGTTCGAAGCGCACAGGGCCTGACCTCGCACGGGTCGGAGGCCGGTACTCCAACGAGTGGCATGTCCAACACCTCATCGAGCCACGCTCGGTGGTGCCGGAATCGGTGATGCCGAGCTACGCCTTCCTCAAGGACAAGGACCTCGACATCCGCAATTTCCAGACACATCTCGTCGCCAACCAGCGCGTTGGGGTGCCGTATACCGAGGAAATGGTCGAAAATGCCGTGGCCGACATCAAGGCCCAGGCTGATCCCAACGCCGACACGTCCGGCGTGGAGGCCCGCTATCCGAAGGCCCAACTCGGAGATTTCGACGGCAATCCAAATCGTCTGACCGAAATGGATGCGCTTGTCGCCTATCTTCAGATGCTAGGCACGCTGGTCGATTTCTCGACCTACGACGCCCCGCAGAACTTGCGCTAGGAGGAAGGCATGGAAACCTACACCTATCTGCGCCAGTTCGCCGACTCCTGGGGTCTCCTGTTCATGACGCTCTTCTTTTGCGGTGTCGTGATCTTCGCCTTCCGCCCCGGCAGCCGTGAACAGGCCGACGAAGCAGCCCGCATCCCGCTCAAGGACGATTGACATGAGCCAGAAGGAAATTGATGAGATCAGTGGCGTCGCCACGACCGGCCATGAATGGGATGGCATCAAGGAACTTGACAACCCCATGCCGCGCTGGTGGCTGTGGACGTTCTACGCCACTATTTTCTGGGCGCTCGTCTATACGATAGCCTATCCGGCCTGGCCGTTGGTCACGTCGGCTACGACGGGCATACTCAACTGGTCCAGCCGCGCCGATCTTCAAGCCGAGCTCGTATCTGCCGAAGCGGCCAAGAGCGATTATATCGCGGCAATCGAAAAGGCCTCGGTCGAAGAAATACTGGCCGACGACACGCTGCGCCAGTTTGCCATCTCGGCCGGCGCCGCCGCATTCAAGGTCAATTGCGTGCAGTGCCATGGTTCAGGCGCGGCCGGATCGCCCGGCTATCCGAACCTCAACGACGATGAATGGCTGTGGGGCGGCTCGCCAGAGGATATCCGCGCCACGATCGCCCATGGCATCCGCTTTGCAGGCGATGACGAGACGCGGGTCTCCGAAATGCCGGCATTTGCTGACATATTGAGCCGCGATGAGATCGACGCCGTAGTGAAGCACGTGTTGGCGCTGTCTTCCGGCGGCGACGTTGCGGATGCCGGGGCCGAAATCTTCGCCCAAAACTGCGCGGCCTGCCATGGCGACGCCGGCAAGGGCAATCCAGAGTTGGGTGCGCCGGATCTTACGGACGCCATCTGGCTCTACGGGTCGGAGCCCGCCGAGATCGCGGCGCAGATACGCCGGCCCCGTCACGGCGTGATGCCGGCCTGGGAGGCTCGCCTTGGCGAAACGGCGGTGAAGGAACTTACGGTTTACGTCCATTCGCTCGGCGGAGGGGAGTGATTCCGCCTTCCCGCCCGGCTCCACCAGGGGCCGGGCGGGGCTGCGGCGCACAGCCGGTCACTGTGCCGCACCCCTGTTTTGACTTGGATCAAACCGCGGCCGGTTCACAGGGGGCATAGCCCTCCTCGTGACAATCGCGGTTAGGAGAAGAGGATGACCGGCACGGTCGCGTTTGAACGTCACGATGCAGAGGCGGTGAACTCTGCCCGGTTGCGCAAGCCCCTCTATTCCGCCCGCAGGAAAATCTTCCCGAAGCGTGCCAAAGGCCCTTACCGCAATTTCAAATGGCTGGTCATGGCGGTTACCCTGGGCATCTACTACCTGACGCCCTGGATACGTTGGGACCGGGGTCCTTTTGCCCCGGACCAGGCTGTCTTGATCGATCTGGCCAACCGACGCTTCTACTTTTTTTTCATCGAGATTTGGCCGCAGGAGTTCTTTCTCGTCGCGGGGCTGCTCGTGATGGCGGGCCTGGGCCTGTTCCTGCTCACGTCCACGATCGGCCGCGCCTGGTGTGGCTACACCTGTCCGCAGACTGTGTGGGTCGATCTCTTCCTTGCGGTCGAACGCGCGATTGAAGGAGATCGCAACGCGCGCATCCGCCTCGACCAAGGGCCATGGACGGCGCGCAAGATTGCACTGCGTACGCTCAAGCACGCCATCTGGCTGGCTGTCGCAGTCGCGACCGGCGGCGCCTGGATATTCTACTTCGCGGATGCCCCGACCTTGCTGAGGGATTTCGTGACCGGCCAGGCCGCGCCGGTCGCCTATACCACCGTCGCCATTTTGACAGCCACCACCTATGTGTTCGGGGGCCTGATGCGGGAGCAGGTCTGCACCTATATGTGCCCCTGGCCGCGTATCCAGGCGGCGATGCTGGATGAGCACTCTCTGACCGTCACCTATAACGACTGGCGTGGTGAACCGCGTTCGCGCGGGACCAAGAAGGCGGCGGCACTGGGTATCGAGACCGGTGATTGCGTGGACTGCAATGCTTGCGTGGTCGTTTGCCCCATGGGCATAGACATTCGTGACGGCCAGCAACTGGAATGCATCACCTGTGCACTATGCATCGACGCGTGCAACGATGTCATGGACAGGCTCGGTCGGGACCGCGGCCTGATCTCTTACGCCACGCTGGCCGATTACAATGCCAATATGGCGCTCGCCACAGGTAACGGCACCCATGCGATCAAACCTTCGCTGGTGCGGGATGCTTCAGGGCGCATTTCGGACACTGTCGCCCGGTTCCATCCCCGCAAGCTGTTGCGGCCGCGCACCTTCATCTATTTCGGCAGCTGGGCGCTGATTGGTCTGCTTCTGGTGTACGGGCTGGTTTCCCGCGACAGGCTGGAATTGAATGTCCTGCACGACCGTAATCCGCAATATGTCGTGCTTTCGGATGGCTCGATCCGTAACGGCTATACGGTCAAGCTGCTCAATAAGATCCCTGAGCCACGTACCGTGACAGTTCGCCTTGGGGGGCTTCCCGGCGCGACCATGAGCGCGGTCGGCATGGAGGACAGCGAAAGCAAGCAGATCACCGTTACTCTGGAGCCGGACAGGACTCGCTCGCTCAAGATCTACGTGCGCCAGCCCCGGGAGAAGAACCGCACACCGGGCAAGGCCCAACGGCTGGTGTTCCACGTCGTCGACAAGTCATCCCTCGACTCCGCCGAATATGTGACCAATTTCGAAAGCCCGGAGTGATCACGATGAGCGAGCAATTCACCGGTCGTCACTTCCTTATGATCATTGCGGCGTTCTTCGCTGTCATCATCGCCGTGAACGTCACGATGGCGGTGTACGCAAACAGGAGCTGGACCGGGTTCGTCGTGCGCAATTCCTATGTCGCGGGGTTGGAATTCAACCGAAAGGCGCGCGAATATCGCGAGCAGATGGCGCTGGGTTGGCATACCGGACTCGAGGGGGGCGACGGGACACTCCGCTTCGCCATCGCCGACAGGGATGGCAGGCCGGTCAAGCTGAAGACGGGTTCGGCTACGTTCCGTCGGCCGGTCAGCGATGCCCAGGACACGACGTTTGCCCTTGCCCCTGATGCGGACGGCGCGCTCACTGCTCCGTTTGCGCTCGCGGACGGCGTATGGATCGTCGAGATCGAGGCGGATGCCGGCCGTCAGTTGCCGTGGAGGGAAACCCATCGTATCGTGGTGAAAAATGGGGCGTTTGAATGAGTTGCTGCGCGCCCGGAAGCGAAGATCTGGCTCTTGGGTTGCAGGCGCCACCCTCTGACGAGGAAGTTGCCTTTGCCGCTCGCGACATGGGCGACGGGACGCGGCAAGTGGAGCTTTCCGTGCCGAATGTCCACTGCGCGGCCTGTATCCATACAGTCGAAAGTGCACTGGCCAGACTCGATACGGTCGAGCGGGCACGAGTGAACCTTTCCAGCAAACGAGTCAGCGTGCGCTGGCGGGGCGATGCATTGCCGCCCATTGTTTCCACCTTGAGCAGCCTCGGCTATCCGCCCCACCTTTTCGACGATGCGCAGGACGGAAAGGACCCGGTGCTTTCCGAATTATTGCGAGCCGTCGCCGTCTCTGGCTTTGCCGCAGGAAACATCATGCTCCTTTCCGTCTCGGTATGGTCCGGCGCGGAAGGGGCCACGCGTGACCTGTTCCACTGGGTTTCGGCGCTGCTTGCCCTCCCCGCCTTGGCGGTGGCCGGCATCATCTATTATCGCTCGGCCTGGAACGCCCTGCGCCACGGGCGCATGAATATGGACGTGCCGATCGCAATCGGCATCACCATGGCCTACGCACTGAGCATCTACGACACCTGGCACTCGGGCGCCCACGCCTATTTCGACGCTTCGGTCACTCTGCTCTTCTTCCTCCTGATAGGTCGCACGCTGGACCACGTCATGCGCAACAAGGCACGCGCCGCCGTTGCCAACCTGGCGCGGATGGCCCCGCGTGGCGCACTGGTGCTGTTCGACGACGGCACACGCGACTATCGCCCCATCGGGGAAGTCCAGCCCGGCACCAAGCTGCTTGTGGGTGCGGGCGAACGCATTCCGGTCGATGCGCGGGTCGTGCATGGCGCATCGGATATCGACTGCTCATTGGTCAATGGCGAAAGCGCGCCCCAGCCCGTCGCCGCGGGCGCGGAAGTTCACGCTGGCGCACTGAACCTCACCGGCCCTCTCACCTTGGAAGCTGTACGGGCTGCCTCATCGTCCTTCCTGGCCGAGATGATCCGGCTCATGGAAGCCACTGAGGGAGGAAGGGCCCGCTACCGCCGCATTGCCGACCGGGTGTCGGCCATGTATGCGCCGGTGGTGCATCTGACTGCCCTCGTTGCGTTCATCGGATGGATGCTGACTGGCGCGGACTGGCATCAGGCAATCACCATAGCCATTGCCGTGCTCATCATTACGTGCCCCTGCGCACTCGGCCTGGCAGTGCCCATGGTGCAGGTGGTGGCAGCACGCCGCCTGTTCGAGAACGGAATCATGGTCAAGGACGGTTCCGCCCTGGAACGTCTGGCGGAGGCGGACTCGGCAATCTTCGACAAGACCGGAACGCTTACGCTCGGCCAGCCTCGGCTGACCAACATGCATGAGATCCCCCCGCGCCTTCTGGACGTGGCGCAAGCCCTTGCCTCCCATTCACGGCATCCGCTTTCGCAGGCGATCGCGCAGCAGGCGAGGCGCTCGACGTCCGCGACATTCGACGACGTATCCGAATTGCCGGGCTTCGGCATGGAAGCAAGGACGGGTGGCATTGTCTGGCGATTAGGCCGCGCAAGCTGGGCCGCAAGTGCCTCCGAAGAAAACGGCACTGTGCTGACCCGCAACGGTGACATTGTAGCCCGCTTCACCTTCGCCGATGAAATCCGCCCGGGCGCCCGCAGCACGATCGATACTCTGAAGAAGCGCCTTCGCCGGGTGGAAATGCTTTCCGGGGACGCCGAACCGGCCTGCCGCCAAGTTGCCGAAGAGCTTGGCTTCGATCACTGGCGCTCCAATCTTCTGCCGGCAGACAAGGTTTCCCGCATCGAGGAACTTTCGGGGAATGGCCATAAGGTCATGATGGTGGGCGACGGGTTGAACGACGCCCCTGCGCTGGGCGCAGCCCATGTTTCCCTGGCGCCTGCCAGCGCCGCCGATATTGGGCGCAACGCTGCCGACTTCGTATTCCTGCATGGGAACCTTTCGGCTGTTACCACTGCCATGGACGTCGCGCTGCGCGCCGGCCAACTGATCCGGCAGAATCTCGGCATTGCAATCATCTATAATCTCATCGCCGTCCCCATCGCCATTCTCGGCTATGTCACGCCGCTTGTCGCAGCGATCGCCATGTCCGGATCATCCATCCTTGTCATCAGCAACGCCCTGCGCCTCATGCGAATGGGCATTACCGAAAAGAGGGTTGCGCCAAAGGCGACCAAGCCAGCAACGGAGCCGCTAAGGGCATGAGCGTTCTCGCCTATCTCATCCCTGTAGCGCTTTTCCTCGGGGGCATCAGTCTGATCGCCTTTCTGTGGGCGCTGCGCAGCGGCCAGTACGAGGACCTTGACGGCGCCGCCCAGCGGATCCTTCTGGATGGAGAGGAAACGGGCGACAAGCCCGCAATTCGGTGAGAAATCCCCGCGACCGGACGGAACGCTAGCTCGCCTTACGTGAGGGAGTCATCGGCTCGCGAATTTCAGCCGCAACGGATCGCAATATGCGGGCGAGCGGAAAGAGCTTCTTCTGCTCGAAATGGGCTGCCTGAGCCTCCACAAGGAGCGCGCACCGTTCACGTTCCCTCGCCCCCGTTCCACCATCCGACGCCTGTTCCTGCCGCATTTTTTTGACTTATTGCCGCCGTTTGTTGCAGAGACCTTCAAACCGCGGAGGAGAGGAAAGGTTGCGGCGGCTCCGCATCACTTTTTTCGGTTTGATCACAGAGATATGCGGGCTAGGCAGTCGTATCCGTATGCCCGCGTGAGTACGACCTATCAATATCGCGGATCACACCGTCGCCGCCATCGGGATCGACCCGCTTCAATATGAAGTCGATCTTCGCCTCAAGTCGGTTTGAGCCCTCCTTTGACTGGGGCGAGCCAAGAAAGATGAAGAAGGCTGTCAACGGCGGTGCAAAATCCGGCCACGCGGCGGCGCAAAACCAGGCCAGGTGGCAGTGGCCTGCGCCATGGCGCGCGCGCTTACCAATAGCTGGCGCGTGCCATGGCGCATTGGCCTCTTT
>Ga0180222_1002790_pt1 | contig 12909 bp, 10 predicted proteins | sample eDN5th37CKraftOP_FD_151336 | JGI IMG/M metagenome (GOLD analysis project Ga0180222, IMG submission 151336) | Enriched Organic Plus compost microbial communities from Emeryville, California, USA - eDNA 5th pass 37_C Kraft OP (version 2) (version 2) ... | reverse complement strand
CCAAAAGCAAGAATAGCGCCGGGATTCGGCGGCCATTCTAATCCGGTACCCACAGCGAGAGCAGACGGATGCTTCAACCTTTCACAAGGAACCGCACCATTCAGAGCCCGAACCTTGCGAGCCAGCGCAGCCAGAACGGGTCCGGTGCGGGACGGAAGCCCTCGATCAAAGCATCGATTCGGGGCCGCCAGACCGAAAGGGCGTCCTGCGGCGCCCGGCACACGATCGCGACCGAATAGCTGCGCGCCGCTGTGGAAAAGGACAAAAAGCGCATCAGCTGCCCCGAGAGCGAAACCCTGTAATCGGACGCGTAGACCGGATGGCCGATGCTGGTGTGGATCAACCGGTAGGGCTGAACGACTTCGGGCGCGCCCGTATCGGCGTTGCCTTTGTCCCGCTCCGCCTTTTCCCTGATGAGACCGTCCAGAACAGCGCGCTCGGTGTCCTTTGCATCGAACTCGCGGGTGAGCCGCGCGACGCTCGCGAGCGGAACCCAGAGCCGGCCAGCGAAACAGCTTGTGTCGGTGCCGCCGCACGCCTTGGGCGCGCAATCAATCGTGAAGCCCCCGCCGGTCCCGGGCGTGAATGTCCACACCGCCTCGTCATAGGAGATGGTGAAGACGCCGGCATCGTCGCGATATTCCGCAGCACAGACCGGCAGCGCGATGGTTATGGCCGCAGCAACAGCGACCAGCGCGCTTGCGATACCGCCAAACGAAAAACGGGAGCCAAAGGCTCCCGTTCGCGTTCGGCCGATCGCCGGCATGCTCAACCTTTGACAAGAACCGGGCCCGTGCCGCGCGGCGGCTCACCCTCGTTCATGATGCCAAGCCGCTTGGCGACTTCGGTATAGGCTTCGAGCAGTCCGCCGAGATCGCGGCGGAAGCGATCCTTGTCGAGCTTCTCGTTGGACTTGATGTCCCACAGGCGGCAGGAGTCCGGCGAGATCTCGTCGGCCACCACGATCCGCATCATGTCGTTTTCCCAGAGCCGGCCGCATTCCATCTTGAAATCGACCAGACGAATGCCAACGCCGAGGAAAAGCCCGGACAGGAAATCGTTGACGCGAATGGCGAGCGCCATGATGTCGTCGATCTCTTGCGGATTGGCCCAGGCGAATGCGGTGATGTGCTCCTCCGAGACCATCGGATCGCCGAGCTGATCGTTCTTGTAATAGAACTCGATGATCGAGCGCGGCAGCTGCGTGCCCTCCTCGATACCGAGCCGTGTCGAGAGCGAACCCGCGGCGACATTGCGCACGACGATTTCGAGCGGAATGATTTCCACTTCGCGGATCAACTGCTCGCGCATGTTGAGGCGCCGAATGAAGTGGGTCGGCACGCCGATGTCGTTCAGATTCTGGAAAACATATTCCGAAATCCGGTTGTTCAGCACGCCCTTGCCTTCGATCACTTCATGTTTCTTGGCATTGAAGGCCGTGGCATCGTCCTTGAAATGCTGGATCAAAGTGCCGGGTTCGGGACCCTCGTAAAGAACTTTGGCTTTGCCTTCATAAATGCGGCGGCGGCGGCTCATCGGAATATACCGTGTTTTGTGGAAGTCCATCGAAAGCCGGGGTTCCTGTTGCTATTCTTGAAGTCCGCGGCGGGGCGAACGGCGCGACGCGTCGAACGGAGGTCGCCTGTCCGTCCTCGCAACCTAGCCGATCGACCCGGTAGATACAATCTGCGGGGCGGCCCGCGACCTGCCGCATATAGGCGGCTTGCGCGAATCGCCAATGCCTGCCTTGACGGCCTTACTTGGGTATGCCAGCGACACGGACGTTCCGCCGCGTTTCCGGCGGCATGATCGGCATGCTAACGTCCGATTCCGACCTTTGATGGCCGCCGTCGCCCTTCCCATATATATCGCAAAGAAACAGTCGCCAGCGAGGAGCAAATGACTACGTTCGACAAGCGCGAAGAAGGCTTCGAGAAAAAGTTCGCGCATGATGAGGAATTGAAGTTCAAGGCCACTGCACGTCGCAACAAGCTGCTCGGCCTGTGGGCCGCGGCGGAACTCGGCAAGACCGGGGCTGACGCCGACGCCTATTCCAAGGAAGTCGTGGCGGCCGATTTCGAGGAAGCCGGTGACGGCGACGTGCTCCGCAAGGTTGTGAAGGATCTGGGCGGCAAGGCCACCGAAGCCGAAGTGCGTGCCAAGATGGAAGAGTTTCTCGCCGAGGCGGTGAAGCAGATCCAGGCCGGCAAGTAGCATAGCGAACCACCGTCATGCAGACAGCCCAAAGCCCCGTGTCGCTTGAAGAGACGGCCCGCTGGTATGAGGGCAAGTCGTTCGTGACGGACTGGACGTCGTGGCACTTTCCGAACTGGATGAAGCTGCTCGCGCCCTATCGCGACCGGCCGACGCGCCTGCTCGAGATCGGCTCGTGGGAAGGCCGCTCGGCGCTGTTTTTCCTGAATTACCTGCCACAGATGCAGATGACCTGCGTCGATACCTTTGCGGGTGGTCAGGAACATCAGGAGGCGGCGTCCCGCAGCCCGGAAGACGCGGAGCTGCTGCGCTCGGTCGAGCGCCGGTTCGATGCCAATACCGGTGCCTTTTCAGGCCGCATCGAAAAGATCAAGGCAAGTTCGGTGGATGCCCTGATCGCGCTCGGCGTCGCAGAGCGAAGGTTCGACATCGCCTATATCGATGGCGGCCATCGCGCCCGTGAGGTCTATGCCGACAGCGTTCTGACCTGGCCCTTGATGGAGTCGGGCGGCCTCGTGATCTTCGACGATTATCTCTGGGAAGAGATGCCCGATCCCATGGACAATCCGAAGCCCGGGGTCGACGCCTTCCTCAAGTCGATCGAAGGCCAGTTCCGGATGACGCATAACGACTACCAAGTAGCCATCGCGAAAATCTAGAGCGCAGTCCCGATCATGGCCAACGCCGCCTTCTCGCTCGCCCGCCGTCTGCGCGCCGGAGAAACCGTTTACTCGGCGTGGTGCAGTCTCCCGGAGCCGCTGGTTTGCGAAGCCATTGCGCGCGAGGGTTTCGGCGCGGTCGTGATCGATATGCAGCACGGAATGTGGGACGAACCGTCGGCCCTTCAGGCGGTTTCGTATGTACATCTCGCCGGCGCCGCTCCGATCGTGCGGGTGCCGCTGTGGCACAATTCGCTGGTCAGCCGCATGCTCGATTGGGGCGCCGAAGGTATCATCGCGCCGATGATCAATGGCGAGGCCGAAGCTCGCGCCTTCGTGCAGGCCGCGAAATATCCACCGGTCGGAGAGCGCTCGGTCGGCGCGCACCGCGCCGCGATGGTCGCTGGCGTCTCCGATCAGAAATTGTATATCGCCGAGGCCAACACGACGACCCTCACCTTCGCGATGATCGAAACGCAGGCCGCGCTCGATAGCCTCGATCGCATTGCCGCCATGCCGGGGATCGACGTGCTCTTTGTCGGCCCGGGCGATCTGTCTCTCAGCTTGTCGAATGGCGCGACGCTCGATCCGCATTCGGCTGCGGTCGAGGGCGGGCTCGAAAAGGTGCTCGCCGCCTGTGCCCGCCACGGCAAGATACCGGGATTGTTCTGCCGCGACGCCGAGCGCGCGACGGAGAAGGCCCGTTCGGGTTTCAGATTTCTGACCGTCGGCAGCGATCTGACATTTCTGCGTGCGGGAACCGCGGCGCAGCTCAAGGCGCTTTGATCGTCAGCTGGTGGTGGCCGCGAGAATTGTCTCGCACACCGCATTGACGTCCTTGCCGATCTCCGCCGCGCTCACCTGCACGATCCGATAATTGCGCTCGCCCATCCAGGCGAGTTTGTGTTTCCGCGCGTCGGCCGCCTTCCCGTCCTCACTGTCGGGCGTCACATCGATCACGAGCCGCAGCGGAAAGGATACGAAATCCGCGACATGAGGGCCGATCGGCGTCTGTCGCTTGAACCCGAGCGTGGCAAAGCGCCGATCCGCGGTGATCGCCGCCCATAACGCGCGCTCGGCGTCGGTCGGATTCCTGCGCAACAGCCGCGCCAGCCCGCGCACCGGCGAGTCCGCGCGCACCACCTCCGCCTTGCCGTGTTGCGCCAGCAGGCCGCGGAGCATCTCGGCTTCGGGGCCGTCCAGCAAACCGCCGCGCGCCGGGCCTTTTCGTCCTTCGACCAGCGCCATGACGATGCCGTGCAGGGTGCGGATGTCCTGCTGGGTCGGCTGCATTCGGGTGAAGATATTGCGCATGTTGACGGTCATCGTGCCGCGCTTCTCGTGCGGCCGGAAATATTCGATGCGCTCGAGCTCGCGTTCGAGATCGCCGAAGAATGCAAGCAATTGCTCCTTGGGAGCCGGCGGCGACTTGTCCGGCGCCGAAAACGGAAGCGCCCCTTGCGTCTTCAGCTTGAACCATTCGTAGCCGAGGATCACGACCGCCTGCGCGAGGTTCAGCGAGGCAAAGGCCGGATTGACCGGAAGCGTCACGATCGCATCGGCGAGCCCGACCTCATCGTTCTCCAGCCCGTTGCGCTCGCGTCCGAACACCAAGGCGGCCCGCTGCCCCGAAGCAACGCGCTCTGCGGAGAGCCGCGCGGTCTCGTCCGCGCCGATCACGGGCTTCGCCTGATCGTGGCCGCGCGCCGTGGCGGCGACCACGAAGTGACAATCGGCAATCGCGTCAGCAAGGCTGCCGTACAGCCGCGCCTGATCCAGCACGCGGTCGGCGCCCGAGGCCATGATGACGGCTTCGCGGCTCGGCCAGCCACAGCGCGGATTGACGAGCCGCAATTCCGACAGCCCGAAATTCGCCATCGCACGCGCGGCCGCGCCGATATTCTCGCCGAGTTGCGGCTCGACGAGAATGACGCAGGGCGCGGGCTCGGCCACCCATTTTCTGGTCTTGTCAGTTCCGGCGCCCGGCATTTTCGTGTTCTCCGGGCCTCCTCATAGCGGTGGAAGGCACGATGCGAAAGCATGCGATGATTTCGGCCGATTCGGCCGGACGGACGCGGGAGACGCGCATTTCATGAAAATCCTGATCGCAACCCCGGCCTATGGCGGCCAGGTGACCACCACCTATTGCGATACGCTGATCTGGCTGCTCGATCATTTCCGCGATAAGCACCCCGCCATTCGCTTCCATCACAAGTTTCTCTCGCTGTCGGTCCTGTCCTTCGCGCGCAATGTCTATGCAAGCCTCGTGATGCAGGACGAGAGCTTCACGCATCTGCTCTTCGTCGATGCCGACATGGGATTTCGGCCGTCGCTGATCGAGCGCATGATCGCCGCGCAGAAGCCGGTGGTCGGCGTCATGGCGCCGCTGCGCAAGTTCGATTACGCCAAGTTCTATGCGCTGCGCGATCGCATTGCGGACCCGACCGTCGCGCGCCTTGTCGCGCAGGATTATGCCAATGCCGGTGCGATCGACTTCGCCCAGTCGGGGAACGCGCCGGCCGACCGTCACACCTCGGCAGACCTCGTAACGGAAGGTCCTTGTCTGCGGGTCCGCAATGCCGCCACGAACGTGATGCTGATCAGGCGCGAGGTCTTCGACCAGATCAAGCAGCGCTATCCCGAATTGTGGTGCGAGCGCATCGAGAACACCTACGCCAATTTCGGTCTCACCAAGGGCGTTCTGCAGTGTTTCGAATCGATGCCGAACGAACACGGGCTCTATGGCGGAGAGGATACCGCATTCTGCCGCCGCTGGGTGGAAGGCTGCGGCGGCGAAATCTGGTCGGTGATCACCGAAACCATCGTCCATGTCGGTTCGGAGCGGTATGTCGGCAATTACCTGACGAAACTGCGCCACGGGCAGATCTGACCCTGCCGATCCCCGACATCGCTGATCCTGGAAGCCCCCCGGCCCGGAGTCCGGGCGGTTGTCCCCCGCATCAATTCCCGGTAAAGGATCGCGCCCTCCGAAAATCGTCGATCTCCAGATGTCCCAGCTCATTCTTGGCGTTCATTCCGGCTCGCATGACGCCGCCGCGGCCGTTTTCGACGGTTATGAGCTGAAGGCGGCGGTGTCGCTGGAGCGGCTCACGCGCCACAAGGGCGATGGCGCCTATCCGGATCTCGCGATCGATGAGGTGCTCTCGATCGCCGGCGTCACCCGCAAGGATGTCGACGTCGTGTGCCACAGCCGCACCCTGATGCCGACGAAGTATTTCCGCCACCTGTCCGGCTTCGACTGGCTGAAGGAGCAATACCGCACGCATCTGCGCGGCAAGACGCGGCGGCAGATGATGCCGGAACTCTATCGGCACGGAACCGCGGACGTCGATCGCTTCTACGACACGGCTGCGCTGTTGCGCGACAAGGGCTTCCGCGACGGCACACGGTCCTTCTTCTACAATCATCACGAGGCGCATGCGCTGCCGGCCTTGTTCTACAGTCCGGGCTGGGACGACGCGCTGCTCGTCACCGCCGATGGCGGCGGCGACAACGTGCATTACAGTCACCGCCATTTTGCGAACGGCGTGTTGACCGACATCTATGGCGGCGAGGACACGATTCTGACCCGGCCGGTCGAGGATTCGCTCGGCAAGATGTATGGCGCGGCGACCAAGGCGCTCGGCTTCCGGCGCGTGCGCCACGAGGGCAAGGTCACGGGCCTGTCGGCGATGGGTAAGCCGGTGCGCGCGGCGGAGCTTGCGGCCAAGTTCTCGGTCGATGCCAATGGCCGCGTGCATTCGACGCTGGCGAGCGATCGCGAAATCTTCTCCTTCATGCAACAGCTGCTGAAGGGTCTCAGCAAGGAAGACTATTCGGCGAGCGTGCAGCAGGTCCTCGAAGACACCATGCTCGCGTCGTTCGAGCGGCTGCTCGCGAAATATCCGGCAAAGCATGTCGGGGTGTCGGGCGGTGTGTTTGCGAACGTGAAGCTGAACCGCCTCATCGCCGAAAAATTCGGACTGGAAGAAGTCTTCATCTTCCCGGCGATGGGTGATGACGGGCTTCCGGTTGGCGGCGCCCTCGCCTTCCTGCTGCGCCGCGACGGCCTCGCCACATGGCTGAAGAACCGCCGCGATCTCGGCCCGGTCTATCTCGGCCGCGATTACACCGATACGGTCGATGCAGCCCTCGCCGCGATCCCGAATGTGAAACGGACCGAGGAAGCGCCGGTCGCCGGCAGCGTTCAGCGCCTCGTGGCCGGGCAGCTCGGCGCGATCTACACCGGACGGATGGAATTTGGACCACGAGCGCTGGGCAACCGCACCATTCTCGCCAATCCCTCACGGCGGGAGACCCACGACCTCCTCAACGAGCGGCTGTCGCGCTCCGAATTCATGCCGTTCGCGCCGGTGGCGACCGCCGAGCGCGCCGGGGACGTCTTCGACATCACGAAAGTCAACGCCCGCGCCTGCCGCTACATGACCATCGCGACCGACGTGCGGCCCGACTGGCGCCGGCGCATCGCCGCGGTGGTCCATGTCGACCAGTCGGCGCGGCCGCAGGTGATCGAGCGCGCCGACAATCCGCTCTACCACGACATCCTCACCGCGTTCGAAGGCGCCACCGGGCTGGCGGCCCTCGTCAACACCTCGTTCAACGTCCACGAAGAGCCGATCGTGAATACGCCGTCCGAGTGCGCGCGCGCGCTGACCGACGGCCGGATCGATTTCGTGGTCACGGACCGCGCGCTTTACGTGCGCGGCTGACCGCCTGGCTAGGCCCCGGGGGCGGTCCGCTCGCGAGGCTTTGACCGGCCGGGGACGGGTGCTATAGGGCGCGCGCTGAGAGACAGGCGACCAGGGGTCAAGGCATGAAAAATCTCGAAATTATGTGGACGAAAGTCGATGAAGCCCCGGCGCTTGCGACCTATTCGCTCCTGCCGATCGTCGAGGCCTTCGTCGGCGCGGCGGGCGTGTCGGTGAAGCTGAAGGACATTTCCCTCGCCGGCCGCATCATCGCCGCCTTCCCCGAACGGCTGAAGCCCGAGCAGCGGATCAACGACGAACTGACCGAGCTCGGCAATCTGACGTTGAAGCCGGAAGCCAACATCATGAAGCTTCCGAACATCTCGGCATCGATCCCCCAGCTGAAGGCCGCGATCAAGGAGCTGCAGGACAAGGGCTACGACGTTCCGGACTATCCGGAAAATCCGGCGACGGACGCCGAGAAAGAGATCCGGGCGCGCTACGCAAGGATATTCGGCAGCGTCGTCAACCCGGTGCTGCGCGAGGGCAATTCCGATCGCCGTGCCGCCGCCGCGGTCAAGAACTACGCCCGCAAGAACCCGCACAAGATGGGCGCCTGGACCAAGGATTCGAAGTCGCACGTCGCCCACATGTCGAGCGGCGACTATTACGGTTCGGAAATCGCGACCACGGTCGACAAGGCGACCAACGTGCGCATCGAATTCGTCGGCAAGGACGGCGCCGTCACGGTGCTGAAGGCAAAGACCGCGCTCGATGACGGCGAGATCATCGACGCCGCGGTCATGAGCGCCGCGGCGCTGCGCAAATTCTTCGACGAGCAGATCGAGGACGCCAGGAAGCAGGGCGTGCTGTTCTCGCTGCACGTCAAGGCGACGATGATGAAGATCTCCGATCCCATCATCTTCGGCCACGCCGTTTCGTCGTTCTTCTCCGACGTGATCGAGAAGCATGCCGCGACGCTGAAGAAGCTCGGTGTCAATCTCAACAACGGCTTCGGCGATCTGCTGGCGAAGATCGAGACGCTGCCGGAGTCCGAGAAAAAGGCGATCAAGGACGATATCGCGGCCGAATACGCAAAACGGCCGGCCCTTGCCATGGTCAATTCCGACAAGGGCATCACTGGCCTGCACGTTCCCAGCGACTTCATCATCGACGCCACGATGCCGGCGATGATCCGCGAAGGCGGCAAGATGTGGGGCCCCGACGGCAAGCTGCACGACACCAAGGCGGTGATTCCGGACCGCTCCTATTCGCGGCTGTATCAGGCGGTGATCGACGACTGCAAGGCAAACGGCGCGTTCGACCCCAAGACCATGGGCTCGGTGCCGAATGTCGGCCTGATGGCGCAGAAGGCCGAGGAATACGGCTCGCACGACAAGACCTTCGAGATTTCGGGGAGCGGCACCGTCCGCGTCGTCACCGACGACGGCAAGGTGCTGCTGGAGCGCCCGGTCGAGGCCGGCGACATCTTCCGCATGTGCGAGCTCAAGGACGCCGCGGTGCGTGACTGGGTGAAGCTTGGCGTGCGGCGCGCGCGTCTTACCAACACGCCCGCCGTGTTCTGGCTCGACAAGAACCGCGCCCACGACGCCGAGCTGATCAAGAAGGTCGAGACCTATCTGAAGGACCACGACACCAGCGGGCTCGATATCCGCATCATGGCTCCGGTCGACGCGATGAAGTTCTCGCTCGAGCGGATCCGCAAGGGCCAGGACACGATTTCCGTCACCGGCAACATTCTGCGCGACTACCTGACGGACCTGTTCCCGATCATGGAGCTCGGCACCTCGGCCAAGATGCTCTCGATCGTCCCCCTGCTCGCGGGCGGCGGCATGTTCGAGACCGGAGCCGGCGGCTCTGCGCCAAAGCACGTGGAGCAGTTCCAGAAGGAAGGCTACCTGCGCTGGGATTCGCTCGGCGAATTCCTCGCGCTCGGCGCCTCGCTCGAGCATCTGGCGCAGACCTACAAGAACGACAAGGCGCAGGTTCTCGCCGAGACGCTCGACACCGCGATCGGCAAGATCCTCGACAACAACCGTTCGCCTGCCCGCAAGGTCGGCGAAATCGACAATCGCGGCAGCCATTTCTACCTTGCGCTCTACTGGGCGCAGGCGCTGGCCGCGCAAACCAAGGACAAGGAGCTGGCCGCCCGCTTCAAGCCGCTGGCCGAGACGCTCGAGAAGAACGAGGCCAAGATCAACGCCGAACTGATCGCCTCGCAGGGCAAGCCGGTCGATACCGGCGGCTATTACCTGCCCGACCCGAAGAAGACATCGGCGGCGATGCGGCCAAGTCCCACGCTGAACGCCGCGCTCGCGGCGCTCTGAAACTGAGCAACGCCTCCCGCGCGTCCGCCCATGCGGGCGCGCGGCGGCGGGCAAGCCGTCTCGGGAATGCGACTTTAGTCCACGCGCTGGCACAGCTTCCGCGTGCCGGGAGTCATGCTATAGGAGCCGCCCTGGATGCGAGCGTGGCGCCTGCCGTGAGCGCCCGCGCGTCCGGTCTCATGCGACGGCCGCATCGATGCGGGCTCAAGAGGTGACCCCCGGACATGGCGAAGATCAAGGTACACAATCCCGTCGTCGAAATGGACGGCGATGAGATGACCCGCATTATCTGGCAGCTCATCAAGGACAAGCTGATCCATCCTTATCTGGATATCGACCTCCTCTATTACGATCTCAGCATCCAGAAGCGCGACGAGACCAACGACCAGATCACCATCGATGCCGCCAACAAGACCAAGGAGGTCGGCGTCGCCGTAAAATGCGCGACCATCACGCCGGACGAAGGCCGCGTGAAGGAATTCGGCCTGAAGGAGATGTGGCGCTCGCCGAACGGCACGATCCGCAACATCCTCGGCGGCACGATCTTCCGCGAGCCGATCATCTGCCGTAACGTTCCGCGCCTCGTGCCCGGCTGGACGCAGCCGATCGTGATCGGCCGCCACGCCTTCGGCGATCAATATCGGGCCACCGATTTCAAGTTTCCCGGCAAGGGAACGCTGACCATCAAATTCACCGGCGACGACGGTCAGGTGATCGAAAAGGAAGTCTTCAAGGCGCCCGGCTCGGGCGTCACGATGGCGATGTACAATCTTGACGATTCCATCCGCGACTTCGCCTACGCGTCCTTCAATTACGGCCTGTCACGCAACTTCTCGGTCTATCTGTCGACCAAGAACACCATCCTGAAGCAATATGACGGCCGCTTCATGGAGCTGTTCCAGGAGATTTTCGACAAGGATTTCAAGGCCGAGTTCGACAAGCGCAATCTCGTCTATCAGCACCGGCTGATCGACGACATGGTTGCCTCGGCGCTGAAATGGTCGGGCGGCTATGTCTGGGCCTGCAAGAACTATGACGGCGACGTGCAGTCCGACACCGTGGCGCAGGGCTTCGGCTCGCTCGGGCTGATGACCTCGGTGCTGATGACACCGGACGGCAAGATCGTGGAATCCGAAGCCGCCCATGGCACGGTGACCCGCCACTATCGCGAGCATCAGAAGGGCAACGAGACCTCGACCAACTCGATCGCCTCGATCTTCGCCTGGACCCGCGGCCTTGCGCACCGCGCCAAGCTCGACAGCAACACGGAGCTGGCGACATTCGCACAAACGCTGGAAAAGGTCTGCGTCGCCACGGTCGAATCTGGCTTCATGACGAAGGATCTCGCGCTTCTGGTCGGGCCGGACCAGAAGTGGCTTTCGACCACGGGCTTCCTCGACAAGATCGACGAGAACCTGAAAAAGGCGATGGCGTAAGGTTCAACCGGATCGAAGCGGCGTTGTCCTCACTGGATCGCCCGCTTTCGCGGGCGCTGACAGCGAACGGCTGCCCCTGCGAAATCGGAATGTGCGTCAGGCCGAAGGATCGCTGACCTTCGCCGTCTTTGCGGCAACCTTCTCCGCCTTGCGCGCCTTTTTTGCCGCGCGCCGCACCGCCACGACTTCGAGATTGCGAACTTCGGCGATGCGCCGATCGGCCACGTCGTCGGGGAAGTCGAGATTTTCCAGAAGGCGCCCGGCGAGCTGCAGGCTCGCCTCCACCGCTTCCGGGATCGCGTCGGTCGCGCCGAGTTCGGTCAGGCGCGTCGCATGCTGGGCATCCCGTGCGCGTGCCAGGACCACGGCGCGAGGCCGCAACTTGACGATCTCCATCACCATCCGCTCGGTCGCCTCCGCGCTGCCGAGCGTGACGATGAACGCGCGCGCCCTCTTGTAGCCGGCGTGGTGCAAGATCTCGTGGCGGCTGGCATCACCGAAATAGACCGGGCGATTCTTCTCACGCTGCTCCGTCACCAAAGCGCCGTTGGTATCGAACGCGATCCACGGCACGTTCTCGCTGTCGAGCACTTTCGCGATTGTCTGGCCGACCCGTCCGAAACCGCCGATCACCACATGATCGCGCAGCCCGGTCATCGCCGCGTCGGGCGAGTGCTGCGCTTCCTGATCCGCCGTCTCCAGGCGCTCGCCAAGGCGGCGCGCGATCGCGGCCAGGAGCGGCGTGATCATCATGCTGAGGCCGGCGACCGCGATCGCAGAGGTCGCGATTTCAACGTCAAGGAGCCCCTTGGCGGTCGAAAGGCCGATGACGATGAACGCGAATTCGCCGCCTTGCGCGAGCAGCAGCGCAATCTCGGCGGCGACGGGACGCGCGACCCGGAACAGGCGTGCAGCCAGGTAGAGAGCCGCCGCCTTGACGACGATCAGACCGATGAGTGCGAGCAGAATCCAGCCGATATGGGCCCACACCACCTGGAGATCGATCGCCATGCCGACCGACACAAAGAAGATGCCGAGCAACAGCCCCTTGAACGGATCGAGATCAACCTCGATCTGGTGACGATATTCGCTGTCCGAGAGCAGCAATCCCGCGAGGAATGCGCCGAGCGCGACAGAGAGGCCCGAGGCGCCGGTCGCTGCCGAAATGCCGACCACAATGGTCAGCGTGATCGCCATGATCAATTCGCGACTGCCGGTGCGCGCCGCCGAACGCATCAGCGGCGTCACGATGTAGCGCCCAATCACCATGATGAGCGCAACCGCCGCGAAAGCCTGCGCAAAGGGCAGGAGGAGATGGACCAGCGATTTGTCGCCGGCGCTGCGCGCTTCGAGAATGCCGACGGTGAACAGCACCGGGACGACGCACAGATCCTGGAACAGCAGCACCGACAGCGCGACGCGCCCGACCGGGCTCGCCGCGCGATGCTGGTCGATCAGAAGCTGCATCACGATCGCCGTCGACGACAGCGCGAAGCACATGCCAAGGATCAGGCCGGCCGGCGGCGTGATGCCGCTGAACCGG
>Ga0180222_1002785_pt1 | contig 12945 bp, 11 predicted proteins | sample eDN5th37CKraftOP_FD_151336 | JGI IMG/M metagenome (GOLD analysis project Ga0180222, IMG submission 151336) | Enriched Organic Plus compost microbial communities from Emeryville, California, USA - eDNA 5th pass 37_C Kraft OP (version 2) (version 2) ... | reverse complement strand
CGAGGCGGTCGAGCTTTCCGGCCTTGGCATCGCGTTCGATCTTGTCATCGAAGCGCGCGGCGTCGAACGCCTCGAACCAATCGCGGAACTTCGCGAGTTGATCGGGCGGCAGCTTGGCGACGGCTTTTTCGAGGTCTTCGATGGTCATGGCCGGAATATAGCGGCGAGCGACGAATTTGTCATGGCCGTGGCTCTCTCCGCCTCATCCTGAGGAGCCCGCGTGAGCCTTGGCGAAGGCGGGCGTCTCGAAGGATGGGGCGGCCACCCGATTTCGGGTCTACCCGAAATCGGCAAAAAAGATGCTTCGAGACGCGGCCTTCGGCCGCTCCTCAGCATGAGGGCCGAGAGAGGCGCCAAAGACGTAGATGCCCGGCACAAGGCCGGGCATGACGGAGGCATTGCCCTTCCCCGCTCGTCCCCGCGAAAGCGGGAATTGGTACAATTAAATTGATTCGCCCAACGGTATTACATTGATGCAATTCCCGGAGCGATGATGTCCAACGAACCCGAGGGAGATCCGGTGGAACGAGCAGTGATTGCCGCGCGCACGGCAGTCTCTATCCTTGCTGACGTTGCAGTTGAGCTGCAACAGCGGACCGCAAAATCTGAGCAGGACTGGCTCGAATACGTCCACGAACAGAACGAGCGTTATGAAGACGAAATAGCTCGAATGAAAAGGCTAATCCACAAATTTCTCGATTCAGTCCAACGGCCGGTAGGTAGCTTCAAATATGAGGTACCACAATCAAACGAAACGGGCCGAGCAATCGCCGCACTATTTGAAGCGGTTGGGCGAAACCCATAGAACCATTGCAAATCGCTATGAACCATTTTGATTATCGGTGTTACGGGTTATCAATATGATTTCAAGACGAGGGATATGTACGGCAATTTGACCTGCCCCTGGATTTTCGGACCAAGGATAACCTGAGAGACTGCCCTCCGAATCGGAGGAGCGGATGCGCAAGTCGAGGTTCACGGACGAGCAGGTTGTGACGATCCTGCGTGAGGCTGATCGAGAACCAATCGGCTCGGTGGCCAAGAAGCATGGGGTCAGCGAACAGACGATCTACACGTGGAGGAAGCGCTTCGGGACGTTCCAGGCCGACGATGTGCGGCGCCTGAAGCAACTCGAAGCTGAGAATGCGCGATTGAAGAAGCTGGTTGCCGAACGCGATCTCGAGATCGAGGTGATGAAGGAGATCGCCGCAAAAAAATGGTGAGCGTGCCGGCCCGCCGTGCCGGAGTAGCGTACGCGACAGGTCGGGGCCTGTCGCAACGGCGGGCTTGCACGCTGCTCGGTGTCGGGCGGTCTGCATTGCACTATTGCTCGACGAAGCTGGCGAAGGATACGCCCGTGCTGGCGCGGATGGTGGAGCTTTCGGCGCAATATCCGCGCTATGGCTACCGGCGGATCGCGATTTTCCTCGGTCGTGACGGTCACGCGATGAGCTTCGGACGTGCGCACCGTCTGTGGCGGCAGGCGCGTCTTCAAGTGCCGCGCAAGCGTCCGCGAAAGCGCGTGGCGACCGGCCGCCCTTGTCCGAACGCGCCGACCGGCGCCAACCAGGTATGGTCGTACGATTTTGTATTCGACTGGTGTGCCAACGGTCAGCAACTCAAGTGCCTGACGGTCACCGACGAATGGACCAAAGAGGGTCTTGCGATCGAGGTCGACGGCCGCATCCGTTCCAATCGCGTGATCGAGGTGCTGTCGCGACTCGTGTCGGAGCGCGGCGCACCGCTCTATCTGCGCTCAGACAATGGGCCAGAGTTCGTCTCCCGCGCGTTGCTGAAGTGGATCGTCGACCATGGCATCACCACCGCATTGATCGATCCGGGCAAGCCCTGGCAGAATGGTTCGACGGAGAGCTTCAACGGCAAGTTCCGCGACGAATGCCTGAGCCTCGAATGGTTCCGGTCACGGACCGAAGCGAAGGTGCTGATCGAAGCATGGCGGCAGCACTTCAACATGGTGCGGCCGCATTCGAGCCTCGGCTATCTCACGCCGGCCGCGTTCGCGGCCAAAGTCGAGACGCAAGACGCAGCGTACACCCAAGCGACGGGGCGGGCCGCTGCGGTATATGAGGCCTCCGCGCCACGCCCCGTCGCACAACCGCCTCGCAAGGGGCAAACGAAGGCAGCAATCGGGGTGGTCGTCTCAAGTTAAACGTGGTCCGAAAAAACAGGGCAGGTCAAAAGCGCTTCGGCGGGCAAGCCGGCGCAACAAGTCACCGACCTACTCCGCCGCCTGAACCCGCTTCCTCGGCTTCGCCTCCCGCTCCAGCACCGGCTTCAAAAACTGCCCCGTATAACTCCGCTTCGCCTTCACGATCTCCTCCGGCGGGCCGGCCGCGACGATCTCGCCGCCGCCGTCGCCGCCTTCGGGCCCCAAGTCGATCACCCAGTCCGCGGTCTTGATCACTTCGAGATTGTGCTCGATCACCACCACGGTGTTGCCCTGGTCGGTGAGCTCGTGCAGCACCTCCAGAAGCTTCGCCACGTCGTGGAAGTGCAGGCCGGTGGTGGGCTCGTCGAGAATATAGAGCGTGCGGCCGGTGGCGCGCTTCGACAGTTCCTTGGCGAGCTTGACGCGCTGCGCCTCGCCGCCCGAGAGCGTGGTGGCCTGCTGGCCGACATGGATGTAGTCGAGGCCGACGCGGTGCAAGAGCGCCAGCACGTCGCGCACGCGCGGCACCGCCTTGAAGAAGTCGAGCGCTTCTTCCACCGTCATGTCGAGCACGTCGGCGATCGACTTGCCCTTGAACAAGACATCGAGGGTCTCGCGGTTGTAGCGCTTGCCCTTGCAGACGTCGCAGGTGACGTAGACGTCGGGCAGGAAGTGCATCTCGATCTTGATGACGCCGTCGCCCTGGCAGGCCTCGCAGCGCCCGCCCTTGACGTTGAAGCTGAACCGGCCGGGCTCGTAGCCGCGCGCCTTCGCCTCGGGGAGCGCGGCGAACCACTCGCGGATCGGCGTGAAGGCGCCGGTATAGGTGGCGGGGTTGGAGCGCGGGGTGCGGCCGATCGGCGACTGGTCGATGTCGATGATCTTGTCGATGTGTTCGAGCCCCTCGATCTTGTCGTGCGGGGCGGGGGCGAGCGAGGCGCCGTTCAATTTGCGCGCGACCGCGTTGTAGAGCGTGTCGATGAGCAGCGTCGATTTGCCGCCGCCACTGACGCCGGTGACGCAGGTGAACAGGCCGAGCGGGATCTCGGCGGTGACGTTCTTGAGATTGTTGCCGCGCGCATTGACCACGCGCAGCATGCGGCGCGGATTGGGCGCGCGGCGCTCGGGGATGGCGACGCCCAGCTCGCCGGAGAGATATTTGCCGGTCCACGAATTGGGCGCGGCGATCAGGTCCGCCACCTTGCCTTCCGCCACCACATGGCCGCCATGAATGCCGGCGCCGGGGCCGATGTCGAGCACGTGGTCGGCCACGCGGATGGCGTCCTCGTCGTGCTCGACCACGATCACGGTGTTGCCGAGATCGCGCAGGCGCTTGAGGGTTTCCAGCAGGCGCGCATTGTCGCGCTGGTGCAGGCCGATCGACGGCTCGTCCAGCACATAGAGCACGCCGGTGAGGCCGCTGCCGATCTGCGAGGCGAGCCGGATGCGCTGGCTCTCGCCGCCCGACAGCGTGCCGGAGGCGCGCGCCAGCGTGAGATAGTCGAGGCCGACATCGACCAGGAATTTCAGGCGCTCGCGGATCTCCTTCAGCACGCGCGAGCCGATCTCGTTTTGCTTGGCCGTGAGCTCGGCGGGCAGGGCGGTGACCCATTCGCCGGCCTTGCGCACGCTCATCTCGGCGACGTCGGCGATGGTCTTGCCGGCGATCTTCACGCACAGCGCCTCCGGCTTCAGGCGCGCGCCGTTGCAGGCCTTGCAGGGCACGTCGGTGAAGTATTTCTGCAGTTCCTCGCGCGCCCACTCGGATTCGGTTTCCTTGAAGCGGCGCTCGAGATTGGTGATGACGCCCTCGAACGGCTTCTTGGTGGTGTAGCCGCGCAGGCCGTCGTCATAGGTGAATTTGATCTCGTCCTCGCCCGAGCCGTAGAGGATCGCCTCCTGCGTCCTCTTCGGCAGGTCCTTCCATTTGGTGTCGAGCGTGAAGCGGTAATGCTTGGCCAGCGCCTCCAGCGTCTGCGTGTAATAGGGCGAGGAGGATTTGGCCCAAGGCGCGATGGCGCCCTTGCGCAGACTGGCGTCGCGGTCGGGGATGACGAGGTCGGCGTCGATATGCTGCTCGAGTCCGAGCCCGCCGCATTCCGGGCAGGCGCCGAACGGATTGTTGAACGAGAACAGCCGCGGCTCGATCTCGGGAATCGTGAAGCCGGAGACGGGACAGGCGAATTTCTCCGAGAAGATCAGGCGCTTTTCCGCTGCTGCCGCCGCCGCAGCCATTTTGGTCTCTTTGCCGCCGCGCGCGCTTTCACCCTCCCCCCGCGAGCCCTTGCGAGTGGTGGGGAGGGTCGGCGTCGCAGATGCCGGGGTGGGGGGCTCTTTCCCCTTGAGCAAAGCGCCCCCCACCCCCGACCCTTCCCCACCGCTTCGCGGGGGGAGGGGAGTCGCATCCGCCAGTTCCACGACCGCCAGCCCGTCGGCGAGCTTCAGGCACTGCTCGAGCGAATCTGCCAGCCGGGTGGCGATGTCGCCGCGCACCACCAGGCGATCCACCACCACGTCGATGTCGTGCGTGAACTTCTTGTCGAGCGGCTTGACGTCCTGGATTTCGTAAAACGCGCCGTCGATCTTCACGCGCTGGTAGCCCTTGCGCATGAATTCGGCCAGTTCCTTCTTGTATTCTCCTTTACGCCCGCGCACGACCGGCGCCAGCACATAGATGCGCGTGCCCTCGGGCAAGGCCAGCACGCGGTCCACCATCTGGCTGACGGTCTGGCTCTCGATCGGCAGGCCGGTGGCGGGCGAATAGGGCACGCCGATGCGCGCCCATAACAGCCGCATGTAATCGTAGATCTCGGTGACGGTGCCCACGGTCGAGCGTGGGTTCTTCGAGGTGGTCTTCTGCTCGATCGAGATGGCGGGCGACAGGCCGTCGATCTGGTCGACGTCCGGCTTCTGCATCATCTCCAGGAACTGGCGCGCGTAAGCCGACAAGGACTCGACATAGCGGCGCTGGCCCTCGGCATAGATGGTATCGAAGGCGAGCGACGACTTGCCCGATCCCGACAGGCCGGTGAACACCACCAGCTGGTCGCGCGGAATGGTCACGTCGATGTTCTTGAGATTGTGCTCGCGCGCGCCCCGGATCGTGATCGTGCGGGTATCGGCGGGCTTGGTCTTGCGTCCGTCGTCCATGGAATCCTTCGGGCTGCGATGGCTGGCCGGGTTGGCCGGCCGGCGACGCGGATCGTCGTGCCGCGGGAGCGTAGATCGGAACGTAGTGAGAACGCGATCTTTTCGCCAGCCCCGCCGGCCGGGTAGCGGTTGAAAACCGCAAACTGTGGGGAAATCGCGCGCCTCGCCGGCGGGCAGACCGGCGGCCGCAGCCGGGCGGCGGGGAGGGCTGCAACGAACGAGGCCGCCGATTTATTCCCTCACGGCGCGCGCATAAATGTGTTGTAAAATTTCCATAAACACCGAAAACTGTAGGCGTGGCATGCTGGGAGAGCGGCCACGGGTAGAACCACAACCTTCTTTACGGCTGCGCGCGGTCATCGATGGACGGCCGCGCGACGCTGGTCCTGTACCCGAAAACGGGCGGGATGAAGGAACTAGCGGAGGAAGAGACATGCTCAACCGACGATCCAGACTGACCCGCCGGCAATTCGGTGCGCTGGCCGGCGCCGCCGGCGCCTCGCTCGCCATGCCGGGCATGGCCTTTGCCGCCGGCGGACCGGATTCCGCCGCCGTGATCAAGGGCAAGAAAAGCGGCCTGATCATCCATAACGCCAAGCTCGGCGTGATGGAGACCCCGCTCGCCGACCTGCGCCGGCACGCGATCACGCCCAAGGAAGTCCTGTTCAGCCGCCTGCACTTCCCGCACGAGGGCAAGGCGGTCTGGTACGGAACGCTCGACGCGCCGCCGGCCGATATCGTGAACAACTGGAACCTGCGCGTGGACGGGCTGGTGCAGCGGCCGCGCGACGTGAAGATCGCCGATCTTCAGAAGATGCCGCAGGAAAAGCGCGTGTCGGTGATGCAATGCGCCGGCAACGGCCGTTCGTTCTATGCCGCCAAGCAGAAGGTTGCGGGCGGCCAGTGGAAGAACGGCGGCATGGGCAATGTGGAATGGGAAGGCGTGCCGCTGCGCCCGTTCCTCGACGGCCTCAAATTGCTGCCGTCGAAGGCGGCGGTCTGGCTGACCGCCGAGGGCTGGGACGAGCCGGCGACGCCGGAGGGCTCCGACTTCGCCAAGAGCTACCGGCTCGACGATCCCGCGCTCGACCACGCCATCCTGGCGCTCAAGATGAACGGCGAGCCGATTCCGGCCGTGCATGGCGGCCCGGTGCGGCTGATCATTCCCGGCTACTACGGCAATATGAACGTGAAGATGGTGACCTATCTGCTGCTCGCGGCGGAGCAGTCGCCGAGCGCGATGCAGTCGGTCGGCTATCGCATCCCGAACCAGCTCCCGGCCGATCCGGCCAAGTTCAAGGCCAACGACTATACGCTGCAGAACAGCGTTCCGACCTACGGGCACAAGATCAAGAGCGTGATCTTCTCGCCGCTGCCGGAAGACAAGCCGAAGGCCGGCAGTGTCGAGATCACGGGCGTCGCCTTCAACGACGGCAGCTCGAAGATCACCAAGGTCGAGGTGTCCACCGATGGCGGCAAGACCTGGAAGGAAGCCACCATCAAGGGCGGCCTCAGCCCCTGGGCCTGGCAGCACTGGTCGCTCACGACCACGCTCGCCAGCGGCACGCATGAACTGATGTCGCGCGCCACCGACGCGAAGGGCAACAGTCAGCCGGTGGACGGCCTGACACGTTGGAATCCGCGCGGCTACGAATGGAACGGCGCCGACCGCGTGAGCGTGACCGTCTAACGCAGCACAGGGGGCGCCGCGTTCGGCGGCGTCCCCGTCCGCCACGTCAATCGGGAGATCGTCGAATGCTGAAGACGTCCCTCATCGCAGGGGCGGTCGCCGGCGGCTTTTTGCTGTTTGCGGCCGGCACGGCCAAGGCACAGGAGCAGGACCTGCCGCCGGGGCCGAACCGCGCGCTGGTCTATGGGCAATGCCGCACCTGTCACGACCTGCAATATCTGAAAGAGTCGGCCGGCATTCCGCGCGATGCCTGGGACGAGATCCTGGTCAGCATGAAGCAATACGGCCTGCGTATTCCCGACGATCAGCGCGCCAAGATCCTCGATTATCTCGGCAGCTATCTCGGGCCCAATCCGCCGCTGCCGGTGGCGGAAACGCCGCCGGCTTCCGCTCCGGCGGCGGCCGACGGCGCGGCGCTGTTCAACGAACAATGCAGCGCCTGTCATCAGCCGAACGGGCAGGGCGTTGCCGAGCAATTCCCGCCGCTTGCGGGAAACCGCGACCTGTTCCTGAGTGCGACCTTCCCGGCCACGGTCCTGCTGGCGGGCCTGGAGGGTGCGATCGAAGTGGACGGCAAGCGCTTCGACGGCGCGATGCCCTCGTTCAACCATCTGTCGAACCCGGAACTGGCCGCGCTGGTGAACTATGTGCGCGCCGCCTGGGGCAACGACAAACTGCGGCCCGCCGGGATGGCGCCGCTCGATGCCGCGGCCGTCGCGCAATTGCGGAACCGCGCGCAAGTCACGCCGGCCGGCGTGCTGGCCGCGCGCGCGAAGCTCAAGGCGGCCGCCAAATGAGGTTTTTGGCGGCCGGCGGCCGCCCGGGCGCCGCCGACGCTCTTAGGCGCTTCTTTATAATCATTCCAAGTTATTGAACTATTTGTCTTTTCATTTGACGATGAGGATTGACTTGCCGCAAAGAGGGGCCACGTTGTGTGTGGCAATAGGCCACTCACGGGCTTTGGCGGGCAAATTGATGAAGCAGGGGGAAGGTTTGCTCCTCGGCCATGCGCCGCGCGGTTTCCGCGGCCATATCGAGGCAATCGACTGCGGTGCAGGCTATTCCGCGCTGCCGGCGGGGGAACTCGAACGGCGTCTGATCGAGCTCGGCTTCACCGAGGGCTCGTCGATCGAAATCCTGCACGAAGGCACGTTCGGGCGCGATCCCATTGCCGTGCGCGTCAACAATACCACCGTGGCGCTGCGCCGGCGTGAGGCCATGGCAATCCGGGTGGTCTGATCGGGACGACGAGACATGAATGTCGTTGCCGAAACGCAGGCCCGGCGTTTCGCGCTGATCGGGACCCCGAATAGCGGAAAAACAGCCCTTTTTAACGCGCTGACCGGCAGCCGCCAGAAGGTTGCCAATTATCCCGGCGTGACCGTCGAGCGCAAAAGCGGCGCCTTGCGCACGCCGTCCGGCCGCGTGGTCAGCCTGGTCGATCTGCCCGGCACCTATTCGCTGCGCGCGCGCTCGCCCGACGAGGAAGTCACGCGCGACGTGGTGCTCGGCCGTTTCGTGGCCGAACCGCCGCCCGATCTTTTGCTCTGCGTGGCGGACGCCACCAATCTGCGGCTGGCGCTGCGGTTGGTGCTGGAACTCAAACGGGTGGGGCGGCCGCTCCTGCTCGTGCTCAACATGATCGACATCGCCAAGCGGCGCGGCGTCGAGATCGATCTTGCGCGGCTGTCGGCGGAGCTGGGCGTGCCGGTCACCACCGCGGCGGCGGTGCGCCGCGGCGGCACCGACGAATTGCTGGCGCGGCTCGACGAATTGACCGCGCCCGACGGCTTGCCGGCGGCGGGGGCGCCCGATTGGCAGGTGCCGAGCACCGGCGATTTGCGGGCGGCCCAGCGCGAGGCCGACCGCATCATCAAGCTCGCGGTGCGCCTGCCGCCGAAGCCCGACACGCTGACCGCGCGGCTCGATACGGTGCTGCTGCACCCGGTGTTCGGGCTCATCTTCCTGCTCGCGCTTCTGTTCGTGATGTTCCAGGGCGTGTTTTCCTGGGCGCAACCGCTGATGCAGCTCATTTCCGGCGGCTTCGACGCGCTCGGCGGCCTGGCCGGAACTTGGCTGCCGGAAGGCCTGCTGCTCAGTTTCATCAAGGACGGCGTGTTGGCCGGTGTCGGCAGCGTGCTGGTGTTCCTGCCGCAGATCCTCATCCTCTTCCTGTTCATTCTGCTGCTGGAAGACCTCGGCTACATGGCGCGCGCGGCCTTTCTGATGGACCGCATCATGGGCGGCGCCGGCCTGCATGGGCGCGCCTTCATTCCGCTCCTGTCCAGTTTTGCCTGTGCCATTCCCGGGATCATGGCGACGCGGGTGATCGACAATCCGCGCGACCGGCTCACCACCATCCTGGTGGCGCCCTTGATGACCTGCTCGGCGCGCATCCCGGTCTATACGCTCATCATCTCCGCCTTCGTTCCCAACAAGACCGTTCTGGGCTATCTCGGCCTGCAAGGCCTGGTGATGTTCGGGCTCTATGCCGCCGGCATCGTCAGCGCGCTCGCCGTTTCGGCGGCCGCCAAGTTCTTCTTCTGGCGCGACGACCCGACGCCGCCCTTCATGCTCGAATTGCCGGACTACAAGCTGCCGCGGCCGCGCAGCGTGCTGATGGGCTTGTACATGCGGATCAAGATGTTCCTGACCCGCGCCGGCACCACCATTTTCTCGATGATGGTGTTGATCTGGTTTCTGGCCTCGTTCCCGCGGCCGCCAGCCGGCGCCACCGGTCCCGCCATCGATTACAGCGTGGCGGCATGGCTCGGCCGCGTGATCGAGCCTGTGCTGGCGCCGGTTGGTTTCAACTGGCAGATCAGCGTGGCGCTGATCCCCGGCATGGCGGCGCGCGAAGTGGCGGTGGCGGCGCTCGGCACCGTCTATGCCATCGAAGGCGGCAAGGAAGCCGCGCAGCAAATCGGCCAGACCTTGGCGCAGCATTGGAGCCTCGGCACCGCGCTGGCGCTGCTGGTCTGGTATATTTTCGCGCCGCAATGCGCCTCGACTTTGGCGGTGATCAAGCGCGAAACCGGAAGCTGGCGCTGGATGGCGATCACCTTCGGCTATATGCTGGCGCTCGCCTATATCGCCGCGTTCATCACCTATCACGTGGCGGTGGCATTCGGCGCCGGGTGACGAAGACGATCAAGGCGTGCGCGGCCGTTCGCGCCGCGTTTCGTGCGGCCCGAGCCCGCCCGTTGATCTGCGTCAACCTGCGGCGCGGGAATTGGTGCTGATGTTCCCGTCGACGATTTTCAACCTATGCGCCGGCCGGCGGGCGCGGGAGACAGAACCATGCACGCGATGACCCCTAGGCTTGCCGCCGTTGCCCTGAGCACGGCGCTGCTCGCGTCGCCCGCGGCGGCCGAGCTCAAGAAAGTTCCTTATGCGCCGGTCAAGGTCGAACTCGAGGAGGCCTACAAGCCCGACGCCGCGTTCGAGACGATGCGCAAGGCCTTCATCGATGCGACGCGCAAGAAGGACGCCAATGCGCTGTTCGCGCTGGTGTCGCCCGGCTTTGCATGGACCATCGACGGCGCCTTGTCGAACGACGTCGATCCCGGCCGTTCGCCGCTGCATAATTTCAAGGTGCTGTTCGGTTTCCGCCAATTCGGCAAGGATGTCGACGGCGGCGTGAGCGACGGTCCGTACTGGGACTCGCTCAACGATTTCGCCGAGGACGACAGTTTCTATTCGGTCGATCAGGGGCCGGGCATCGTGTGCGGTCCGCTGGCCGCGAGCGTCGAGAACGAAGACACGCTCGACGACGCGCGCCAGAAGATCGAGACCGGCGACGACGTCGCCGACTGGTACTTCGTTCTGCGCGACACCAAAGTGTCGAAGGCGCCCGACGACAAGGGCCTGCCGGTCGCGACGGTCAGCAAGCAGGCCTTCCCGGTGCTTCAAACCGCGCCGGCCGCGCGCGCGGGCCAGCCCGCGCCGGCGCCGACGCATTACGAAATCCTGCTGCCGAGCGGCAAGACCGGATGGATTCCCGCCGCCGCCGCGCGTCCTCTGGAATCGAGCCGGCTTTGCTACGCCAAGACCGCGCGCGGCGATTGGGCGATCGCGCAATTCGACGGCGTGGGCGACAACGAAAACGCCGACGACGAAGACGACGGCAACGGCAACTAATCGCCGATCCGGTGCGAAAGCACGCGCGCGACTGACAGGGCCGGCGCAAGACCGGCCCTGAGCCGATCGGCAGCGGCGCGCCGCGCCGCCGCGTTCATCAGAAGCGATAGTTCACGCCCGCGCGCAGCAGGTTGGTCTTGAAAGAGACGGCGGTATCGGCGGCGCAGGTGGGGGCGCCGCAGGTCGCCTTGCCGAGATCGACATAGAGATATTCGACCTTGGCCGACCACGGGCCGAGGAAACGATATTCGAAGCCGGCGCCGGCCGCCCAGCCGGCCGTGGTCGTGCTCTGCGTGCCGCCGCCGTCGGGCGTCATCTTGATGTCGCCGAAGGCGGCGCCGCCGGTCAGGAACGGCATCCAGTGATTCCAGCCGAAGCCGATGCGCCCGCGCGTGGTGGCGAGCCAGCTGTTCCTGGTTTCGCAGCCGCCGGCCAGGCCGCCGCAGGCGCCGCCGACATTGGCGTCGGCGCCTTTGATGCCGGTGTAGTCGATGTCGCCTTCCAGGCCCCAGACCCACACGCCGTTCTGGAAATTGTAACCGGCCGTGCCGCCGCCGAACCAGCCATTGATGCCGAACGTATCGCTTCCGGCGCCCGACCATGTCGTCGTGGCCCAGCTATAGCCGGCATTGAGACCGGCATAAAAACCGGACCAGGTGAACGCGGGGCTGGCCACGGCCGGCTCGCTATAAGGGCCGAGCGGGAAGTCCGCCGCCAGCGCGGGCACGGTCGTGGCGCTCGCCACGGTCATGAGCCCGGCACATGCCGCGCGCATGAAGCAGTTCATGGCAGGTGGCCTCCGTACCGATGGTTTCGCCGAAACCTACGAATGCCTTGAAATAAGCCTATTGAATGGCTCCGATCCGATCCACGCTTTCCGCGCCGTTTCGATGTAAATAGTGGCGTCGAATCAACCGGATAGACCAATTTAACGGCGAATGAAACCCTAAAATGCGTTGCGGCCCGCCGGCTCGCTTGCCGTCTCCTTTGTGGCCGTGACAAGGCTCAGCGTCCATGCTAGAACAAAAAGCGAACAACGATCGGGACGGTCCTTGTTGTGGACAATGCGCGCGCCGTCGGGCGGCGGAGCGTCGTTCGGCGATAGGGTGGGACCCAATTATAGGAGAGCATCATGGCGGGTAGCGTAAACAAGGTGATCCTGGTCGGCAATCTGGGCGCCGACCCGGAGGTTCGCCGCACTCAGGACGGCCGACCGATCGTGAACTTGCGCGTCGCGACTTCGGAGACCTGGCGCGACAAGGCGACCGGCGAGCGCAAGGAAAAGACCGAGTGGCATCGCGTGGTCATCTTCAACGAAGGCCTCGCCAAGGTCGCCGAGCAATATCTCAAGAAGGGCGCCAAGGTTTACATCGAAGGTGCGTTGCAGACCCGCAAGTGGCAGGACAAGGACGGCCAGGACCGCTATTCGACCGAGGTGGTGCTGCAGGGCTTCAATTCGCAGTTGACCATGCTCGATCGTGCCGGCGGCGGCGCGAGCGCCGATTTCGGCGGCAGCGGTGGCGATTTCGGTTCGCCCGGTCCGACGGCCGCGCGCCGGCCCGCCATGTCGGGCGCCGGGCGTCGCGACGACATGGACGACGAGATTCCGTTCTGAGCGGACGCGCGCTGCGCGCTCACGTGTGCCGTCGCGGCGGCGAGGCGCGTGCGCATGCACGCGCGTCGTGGCGCGTTGCCGTCAGGCGAAAGCGGCGCGTTCCGGCGTGGCCGCATTCGCCGGCCGATGGCGCGAGCGCGGTTGAGCATGCCGATGCGGCACGGTGGCGCAGGCGGCGCG
>Ga0180222_1002778_pt1 | contig 12997 bp, 13 predicted proteins | sample eDN5th37CKraftOP_FD_151336 | JGI IMG/M metagenome (GOLD analysis project Ga0180222, IMG submission 151336) | Enriched Organic Plus compost microbial communities from Emeryville, California, USA - eDNA 5th pass 37_C Kraft OP (version 2) (version 2) ... | reverse complement strand
CATTGTCGGTGCGCAGCAGTTCGACCTGGTCAGGCGTGAGCAGCGGCTTGGGCATGAATTGCAGGACGAGGGCCTGCATCTTGGCCACCGCGAACGGGATCGGCACCAAGAGCCGTTTGCGCTCGATGGTGGCGAGCACGTACTGCATCAGCTCCTTGAAGGTTTTCACTTCCGGCCCGCCGAGCTCGTAGACCGTGCCGGCGCGCGCCTGGCCCTCGACCGCTTCGGCGATCGCCCGGGCGACGTCGCCGACGAATACCGGCTGGAAGCGGGTCGCGCCGCCGCCGATCAGGGGCAGGGCGGGAGACATGCGGGCGAGCGCCGCGAAGCGGTTGAAGAAGTCGTCCTCCGGCCCGAACAGGATCGAGGGCCGCATCACCACCGCCTGCGGCAGCGCGGCGAGCACCAGCCGCTCGGCCGCGGCCTTGGAGCGGGCATAGTGCGAGGCCGAGTTCTCGTCGGCGCCGATGGCCGAGACATGCACCAGGCCGGCGCCGTTGGCGGCGGCGATCTTGGCCACCTGCTCGGCCCCTTGCGTGTGCACGGCGTCGAATCGCTGGCGCCCGCGCTCGAACAGGATACCGACCAGGTTGATCAGGACATGGGCGTCGCGTGCGGCGGCTTCGACCGAGGCGGCATTGCGCAGGTTGCACTGCACGGCGTGGATCTGGCCCACCCGGCCGAGTGGCTGCAGATGGCCGGCAAGCTCGGGGCGGCGGACCGCGACCCGGATGCGGTAATGGCGCTTGGCAAGCGCCCGCACGACGTGGCGGCCGAGGAAGCCGGATCCGCCATAGACGGTGATGAGGGTATCGTAGGGGCTCAGTGCGGTCATGCCGCTCCCGTTTTTCTGCCCGGAGGGGGATGTTCCGGTGCCGGGCAATACAGGATCGGCCCGGTCCTGTACAGAGGCGGCGCCGGGGTGCCGGCGATTCCGGGGCGCCGCGTTTGGGCCCGCCGGGCCCAGACCGGCAAACGCGGAATCACGGGCTTCTTCAATTGACAAGCGGGAAGCGGCTCCGTACCTATCCCTCCGCCTGTGCCCAGGTGGCGGAATTGGTAGACGCACTAGTTTCAGGTACTAGCGCTGCAAGGCGTGGAGGTTCGAGTCCTCTCCTGGGCACCACTTTAGGCTCCTTAGCCTTTGCGGCCAAAAGGTTAGCTATCCAAGCTACTTAGCCGACGCTCGGTTTGTACACAAAGCTTGTAAGCGAGGCGTCGGGGGCGTTTAACGGCACCGAGTAATTCAAGGGGGCGCGGGGCCACGATAGGCCGAGCCTTGCGGGGAGGGCGCGACGGGCGAGCGCGCCAGAACGTTGCGCCTGTAGGCGTAACCCGAAACCTGCACAAGCATCGGTGCCGCACAGAGGGGCAATTCAGCCGATCAACGCTTCGGCTTCAGATTTTTGCTATGAAATTCAGGCAAGTTGCGGGACAGGGCAAATCAACATAGATATTTAAAACGATGGCGCCGCCGGGATACGGGGTGGAGACCGCACCCGGCGACGACAGTTGCTGCGAGGCCCTTGCAAGACTGCGCAGCGTGGCCACCCCTTATGGAAGGGGGTGGCGGTTCAAAAATCGTCCCCACTTGCCAGCGCGTGGATTACGTTGGCGATGCGAGTGGCCTCCTGCTTGGTCAGATCGCTCGGTAAACCGACGATCTTGACCACCGAGTTGGGCCGAATCGGAATTGGGAAGACAATTTCAGACGGGCTAACAAACGCGCCGACCTGCGGCTGTGAGGCTGTTACAGCGACGGGCGGCTCCTTGGAAGCGGACGACTTCTCGCTCTTCACAGGTGGCTTGGCCGTGATCCCGACTTTGAAGTTGAGCGGGTCCGCGCGATATCTCTTCAAATCTTCGATCGCGCTTGCGACACGCGACTTATAGACCTTGACGCTTGCGGGCTTGAACTCGCCTCCACGCTTGTTGAGGAAGCGCATCGACACATCATCGAGGTTCAGCGTCGTCACATCCGCCGTCTCTGAATCATCCAGAACGCTGAAGAGCGTCTTCACCGCCGCCTTCCGGGCAGACGCGGTTGCGCCGTTCATCAGACCCTTGCCTTTCAAGTAGTCGAGGAAGGCGATCAGGTCTGCCTGGCCATTGGATGCTGTGGTCATGTGCGTTGTCTCAGTGTACACAGAATCAATAACACATACTACGAGACATGTCAACCATGTCTAGTCAGACAAAAAACGATCCAGTTGAATCGTTGTGGTTCTTATAGGCCGAGAAGCTGTCGGACTGCAAAAAGGCGATTGCGATACGGCCGCAACGCTGGCGCACACGACGACGTCAGGATTGGAAAATTGTTTGCAAATCAACGGCTAAGGCCTGCGAGACGACAATCCTCTCTGGGCGCCATCCGACGCTTAGAGCTTAGGTGATTCGACGATTTCCGCCGCCTTTTGACGTGGGTTGGCCGCCGGGCACGCTCGCCTCGCTTGCATCGCCGCAGGCCCCTCAGTATCCATGGGGCGATGACAAACACGCTAGAATCGCGTGTTGTCGGAGCCTTTCCGGGGGAGCCCATGACCATCCGCCTGCACCGCGGCGATCTGCCCGACCTGTCCGCCTACAAGGGCGCGGTGGCGATCGACACCGAGACCATGGGCCTCGACCCCAACCGCGACCGGCTCTGCGTCGTCCAGCTTTCGCCCGGCGATGGTTCCGCCGACGTGGTGCAGATCGGCCCGGGCCAGACCCATGCGCCCAACATCGAGCGCCTGCTCAGCGATTCCTCGGTTCTCAAGATTTTCCATTACGGCCGCTTCGATATCGGCGTGATGGCCAAGACCTTCGGCGTCATGGCCGGCCCGGTCTATTGCACCAAGATCGCCTCCCGGCTCGCCCGCACCTATACCGACAAGCACGGGCTGAAAGACCTGGCGCGCGAACTGATCGGCGTCGATCTGTCCAAGCAGCAGCAGTCGTCCGATTGGGGCGCCGACGATCTGACCGACGCGCAGGTAGCCTATGCCGCCACCGACGTGCTGCACCTGCATGCGCTGAAAGAACGGCTGGACGCCATGCTCGCGCGCGAGGGCCGTTCGGAACTCGCCGCCGCCTGCTTCCGCTTCCTGCCCGAGCGGGTGCGGCTCGACCTTGCCGGCTGGGCGGACGAGGATATCTTCTCGCATTCGGTGTGATCGATCGGCTCGCCCGCGCTCGGGTCAAGCCTTGCCGCCGCCGGCCCGCGGATTGCCGCGGCTGCCGCCGATGGGCCATATTCATCCGGCATGATTGTTTTAAGGGACGTCGCGTGAATTCCAGAATCCAACCGAAACGGGGCCCGTTGCCGGCCGGCGCATGAATCGTGTGGTGACCGCTCGAACCGAAACGCAGACCGCGCGGTCCTACTGGACCATGAGCCGCGGCGACAGCCAGCGCATCTTTCGCGCCGCGCGCCGGCACAGCCGCCTGGTGCGCGTGCTGCGCATTGCCATTCCGGTCGCGGTCGCGCTCGGTCTCGTCATCGTCACCCTGATGACCTATTTCAATCCGCTGCGCATGCTGGCGCGGCTGCCGATCGACATCAGCGGCCTGGTGGTGTCGGGCAGCAAGATCACCATGGAGCAGCCGCGCCTGACCGGATTTACGCACGACGCGCGGGCCTACGAGCTGTCGGCCGATGCCGCCCGCCAGGATCTGACCAAGCCCGACATCGTCGAACTGCACAACATTCATGCCAAGGTGCAGATGCAGGACAAGAGCACGGTTGAAATGTCGGCGGCGCTCGGCGTCTACGATGCCAAGGGCGAGACGCTGAAGCTCGATCGCAACATCGTGCTGTCGTCGTCGTCCGGTTACGAGGGCCGGCTGAGCGAGGCCGCCGTCGACATCGGCAAGGGCCACGTGGTGTCGAACAAGCCGGTCGAGCTGAAGATGCTGCAAGGCACGCTCAACGCCAACCGGCTCGAGATCGTGAATTCGGGTGACCTGGTGCGCTTTTCCGACGGCGTGCGCATGACGGTGATGCTCAATGGCAGCACGCTGCCGATGCACAAAGCCGGAGCCGAGTGATCGTGACGCGCCATTTCCGCACCGCCGCCTTGGCTGCCGCCGCTTTCGCTGTGACGTGCGCAAGCGCCTTCGCGCAGCCGTCGAAAGGTCCGCCGAATGCGCTGCAGGGCTTTTCGCAGAACCGCAATATGCCGGTGCAGATCGACGCCGCGACGCTGGAAGTGCGCGACAAGGACAAGGTCGCCGTCTTCAGCGGCGATGTGCGGGTCAAGCAGGGCGATACCGGGCTGCGCTGCAAGTCGCTCTTGGTGTACTACGAGCAGGACGGCGAGGAGGCCGGTAAAGACGGCGCCAAGCACAAGCCGATGCAGGCGGCAACGCCCGGTCCCGGCGGTCAGCAGAAGATCAAGCGGCTGGAAGCGCGCGGCGATGTGGTGGTGACGCAGAAGGATCAGACGGCGACCGGCGCGCTCGGCATCTTCGACATGAGGACCAATACCGTCACGCTCAGCGGCAATGTGGTCATGACGCAGGGCAAGAACGTGCTGCGCGGCGAAAAGCTGGTGGTTGACCTGACCAACGGCGTGTCGCGCGTGGAATCGGGCAAGAACGGCCAGGGCCGCGTGCAGGGCCTGTTCCTGCCGAGCGGGGGCGGCGCCGATCTCAAGAACATGCTGGGCGCGCCGCCGGCGGCGCGCTCCGGGCAGCGGCCACCCCATTGAACGCGCGTGGTCGAGAAATCCCGGGGCCGCACCTGGCCGAGCGGAATCGGCTAAGGTGGCGTCCATGCGCCCCGAGGTAGCCCGGTGAACATCCTCTCGTTCTTCCAGCGTCGGCCGGCTGCCGCGAACGCGCCCCGGCGGCGCGTTTTGACGCCGGCCGAAGCGCGCGCGCAGCAGGCCGCCGCCGCCCCGGCGCAAGCGCAGGCGCCTTCGATGCGGCCGGCCGGCACGGCCGAACAGGCCGCGCGCCCGCGCCGCGACGGCGACGGCCGCCAGGCGACGCGCCATGCCTATCTGGCCGCGCATGGGGTGGAGAAGAGCTTCGGCAACCGCATGGTCGTGCGCGGGGTCACGCTCTATGTGCGGCGCGGCGAGGCGGTCGGACTGCTCGGACCCAACGGCGCCGGCAAGACCACCGTGTTCTACATGATCACCGGCCTGATCAAGGCCGATCGCGGCCGCATCGAGCTCGACGGCTACGACGTGACCCCGCTGCCGATGTACCAGCGCGCGCGGCTCGGCATCGGCTACCTGCCGCAGGAAGCCTCGATCTTCCGCGGCCTCAATGTCGAAGAGAATATCCGCGCGGTGCTGGAAGTGGTGGAGCCCGACCGCCGCCGCCGCGAGGCCGATCTCAATGCCCTGCTCGAGGAGTTCAACATCGCGCGCCTGCGCAAGACACCGACCATTGCGCTGTCGGGCGGCGAGCGGCGGCGTGTCGAGATCGCGCGGGCGCTGGCGACCCGGCCGAGCTACATGCTGCTCGACGAACCGTTCGCCGGCATCGACCCGATCGCGGTCGGCGATATCCGGGCGCTGGTCCGGCATCTCACCAACCGCGGTATCGGCGTGCTCATCACCGACCACAATGTCCGTGAGACGCTGGGGCTGACCGACCGCGCCTACATCATCTATTCCGGCGAAGTGCTGATGGAGGGCCGGCCGGACGATATCGTCAATAATCCTGACGTCCGGCGGCTTTACCTGGGCGAAGAATTCCGCATGTAGCTGACTTGTCCCGGTACGACCGGTTGCTTAATTTGTCAGCACGCCTATAATTTATGCAATGCCGCATTGCGGAATCACATACCACTCGGTCCGAAAAGCTGCTATAGAGGCAAGCAAGAATTAGACCAGTTTCCGCCGGGAAACCACGATGGCGTTGTCTCAAAGGCTAGAGTTCCGCCAGACGCAAGCGCTGGTAATGACGCCGCAGCTGATGCAGGCCATCAAGCTGCTGCAGCTCTCCAGTCTTGATCTCGTCGCTTATGTCGACAACGAGCTGGAGCGCAATCCACTGCTCGAACGCGCCAACGACGATGAGCCGGCTCCCGCCGGCGCCGAGCCTGAAGGCCCGGCGGCTGAATTCAGCGAGGACACCGGTGGCGCCTCCGACTGGATCGGCGACGAGCTCGAGACCAGCCGCAGCGCGCTCGAACAGGGCCTCGGCACCGAACTCGAAAACGTCTTTCCCGACGATGGCGGCGAACCGCGAACGGCGCCCGAACCGGTAGCGCCGGCCTATTCGGAATGGTCGGGCACCGGCGCCGGCGGCAGCACGGACGATGGCGACTACAATCTGGAAGCCTTCGTTTCGGCCGAGACGACGCTGGCCGCCCACCTGTCCGAGCAGATGGCGCTGGCGATCGCCGATCCGGCGCGCCGGATGATCGCCCAGTATCTGATCGACATGGTGGACGAGGCCGGCTACCTCACCGGCGACCTCGCCGCCATCGCCGACAAGCTCGGCGCGCCGATCAGCGAAGTCGAAGCGGTGCTTGCGATTCTGCAGACCTTCGATCCGCCCGGCGTCTGCGCGCGCAATCTCACCGAATGCCTCGCCATTCAGCTCAAGGAGCGCGATCGCTTCGATCCCGCGATGCGCGCGCTCGTCGAGCATCTCGATCTCCTGGCCAAGCGCGATCTCGCCGGCTTGCGCCGCATCTGCGGTGTCGGCGACGAGGATCTCATCGACATGATCGCCGAGATCCGCAGCCTCAATCCCAAGCCCGGGCTTGCCTTCGGCTCCACCGCCGTGCAGCCGGTGGTGCCCGATGTGCTGGTGCGTCCGGCGCCCGACGGCACCTGGCAGGTCGAACTGAACTCCGACACTCTGCCGAAAGTGCTGATCAATCAGCGCTATTATGCGCAGGTCGCGAAGGGCACGCGCTCCGACAAGGACAAGTCCTATATCGCCGATTGCCTGCAGACCGCGACCTGGCTGGTGCGCGCGCTCGATCAGCGCGCGAAAACCATCCTCAAAGTGTCGAGCGAAATCGTGCGCCAGCAGGACGGCTTCTTCACCAAGGGCGTGCAGCACTTGCGTCCGCTCAATCTCAAGACCGTCGCCGATGCGATCGGCATGCACGAGTCGACCGTTTCGCGCGTCACCGCCAACAAATACATGGCGACGACGCGCGGCATTTTCGAATTGAAATACTTCTTCACGTCGGCGATCGCCGCCGCCGACGGCGGCGAGGCGCATTCCGCCGAAGCGGTGCGCCATCGCATCCGCCAATTGATCGACAGCGAAGTTCCTTCGGATGTGCTGTCGGACGATGCTATCGTCGAAAAGTTGCGCGAAGCCGGTATCGACATCGCGCGCCGCACGGTCGCCAAGTACCGGGAAGCCATGCGCATTCCCTCTTCCGTGCAGCGCCGGCGCGAAAAACTCGCCGCAATGGCATGAGGGTGCGTTGAGAATGACGTGAGTATGCCCGCCGTGCCACATTGACCGGCGAGTGGTTTTTGCGTTGGAATGTTAGGTGGCTGACTTGCTGGCGCGGCACGAGCGCCGCGCGCGACAGAAGGGAGCATACACATGCCTCTGCGCGTTTCGGGACGGAACATCAACGTCGGCACGGTTTTGCAACAGCGCATCAGCGAACGTGTGGAAGAAGCCGCCACGAAATATTTTCACGGCGGTTATTCCGGGCACGCGACCGTTGGCCGCGAGGGCTTCGGCTTTCGCACCGACTGCCTCTTGCATCTCGATTCGGGTGCGCTCATCGAAGCCGAAGGAACGGCGCCCGATGCCTATGACAGCGCCGCGCAGGCGGCCAGCCGCATCGAGAAGCGCTTGCGCCGCTATAAACGGCGCCGCAAGGACCATCAGGCGCGGCGCGGCCGCTGAAAAGCGCTAAAAATGCAAGAAAAAGTGGAAAGTGCAGCCGGGCTCTCGCCCATTGACGCCGCGGCGCGACGCTCTTATGGTCCGCGGCCTCCGACATCCCCCTTGCAATTCGGCGCCGTCATTTACGATCATCGGACATGTCCATGACGCTAACCGATCTCGTTGCACCGAACGCGGTACTTCCAGCGCTGAAGGTCAACAACAAGAAGCAAGCGCTCCAGGAACTCGCCGCGCGTGCGGCGGAACTCACCGGGCAAAGCGAGCGGGCGATTCTGGAAATCCTGCTTCAGCGCGAGAAGCTCGGGTCCACCGCCGTGGGCAATGGTGTAGCGATTCCGCACGGTAAATTGCCGAAGCTCGGGCGTCTGTTCGGATTGTTCGCGCGGCTGGAGCGCGCCATCGATTTCGAGGCGCTCGATAACCAGCCGGTCGATCTGGTGTTCCTGCTGCTCGCGCCGGAAGCCGCCGGCGCCGATCATCTGAAGGCGCTCGCGCGCGTGGCGCGCATGTTGCGCGATCCCGAAATCGCGCGCCGCCTGCGCGAATCGCGCGACGTCGACGCCATCTACGCGGTGCTGTCGTTGCCGCCCGCGAGCAGCGCGGCATAAGGCAGGTTACGGTTTCACCACGCAAATTGTTGGCGTCCCGGCCGAGCGAAGCGAGAGCCGGGACTCCTACGCCGTGTCCGATCGACCGGAACGGCTCGACACGCTTTCTGACCGCAATGCCGCGGAGTATGGGTCCCCGCTTTCGCGGGGACGACAGATCAGAATGCGCGCTCAGTGCAGGCTGACCGGCTCGAGCTCCTGGCTCCAGGCGTTGGCAAGCGCGGCTTCGCGCGTGTCGGTGAGCATGATCGGGGTGCCGTCCGCCGCATGCAGCGCAAACAGCGTGACGCCGGGTGCGATCTGCGGCGCCTGCGGGAACATGCGCGCGACGTCTTCGGAGCGCACGGCCTTTACATAGGCCAGACGCCCGTCGCCGAGATGGGCGAGCGCTTCCTGGGTGATGACGGGATGAGTTGCGTTCGGTTCGATGGTCTTGTCGTTGGTCATGGCCCTCGACTCCTTTCCTGTTACACGCGATGCGGTCGAGTCCTCTTTCACGAGTTTAGCGAGCCCTTTCATTCCAGCTCGTTGATGGCGATCGTTTTCACCACCCGTTCGGGCTGCGGCCTGATGAGATCAACGGACAGGAGCCCGTTTTTCAGGTCCGCGCCCAGCACCTCCATGCCGTCGGCCAGCACGAAGGTGCGCTGGAACTGGCGCGCGGCGATGCCGCGGTGGAGATATTGCCGGGTCTTGTCATCCTGCTGCCGGCCGCGGATCACCAGCTGGTTCTCTTCGACGGAGACGTCGAGCTGATCGCGGGTGAAGCCGGCGACCGCGAGCGTGATGCGCAGCCGCTCCGGATTGTTACCGTCGCGCGCCACCCGCTCGATATTGTAGGGCGGGTAGCCGTCCGACCCCTTGGCGACGCGGTCGAGCAGACGCTCGATGTCGTCGAACCCCAAGAGGAAAGGACTGGATAGGGACGGCACTCGTGACATGGTCTCAAAGCCCTCGCTTGAAGCGACTTTGACTGCGGGGCCCTTGCGGCACCCCCTGCCGGAGGCACCTGCCATCCGGTTGCCTTAATATGGGCGGTGCCGGTTAAGGGTTCAAGAACGGCCCCGGCCCGGCGAAAAGCTGTTATAGTGGGGTTCGACCGGGAGGGCTCATGGCCCATTCGAGTTCGGCCCCGCTTCTGACCGTGCGCGCCGTCCGTAGCCGGGCGGTCGAGGTCCCGCTCAGTTTCGTGCTCGGTACCAGCCAGGGCGCCCTGCGCCAGGTGCCGCTGCTCCTGATCGACCTCGAGACCGAGGAAGGGGTCACCGGCCGGTCCTACCTGTTCTGCTACCTGCGCGCCGCGGCGCCGGCGATCGCGAGCCTGTTGGGCGAGGTCGAGCATCTCGTTGTGGGCGAAAGGCTCGATCCCGTCGCCCTGTCGACCCGGCTTTCCCGCCGGTTCACGCTGATCGGCGTGCAGGGCATCGTGCGCATGGCGCTCGCCGGCTTCGACGTCGCGGCCTGGGATGCCGTGGCCATTGCCGAGGGCCTGCCGCTCGCCCGTCTGCTCGGCGCGCATCCGCGACCGATCCCGGCCTACAACAGTTGCGGTCTCGGCCTGACCGACGATCTTGGCGCGCTGGCCGACGAGGCCGAACGGCTGCTCGTCGGCGGCTTCCGTGCGGTCAAGCTCCGGCTCGGCTATCCGACCCTGGGACGCGATATCGAAGCGGTGCGCGCGGTGCGGGCGCGCATCGGCGGCGATGTCGCATTGATGGTCGACTACAATCAGGCGCTCACGGTCGAGGAAGCCTTCGCGCGCGGCCGCGCGCTCGACGCCGAAAACATCTTCTGGCTGGAAGAGCCGATCCGTCACGACGACTATGCCGGCGCCGCCGCCCTGGTGCAGGCGCTCGAAACGCCGGTCCAGATCGGCGAGAACTTCTCCCTGCCGGCGGCCATGCAGGTTGCGCTCGATGCCGGCGCCGCCGACTACGTGATGCCCGACCTCGAGCGCGTCGGCGGCGTGACCGGCTGGCGGCAGGCCGCGCAAATCGCCGCGGCAAGAGACATCCCGATGTCGTCGCACTTGTTCCCCGAGGTGAGTGCGCATTTGCTCGCCGCCACGCCAACCTGCCATTTTCTCGAATATGTCGACTGGGCCAATAGAGTGCTGCGCGAGCCGCTCGAGATCGCCGACGGCCATGCCGTGATTCCCTCGCGACCCGGCAATGGCATGGTCTGGGACGAGGCAGCGGTCGCCCGCTATCGCATCGGGTGATGCCGGGCGCGTTGCGGCCGAAGCCGGCCGGCTAAGACGGGCACGAAAAGCAATCAGTAGTTGTGCAAAATAAAAAGGGCGCATCTTAGCGCGTTAACCACGCGCGTTTTCTTTGTTCGGTCAAAAATGTCTTAAAATCATCACCGCCGGGACAATTCCCGCTAATATTACCTCCGCTCGACAAGACGAATTTCCAATTCGCTGCGCGAGTGCGGGGGGCGTTGTTTGTTAAAGCGTAGCATCGACCGCGAGCCTGGCGGCCCGCCCATCGAGCAAAGATTCTTTCGCAAAGCGAAGGGCATCTGCATCGTGCTTGCCGGCCTCGCGGCGGTGATCGGCGCCTTCGATTTGATGAATATCCAAGTCGTGAAAGCTGCGGTCGAGTTCTCGCGCCAGCGCCGGGTCGACGTCGCCGGCATTCCGGACATGATCCGCGCCAGCTTTCGGGACATCTCCTTCACCATTCCGAGCGGTCAGACCGTGGTGGCGGTATCGATCCCGCGCGACGAAATCGCCAAATTGCCGGAGCGCGCGCCGGCTTCGCAGGCCGCCGCGCCGGCATCCGTGCTGCCGACCCCGGCATCTTTCCAGGTCGCCAGCGTCGATCCCGCCGACATGCCGGCCGCGGCCGCGACGCCATCCGTGCTCCAGGTTTCCCTGCCGTCGTCGATCTCGTTCCTGCCGCCGCCCGCGCCCGGCCTTCCGCCGCCGTCGCCGATCGAGCGGCTGCATCTGCAAGGCAAGACGCTGGCGCGCGCCGAGCATTGCCTTGCGACGGCCATCTATTTCGAAGCGCGCGGCGAGCCGGTGAAAGGGCAGATCGCGGTCGCGCAGGTGGTGATGAACCGCGTGTTCTCCGGCTATTATCCCAACGACGTTTGCGGGGTGATCTACCAGAACGCCAATCGGCATCTCTCCTGCCAGTTCACCTTCGCCTGCGACGGACGGCGCAAGGTGATCAACGAGCGCGGCGCCTGGGCGCGCGCCAACCGCATCGCAAAACAGACGCTCGCCGGCCAGGTGTATGAAACCGCGGTCGGCACCTCGACGCATTATCACGCCGTCTATGTGCACCCGAACTGGGTGCGCGAAATGCGGAAATTCGTGCGCTACGGCATCCACAATTTCTACCGGCCGGTGGCGTGGGGCAACGGCGCCAACGAGCCAGTCTGGTCGCGCGAGCAGATGCTGGCGCTGAAGAAAAGCAAGACCCGCAAATAGCTCTTTGGTCCGGGCGCGGCGCGTCATGCCGTGCCGCGCGGCAGAACCGGGACCGTGACAAACCCGGATCTTGCACAGGTCCCGGGTCCCCCTCGCGGGCGCGTCAGCCCAGCTTCAGCTTGAACAGCTTGACCGCATTGTCGCGGCCGATCTTGGCGCGGTCAGCGTCGCCTATCGACGCCTTGTCGAACCACTGCGCGGCTTCGCCGACATCCTCGAACGGCCAGTCGACCGAGAACATCACGCGGTCGGCGCCCATTTCCGTGATCGCATTGACGAGCGCCGGCGTGCTGAAATTGCCGGACGTGGTGAGATGGAAATGCTTGCGGAAATAATGGCCGACGCCGTGCTTGGCGGCATAGCGATGCGGCTCCTTCATCCAGCCGTTGCGCCCGTCGATGCGCCAGAGATAGATCGGAAGGCCCTCGCCGATGTGCCCGAGCACCATCTTCAGCTTCGGGCATTCGTCGAACAGGCCGCTGCCGATCAGGCGCAGCGCATGCACGGACGTCTCGGCGTGGAAGGCCCAGTTGGGACCGAGCAGCCAGTTGTGTCCTTCATATTGGCGCGACCAGCTCGGCAGCGGATTGCGCGGGTGCAGATAGAAGGGCACGTCGAGCGCCTCGACCGTGCGCCAGAAGGCCCGGTATTGCGGCAGGTCGTAATAGAGCACGGTGTCGGGCGTGCCTGCCTGCGAAAAGCCGTTGACCAGCGCGCCGACAAATCCGAGTTCCTTGACGCAGCGTGTGAGCTCGGCGCTCGCGGCCTCCGCGTCCTGCATCGGCAGCGCGGCGAAACCGGCGAAGCGGTCCGGGCGCTTGCGCACTTCCTCGGCGAGCGCGTCGTTGGCCTGGCGCGCCACCGCGATCGCGGTCTTCACATCGTGGATCGCCTGCACCGCTGGCGCGTTCAGCGACAGGATCATCATCTCGACCCCGTGCTTGTCCATCTCGGCGAGGCGCGTGTCCTGGATGTCGAGGAGGCGGGGTCCGAGCGCGTCCCACACATGCGCGCCGAAGACCTGCGAGTCGCGAAGCGTGGCCTCGATGGCGAAATGTTCCTCGAGCGCGATCTTGCCTTGCATGGATGTTTCCCCTGGACGTGTTTTGCCGGGCATCATGCA
>Ga0180222_1002776_pt1 | contig 13004 bp, 12 predicted proteins | sample eDN5th37CKraftOP_FD_151336 | JGI IMG/M metagenome (GOLD analysis project Ga0180222, IMG submission 151336) | Enriched Organic Plus compost microbial communities from Emeryville, California, USA - eDNA 5th pass 37_C Kraft OP (version 2) (version 2) ... | reverse complement strand
GTTGAAGCGGTCAAGCATGTCCGCGACCGGGCGGACGGCGTCCATGACGTTTTCCTTGACCGTCTTGGTCGGATCGAGCTGCGGCTCCTGCTCGAGATAGCCGACGCGGATGCCCTCGCCCGGCCAGGCCTCGCCGACGAACTCGGTGTCGCGGCCGGCCATGATCTTCATCAGCGTCGATTTGCCGCTGCCGTTCGGGCCGACGATGCCGATCTTCGCATCGGGATAGAATTGCAGGTGGATGTTGTTGAGAATCGGTTTGTTCGCGCCGGGAAAGGTCTTGGTGAGACCCTTCATCACGAAGCTGTACTGGGCGGCCATGGGTCGCGGGACTCCGTAGAAACGGGGTTTGAGAAGGTTCGCGGCTACCTAGTAGGCCGCGGCGGGATTGGCAAACGGGCACGGGCCTTTTAAGCGCGCCTGTATGCGTAAGATCCTCCTGCTCGCCGCCGCCTTTCCCTCCCTCGCCCTCGCCCAGCCCGCCCGGCACGATCCGGCCGCGCTGCGCGACGCCGCGCTCCACGGCGACCAGCTCGCCTGGGACATCGTCGAGGGGCTCACCACCGAAGTCGGCCCGCGCCAGGCGGGGACGGAGGCGGAGGAACGCGCCCGGCAGTGGGCGGTGCGGCGCCTGACCGCGCTCGGCTTCTCGAACGTGCGGATCGAGCCGTTCGAAATGCCGGTCTGGGTGCGCGGCGAGGAGCGCGCCTGGATCGTCTCGCCCTTCCCGCAGCCGCTCGTCCTCACGGCGCTCGGCAACAGCGGCGCGACGCCGCCACAGGGCATCGAGGCGGAGGTCGTCGCCTTCGATTCGGTCGCCGAGCTGGAGGCCGCGCCGGATTCCGCCGTGCGCGGCAAGATCGTCTTCATCGACCACAATATGCAGCCGACGCAGGACGGCTCCGGCTACGGCCAGTTCGGCGCGCCGCGCCGGGAGGGGCCGACCATCGCCAGCCGCAAAGGCGCGGCGGCGATCGTCGTGCGCTCGATCGGCACCGACCATCACCGCAATCCGCACACCGGCGTCCAGGTCTTCGGCGAGGGCGCGCGGCCGATTCCGGCCGCCGCGCTCAGCGTGCCGGACGCCGAGCAGCTCAAGCGCATCCTGAGGCGCGGGCAGCCGGTGCGGATGCGGCTCGTCCTCACCCCACGCAACATCGGCACCCGCCAGTCCGGCAATGTCGTCGCCGAGGTGCCGGGCAGCGATCCCGACGCGGGCGTGATCGTCATCGGCGGCCACCTCGATTCGTGGGACACCGGCACCGGCGCGATCGACGACGCGGCGGGCATCGGCATCACCGTCGCCGCCGCGCACCGAATCATGCAGGCCGGCCAGCCCCGCCGGACGATCCGCGTCGTCCTGTTCGGCGCCGAGGAGGTCGGCGGCGGCGGCGGGCCGACCCACTACCGGCTCCACAGCGGCGAGAACAATGTCGTCCTCGTCGGCGAATCCGATTTCGGCGCGGACCGCATCTGGCGGGTGAACTTCACCCTCGCGCCCGAAAATGCCGCGCTCGCCGACCGGATCGCGGCGGCGCTCGCTCCGCTCGGCATCCTGCGCGGGCGCGATCGCGCCACCGCCGGCGCCGATCTCGGCGTCTGGCCGCGCAACGGCGTCGCGGCGATCGACCTCAACCAGGACGGCACCCGCTATTTCGACTATCACCACTCGCCGGACGACACGCTCGACAAGGTCGATCCCGAGCAGCTGCGGCAGAATGTGGCGGCGTGGACGGCTGTCCTCGCCATCGCCGCCAACGCACCCGAGCCGATCGCCCGCGTCGCGCCGGCGCGGGACGAATGAGGCGGGCGGCGCGGAATCGGTTGTGAGCCGACGCCGCGGAGTGTAGCAGCCCCGGCGTCGGGGAGTAGCGCAGCCTGGTAGCGCATCTGCTTTGGGAGCAGAGGGTCGCAGGTTCGAATCCTGTCTCCCCGACCATTTCTATTTTCGCCATCTAAATCAAACAGATAGCCCTTCGGGGCCGGGCTAACTTGGGCACCTTTCTTGGGCACCCAGGTGGGGCATTCTTCGCAATGCGAGGGGCAACGCGACGGCCTCTGACATGGTCGGTCGAGGCCGACTACGGCCAAGTTTGCGAAATCTGGTGATCCATCATACTCCTATCGGAGAGAGGAGGCAGACGCATGGCGGAGGTTCCGGTGAGCCCGGCTTTGCTTCGCTGGGCTCGCGAGTATCGCGGCCTCTCTGAAGGCGAGGCTGCGAAGCGCCTTGGCATGTCTCTTGAGGACCTCCGCGCCTACGAGGAGGGGCAGCGTCTCCCGACGGTGACCGCGTTCGAGAACTTCGCGACGAAATACAAGCTGCCTCAGGCTACGCTCTTTCGCTCCTCGCCACCGAAGTTACCCCCCTCGCCAGTCGATTTCCGCACCCTCGGCGGAGTGCGTTCGGTTGGTAGCTTCGAGTATCAGATCGCGCTGAGTGAAGTGCGAAGCCTTCTCGCCGAGCTGCGGCGAATCGCCGCCGACGACGAGGAGTTCAAGAAGCCCGAACTCCCTCAATTCAGCCAATCTGATGACCCGGAGCGGGTCGGCGCGCTTGAACGAGCCCGCATTGGCCCCACAGTTGATGAGCAGCTTTCATGGCAGCCGGGGGAGGCTTTCCGTCGCTGGCGGGCATTAGTCGAAAAGCAGCGGGTCTCCGTTTTCCTGAAGAAGTATCCATGGTCGGACAGCCGTGGCTTCTCGCTCTACGACTTTCCAGAAACGCCCGCCATCGTGGTCAACAAGAACGAGGATGCTGAAGTTGCGCGTAGCTTCTCGCTGCTCCACGAATATGCCCATCTTCTGATACGGCGACCAGGCGTTTCAGATCATAATCCCAGCAACCCCGTTGAATCGTTCTGCAATCGCTTCGCGGCTTCGTTCCTTATGCCCGACGCTGCTCTGCGACGGGTGCTTCCATATTGGCCCAACCGCCCCGTGGAATGGGACCGTAGCTCCATCCTTAGCTGGTCACGCAAGTTGAAGGTGAGCCAGCCCGCGCTCGCTCTTCGGCTTGAACAGGCTGGTCTAGCTCCGGTCGGATTTTATGCTCGCTATAGCCGGCCCAATCAGGCTCCGCCGCAAAAGCGGACGGACGGCAAGCCAAGCTACGTCACGACCCGCTTGTCGGAGTTGGGCGGCAACTATCCCACCATGATCATGGACGCGCTCGACCGGCGTATCATTAGTGATGTCACCGCAGTCGAGGCACTAGGTCTTCGGTCGGAACACTTCGAGCGGGTTAGGGCCTCGGTAGCGCGGCAGGCTTCGCTTGCCGCCGCCTAGCGGTCAAAAATACCTCGTTGACACGGATGTGCTGGTTCACATCCGATCCCGTCCTGACGCTGAAGCTATTTACGCCGCCATTGCCGACGGAGCGACCGCCGGATGGGTCCGGACGGTAAAGCAAGTGCCCGATGAGGTTCAACGCCACGCTCCGGCCTACGCTGAGATCAAACCAATCAAGAAGAACCTTATCGTGCCTGCCGAAGAGCAGTATTGCGAAGAGGTGCGCTCGGTGAACGAGCTAGTGCAAGACCTTGCGCCTCTTCTGTTTGAGCAGGTCGGTGGGAAGAACCCGGACCCGGCCGACCCGTGGCTGATCGCCGTTGCGAAGGTCCACGGTTACACCTTGGTCACAGATGAAAATCCCAGGGCGGTATCGCGAATCCCGGCAGTCTGTAAGCTTCCGCAGATCGCCTGCCGCTGCATAACGGGGCCACACTTTCTGATCGAGACGGGGATCATAACTCACATCGATCCCGCTCACATCGAGCCGCACGCGTTCTTTGGTCTCTGAAAAAAGCAGGGCAGCGGGAAACCGACCCAGACTCACGCAGCCCGCTTCTCCGCCCGTTGGATCGCCGCCCGGCTCACTCCGTAGAGCTTCGCCAGCGCCCCAAGGGATGCCCCTTTGGCCCGCTTGGCGCGCACCTCGGCTTGCTGATCGGGGGTCAGGGCGGACCTTCGCCCCAGTTTCTTGCCCTCTGCCTTGGCGCGGGAGAGCCCGGCTTGCGTTCGCTCTATCAGCAAGTCCCGCTCAAACTCGGCAACAGCCGTGATGACGGCCATCGTCATCTTGCCGGCCGGGGACGTGAGGTCCACCCCACCAAGGGCCAGGCAATGGACGCGGATGCCTTCCTCTGCTAGAGCCTCCACAGTGGCGCGCACGTCCATCGCGTTGCGCCCCAGCCGGTCCAGCTTCGTCACAATCAGCACGTCCCCCGACTCCAGCCGGTCCACCAGCCGGGCAAAGCCGGGCCGCTGCATGGCCGGCGTGGAGCCGGAGACAGTCTCGGCAATGACGCGCTTGGGCTCCACCTTGAAGCCGGCCGCCTCCACCTCCCGGACCTGATTGTCCGTCGTCTGGTCGGCGGTGGAGACGCGGGCATAAAGGAACGTGCGGGACATCAACGAACCTCCAATGTATCGAAACCGTGGCTCGATTTAGGAGCTGGATCGAAACTGTGTCAAGCCTAGTTTCCGATACAGGTGACGGAGGTGTATCGGAACCGCACGTTTTCGTTGCGCGAGATGCTTCGCGATTGGGTCCGCCGGCGGTGCCCACCCGATCCGGCCACTGACCGCCGAGATGCCTTCGGGACAGCCGCAGATGGGGCGGAAGAGGGCAGCTCCGTCCCGAATGTGATAGTCGTACCGGCGAGTGGTACGGAGACCATTGCCGGAGCGTTTGCCACGGAGGAAAGCGATCCTTGCCTTCACGGAGGGCGCCTGTGACACTGCATGGAACAGTTCTCCGGAGACGATCATGGCTACGCAAGGCACGACGGGCGCTAAGGCGTTCAAGGGAACGCTCAACTACGACAACCTGCGCCTGGACCATCAGGCTCATCTGAAGAAGCTTAATGACGTTCTTGTTGAAACCGCGCTCTCCGTTGAAGGGCTGAATAGCGTCCTTGAAGACGTCGTGACCAAGATCGGGAATGGCGAGACGGTCTATAAGCTGCGGGTGCCAAATAAGAAGGCTAAGGCTATCCCAATCCGAAGAAACCTCATTAGCCTCCGCGCCGATCTTCAGAATAATATTACATCAAAGGAATATATTAAATCGCTAGTCTTCATAATAACTATCGTTGAGGATTATTTGGCAAAGAACCTTATCCGTGTACTGATAGCTTATCCGAAGAAGCTGCTTATATCTACAAAAGGTAATCAAGCAGCAGCAGGTGCATACACAGTGGAGATGCGCGATTTGCTAGACGCAGGCAGCCTGAAAGCAATCATACGCCAGAAGGCCGAACAGCGGACCAGAGATGCCATGTACGCATCGCCAGTCCAGTACATAGCGTACTTTACGTCGGTAACGGGCACCCAGATTGATCCTGCTGTCTGGGGGTCATATGCCGAGATCAAAGCCACCCGAGACCTCTACGTTCACAGTGACGGTACCGTGAACGATATTTACATCGAGAAGACGGGGGCGCACGCTCGGTACGCGAAAGGTCACAAGGCGGTGGTAGATGCCGCATATTTTGACGCAGCCGCCAGTTGCCTGAAGAGCCTGATGTCCGCTGTTTATATTGGCCTGCGGGCTGGGTTCTGCAGCAGCTCGGAGCTAAAACGGGTCTTCGACGAAGAGCAGACGTAACAGCGCTCTTGGTCCATCACACCTCGAGCAGGGGCGGATCGCACCGATCTTGGCTTATTCGGCCGAATGTGCGGAGTAACCAATGTCGCGGCCTGCCTGCTGTTAGCTGCTGACGAGAACTGGTGGTCAGGGGAAAGAGGATGTCCGTCGGGCGAGCAGCGCCGCAGAATAAGCTTGAGGGGAGCTACCTGGACAGGATTTTACTTCACCTCAAAGTGCGCGATCCCGATGATCGCGTTCTAAAGACCTATCTCGATAGCTGGTTCGCCTATAGCAGGGGTGGAAGGATGCTTGAGGAGTGTGGCCGGCCCCAGTGGATGAACCGCGGAGATCTAGAAGCTGACCCCGACCGTTGTGACGAGGTCCACGCGATCTCGTTCGCTGCCGCAGAAGCAAGGAGAAGGGGGGACGTGAGGAACCTCGTGCGCGACCATTCCATCCCAAAGGGGGCGATCGTGAAAGAACTGAAGTCGCGCAAGTGGTCAGATCGCACCGACCTCCGGGAGTTCCTAAAGCTGTGGTTCACCGTGACTATCATCCTCCAGTCTGAGCATCGGGCGCTTGGACGGAGCGCCCTGATGCCGAGACCATGCTCGGACGACATCCTGCGCCGCGATCCGACAGTCCGCTTCGACCGCTATCGACGCGGCCGCGTTGATATCCCGATAAGGCTGTTGCCTCTGGCGGCCGCAACTTGGCCGAGCTTGGATGGCGTAGAGGTCTTACAGCGGGGCGAGTAAGCTCAAAAGATAGCCAGACGACTAACTTGGCTCATGATCTCAGGTGGCGGACTGCAACTCGAGAGATCCCATCGGGGATCGAAAGCTACACCTTTTGATCCAATGGTATGCCGGGGAATGGAGGGTATCGGCGGCCGTGGGGAGCGGCCTTACCGTTCTGAGTAAAGGCAGAGAGTCGCGGCGGTCGCTGCGATGGGAGGCGGACCACCCCATGGGGGGACAGCGCCAGCGGCGAGGTGCGTTATGGCGCTTCGGATTTCTGCGGAAAAAGTAACGGGTCCGTCTGAACCCGGACGGGAACCCAGTTGATCAGCAGGTCGGCCCCGTCTTCAGCAAGCTGCCGAGCCAACCCCTCAAGATCACCGGGCGGATCGCGCCACGTGATGAAGTTCGGCAGAAGCCGCTTCGCCCCGTAGTTCCAGCTCAACCCGTTGAGGATGGGATGAACGCTGCGGCAGGCGAAATGAGCACGCCATCTGAGTTCCGACGGCACCGGCGGCTGGTTGTCGATACACCTGTATTCGAGCAGCGCGAGAACCAGCATCGCCAGCTTCGCTTCGTCGCCAGCCTCTGCGGCGCGGCTGATCATACGCAGAGTATGCAGCGCTGGATTGCTTTCGGGAGGTCCGCCGTGGAGATGCCCCAGCCGAACGTCTTGGCGCGCATCAGCCGCGAACATTTCGGCTTCGATCTTCTCAGCTTGCTCCGCTGGCCACCATGCGTGCTCCACGGGCCGGAACCAATGCCGCAGGCGATAGTCGCGGAAGGCAATCGTCTGCGGAGCATGAAGCCTGCGCAGGTGCTCGACAAAGGCTGAGCGCAGCTTCAGCCAGTCTGCCGCCTGTGCAGCAAGTTTTCGTTCCTCATCGGCTCTGCGCTGCGCCCGATCCTTGTCAATCCCGCGCCACAACCGTGAAGCCATACGCTCACAACCTCCCGCCGACGCGAGATAGCGAGCCCATCGGTCACGGTTCAAGAGCGACGGCAGTTACTCCGCCGCGGCGCGCGCGGCTTCCCCAGCGGCCCCCTCGGTGCCCGTGGCGATGTCGAGCGGCGGCAGGCTGCGGACGATTTTCATCGTCTCCAGGCTCACCGTGATCACCCGCTGGAGCAGCTTCAGGGGATAGGCGGGGTCACCCATCGTCTCGTTGGCGAAGGCGTTGGCGTCCCAGACGATGCCGCTGGCCTTGTCTGTCTTCACCACCTGACGTTCCATCACCCAGTCGATGGCGCTCTTGCCGTTCACCACATAGTCGTAGGCTTCGAGCGGAACGCCGGTGATCGTGATGTTGGCGTTGTAGATGATTGTGCTCTTGTCCAGGTTCGGGCGTTTGCCGCCGAAGCGCATCTTCTCGACGCGGTAGAAGCTCACCGGATCGGGAATGTGCGCCAGCTCCAGCGATCCTTGAGCGATGGTGACGGGAAAAGGCTCCACCTCGTCATAGTCGCAGTGGAGATCGCCCAGCCGCCGGCCTGCCTCAACGAAGGCTCGGAAGTCCTCGTAGCGCCTCACCGCCGGGATGCGCGGCAGCTCCTTGGAGAGATTGTCGGCGAAGCGCTCGCGGTAGCCGGGCGAGTGCAGCAGACCGTAGACGTAGTGGAACAAGTCGTCCTTGCTAACAGGGCGGCTGGGATAGGTGGCTTGAAAATGCGCAAGACCTGCGTCTGTGATGGCGTCGCGACGGACGAGCCCCTGCGCGCACCCACTAGACAGCGCCAGCTCTCCCTCGGCGGCACCCTCGGCTTCCTTATAGAGCCAGCGCGGGAAGCACTGCTCGCCGCCGTCAGGTGTGAAGCCCGGAACAGCCTTCGACATTAGAGCCGGCTGCCCATCGCGCCATCTTGCTTTCACCATGATAACCCGATTCCCTGCGGAGGGGTCATCCAACGGGAAGATGCGCGGCATCTGATAGATCATCTCGTTGAACGTCCGGCTATAGTATAGCCACGCCTGCGTGAATGGGCGATAGAGACTGAGAGTGAGAGCGTCTTGACGAAAGTGATGCCGCTTATTCTTCGCGATGTCCCCCCTTCAAGGCGCGGCTCCAGCTTATTTTAGGCCGTGAACCCATAAACGGGATTCCCTTGGCGACGGAGTTCTGATTCAGGGGTCGGATGAGCCGATATGATCTGACCGATTTCGAGTGGCGGATGGTCGAACCGCTGTTGCCCAACAAGCCGAGAGGCGTGCCGCGTGTCGATGATCGGCGCGTGCTGAATGGCATCTTCTGGGTGCTGCGGTCGGGCGCGCCCTGGCGCGATCTGCCGGAGCGTTATGGTCCAAGGACGACTTGCTACAATCGCTTCACGAGGTGGCGCAAAGCCGGGGTCTGGGCCCGGCTGATGGACGCCATCACCGCCGCGCACGACGGCGACATCCAGATGATCGACAGCACTTCCGTCCGGGCGCACCAGCAGGCTGCGACAGCAAAAAGGGGGGTCGAGATCACTGTCTCGGTCGCTCGCGCGGCGGGCTCACGACCAAGATCCACGTCGTCGTCGATGCGCAGGGGCTCCCGATCCGGCTCGGCCTGACCGCCGGTCAGACGCATGACGGACAGATTGCCGACAAGCTCCTCGACCGTCTCGGCCCGCGCACCATCGTGCTCGCCGACAAGGCCTATGACGCCGACCGCATCCGCGCGCTGATCGAGGAGCAGGGCGCCACGCCCAACATCCCGGCCAAATCCAACCGTAAGTGGGAGCCGTGCTTCTCCAGGCGCCTCTACCGCGAGCGCAACATGATCGAGCGCTTCTTCAGCAAGCTCAAACACTTCCGCCGCATCGCCACCCGCTACGACAAGCTCGCCGAGAACTTCCTCGCCATGGTCCAGCTCGCCTCAATGCGGCTGTGGATGCGTGCTTATGAGTCTACGACCTAGTTGGATCGGTGTCGATGAACTGATCAACTGCCGCAGCTCGGGTCTTCCCGTCTCTGTTTCCGTAAGAGCCAACAAACCGATCAACTTCACTATCATAGCAAGCGATCATACGCCGCATGTTAGCTGCAAGGCCGGCATGGCTCGGGTTATACGCCCAGCTGTCACGCGACGTAAGGACACCTTGGGAGAAGTTGCTGAACAGTGCAGACTGTGGGGCGGCCTTATTTCCAAGTGCGATGAAGCCCTCAAAGGATGCGTCTCGCTGGCGAAGCCAATCTCCGTGGTCATTGGGAATGATCGACTGCCACGCATTGGCCTCTCGCAAACCCCCGATACCGGAGAATCGCTCGACTGCAGCCTTCTTTTCTGAGACAGTTAGGTTATCTCCAATGTTGTGATAATATATTCTACCTGTTTCTGTAGCACTTGGGTTCTTTACAAGAAATGTAATCGCTATGCCGCTCTTGCTCCCGCTTGCGAAGATGTTGTGCCCTTCCTTTGCGCGACCCTGAGTAGCGATGTTTTTATTGATGTCTCCGCGCAGGTCGAAAACGTGGATACTGGAGAACTCATCAGAGAAGCACTTCCGGACGCCGTCCATAGTTTTATTGTCTAAGAATCCCGATGCCGTAACAAACGCTACTATACCAGAGGAGCCAATCCGATCTGACGCCCAGCGAAAGGCGCGATTATAGGTGTTGAAGAGACCCTTTAAGAGGGTTGCGTTAGAACGGAGCCCATAGGTGTCTCGGATGCGGGCGTCGAGCAGGGGATAGGCGAGGTTCTTCGCGTTATCGTTCTCGCTTTTCTGTCCCTCGGAATAAGGCGGGTTTCCGATGATGACACGCACGGGCAGCTTCTTTTGGCGTGCTCGGCGGTCGCTGTTGTCCGGCATCAGCTCCGCCAGAAGGTCCTTCTCCTGCTCGTAAAGCTGAAAGGTATCGGTGAGGCAGATGCCCTCGAACGGCTGGTATTCGCCGCCCATGACGCCGTGATAGGCCGCCTCGATATTGATGGCGGCGATGTAATAGGCGAGCAGGACGATCTCATTGGCATGGATTTCGCGTGCGTATTTGCGCTCAAGCTCCTGCGGCTTGATCAGGCCTGATTGGATCAAGCGGGTGATGAAGGTGCCGGTTCCGGTGAACGGATCGAGGATGTGAACGCCCTCCGAGCCAAGCGTCTGCCCAAACTCCGACTGGAGCAGCTCGTTCACCGACTTGAGTATGAAGTCCACGATCTCGACCGGCGTGTAAACGATACCGAGCCGATCCGTCATCTTGGGGAAGGCGTTGCGGAAGAACTTGTCGTAAAGCTCGACGATGATCTTCTGCTTGGCCTCGTCCTTGTCGATGCCGGCCGCGCGACGCCGGACGCTCGCGTAGAAGCGCTGAAGGCTTTCGGCCTCCTTGTCGATATGGTGCGCCTGAAGCGTCTCCAGCACGCCCTCCAGCGCCTTTGAGACAGGATTGTTCTGAGCGAAGCTGTAGCCCTCGAACAGCGCCTCGAAGACCGGCCGAGTGATCAGGTGCTGGGCGAGCATCTCGATGGCCTCGCCTTCGCTCACCGCCTCGTTGAGGTCATCACGAATCTCAGCGACGAAGTTCTCGAACGCCTCACGCTCAGGCGTGCCGGGCTTCTCCACCAGACCTTGGATGCGGTTGATGTGAGTCTGGGCGATCTTGGCGATGTCGCCTGCCCAGTCCTCCCAATAATCGCGCCGGCCGCACTTCTTGACGATCTTCGCCATGATAGCGCGGGAGAACTCGTCGAAGGCGAAGGCGTGCTGTTCGCCCCCCTGAGGCGGGCCGGCATCGTAGGGCTCCCGCTCCTCCTGGACGCCGCCGCCCTCTCGGTCGAGGCGGCCCCGCGACTCCATCTGTTCGCCCGCTACCAGGAAAGCTTCCGCCCGGGCGGGCTCGCCGTTTCGGAATTCGCGATCCGCCGGTTCCGCAACGACCATGTCTCGACGATCGAGGCCGGGCTTCGCTACGGACTGCCAGGCCTGCGCGCGTTCGATCTCACCGCGACGGCCGCCTATACGCTCTGGCACGACATCCAGGCGGACACGGTCACGATGAACGGCTTTCCGACCACCGCCAATATCGGCAACGGCCGCATCTACACGTTCGAAATGGCGCTCGGCTGGCGCCCTCTGCGCGGCCTGTCGCTCGCGGTCGCCGGCATCGCCAATGACAGCCGGGTGACCAACCCGCAGCCCAATATCGACATGACCAGCGATTCCTCGCTGCCCAACGTCGCCGATTTCAGCGGCCGGATCGGGACGGATTACGAGACCAGGATCGCGCCGTCGCTGGATCTGCGCCTGTCTGCCGCGGCGCGCTATGTCGGCAAGTCGCGGCTCGGCATCGGGCCGGTGCTCGGCGAGCGTCAGGGCGACTGGCTCGACGTCACGCTCGGCGCCGAGATCGACCGGGGGCGCCACGCCTGGTTCCTCGACATCACCAACCTGCTCGACACCGCCGGCAACCGCTTCGCGCTCGGCTCCCCCTTCACCCTGGTCGACGGCAGGCAGGTGACCCCGATGCGGCCGCGCACGATCCGGCTCGGCTGGCAGCTGCGCTTCTAGCCGGCCCAGGAAAAAAGTTTCGCCTTCGCGGTGCGGGTTTGGTCGCGCCGCGCCGTCTCCCCGGCAACGACCCGCGATCCGACCGGATACGCAGGGTCTCAAGCAAAGGGAGCCCGTCCAGATGCGTCGCCTGCTGGCCTATTCCAGCCTTACCCCCCTGGCGCTCGTCGCCGCCGCCTTTCCCGCCCATGCACAGCGCAGCATCGACAATGCCGTCACCACGCCGGTCGCGACATCGACCGCCAATAACGGCGCGGCGGCGGACGTCAGCGTCACCGCCAACGGATCGGTCACGGTGACGAGCGGCGCCGCGGTCACGATCGACAGCGACAACGACGTCGCGAACGCGGGCAAGATCAACATCAACAATGCGAACAACGCCACCGGCATCCTCGCATTGCCCGGCCGCACCGGGGACATCACCAATTCGGGGACGATCTCCGTCCTTGAAGATTACACCCCGAAGGACAACGACAATGACGGCGATCTCGACGGGCCGTTCGCCCAGGGATCGAACCGCTTCGGCATCCGCGTCGGCCCCGGCGGCACCTTCACGGGCGCCATCGCCAATAGCGGCACGATCACGATCGAAGGCAATGATTCGGCGGGCATCGCGATCGACAGCGCGCTTTCCGGGACGCTCGCCAACAACGGGACGATCGCAGTCACCGGCGACCGTTCGTACGGCCTTCGCGCCGGCGACATCAGCGGCAATGTGCGGATCGCCGGCAGCATTTCCGCGACCGGCGAGGGCGCGGTCGGCGTCGCGCTCGACGGCGATATCGGCGGCGCGCTGGTGATCCAGGGCGCGATCGCATCGACCGGCTACCGATCGAGCACGCCGCCGTCTGATACGTCGAAGCTCGACTCCGACGATCTGCTCCAGGGCGGTCCGGCGCTGCGAATTTCCGGCAACGTCGCCGGCGGGATCGTCTTCGCGGTTCCGCCCCCCGACAAGGATGCCAACAATGCCGACGAGGATAATGACGGCATCCCCGACGCGACCGAGGGCAGCGCCAACGTCGCCTCGCGCGGTGCCGCGCCCGCCGTCCAGATCGGATCGGCGAGCGAGGCGATCACGGTCGGGGCGATCGCCGGCAATGCCAGCGGCTACGGCCTTGTCGTCGACGGCGCGATCGCCGGGATCGGCACCTATGCGGGGGTCAATGGCAACGGCCTGG
>Ga0180222_1002775_pt1 | contig 13008 bp, 8 predicted proteins | sample eDN5th37CKraftOP_FD_151336 | JGI IMG/M metagenome (GOLD analysis project Ga0180222, IMG submission 151336) | Enriched Organic Plus compost microbial communities from Emeryville, California, USA - eDNA 5th pass 37_C Kraft OP (version 2) (version 2) ... | reverse complement strand
TGAGAGCGGCTCTTCGGGGCCGTTTCTGTTTCCCGCCTCGCCAATCAAAGTTGGAGCAATGGGGGGAAGCGCCGGGATGCGAGCATCTCGCTGTTCTGGCCCACGATCGGCGGCGAAGCCGCGATGCGACGCTGCATCGAGCCACCATCGCGGCCCCTTGTCCGCTGCAACTGGTCTGAAGCCCCTCACATCGCATCACGCCAGGTTCGCTCGATCTATCGCGACATGTGAACATCACGCTCTCTGTTGCTAGCGCGCACGATTTGCCGCCCCCTCTAGTTCGGCGATCGATGCCAGAACTGCATCGAACTCGGGAGCAGAACCGAAGATCATGGCCTTCGTGTTCGCATAATCCCTGCGAAGAGACTCTACCATCTCGATCGTCGGGATAATTGCAAACGAGCCAGGCTTAGCGGACGCGAGGTCAAAATCCGTTCGATTGAAGAACATGCGTGCGTGGGCAACGCAATCTGCCGCCAGGTCGGCATCCGCGAGGGCGGCCTTTCCCTCGCCTGACGCAAGCAGGCAATGAAGATCGTAGTAGTGACGCGAGATTCTCTGCCCCTCATGACGCAACACACCGCGGCGCTCAAACCAACGTCGCAAGCCGTGGACGATCACAATCTTGTCCCAGAAGGTTCGGTTCGGCTCGATCGTCGTTACATCAGCGACGGTAAGGTCGAGCCCCTCTGTGTCTTCAGCAACGTATGGCTGGATCCGCGCTGAACGGTTCGGATCTAGCGCCGACTTTGCCCCTGACTCGATGCGCACCGCCGGACGCACATAGCCAGCATCGCGAGGCTCAACTTCCGGATACCAGATGAGTAGTGTCTGTCCATCGGGATCCTCGGCATCGACCTCAACGCGCCCAACTCCACCAGTGTCCTCAGCGAGAATCGCTGCCAGGGCCTTTCGAAGATCACCCGTCACATAGGCTTGGCACGCGTCTCTGATCGCGTCCAAACGCGCTTGCCGTTTCTTGCCCGAAAGTGCTTCCAAATCCTTCACAGAGGCGCCCTGGCCGAGGTCATCCCGAAATACGGTGACATCAATGTCCTCGGAGAACCGCTGAATGAGTCCGTATGCCTTGGAAAGCGATGTACCGCCCTTGAAGAGAAGGCGCGGACCGCTTTTGGGAAGACGATGATAGAGCGCGTTCAGGGTCCAGCAGACCCAGAAATCCTTCTCGACGTTTCCGACCGGCGCGCCCAACCGATTGGCTGCGGCAAGAAAGAGGTCAAGGCGCTCACGCGGCGTTGCAGCAATTATCTCGCGATAGGCCTCGCTGCTCACGCGGTGTTCTCCTCCGGCCTCAGCGATATCAGCTCGCGCAAGAAATCCTGCATCCAAATGGGTAATGTCGAGAAACCCTCTTGCAGATCATTGCGGATTGCCTGTCCGTGCTCAGGATCTTCAAAGAGGTGGCGAAGGCGGCGAGCAACACGCTCGCGCTCATCTGGACTCGCCAAAACATCCTGCATCCAATGGAGCGCTTGCACGACGCGCATTGCCGGACGCCCGGCCCAATAGAGGCGACTCGGTGCGGCTGGCTTGAAATGGATTTCTTGTGCACCGAGTTTGATCGGCTTCAGTCGCGCGTCGGTCAGGACTTCGATGCGGGCAGGCACCGCAGTCGTCAGGCCGAGATCGTTGGCTGCGGTCATGCCGTCGACGACAAAGCGCGCTTGATCGCGACGGGTTACGGCATGGATCACCGCACGATAGTCGGGGACTGTCTCCCGCCCCGTTAGCTTGCTTCGCCGAGGCCTATCGTAGAAACCGCGGTCAATGCGGCGAAGCTCCCCAGCGGCGGCGAGCCGCTGCAGGACTTTGTCGACAGCGGCCCGCCCGCCCAAATCGACAAAGTCTGTCGGCGTCCATACGGTGTCGGGACCTGCCTGCACACGCCGGAGCACGCGCGAGCGGAGTTCTCCACTGCTCGATGGATTTGCCATGTCCGAAGAATTACACATTTTTCGGACAAGTCCAAACAGGGGTGTCCGAAGCAAGCTACATTTTTCGGACGACCCCTGCTAGCATCGCTTGTCAGCGAGAGTTGCACTATGACATGTTCTTGCTTTGTTCAATACCCGGCCCGATCCGGGTGAGCGTGGATTCGAGACGCATGGCGCGCCCATACGCGAGCGAAATGGCGAAACTAGCCGATACCTTTGGGTGGGCGGCCGCCGCCGATATCCAGCCACTCCGGCAAGCGGTTCGCACTGCCGGCCTATCTCCCCTGCGCGCCGTTGGCTCTGGCGGGTCCCTTACCGCCGCTCATGCCTTGGCGGGCTTCCATCAGCGATTCACAGGGCGAATTGCGGTTGTCGCCACCCCACTCGAAGCCGCCGACGAACAGATCGACTCCAGCGTAGCCACTTGGCTGCTTAGTGCCAGCGGCGGGAACGTCGACATTATCGCTGCCGCCAAAGCCCTCATTGGACGCGAACCCCGCCAACTCGCAGTCCTCTCCGGACAAGAAGATAGCCCTCTCGCCGAGATCTGCCGCTTACATCCGTTTGTCGACCTGCTGCTCTATCCGCCACCTGCGGGAAAGGACGGCTTCCTCGCCACCAATTCCTTGCTTGGCTTTACTGTCCTCCTCGCTCGCGCCTACGCCGCAGAATTCGAAGCCGATGCGGAATGGACGAACACAACCCAAATCCTTCAATCTCTCCTAAGCGAATCCTCCGAGGCCGTTGCTGCTTGGCAAGCCGCAACGGCGCCGCTCTGGTCGCGGCCGACAACAGTCGTTCTCTACGGACCCTCAACGCGCGCTGGCGCGACTGATCTTGAGTCGAAGTTCACAGAAGCAGCGCTTGGCAATCTTCAACTCGCCGATTATCGCAACTTCGCTCATGGCCGCCATCACTGGCTTGCCAAACGTGGCGAGACAAGCGCGGTGCTCGCCTTAGTCACCGACAACGACCGTGCTTTAGCCGAGCGCACACTCGCGCTAATCCCACCCGATATACCTCAGGCAAGGGTGAGCCTTCCTGGAGATGGCATCGCACCTGCCATCGCCTCTCTCATTGCGGCATTGCGCATCGCCGGTTGGGCTGGAGAAGCGCGGGGGATCGACCCAGGCCGACCCGGAGTACCGGAATTCGGCCGCAAACTTTACAACCTTCCTTTACCGCGCAGCCCACGCGCAAAGCATATCAGCGGCCTCTCCGAGAGGGATGCAGCAGCGATCACGCGCAAAGCAGGCGTCACACCGGCGCGTCTTGCAGCTACTGGCGAAATCGATCGCTGGCGACGCGCGCTCCAAGACTTCCGCAATCAATTGCATGACACGCCCTTCGCCGGGGTCGTCCTTGATTACGATGGCACGATCGTGGACACGCGCTACCGTTTCGCACCGGCGAGCGAAGTGATGAGCGAGCAGCTGGCGCGCATCGCCCGTGCCGGCGCCTACCTTGCCATAGCGACTGGCCGCGGCGCATCAGTACGGCGCGATCTTCAAGCTCGGCTTCCCCGCGATCTCTGGCCATACATTCTTGTCGGCTACTACAATGGCGCTGAGATCGCAGCCCTCCACGACGATAGCGCGCCTGACGGCTCAGGCACGACTTGCGCCGCGCTTGCGCCACTTGCCGATGCTCTACGCAGTCAACCAGAGCTCGCTCACCTCGCGCGTCAGACCGAGCGCCGATATCAAATCACTCTGGAACCGGCGCGCGTAATGCCGGAAAGCCGTTTGTGGGATTTGGCTCACCAGGTCATCCTCATGACCGGCATGGCTGGCATCTCCGTCACCCGCTCGAGCCACTCGGTCGATATCGTCGCCAATGGCGTCTCCAAGCTGAACGTCCTGCACCGCGTCCGCGAGCGCGTCGGATCCATGCCCGTCCTCGCGATCGGCGACCGAGGACGTTGGCCGGGCAATGACTACGAGCTCTTGCGCGAACCCTTCGCACTCGGCGTCGACGAAATTAGTGTCGACCCTGCGACATGTTGGAATCTCGCCGCCCAGGGCCAGCGCGGTCCCCGGGCGACTCTCGAGTATTTATCCTCCCTGGAGGCGCACGACGGCCTGCTTCGATTTCGTCCTGGGGCTCTCTCATGAACCAGGACCTCGCGCTCAAAGTGCTGAGCCAGATCATGAATTGGCAGGACGAACGGGCGCGCGAGGAATTCCGCTGGCTGCGGCTCATGGCACGACTGAAGTACGACGGCTATCGAGACTTCCAGGCCGGGATGCGCTTTATCGAAAGCCTCGCCACGTGGCTGCAGCAGTTCACGCCAGCCGAACGCGAGACGGCTTATGAGTTTGTGCGTCGTACGCTTGTCTACATCGGGCCCGGCGAAATGCAGCGCCTTGTCGAGCAGTTCTATCCTCGCACCGTTCGCGACCGGCTCATCCGCACAGTTGCCGCTGAACGCGGCATCCCCACGTACCGGGTGCTGGCCGACGCCGACGCGCGATCCGCAGTGGAGCGTCTACGACGGCAGACCTTGTTTATGGGCCTCAGCGATGGTGCGCGGATTGATACAGTGCGCCACGCCAACGTGGGCTTCATCTCCAACGAGCAGCTGGTCCTGGCCACCCAGGTCGACAAGGACAAATGGATCGATCTGCTTAGCAATCTCCGCTCCGATCTCAGCGATCCCGAAGCACGTTTCCGGCTTGTCTACTTGATCGATGACTTCGCTGGCACGGGCACCTCGTTTCTGCGCTATGACGAGGACAAAAAGAAGTGGAAGGGCAAGCTCGTCCGATTCCGCGAGTCGGTCGAGGGTGCTACGGCAGCGCTCGAGGGTGACCGGATCTTTGCTCCCGAGTGGGAATTGTGTGTTCACCACTATGTCGGATCGGCGGCAGCAGCCGACTCAATCGGCCAACGCCAGGAAGCAGCGCGGAAAGAACTTGATGGCGATGGTTGGGCAAGAGCCGTCCACGTGTCATTTGGCACGATCCTGCCCCCGGACCTACCCATTAATGCCATCAACGGCCGCCACGAGGAATTCATCAAGCTCGCGCAAACATACTACGATCCAAAGCTCCGCACCAAGCATACTGACGTCGGCGGCGTGACGCATCTAGCTCTCGGCTATGGTGGTTGTGGGCTTCCTCTCGTTCTCGACCACAATACCCCCAACAATGCCGTCGCGTTGCTATGGGCTGAGACGGACGGAGGCGATCGCGATGGCGTCAAGGTGCCTGCCATGCGCCCACTGTTTCGGCGCCGGCAGCGTCACACCTAAGGGCGATCGGCATGGCCAATCCATTCGAGAAGAGGGCGACCGAATACCTCCGCGATGACGAAGCGTTTCTCGCCGTCGTGACGCCGGAGCCGCTCGCAACCTTCTTCCAAAAGCCTGCCAAGGAAGGCCGTCTCTACGATCGCCTGACGATGATCATCGGCACCCCTGGCAGCGGCAAAACCACGCTAGCACGCTTGTTCCAGTTCACGACGCTTCGAACGCTTCTCCGCAACCGGGGAATGAACACGTACAAGCCACTGATCGATACTCTCACCGCCTGCGCTGCCATCGAGGACGAGCACCCAACCCTGATTGGCGGTCGGCTGCCACTCGAGGCCGAATACCGCGAGTTCTGGGAGTTTCCCTACCCGGACGATCTGAAAATCGGTCTGATGATCGCGCTACTCCAAGCGCGAACTGTTTTGACGTGGCTTCGCAATCTCCAAGCGGCCGGTGTGTCGCTAGAAGACGTAGAGATCATCCCTCGCTCAGATGCTGATGCAGCACTCACTGCCATCGGCGGAACCAAGGCTCCTGCACTCCTCGCCCGCGCAAGGGACGTCGAACTAGCGATCTATAAGATTTCGGCTGCGCTTATGCCCCCTGACATCGAGGACATCGATCGCGAGGCGGCTTCTGTCTATCGACCGTTCGATGTCATCGAATCGTTTCGCATCAAGGATGGCGATGATGTCCTCCAGCTTCGCCCGCTGGTAATCTTCGACGATGCACATACTCTGCATCCCACCCAGCTTGCCGCGCTACGTCGTTGGCTGGCGCGTCGGGAGCTCAAGGTCGCGAGATGGATCCTCACGCGCCTAGATGCCCTCGCGCCAGGCGATGTGCTCCTCGACAAGGCAGCTGATACGGATGAACCGGGCCTCAAGCGAGCCCGAGAAATCACCGACATCTGGATGCAAAGCAGCGATGATCGTGCCGGTCAGCGCAGAGCTTTTCGCAAGATGGCGAAGGACATGGCAGGCCGCTATCTCACCCAGATGGACGTCTTCAACAGGCGTCGCCTCCACAACCTCGGCGACTTGTTATCGACCGCACCCGAACCAATCACACCCAGCAAACGCGAGAGGCTCGCCCAGCATGTCGAGGCTCTGCAGCGGCGCCACGCGGTATCAACCGAGCGCCGAGCCACACTGGAACAAGAGATCGCGACTTATCTCGCAGGTGCCGACGAAGATAGCGAAGATTTGCGGCTGGCGATGCTGGCGGTCCTGATCGAGCGCTACGCCAAACGCATCCCGCAGCGCGGCTTATTTGATGAAAGCACCGGCGAGGTTGAGCCCAACCGGCCGCTCACGGCCGATGCCGCCGTTGCCGATGGCGCCCGCATTCACCTTATGCACCAGTACGATCGGCCTTATTACTTCGGCATCGATACACTCTGCGATGCGAGCTCGGAGAATGCTGAGCAGTTCCTGCAGCTCGCTGCTCGGCTGGTCTCGCAATCGGAAACACAGCTCATCCGCGCGAAGGCGCCAACCCTACGGAGCGGCGTGCAGCACAAACTTCTGAGAGAGCGCGCCGGTGAGATGGTTCGCGAATGGGATTTCCCCCAACATCAGCTGGTCCGACGGCTCGCAGACGGAATTGCTGCCGAATGCGTTACCAAGAGTCTTGAAGGCAACGCGTCGCTGGGTGGCGGAGCGTCAGCATTCGGGATTCCTCAGGATGAATTTGACGCCATTCCGGACGCTCATCCGCTTCTCGCCCGCGTGCTGCAATTCGGTGTCGCCTATAACGCGTTCGTGCTTGTCCCAAATCACGGCACAAAGAAACGGCTGTGGTGCCTGATCGAGCTCGGCGGTGTCCTCCTGCTCCATCACGGCCTCACTCTGAAACGCGGTGGCTTCCTCGAGCGACGCGCAGACGATCTCGCGCGCCTTTTGGGCGGGGGCTAGCAATGGCCCTCGAACTTCGATGGGATCCCTGCATTGCACACCGCGGTGCGGAAGTCGACGCGTTCATCGCCGAGTACTTTGCCGCAGCACAACGACGCGTCTTGTTTGTCGCCGGCGGCGGCTTCGATCCTCGTTCAACCGCTGTCGCCACACGCATTGCCACAGCAAGCCCATCTGTACGCGCGCTGTTATTCCAGGAAAATCGCCCTAACCCGCCACAGGATCAGATAGACAGAGCAAACGCGAACATCGGCGTGCTCACAGCCGCAATTAAAGACCATGCAGTGGTCCCGGTCGAAATCTTCGGTCCCGACGGCGCCGTCGTCGGCGGCCGCAATGTTGTTGCGGTCCTCAACCGTGAACAGTTTGACGGATTGACCGATGTCATCATCGACATCAGCGCCCTCTCTGTCGGTACAAGCTTTCCTATCATTCGCTACTTCGTGGAGCGAATCGAACTGCGCAAAGGCCCTACGAATCTGCACATCTTTGTCGCCCATAATCCAGCACTCGATTCTGATATACGGTCTGTACCAAGCGATGCGCCAGGCCACGTCCACGGCTTCAAAGGCGGATCGACCCTCGATGGCTTCGCGACCGCTGCCAAATTATGGCTGCCTCAACTCGCCGTTGGCCGCCGGGGCGCGCTCGGCCGTTTGCACGATTTCGTCGCGCCGCATGACACTTGCCCCATCCTGCCCTTCCCGGCGAGCAACCCGCGTCTCGGCGATATCCTCGCGGAGGAATACCTCACCGAGCTTGAAAGCGGCTGGTCTGTCGACACGCGCAACATCGTCTATGCCGATGAGGGCGATCCCCTTGATCTTTATCGAACCATTCTCCGCCTAGACGATCTCAGAAAGCCCGTTTTTGCCGAAACAGGCGGCTCGCTGCTCGTCCTTTCGCCACTGGGAAGCAAGATCATGGCGCTCGGAAGCCTGATGGCGGCTCTGGAGCGCGATTTGCCGGTCGCGCATCTCGAAGCGATCGGTTACGATCTCGAGTCGTCGGTCCCCAGCCAGATCGACACGCCGAATCTCGTTCACATTTGGTTGGAAGGGGACGTTTATCCACAGCCCCGACCGGCACTGCTAACCGGAGGGACAGCTGCACGATGACTTCGACAGGCAAACCAAGAGTCTTCGGGGCAGGTCTAATTGCCCTCGATTTGGTTATCAGTTCGGATCCACAGACGCCAGTGCGTTCCTGGGCAGGCGGAACCTGCGGCAATGTCCTTTCGATTCTGGCCTATCTTGGCTGGGATGCATTCCCAATCGCGCGCTTGAATGGCGATCCTGCTTCGATCCGCGTGCGCGCTGACATGGAGCATTGGGGAGTTCGCTTGGACCACGCTTGCTGCGCCCCAACGGCGCACACCCCCATTATCATACAAGAAATCCGACGCGGCCGCGACGGACGTCCGAGCCATCGATTCTCTTGGTCATGTCCTCGCTGTGGAGAATGGCTGCCCGGATTCAAAGCTGTCACGATTGAAGCCGCTGACGCAGTACTGCCGGCCTTAGAGGGGGCATCCGTGTTCTTTTTGGATCGCCTTTCTCGAGCCACCCTGAATCTCGCCGAACGAGCATCCGCGGAAGGCGCTATTGTGATATTCGAGCCGTCCGGCAAGGGCGCCGATAAGCTGTTCACCGAAGCGCTTCGGCTCGCCCACATCGTAAAATATTCAGACCAGCGCCTCGCGGAGGCCGATACGGCCTTAGAAAGTTCATCTGCAAGTATCGTGGAAATTCAGACGCTCGGAGAACGTGGTCTGCGATACCGCCATCGCCTCCGCCGAACCTGGTCCGATTGGCTGCATCTCGGCGCAATCGCCGCTCCGCGACTAAAGGACGCCTGCGGAGCCGGCGACTGGTGCACAGCCGGTCTTATCGCGACGATCGCGGCTCGCGGTCAGGAAGGCTTGAGCAAACTTGGCGCAAAGGAATTGCGCGAGGGGCTGCGCTATGGTCAGGCACTCGCCGCATGGAGTTGCGGTTTCGAAGGCGCTCGTGGTGGCATGTACGCCGTATCCCGCGAAGGCTTCGAGGAGCAGGTTGCTGATTTGCTTTCTGGTCGGCTCAAGAGCCTTCCAGAGGCTCTCGTAGAGGCAGTACCTGGAGTCACAATCAACTGCCCTGCTTGCCCGCCACCATCTCGTCACCGGCACACGCGGCGGGCCAGCCGGACCCGACGCAGAAAGGCAGCTGCGTAGCAGTATCCTCAACCGGCTTACATTACTCGGTCTCGAAGCCGTGGCTGTCGAACTTCAGCGTCCGGCTGTTCTCCGTCACAGTCCGCACAAGCTGATCGCTGGCGCCATTGGGTAGCCGGGCGGCGATCTCGATGGTTACGGTCACCTCCGCGCCCATCTGGCCCAACAGATGCGCGATGACTTCATCAGCGATGCGGCCCGCGTCGCGCCCGACGCGCGTCGAATCCACCCGCACTGACCCGTGAAAGCGCCGAAGCTGCTGGGCGGCAGGCGGAGCCGGAGGCGTGTCGCCCGGGCCGGGACGAGGGCCGGGATCTCCGCCACCGGGGTCGGGGGAGGGAGTGGAGGCTCCTGGGGGTGGTGTCTCGGCGTCCAGTTGCTTGCCCGCTACGTCCGGCTTGACGAGAAGACCAGAACTGTCGGCCGAGATGCTGACGCCATGCCCGCCATGCAGCCCGCGATAGCGCGACGCCGATTCGTCGTAACTCTCCGCATAGCCGAACGTGTCTGTACGCCATGTCAGCAGGGCGAGCCCATCCCGGATGGCCTGCACCAGCACCTCGGGACCGGCGACGCGCGGCAGATAGAGATAGCGCGCAAAATCGTCGATGAGCTGCTTCACCGCGACGTGGTCGCCACGCCATAGCGGAACATCGTCCAAGTGCTTGCGCAGGATCGTCGAGCCGAGGCTGCTGACCAGCAGCTCATCGCTGCGAAGCTTCTTGCTGGCCCGGACCGCCAAGGCGTCGCTGCCGGTGAGCCGGGAGGCCTGCCAGACGACCGGCGCCTGCGGCGTCGATTGTTCGGGGACGAGGAGCCATTGATAGGTTTCGGGCAGTCGCGCCGTCACGGCGCCGTCGGCTGCCTGCTTCTGGGTCTCGGCCTGCCGGGTCTGGTGCGGGTCGAGGTTGAGCGCTTCCTTTTCAGCGACGATGGAGGACCAAGCCAGATACTTGCGCAGGGCCTCATCGAGGTCTTGCAGCCGCACCTTGTCGGCGGCGAGGAAGACGAGCGTGTTCCGGTACAGGCGCGGCGCGTTCCCGCGCGATTCCAGGATCGCCTTCGCCGCCGTCTCGGCGGCGTTGCCGCTCTCCTTAGTGTAGGCGTGCTCAGCCGGCAGAACCACGAGACGCGCGTCGTAATCGTCAGGCACGTCCGCGCCCGAGCGCGGCAGCGGGTGAATGCGCGAGAAATCGCCGTTGCGTTTATTGAGATCGGCGCGCAGCCGCGCCTCCAGCTCCGCGGCCACCTTGTCGGGATCGCGCTTGAGCTGCTCGGCACGGTCTTCGGCGAGCTTCGTCACCGTCGGCTGGGTCGCGTACCAGGCGCGCGGGCCGTCCTGGTAGAGATAGGTGGCCGCCGACGCGAGCCGGCGCAGCGCATCGCCGAAGACGGCCGGGGTTTCGCCCGGCATCACGCAGCCGAGCTTCACCCGCCTGTCCTCGAGGCCGCGATGCGCAGCCGCCGCTGTCGGCGCTGAGCCGAGGTAGATCGTGCGCGCCACACGCCGTGTCGCAGACAGCTTGCCGAGATTGGGCACTTCGCCGTCGATTCGCAGCGGGAGCGAATTGGGACCGTCGACATCCTTCTCGATGATCGGCACCCAGTTGTCCGAGAGGTATCGCGTCAGCTCGAACTGTACGCGCGGATCGTCGATCGGGATCGTCGAAGGCAGGATCAGCGGACTGCGGTCGCCCTTCTCCCAGAGGCTATGGATCACCGCCGCCATGAGGCGCAGCACGCCGCGCGTGCGCTGGAATTTCACCAGCGTCGACCAGTCGGTGTAGAGCCGGTCGAAGATCTCCGGGTGGATCGGATAGGCGGCCTGGATGCGCCGCTCGTAGTCGCCGCTCCGGCACTCCGGCGGAAACTCGGCCGCCTGCGCCTGGTAGAGGTCGGCGAACGCCCGCGCTGTCAGATCGCGCTGCTTGAACATGTCGCCTGCTATCGGCTCGAAGAGCCGGCGTCGCACGATCTCGAAGCCCTCTTCCGCGGTCGCTGGTCGCCACGATGACTCGACGCGGCCAACGACATTGCGCAGACGGTCGAGCGCCTCGCGGCCGCGAATGCCGCCGACCTCCACGTCATCGGCCTGGGTGTGCGGCGAGCCCGCCGTGTCGGAGGCCGGCAGCGAGACGACGAGCAGGCAGTTCTTGGCGAGCTTCGCCGACTCGGTCAGCGCCTGCGCGAAGGTGAACTGCGTCTCGAAGCTGCCGGCCGGCAGATCGCTCTGGTCATGGAGCTGGCGCGCATACGCCACCCATTCATCCACCAGCACGAGGCAAGGACCGTATTCGACGAACAGCTCGCGCAGCACGTCGCCTGGGCTGGTTGCCTTCTCATCGTCCTTGGCGATGCGCGCGAACGCCTTGGCTCCACCAAGCTGGTAGGCGAGCTCGCCCCAGAAGGTCCGCACCACCGTGCCGTCGGGCTTGGTGACGGGGTTGCCGGGCGAGATCTTGTTGCCGACCAGCACGACGCGCCGCGCCTTGGGCAGACTCTTGACACCCGCCTCGGCCAACACCGCGTCGATGCCGGCGAGCTCCCCGGGCGCCGCGCCGCCAAACAGGTGGTATAGCGCCAGCATCGAGTGGGTCTTGCCGCCGCCGAAATTGGTCTGGAGCTGCACGACCGGATCGCCGCCCTTGCCCGACAGGCGCTGCACGCCGCCGACCAGAAGCCGCTTCAGGCTCTCCGTCAGGAAGGTGCGGCGGAAGAACTCGACGGGCTTACGATATTCGTCGCTGCCTTCGCCCAGATGCACCTGCCACAGATCGGCGGCGAACTCGGCCTGCTGATAGCGGCCGCTGGCGACGTCGGCATGCGGCGTCACCACCTCGCGCCAGGGCTTCAGATTTCCTGCCGCCGCCGGCTCGATGAGCGAGCCGCCGGCCTTGCGCTTCTCGCCGCGCACCTGTTCATCGAAAATGAGCCGGCGCAGCTCCATCTTCATCTTCCCGACCTCATCGGCCTGCGGTGCCGAAACCGCGGCGAGCAGGCGCCCCATCGAATCGAGCGCGCGGTCGGCATCGTCGCCAGAGAAAGGATTTTGGTGCGCCCACTTGTTACGGACGTCCCTGAGCTCTTGCACCAGCGAGCGCTCGGACCGGCCAAGTGTGCGGCCGAACACATCGTTCCAGGTTTCCCACGTCAGCTTCAGCAGGCCGGCGACGTCCCACTGCGCGATAGGCTTGCTGCTCAGCATCGGGTCTTCTGCGAACCGCCGCACGGCATCCATGCGTACGGTCCCCGCCTTCACGGCCGCCTGCACCTCGCGCTCCACGAACGGGGCTAGGCCCGCTCGCAGGAGGTCCATTGCCTTGCCGACGCGTTCCTGATTGGTCATGGCCATGGGTCAGCGCTCCCCCACATTGAAAAGGTCCTGTGCCGGCGTGGCCGATTTGCCTCCCTCCTGCGCGAGGCGGACGATCTCGGGCCAGCTCTGGACCAGACCGTTATAGGCGAGCGCCTCGGCAGCGCGCTTCTTCCGCTCGCAGATCGTATACAGCCGGTAGGCAAGCTCCCGCGCTGTCTCCGCCCGGGCGCCGAGCTTGGCGACCAGTTCGGCCGCGGCGCTCTCGCCGCCGCTGCCGAGCACGCGAATAAGGTGATGGGCGATCTCCCACGAGGTCAATCGTGTGTCCGCTGCCGGATCCCAGCTCTGAGACAATT
>Ga0180222_1002774_pt1 | contig 13010 bp, 12 predicted proteins | sample eDN5th37CKraftOP_FD_151336 | JGI IMG/M metagenome (GOLD analysis project Ga0180222, IMG submission 151336) | Enriched Organic Plus compost microbial communities from Emeryville, California, USA - eDNA 5th pass 37_C Kraft OP (version 2) (version 2) ... | reverse complement strand
TTTACAGACCTTCTGCGCGCCGGTGGCCTCAAACTGGAAGATAAGGCAACCAAAGCCGTAGAGGGCAGTAATGTCATGCCCTTCCCGACCAAAGGCGCGGTTGGCTAAATCATAGACCATTGTAACCAAAAAGCCCGCGGTGACTCATTGCGGGCTTTTCATTTTAAACTCGAAACTTAAAGCGGCATCTCGAAGCGGAGCCCGTCATATCCGGGTTCAACATTGTCGGGCGTTTCACGCATGACGGTCTCATAATCGAGCGGGACATGCATATGCGTGAGAATGGCGCGTTTGGGTGCCAGCTTCTCAATCCATTCGAGCGCTTCACTGAGCGAGAAATGGCTTGGATGCGAACGATATTGCAACGCATCGATAATAAGCACATCAGCCCCGCCCAAATACTTGAGACTTTGCTCGGGAAATGCGCTCACATCGGTGCAATAAACGACCGGCCCCATACGAAACCCGAGCGATTCGATATCACCGTGCACTTGGCTGAATGGCTCGAAGCGAATTGCGCCTCCCGCCCCCGGTATTGAAAACGGGATTTCAGGAGCAATATCGTGCATGCTGAGGATCGGCGGATAGCTCGATCCAGCCGGCGTCTCAAAACAATAGCCGAATGCCTCGAAGAGCCGGTTACGCGTTAGCCGGTTGGCGTAAACATCCATCAGACGACGGTTTTCGACAACATAGGTTCGAAGATCGTCAATTCCATGAATATGGTCCGCGTGCGGATGGGTGTAGACGGCTGCATCAAGGCTGCGCGCGCCAGCGTCTATCATCTGGGCGCGGAAATCCGGTCCCGTATCAATCACAACCGTTGTGCTATTACCGTCTGGGTCAAATCGCTCAACTAGAAGCGAGGCACGACGACGCCGATTCTTCGGATTCTCGGGATCGCAACTCCCCCAATCGCCATTGATGCGCGGCACGCCGGGCGACGAACCGCAGCCCAAAATCGTGAAACGCAGGCAATTTCGGGGAGATATCACGCGCTGGCACTTTCTGACGGACGCGGCATTTTGGAAAACAGCCTGAACACGTTATCGCTCGTGATACGTGCGACTTCATCATTGCTCACGCCGATCGTTTCAGCCAACATGGCCGCCGTATGCTGCACAAAAGACGGCTCGTTGCGCTTGCCGCGATGCGGAAGCGGCGCGAGAAATGGCGCATCCGTTTCCACCAACAGACGATCACGCGGAACAATGCCCGCTATTTCTCGAATTTCCGGTGAGTTCTTGAAGGTCAGAATGCCCGAAAAGGAAATATAACCACCCAGTTCAATGCCCTTTTCCGCCAATGCTCGTCCAGAAGAAAAGCAGTGGAGGATAAATGGGAATGCACCCTTCTCGGTCTCACGTTCGAGAATATCGGCCATATCGTCGTCTGCACTGCGCGCATGGATGACCAGCGGCAGTTGGGTCCGACGCGCGGCTTCGATGTGAATGAGAAAACCCTGACGCTGCGCTTCCGGCGGAGCGTAGTCGTAGTGATAATCGAGACCCGCTTCGCCTATGGCCACAACTTTCGGGTGCTCGGCCAGACGCACGAGATCGTCGGCAGTCACATCGAGTTCTTCATGCGCGTTGTTCGGATGAGTTCCAACCGAACAATAAACGCAATCATAGGCTTCAGCGAGCGCCCGGATCGTATCGAATTTTCTGACCCGCGTGGAAATCGTCACCATGCGCTTCACTCCGGCATCCAGAGCCCGCTGCACAACAGCATCGCGCTCCGGTTCGAAGTCAGAAAAATCAAGATGACAATGACTGTCGACAAGCATAATCGAACTCAATTCTGCTCTTCTGTTTCCACATAGCGCGGGAATACCGGCTGCGGGGCTGGCAAGTCGGCGCCTCCGACCAGATGGCTTGCCGTAACGTCAGAGAACTGACGCTTGTCGGCAGGAATTGCCAATATGTCGAGAAGCTTTTCCGCCGACTGCGGAATGAAAGGCTGCACCATGATACCGACACGGCGAATGACCTCAGCCGTCACATAAAGAACGGTGCCCATGCGTGCAGGATCGGTCTTGCGCAACGCCCAAGGCTCCTGACCCGCAAAATAACGGTTGGCTTCGGCAACAACAGCAAAAATCGCTCCCAGCGCAAGATGCAGCGCCTGATCGTCCATTGCCTTGCGCGCAGTATCAAGCGCCGCATCGGCCTGATCGAGAATAGCCTTGTCCGCGTCCGAAAACTCGCCCGGAACCGGGACCTTGCCTTCGCAATTCTTGGCGATCATCGACAATGAGCGCTGGGCAAGATTGCCGAGATCGTTCGCCAGATCGGCGTTGGTGCGGTTGACGATAGCGTCATGGCTATAGCTGCCATCCTGACCGAATGGCACTTCGCGCATCAGGAAGTAGCGCAACTGATCGAGCCCATAGCGCTCAACGAGACCGAACGGATCAATCACGTTGCCAAGCGATTTCGACATTTTCTCGCCGCGGTTGAACAGGAATCCATGCGCAAAAACCCGCTTCGGCAGCGGAATGCCCGCAGACATCAGAAATGCGGGCCAGTAGACAGCGTGGAAGCGCGAGATATCCTTGCCGATGATATGCGCATCGGCGGGCCAATAGCTCCATTGCTCATCCGAAGTGTCGGGATAGCCGAGAGCGGTAATGTAGTTGGTCAGGGCGTCGACCCAGACATACATGACATGCTTTTCGTCACCGGGCACCGGAATGCCCCAGTCGAAGGTCGTGCGCGAAATCGACAAGTCCTTCAGACCGGACTTGACGAAGCTCACGATCTCGTTGCGGCGTTCCGCCGGCATGATGAAGCCCGGATTTTTCTCGTAAAGATCGAGCAGCTTGTCCTGATAGGCCGAGAGACGGAAGAAATAGCTTTCCTCCTCCACCCATTCGACAGGCGTACCCTGCGGGCCGTAGCGGACGCCGTCCTCGCGGACTTCTGTTTCCTCTTCACCGTAATAGGCTTCGTCACGCACGGAGTACCAACCGGCATATCCACCCTTGTAGATATCGCCGTTGTCAGCCATCGCTTTCCAGATAGCCTGGCTCGCCTTGTAGTGGCGCTCTTCCGAGGTGCGAATATAGTCGTCGTTGGAGCTGTTCAGCACATCGGCCATCTGCCGGAACGCGGCCGTATTGCGGTCCGCAAGCTCGCGCGGCGTAATGCCTTCCTTGCGCGCGCTCTGCAACATCTTGATGCCGTGTTCGTCCGTACCGGTCAGAAAGAAAACATCCTTGCCGTTCAGTCGCTGAAAACGTGCCATCGCATCGGTCGCGATCAGTTCATACGCATGACCGATGTGCGGCTTTCCGTTCGGATAAGCAATCGCGGTGGTGATGTAATATTTTTCGCGGCTCATTAGGGACCCGGTCTTTCGAAGTTTGAAAGCGCGCCTGAATGACTAGCAGACACACGAGGAGAAAATTATCAGCGGTGACATAACGCATGTCAGCGGCCATGTCACGCAAGCGGAGGCTGACCGGACCGAAAAGCGCGATGCGTTTTTTCCAAAAGGATTATCACAGCTTGCCGACGGTCGAGATTGTAGGTTTCGGCATCCACGGTTTCGCGTGACAGATCGCTCCAAAAACGCGACCAGCGGTCCGCATCGTGCAGTTGCCCGGCCTCGGCTCGACGTCGAGCTTCCGTTGCAACCCGCCCCAGCAGATGATCGCGGAACAGCTCATACTGAATCTCCGACTCACGCCCGTTCAATATGCCGCCGAGCGCCTGTGCCTTCGGCAAATCGAAATTTTGTCCTTCAAGAAGGGAATCTACCGTGTCGGAAATTTCGATACCGCCATTCGCCACCAGCAGAAGCGCCTTGCGCACACTGCCTTCCGAACGTTTGAGCAGCGCTTCCGTTATCGCATCGGTTCCCATTCCGATACGGGCACCGACATGAGACAAGGCGTCCGTAAGTGCTCGATCGTCAAGCGGCTTGAACCCGATGCTCTGGCAGCGAGACCGGATTGTCGGGAGCAAGCGCCCCGACGAGTGGGAAATAAGGATAAAGAGCGCCCGGACTGGAGGCTCTTCCAGCGTTTTCAACAATGCATTGGCCGCATTGCGGTTCATATCGTCGGCAGGATCAACAATGACAATACGCCAGGCATGGTCCGATGCGGTTCGGGTCAGAAAATGCGTAACACGCCGGATTTCCTCCACGGGAATGCCCGTTTTGAACTTGCCGGTCTTCTGATCGAACGGGCGAGTGATATGCAGGACAGCTGGATGCATACCGCCCGCAATCTGTCGCCAGAGCGGTTTCGCGAAATCCGGAGCGGCAATATGTTCCGGCGCTTCACCGTTGTTGCCATGCGCCAGCATATGGCCAGCCAGGTGAAAGGCGAGTGTTGCCTTGCCGATTCCCTGCGCACCTTCAAAAAGCAACGCATGATGCATGCGTCCCTCGCGATAGGCTTGCGCCAGAAAATTACTGATCTCCCGGTGTCCGGCGATATAATCGCTTGCCGCTGGTTCTGGCACACCTTCAATGGAATCGTGTGCCTTGGGGACGTCGAGTTCTTCAATCACAACAGCCCCCTTTTCATCAGGACACTATCGATCTCTTTTGCGATATCACTTGCAATCATGTCTTGCGGGCGGTCGGCATCGATCACCTTGCAGCGCCGGGTCTCTGTCTCGGCTATCGCGAGAAAGGCCTGACGTCGTGCCTCATGCACCGCAATATCTTCTTTCTCGAACCGGTCCGCAGTTCCGCTGCCGCGCCGTTTTCCTGCACGTGACAACCCCTTTTCTGCCGAAATATCGAGAATGATTGTCAAATCAGGCATGATACCATCGATAGCAATGCGCTCGACCGCCGACATATAGGCACTGTCGAGATTGCCGGTAACGCCCTGATAAGCCCGGCTGGAGTCGATAAAACGGTCACATAGAACCACACGCCCCTCTTCCAGCGCAGGCCGGATAAGCTGGTCTACATGGTCTGCCCTTGCAGCGGCAAACAATAGGGCTTCCATCGCCGGCCCATAGGTCTCCGCATTGCCGCTCAATATGACGTGGCGAACTGCCTCCGCGCCAGGTGAACCGCCGGGTTCTCGCGTGATCATCGGGTCGAAGCCGATTCCTCTCAGATGCTTGGCCAACAACGCAATTTGCGTTGATTTGCCTGCTCCCTCGCCGCCTTCGAATGTGATGAACAATCCCGACAAACCAACTTCCAAATGTTTGAATCTATGTCCGAATGGACTTCTGTGAAAGTTATTATCGGTCTTTGGCTATCAGGTCGAGCCTGCATTACGTGTCGCGCAAAATCTAAAGATATTTCCTCAACCAGCCCGTGGAAAGCTCCATCGCAGCACCCAAGGCACGCTTTGAAAGACTTCCCTCATCAACAGATTGGGCTGTGAAAACAGGGACAACGCGGAGAATACTGCCATTAAGCTCTAGCTGAAGAACACCGGCCTGTTGGTTGTCGGCGACAGGGGCATCAAGCGGTCCATTATAGATAATGCGAGCTTTCAGCTTGTCGCGACCGTCCTTTGGCAGCAACAACTCAACACGGTCCTTGACCTTCAACGGTACATGCGTGAGCGCACCGCCGAAAACTTGCGCCTCACCCACGATTTCGTCTGCGGGATAAAGCTGCACATCGTCAAACGCCGTCATTCCCCATTGCAGAAGACGCCTTGCTTCTTCTTCACGCTCCTTGATGCTGGCAAGGCCGCTCATCGCCAGATAAAGCCTGCGACCATTCTGTTCGGCCGATCCGACCAGCGCAAAACCGGATGCCTCCGTAAATCCGGTTCCCATGCCGTCAGCTCCCACATCAAGCCGCAGCAGCGGATTGCGGTTGCGTTGCATGATATTGTTCCAGGTGAAGGCTGGCTGAGCATAATATTTATAGTATTCAGGATGGGCGGTTCGGATATGTTGCGCGAGTTTCACCAGATCCTGTAAAGAAACCCTCTGCCTTTCAGCGGGTAACCCTGTGGAGTTGACGAATCTGGAGGCCATCAAGCCTAGCTCCCGCGCTCGGTCATTCATGCGCTCTGCAAAAGCCTGTTCACTACCCGCAAGCCCCTCCGCCAGCACGATCGCTCCATCATTCGCGGATTGAATGATCATCCCCTGCAAGAGATCAGCGACCGTCGGCGACGATCTGATGCGCGCGAACATCGTAGACGTTCCCGATGGAGCGCCACCTGTTCGCCAGGCATTCTCGCTGACCGGATAAGCGGTATCGAGGCTGATAAGCCCCTTTTCAAGGGCTTCAAACACCACTTCGGCCGTCATCAGCTTCGCGAGAGAAGCAGGAGGAATCGGAAGATCGGCGTTCTTGGAGAGAAGCACCGTTCCACTCCGGTCGTCCACAAGCAAAACCTGAGGAGCTTTGGTAACGAATACTGCCTCAACAGGTGCCGCCAAACAAATAACGGGCATAAAAACTGCCATCGAAATGCCGAGGGCGGCGGCGCGCACGAGTACCAGTGTTTTTGATAACAGCCCCATAGATACCCCGTTACGTGAGCGATGTCTTATAGCTTACGCAACGAATTTGACCAAAATCAATATGGTAACTCTTATCACCGTATCGTGAGTTCAATCGAGACGAACAACAAACGCATTTACTGCACCTGCTTTCCAGGCCTCGCGCAACAAGGCATCGTTTCCTCCCTTCGTCGCCACAGCCGTCAACTCGTAGGTTGCGCCCGTTTCGGTCGGAAGCGTGGTCAGCGTAAATCGGGTCGACCGAGGCAGCGATGCCTGAATCCGTTTTGCCTCTTCCAGTGTGCCAAACGAACCAAGCTCGACATATTCGCCATGTTCCTCGACCTGGCGGCGTTTCCACGCGCTGGAGATCGCATCCCTGGACAGGATGCTGCCATAGGCACGTTCCTCGGCATATGCCGTCGCAGCAAGCCGATTGGTAGCGTAACCGGCAAGGCCGCTCACACCGGCGGCATTCGCCACCCCGAAGCTGGCTCCAGGACGATGTGAAGGTACGGGAACATTTGCCGGAAGCAACGGGGCTGCTCCACCAGGCGATTCACCATAGGAAGGATCGACGGCAAAAGGTGAATTTTCGGGCATGGGCGCAGAAACCGGAACAGCGTCCATCACAGGCATTGGAACACGAGACTTCGGCGAGGTCGGTGTCGGTCCGTTCATCGCCATCATGACACCGGTTGCTGGCTGGCCGATCGCATCACCGCCACCCGGACGGTAAGACGCCATCAGGAATGCGTCGTCATTGCCATCGAGAGGAGCCCTTCCAATATACTCGACCTTCACATTCGCTGTGCCGTGGTGCTGGTAATCGAGCATTTCGGCAGCTTTCTGTGAAAGATCGATGACGCGATCGAATTCATAGGGCCCACGATCATTCACGCGCACGATAACCGAACTGCCATTGGCAAGATTAGTAACGCGAGCATAACTTGGCAAAGGCATGGTCGGATGCGCAGCCGTCAGATGCGCCATGTCATAGACTTCGCCGTTGGCAGTCAGACGTCCGTGGAAGGCTTCGCCATACCATGAGGCATGGCCTACCTTGACGTAATTCTTATCTTCCTTGGGATAATACCAGCGTCCCTTTACCTTGTAAGGCTGTCCGGTCTGATCTCGCCCGCCGCCACGCGGCAAGGGTTTCCCTTTGGAAAAAGCCACACGAGGACTGGCCTTCACACCATACTTGGATTCAGCGAAATATTCCTTGGATCGCTTGCTCTTCGATTTCGGCTGCGGTGCGGACGCGCAACCCGCCAAGGCAACGGCAATAGCCATGAAGGACAGTACGGCGACTGAACCGCGCTTGTCTCGCAGCTTAGCCGCCTTTCCGTTGACCGAATGTTTCAGCCCTCGTTTCGAATCCATACGCCACACGCCCGTTACACACCAAACACAACCGGAAACGCTGGTTGCGCCTTTTAGAATTCAGTGATGTCACCGATTCATTGACGGATCATTAAAGCTTTTGGAATTCCGCGCATTTGAGTCGCATTGGACAAGTGCTGCTCTACGCTGGCCGATTGCGATCGCGCTTAGCTGTGGAACAATCGTTGGCTAGAAACGTTGGATTTTCAACAGGAAGGAGAAAGCAATGTTGAGAGCAATGATCCTTTGGCTGATGGGTGTTCCGCTCATTGTCGTGTTGCTTATTTGGTATTTTTTCTTTTGACCGGGAACGTTCGGTCCTTTCAGCCGTTATTTATACGGCTCAAATGACCTCCGAGCCAGTCACCTAACGTCATGGAATTAGGCCCGCCCAGAAACGGCGGGCCGTTTTTTTCCCCCATCATGGCCTTGTCGCCGGGTCGGGCATATAGACTTTTATTGCGTTTCGTAGCAGGCGGAAATGGGCCGGCGTCCAGGTTGACAACTCGCCATCGGTATTGACTGCGCGGGGCTTCTTCGTGCGAACAATCACCTCCGTTGTCGGGAAAGCTCGCACGTCATCCCATTTCGAATGAGTACCACGGCGGAGACTTGGCAATAGACGCAAAAGTTTCCACCAGTGATCAACCTCCAGACTGTAGAAATCCAGTTTCCCGTCATCTACGGTCGCATCCTTCTCGACTGCCATGCCGCCGCCGTAGAATTTCCCATTCCCCACAGAGACCTGCAACGTGCGGATTTTTTCCGTCATGCCGTCATGTTCCAGATAGGCCGTGAAAAGCTCCGAACGCATCAGAATGCGCGCCGCGACAATCGCATAGCCAAGCTTTCCCCACTTCTTCTTCGCGGCAGAACTCAGTTGCTGCGCCAGTTCGGCACTGAAACCGATGCTCGCGACATTGAAGTAAAGATGACCATTCACCTCGCCAAGATCGATGGCGCGCGCCTCATAGGAGGCAATACGCCGTGCCGCCTCAACGGGATCGGCAGGAATGCCGACGGTTCGCGCAAAATCGTTTGCGGTTCCAAGCGGAAGAATTGCAAGCGGCAATCCCGTTTCCATCAATCCTTTGGCCGCCGCATTCAACGATCCGTCACCACCGCCGACAATGACAAGATCGCAATCCCTTTCACGAAGGATCACATCTGAGATAGCCTCGCCGTCTTGCGGATTTCGCTCAATGAGCTGAAGTCCGCCGCGTTTCAATGCAGACCGAATATCCGCGCTGTATCCCCTGCCATTCCGGGCATGTGGATTTACAATAAGCAGTGCCCGGCGCTTTGTGGTCGTGCCCATGGATTTCCTGTCATCTGCAACAGCCTGCAAATCGGCTGCATTCGTTGGAGCGTCATCTGCAGATGGCCTCTCAAACTCAGATATCAATGGAACGGATCATGAAAAATTTGTCACGATGCTGTAGCGTTTCGTGAGGCAACTAGACTTATGGAACGATACGCCGAGCCCGTGAACAAACAGTTTGACGAGCGCGAAAAGAGAACATAGTTTGACAAAAGTGATTGGAATATTTCTAAAGCGATCTATCTGACTTCTCGCTAACCTATTGAAATATATACATTCGCGGGTATGATGTAATGGTAGCCTGTCAGCTTCCCAAGCTGAACGAGCGGGTTCGATTCCCGCTACCCGCTCCAGCAGGCCTTCACTCAAGAACCTGATCTATCGAACATTCTGTCCGGTCTTCGGATCGACTTTAACCTCGACTTTGGCGCCAGACTTGGTGAAATACTCGATTTCATAATAGCCGCGATCATTCCAGTCGACCTCATCGATAAAAGCCGTATCCGCTTTCTGTTCGATTTTCGCGATAATGTCCGAAAGCTTCGCGCCTTCCGGTGGTGCGGAAAAAGCGGCAACGGTGGATAAACCAAGAAACAAGGTCGTAGCAACAAGACGCATGATTATCTCCTTTATCTATATTGATAGATAAGGGTCCGGCTACCGTCTTCAAGCCCAACGGACAATTACTTGATGATAGGGCTGATCGAACCCGTAAAAGTCTGATCAATCATCGCCGAGAGTTTTGGCTCTGCTCCAGACAAGACAACAACGATTGCAAGCATCAATATCAATGGCGCGGCAAGAATGCCGCTCCTTACCGCCGGTTCGAGAATGCGCCGGGTTTTGTTGTTTCGCGTTGATTGCCGATTTTTCATGCAACCAACAGTAGACGGATAGACTTAATCGCCCGTTAAATAATGTAGTTAATGCTTTTTTGTAATTGATAGCCGCTAGACGGCTCCTGTTTTAACGGGATCGTTGAAACCGCTCTGTCTATTGGCTTCTTCGCATGGAACGCAAAACCGTTTCACATTTTTGCTGGGAAGGCTCTAATTTCCCTTGTTTCCGCGATATATATTGACGCCGAGTTCACGAATTTTCTTGCGCAGCGTATTTCGGTTTAGCCCCAGAAGATCGGCAGCCTTGATTTGATTTCCACGTGTTGCCGTAAGACATGCGAGGATAAGGGGATATTCCAGTTCAGCCAGCACTCGATGGTAAAGTCCGGGTGGCGGCAAGTCGGAACCGAAAGAGGCAAAATAACGCTGCATGTTCTGCTCAACGGCCTGCGAAATGGAGATGTTTTCCATATCGCCACCGCCAGCGGGAACAATCTCCGGCTTGGTGAGCTCCGCTCGCAACTCCGTTTCGATAATTTCCGGCGAAATCTCTTCTTGCGGGTAAAGCGCCGCGAGCCTTCGCACGAGATTTTCCAGTTCGCGCACATTGCCTGGCCATGGATACCGGCGCATCATTTCCAGGCCAGCGGTGCTGATACGCTTCTCCGGCAGTCCCTCTTCGGCGGCTCGTTTGAAAAAATGGCGCACAAGATCAGCAACGTCCTCGCTGCGCTCGCGCAGCGGCGGCAGACGCAAAGGCACGACATTGAGCCGGTAATAAAGATCCTCGCGGAAGAGGCCCTGCGCTATCAGTTGCCGCAAATCCTTGTTGGTCGCTGCAACGATACGCACGTCGGTCTTGATCGGCGTGCGTCCGCCGACTGTCATATATTCGCCTTGCTGTAACACGCGCAGAAGGCGGGTTTGTGCTTCCATGGGCATATCGCCGATCTCATCGAGAAACAGCGTACCGCCATTTGCCTGCTCGAAGCGCCCGCTAGAGCGGTTTTGCGCGCCGGTAAAAGCGCCCTTTTCATGCCCGAACAGTTCAGACTCGATCAGATCGCGCGGGATTGCCGCCATATTGATCGCAACAAACGGTCCTTTTCGGCGGCGCCCATATTCGTGCAGGGCGCGCGCAACCAGTTCCTTGCCTGTACCGGATTCACCCGTGACCATGACGGTCAAATCCGTCTGCATCATACGCGCCAGCAAACGGTAAATTTCCTGCATCGCAGGCGAGCGGCCAACCAGCGGCATATTTTCTGCCTGCTCATCGGAAAGAGCCGCGACGGGTTTATTCTTGGGTTCTGACAGCGCTCGACCGACTATGTTGATCAATTCCGTCAGATCGAATGGCTTCGGCAGATATTCGTAGGCTCCGGCCTCTGATGCCCGGATCGCCGTCATGAATGTGTTCTGCGCGCTCATCACCACAATAGGAAGGTCCGGGCGCATCTTCTTGATGCGCGGCAGAAGATCAAAGGCGTTCTCATCCGGCATATTGACGTCAGTAATAACGAGATCGCCGTCGCCTGCCGCCACCCACCGCCAGAGCGAGGCAGCATTGGAAGTCACGCGCACATCATAGCCCGCCCGCGATAGGGCCTGGTTCAACACTGTCCGAATGGCTGCATCGTCATCCGCCACCAATATGGTTCCAGTCGGACGTCCTGCGATCATGCGTTATCTCCAGTATTTCCAGCCATATTTTTCCAGGCCGGCATTAGAACGCGAAAAGTCGTGCGGGAAGGATGGCTGTCGCATTCAATGATGCCGCCGTGATCGCCAATGATCTTCGCAACCAGCGCCAAACCGAGTCCGGAACCGTTGGTCTTCGTCGTCACGAAGGGATCGAACAGATGCGGGAGCATGTCCTGTGGCACGCCGGGTCCGTTATCATGCACGCAGAACTCGAGAGGCAGGGCCACCCTGTCCCGCGCGCCCGGCACCTGCAGACGGATGCCCGGACGATAAGCCGTGGACAGGACAATCTCGCCGCCCTCACGATCGCCTATGGCTTCCGAGGCATTCTTCAGCAGATTGAGGAAAACCTGCACAAGCTGGTCCCGATTGGCGAAAACCGGCGGGAGAGAAGGATCATAATCTTCAACGAAACGAATCTTCCGCGCAAACCCGTTCTTCGCAATCGCCTTCACATGATCCAGAACCGCATGAATATTGACCGCAGATCGCTCAATGGGGCGTTCGTCTGAAAAAACCTCCATGCGGTCAACCAGTGAAACGATCCGATCTGTTTCATCGGTAATAAGCCGTGCCAGCGCACGATCCTCGTCGCCGACAACCTGCTCGAGCAATTGCGCAGCACCGCGGATACCAGATAGAGGGTTCTTGATTTCGTGGGCCAGCATCGATGCAAGCCCTGTCACTGATCGCGCCGCGCCACGGTGCGTCATCTGCCGGTCGATCTTTTCGGCCATCGTCTTTTCCTTGAAGAGGATGACCACAGCGCCGGGCAACTCTGCGACGGGCGCCACGTAAATATCAACGATACGTTCCGCTCCCAGACGAGGCGATGAAACATCGACGCGATATTCATTTACCGGCATCTGGCTGGTGCGCACCTGATCGACCAGCGCTAGCAGCGGACTGCCGAAAGGCAGAAAGGATTCCAGCCGGTTGCGCGCCAGAATAGACGAGCCGGAACGAAAGAACTGTTCCGCGTCCAGATTGGCATAGGCGATATAGTTTTCAGCGCTGACCATGATAACCGGCTGGCTGATGGCGTCGAGCACGACAGAGGGAATGCCGTTCGTATCTGTTCTTTCGCGCATCAGGCAACCTCTTTGAGCGCGACTTCGCGAATTTCTCGCGTGAAGATGCGACCCAAAGCGTCGATAACGGCTCGCCGGTCGGTTTGGGTCATAACTTCCGCTTTCTCGGCAGGCATACATGCCTCACCCGCATGACGATCAAGATACCAGCCAAGGTGTTTACGGGAATGACGAATGCCCGTTGTGCTTCCATAGTGGTCGAGCATATCTTCGTAATGCTTTATAA
>Ga0180222_1002769_pt1 | contig 13040 bp, 12 predicted proteins | sample eDN5th37CKraftOP_FD_151336 | JGI IMG/M metagenome (GOLD analysis project Ga0180222, IMG submission 151336) | Enriched Organic Plus compost microbial communities from Emeryville, California, USA - eDNA 5th pass 37_C Kraft OP (version 2) (version 2) ... | reverse complement strand
CCCGCGGCGCTGGTAGGCGAAGTTGTCGGCATAGGCGATGGTCCGCCGCGCCGGCTCCTTCGGCTCGAACACCTGATACGGAATACCCTCGCGCTCGCAATAGGCGATCGCCTCCTCACGGGTGGCGAAGCGAAGCCGGACCTGGCTCTTCATGTCGGTCGACGAGGTCCAGCCCATCAGCGGCTCAACCACGCGCGGCGCCTCCGGCTCGAAATCCAGCACCCAGTCCTTGGTCTTGGCGGTACCCGACTGCATCGCCGTCCTGGCGGGCTTGTAGATCCGTGCGGTCATCCGAGGTCCCCCTCTCGTACCCGGCGAACAATGGTCGGGGCAGCAGGATTTGAACCTGCGACCCTCTGCTCCCAAAGCAGATGCGCTACCAGGCTGCGCTATGCCCCGATCCTGCCGGCTTGGGCGCATGAATAGGGATTTTGCGAGGGACCCGCAAGTCGCAGCCGGGGCTGCCCAAGGGGGTGGCTTTATCGGCCAGAGAAAAGCGGATGGGCGACCTTGTCGCCGGCGGCAATACCGAGCTTTTTGGCAGTCCCGCCAATCACCTCCAGGACCCCGCGGACGGGCCCGCCGGACGGTATGGTCTTCTCGGAGAGCGGTTCGGTGTTTTCGGCGATTCGCCGGATCGTGCCGTCGGCGTTGATGAATAGCATGTCCAGCGGGATGTAGGTGTTGCGCATCCACATCGAGACGTCCTGGTCGGGCTTGAAATCGAACAGCATGCCCTTCCCCTCCGGCAGCTCTTTCCGGAACATCAGGCCCTTCTGCCGTTCCTCGTCGGTCCGGGCGAGCTCGACGCTGAAGACGTGGACGCCGTTCTTGGTGACGATCTCGAGGGTCGTCTCGTCGGCAGCCCTGGCGGCCAGCGATACCGTCAAAAACAATGCGGCCAGCGCCATGAGGGCGAGCCGCGACAGCAGATTCGAATGGGAATTGTCCAAGCCAGCCACCTTGCCGCGTATCATGGACGCCAGACACCGCCTGACGCCGGGATGTTTTGCGGCGATCAGTCTTAGTGAGAGGCGGGTCCGTGCGGTCCGCCGTCCGGCTGCACTTCCGCAGCCATCATACCCTTCGGACCCGGTCCGAAACGCACCAGCACGGTCTGGCCGGGGCGGAGTTCGGTCATGCCATAGCGGCGAAGGGTTTCCATATGGACGAAGATGTCCGGAGTTCCGTCGCCGCGGGTCAGGAAGCCGAACCCGCGCAGGCGATTGAACCATTTGACCACGGCACGCTCAAGTCCCGAGGTGGGCGTGACGGTGACGTGGGTGCGCGGCGGCGGAAGCTGTGCAGGATGGATCGCCGTCGACTCATCCATCGAGAGGATGCGGAAAGCCTGCATGCCTTTCGGCCGGGCAAGCGCCTCGCAGACGATGCGCGCTCCTTCGTATGCAGTCTGAAAGCCATCACGACGCAGACAGGTGACGTGCAGCAACACGTCAGCAGACCCGTCATCGGGAACGATGAATCCGAATCCCTTCGAGACGTCGAACCATTTGATGGTGCCCGTGATCTCAATCAGGTTGGCGGCGGATTCGTCCGACACCCCTTCATGACGATCTGGCCTCAGATCGTAGCCTGCACCGGACAACTTTGGCCCCATCTCGCCGGACGCCATGACCGCCGCGCCGCCGCTTTCTCTAGCGTCTCTTTCGGACGCTTGAAACGAATCTCTTTGATTCAAGAGTAACACTGGCGCCTGTTTGTAAAAGGGGAAAATGCGGGCTGCAAACGTTTACCGAAGGGCCTGTGCAAAAGTTGACTCGATGCGAATCAGTGCGCAATCAGCGGCGCCAATGCATCTCCGATGTCGTGACGTATCACCAGATCGGCAATCGAATCAAAGTCGGTCGGCTCACGATTGATAATGACGAGTTGCGCCCCGCTCTTTTTCGCCTGCAGTGGAAAACCCGCAGCCGGCCAAACGACCAGAGAAGAGCCGATCGCGATAAAAAGGTCGCAATCCGAAGCCCATTCCTGGGCGCGTCGCATCGCTTCCTCCGGCATGGCCTGCCCGAACGAAACCGTCGCCGTCTTGATATAGCCGCCGCATTCGCAATCCGGAGCGTGGCCGCTCGCTTCGAAACGATCGCGAATATCGGGCAATTCATAGCGCTTTGCGCATTCGAGGCACATTGCGAAAGTCGTATTGCCGTGAAGCTCGATCACGGCTTCGTGCGGAACTCCCGCCGCCTGATGCAGATTGTCGATGTTCTGTGTGATCACACCCGGAGTCTTACCAGCACGATAAAGTGATGCGAGCGCGAGATGCCCGCGCGTCGGCTTCGCCTTGCCGAAATAATCTTCCATCGCGAAACGTCGCCGCCATGCCTCGTCCCGCATTTCGCTGCTGGCCATGAACACGTCGAAAGGGATGGGCTGGGTTTTTGTCCACAATCCACCGGGCGAACGAAAGTCCGGTATCCCACTTTCGGTGGATATCCCTGCGCCGGTGAACGGAACGACGCGCTCCGAATTTTCGATCATCGCGCGCAATGCCGCTGTCGCGGTCTGCAGGTCGGGGGCGATCATCGCGCAGGCCTTTTGTTATCCAACCAATAATCTTCGAGAGAATTATTGCCCGCCCCCATCCTGGCGCGCAACGTTCCGACCTCGCATCACTCGCTCCAACCTGATAGACGCTGCCCATCACGGACGACAGGAACCGGAACGATGCGCTATCTGCACACCATGCTGCGCGTACGCGACCTCGACGCCGCGCTCGACTTCTACTGTAACAAGCTTGGCCTGAGGGAATCCTTCCGTCGCGAGGATCCGAACGGCCGCTATACGCTCGTCTTCCTCATGGCCCCCGGCGACCACGCCTTGATCGAGCAATCGAAGCGGCTCGGGCGACCGGGCCCGCTGCTCGAGCTCACCTATAATTGGGACACCGAGGATTACGGCGAGGCGCGACATTTCGGTCACCTCGCCTTCGAGGTCGACAATATCTACGACACCTGCGAGCGCCTGATGAAGGCGGGTGTCACCATCAACCGGCCGCCGCGCGACGGTCAGATGGCCTTCATCCGCTCGCCGGACCGGCAGTCCATCGAGCTCCTGCAAAAGGGCAATGCCCTTCCGCCCAAGGAACCCTGGGCGTCGATGCCCAATACTGGGCATTGGTAGCCATTTTTGCGCGGCGGGACGCAAGGCGCGCCTTGCCTCCCCGCGCAAGCCTCACTATACAGGCCCGGCCTTCACCGGCCGGTCAGCGCCCATCGTCTAGCGGTCTAGGACGTCGCCCTTTCACGGCGAAAACAGGGGTTCGAGTCCCCTTGGGCGCGCCAGTTATTTCAATGACTTGGCCGAATCGGGCAGCGCCACATCGGCGCGGCTGGCCTGGGCCCGATATGGCTGGGCGCTCTCGGCACAAACCACGGCCCGCATCAAACTCCCCTCGAAGAATCCGTGCGCGCAGCGTGGCTTGGGTCAGGGCTTCGTGTAGGTCACGCCATCCTTCTTGATTGAAAAGCGCATCAAGTCTTCTGCGATGACCATCGGACCCTGGTAGTTTTTCTTGGCCCGCTCCTCCACGTCGGCCTCGGTCGGTGCCGGGATTTTGCCGTCGGTGAGCAGAACGATGTGGTAGAGGGCCGCCATCTTCGGCTTGGTCCGTGCGAAGACCGTTCCCACTTCTTCAGGCTTTGTGTGGTGGGCGATGATGTATCGAACCGGAACCGACTTCTCCAGCAACTCGTCCTTTGCCATCGCGGCCTGATGGATCAGCAGGTCGGTCCCGGTGGCGTGCTTGATGAGGTTTTCCGAGAATTTCGTGTCTCCCGAAAGGACGACGGAGCGACCATCGTAGTCCACGCGAAACCCGAAACAGGGCTTGATGAGCTCGCCATGATCGACCTCGAAGGCGGTCACCTTGACGCCGTTCTGATTATAGATGACGCCTTCTTCGATTTCAGTTGCGCTGATGGCCGCCCCTTCGCGCGCAAGCTTCTGGTCTGCGATGCGTGTTTCGACATCCCAGTCATAAGCCTTTTCGAGCCCTGCCATCATGGCCTTCGTGCCCTTCGGGCCCCAGACCCGCATCGGTGTGCTGCGCCGTCCGAATGGAGAGGGAAGCCAGCCCGTCAGCCATACGTCAGGGATGCCCACAATATGATCTGAATGAAGGTGCGTCAGAAACAGGCCATTGATGGTGCCCATCGGCGTTCCGGTTTGCCAGATCCGTTGCGAAGCGCCGCGTCCGGCGTCAAACAGCAATATTTCCTTCCCCGCTTTCACCAGCGTGGCCGGTCCAAATCGCTTCATTGTGGGTGCGGGAAAACCGGTCCCAAGTGTGATCACCTCGAAATCGTTGGCGGCAGCGGTTTGCGCTGACGACACATCCGGGTGTGCGATCAACGTCAGGGCGATCGCAATCAGCGACACCTTGCTGAGCATGTCCGTTCCTCCCCTCGCCTGACAAAGGCGGCATTCGCCGCTCGTTTGAGTGCGTCATTGTGGGCGCGCCCAAACTTCAGTCAATTGAGGGTGTCCCGCGATGCGGGTCGCGGGAGTTCATTTTCTCGTTGCGCCAATCACTCCCGCGGACGGCGACTGTGCCGGCCATCCGACGACTGGGCGGATGGCCCTGCTTCCCACCCGACGCTCAATCGGTCAGCTGGGCGCGGGAAACCGGCTGCGGCCCATAGGGTGTCGAAGCGAAACCGGGAATGCTGTCGGGATCGGTAAAATCCCACGCATTTTCGCTAAGAGGCGTCTCGCTTGTCGTTTCCAGCGCCGGTGCGGGCACCTCAGCAGCCGCCCGCCCGGTCGTCTCCTGACGCGCGGCGGGGTCTTCCGCCTGGGTCGGCAGCAGGAGATTGCACTCGGCACGTCCCGTATCCGGAAACTGCACCAGCAGAATGGCGGCAAATGCAATGCAAGATATCGCGGACCGACGATACGCATACACGAATGTCATCAGTGCCTCCTGTTGTTCGAAGCGCACCGATCTTCGCCAGCCGGCAACCTCTTGGATGTGAGCTGCCTCACACCGAAGCCCATCAAATCTAAGGCCAGACCGGTCCCATCCGGGAACGCTTCAACACAGCCGGCGTCGGGCCTATTCTGGCCGGATCAGGCGATCAGGGGAAAACAATGGCGCCCGCACATGACACGCTGATCCGCGATCTTCCGAAGTGCGAATTGCACATTCACATCGAGGGCAGTCTGGAGCCCGAGATGATGTTCGCGCTGGCGCGGCGAAACGGCATTGCCCTGCCCTACGAGTCGATTGCGGACATCGAGAATGCCTATCGGTTTCAGAACCTGCAGGATTTCCTGAATGTCTATTACCTCGGCATGTCCGTGCTCATCACCGAGCAGGACTTCTACGATCTCGCCTTTGCCTATCTGAAGCGCGCGCGTGACGACAATGTCCGTCACGTCGAGATGTTTTTCGATCCGCAGGGCCATACCGATCGCGGCATTGCTTTCGCCACCGTGATCGACGGCCTGTCGCGGGCGATCGAGGATGCGAAACATACGCTGGGGGTATCAGCCAGTCTGATCATGTGTTTTCTGCGCCATCTCGACGAGATTAGCGCCGAGCGAACGCTCGACGCGGCGATGCCGTTTCGCGATCGCATCGTGGGCGTCGGCCTCGACTCATCCGAGGCCGGTAATCCGCCGAGCAAGTTTGCTCGCGTGTTTGCCCGCGCGCGCGATGCCGGGTTTTTCCTGACCGCGCATGCCGGTGAGGAAGGCCCAGCCAGCTATGTTTGGGAAGCCCTCGACATGCTCGGCGTGATGCGGGTCGACCACGGCAATCACGCGATGGATGACGACGTGCTGGTCGGTCGGCTGGCGCGCGAGCGAATGCCGCTGACCGTGTGTCCGCTGTCGAACTTGCGTTTGCGGGTCGTGAACGATCTTCACCACCACCCGCTGCGCCGGATGATGGACCGCGGACTGATGGTCACGGTGAATTCCGACGATCCGGCCTATTTTGGCGGCTACGTAAACCGGAATTACAGTGCGGTATCAGAAGCGCTGTCGCTTAGCCCTGAGGAGATCGCAGAAATCGTGAGAAACGGTTTTCATGCCTCGCTGATGAGCGAGGACGAGAAGATGAAAGCTTTGCAGGACATCGATCGCATCATCGCGTCTGCGAGGTGACAACGTTGGGGTGCTATGGCGCTCAAAGCAAAAGAGGAGTCCCGATCAACATCGGAACCCCTCTTTCAAACTCTATCGTATCGGTTACTGGTTCGGCGTCGCCGGGCGCGCAGGCGGGGTCTGGGTCGCCGGTGCAGATGGCCGGGCATTCGGTGAAGCAGGCGCCGTAGACGCTGGCGGGGTAGAAGACTGGCCTGTGGTCGCTGCGGGCGACTGACCTGTGTCTGCCGTGCGATCGTCCCTGCCCATGAAGGCAAGCGCTGCAATCAAGACAGCAAGCGCTGCAATACCACCGATGATCCAGTTCCAACTGAAGCCGCGATCTGCCGCGTAACCGGCTTCGTTCACAGCCGGCCGTCTCGGATCCATGCGATTGGGATCCATCCGGTTTGGATCCACTCGGTTGGGATCATAGTCGGACATGGGTATCTCCTTGCTTCACGAGGTGATCTTGCGGTCGCATGTCAACGGCATGCCTTCGCAACGGTTCCACTCCTGTTCAACATCAACGCTTGGAAAGCTTCACCATTTGCAATGCGAAGGAACATTCCGTGAGATCGATGCGACGCAACGCGAAAAAGGCGCAATCCCTTCAATGGAACCTTTCAGGTTGGTTCGCGTTCATGTGCCACTGAACAACGGCACGCGTCGGCATCGCTTCGGATCCGGTCTTTGCAGTCGCTCGGCATAATGGCGCAAAGCCCGGGAGCCATGGTGACGGAAGCTGATGTCACACAGTAGTATCGAATAGGAGATTTCGGATGAGCAGGATTGTCCTGACGGCCGCTGCCATGCTGCTTGTGGCGAGCGTAGCCTCCGCGCAAAGCATTGAAGGCCGCGGCGACGGCAACAAAGATTTGACGAATTGCCCGCCGGCAAGCACTGACCAGACGACGGGAGCGGCCTCGACCGACGCCAACGCAGTCGAAAAGAGCGCGATCCTGCCTTCCGCCGGAAACCATGAGCAATCCGCCGCGCCAACCGTCCAGCGCGACGGAAAAGCCGTCGAGGCGCGGACCGATTGCCCGCAGGACGCCAACCAACCGAAGCCGAACGGTTAACAACGCGCGAAAAACCATAACACCGAGCCGCGGATCGTTTCGATCCGCGGCTTTTTTGTGCGCTCTGGTCATATTTCCGGTTCCGTCAGCCGCACGAACTCGCTTAGATCGCCCCGCAAATCGGAGTGCGCTCTGTGCAAAGACTTGCCGGGCTTGCTGTTCTTGGTGTTCTGCTCGTAGCGAGCGGCTTGCCTGCCGCGGCGTCCGATTCGTGGCCGCAGCCGCGCGTTTCGGTTTACACCGCCGACTGGCAAGCGGCACAGGCGGCATTGCCGATCAGCCCGCTGAGCGGTTCGGCGGCCGATCCGTGGTCCGCCGCGAACGCACTTGCCAGAGAACATTTCCCGGCCATCGCGAGAAGCCCGGTCCCGGTACTTCTGCCCTATGCGATCGGGGACGATGCGCATGACCGCGCCACCGACAATGTAAATCCGGTGACGAGTTATCTGTCCGGGTTTGAGCCGACGCGGTTCTTCCACGCCGGCCCAACCGGATATGACGCGGGCTTCATCCTGCGCCCGGCCGACATACCCGGACTAAGCGACATCGACTACAAGAATCCGATCGTCGTCCAGATCTCGGCCTTCAATCTGCTGTACGAGCTGCCCGAGCCGAGAGGCGCCGTCGTCTTGCCCGCAGGGGATATTGCCAGGGACTTTCCCGGTATCCGCCGCCAGATTCTCGAACACACCTTGCGTTACACCTTCGAGCGCTTCGGCATTCCTTATGCCGTGTCGATCCAATGCTACGACGGTCCGCAGCGGCGCACACGTCTGTCGTGCCGCAATGCCGACCGGATCGCTTTGCGTTTCCTGAGCGCATTGCGCGTCGTTGGCGGCAACCGGATTGCGGCGGAACCAACGCCCGCACCTGCACCGGTCGCGCGGCCCGAAATACAGTCCGAGGTGTTTCGTTATCATCCGCCGGGTAAGCTGGTGGCGGGCACTGGTATGCGCGCCAGCTCGGGAAATTCGGACCGGACTGTCTATGCCCGGTTGCGGTTTCCCGCAGCGGCGGCACCGGCTTACATCCAGACGCAGGCCTTCCGCCGCCGCACGGGTCCCGTGGTAGCGTCCTCGCCGACCTCCCCCGATGACGGGCAGCGCTCCGAAGCGAGGCCCTTTATCTGGCGCGACAATTTCTGCGAGCGCCGCGACTTCGCCGTGGGCCAATGTCCATCCGGGCGCGGGCATCAGGGCCAGGACATTCGGGGCGTCAGCTGCGAACCCGGACCGCGCAAGCGGGACTGCCCGGCCAATCAAGACGTGGTCGTTGCCGCGCGCGACGGCATGATCCTGCGCGAATCCTGGCACGATTCGTTCTTCCTAGTGGTCAATGCCAACGGCGAACGGCTTCGTCTTCGCCATCTCCATATGCATCCGCGTCGGCTCGACGACGACGGGATTTTCAGCGGACTCATCGTCACGGAAGGTCAGCGCCTCGGCACGATCGGCAATTACAATCGCCGTCCGGGATTGACCACCACGCACCTGCATTTCGAGATGCAGGTGCCGACGCGGGACGGTTATGTGCGGGTCAATCCCTACATGACTCTCGTCGCCGCCTACGAGCATCTGATCGGCGCACGCGGCCAGGAAGAGGCGCCGCCCGCCACGCAGACGGATGAAGAAGCCAGCGCTGCCGAAACCGCAGCATCACCGGGTGGCGAAACGCCGGTCCCCGCGGCGGTCATACGCACGAGCGCTGCAAAATCGGTTGGTGCCGAGAACACTTCGCGCATCAAGTCGCATCGGGAAAAGGCGCGCGGCAAGGCCAAGCGGAAATCGAGGGGCGTCGGCAAGATCAGCGCGCGCGCACGGCTCGCCAAGGCGTCGAAGCGCAAATCGCGCTGACCTTGTCCGATTGCGGCCCGGATCGCATCCGATAGAATCCGCCATGCTCTCCAAGCGCGATTCGATGCTCGACCGGCGCCGCCTTTTGAAGGCGACCCTTGCGGGTGCGTTGTCGTTGTCTCTGCCGTCCGATGTGTTCGCGCAGAAGGCCGCCTTCCCCTTCGAGCAATGGAGCGGCGCGTTCAGGCGCAAGGCGATCGCGCACGGTGTTTCCGCCGCAACCTATGACCGCGTGATGAGCGGGCTGAAGCCCGACACAAGCGTCTTCGCGTTGCAGCGCGCGCAGCCCGAATTCAACGAGCAGCTCTGGCAATATCTCAATCGCCGCGTGTCCGAATGGCGGATCGTCACCGGCCGCGAACGCGCGCGGCAATATGCGCCGCTGTTCGACAGGCTTGAACGCGATTTCGGCGTCTCGCGCGTGACGCTGCTGGGGCTGTGGGGGATGGAAACCGCTTACGGCGATCCGGTCGTCTTCCAGAACCACATGCGCCCGGTCTTCCCAAGCCTTGCCGCGCTCGCCTGGGGCGAACCGCGGCGCCGTGCCTATTGGGAAAAGGAGCTGATCAATGCGCTGCGCATCGTCGATCGCGGCTGGAGCACCCCGGCCGAGATGCGCGGCTCCTGGGCCGGCGCCATGGGCCATACGCAATGGATGCCGGAGGTCTGGCTCAATATCGGCGCCGATTATGACGGCGACGGCCGCGTCAACCCGTTCAGCCGTCCCGACGATGCGCTCGCCGGGACCTGCCGCTACCTGATCGAGCGCGGGAAGTATCGTCGCGGGGAACCCTGGGGCCACGAGGTCAAGGGGCCAAATCCCAAAGGCACGCGGAGCTATGCGGATTGGGAAAAAGCAGGCGTCGTTCGCGCCGACGGCAAACCCTATGCCGTGCCTGGCGCGCGCGCGAGAGGCTGGGTGCCGGTCGCTGGCGGGCCGAAATTCCTGATCGGCGCCAATTTCGATGCGGTGAAGAGCTACAATCCGTCGATGAATTACGCGCTCGCCATCTGCCATCTTGGCGATCGCGTGATGGGAGGCGGTCCCTTCGTCCAGCCCTTCCCGAACAGCGAGCGCGCGCCGACGCTCGCCGAGATCCAGGAAATCCAGCGGCGGCTGACCGCGCTCGGTTTCGATACCGGCGGCGCCGACGGACGGGTCGGTGCCCAGACCATGCGCGCCATCGCCAGTTTCCAGCGAAAGGTGAACATGGAGCCCGACGGCTATGCCGGGGTGAAGCTGCTCGCGCGGCTGCGGCAGGCTCGCTGAGCATCATGCATGGCGGTCGATGCGCCCGCAGCCAAATGGTGGCGTTCAGGACTTGCGCAGCCCTGCTCCGGACTGAACGCGCGACGAGGTGAGATTGCCGCCGCGCGCGGCGATCCACTCGGTGAGAAACGAGACGAAGGCTGTCACCTTGAGCGGCGTCTCCGGCGCACGCGGATACACCGCAAATAACGGACGCGCCGCAACCCGATAGCGCGGAAACAGCGTCACGATCGTGCCGGCGGCAAGATCGTCCGCGACGACATAGCGCGGCAACAGCGCAGCCCCAAGTCCCGCGAGCACGGCCTTGCGCAACGCCAGCGCGGAATTCGACGTGAATGTGCCGGAGACTTTCACGCTGACCGGCCCGCGCGATCCTTCGAAGCGCCACAGCCTGTCATTCGCCAACGCGCTTTCGTGAAGAAGGCACGGGAACCGGGCGAGATCGGCTGGCGCGGACGGCCGGCCTTCGCGCACCAGAAGCGAAGGCGCGACGCACACCACCCACTCCATCGGCGCAATGGGAGTCTCGGACAGCGAGCTGTTGCGCGCCGAGCCGAATTGCAGCGCGATGTCGAAACCGCGCTTGCCGAAATCGGTCGGACGGAACGACACGTTTTCGAGGATCAGCTGCACATGCAGCTTTGGTTGCACCCGCGCGAAGGCAACGATCGCGTCGGCGAGATGCAGGGCACCGAACGACTTCGGCGCCGCGAGCCGCAAGGTCCCGGACGGCTCGGCCGGCGCCTTGATCAGCGCGCGCTCCTGCCCCTCGATATCGCGGAACAGCTGCTCGCAGAATGCAAGATAGGTACGACCCTGATCGGTCAGGTTGAGAGATCGCGTCGTCCTCTGCAGGAGACGCACGCCGAGGCGCTCTTCCAGCATGCCGACATGACGCGACACGAGCGCCCGCGACAGATTGAGCTGGTGCGCCGCGACCGTGAAGCTTCCGGAGCGGGCCACCCGCACGAATGTCTCCATCGAGCGCAGGCGGTCCATCGCGATTGTTTACTCCAGCGCAACAATGCCGTTTGCATTTATCGGCTTCTGTGAGCGAATGTCAAAGTGCTAGGGTGCGGACAAGACGCGGGCAAAAGCCCGCCGGTTCGAGGGACGAAACGTCGTGAGGCTATCTCATTCGTGCGTCCCCGCGCATGCGGGGACCCGGCAGCCAGCAGCCCGCACCGCCACATTCGCTGTGGCGCGCAGGCATGCGCCATCCTCATTCAGACTGGATCGCCCTTTATGAACAAGCACGCCACCCCGGCCACCAGCGCCGCACAGGTTGAAACCCCGGTCCCTGCCGGTGTGAACGCTCCGGCCTTCGGAAGCGACATCGTCGCACAGACCCTGCGCGACCTCGACATCTCCTATGTCGCGCTTAATCCGGGCGCGAGTTATCGCGGCCTGCACGACTCGCTTGTCAATTATCTCGGCAATGAGCAGCCGCAGATGCTGCTCTGCCTGCACGAGGAGAGCGCGGTCGCAATCGCGCAGGGCTATGCCAAGGTCACCGGCCGCGCGATGGGCGCAATCGTGCATTCCAATGTCGGGCTGATGCACGCCTCGATGGCGATCTTCAATGCCTGGTGCGATCGCATGCCGGTCGTGGTGCTCGGCGCCACCGGCCCTGTCGATGCAGCGAAGCGCAGGCCCTGGATCGACTGGATCCACACCGCGCGCGATCAGGGCGCGCTGGTGCGCGGCTATGTCAAATGGGATGACCAGCCCGCTTCGGCCGGCGCCGCACGTGAGGCGCTCATTCGCGCGACCAATATCGCCAATGCGCTGCCGCAGGGTCCGGTCTATGTGAATCTCGATGCCGAGATGCAGGAAGCCAAGCTCCCCGAGCCGCTGCCGCCGATCGATGTGGCGCGCTACCAGCCGCGCATCTCGACCGCGCCCGATTCCGAAATGGTGAAAGAAGCCGCGGAGCGGTTGCGGCAGGCCAAGCGGGTCGTGATCCTCGCCGGCCGCGCCTCACGCAGCCTCGAGGCCTGGAATGCGCGCGTGTCGCTCGCCGAGGCGTTGAATGCGCAGGTGCTGACCGACCTGAAGATCGGCGCATCGTTCCCGACCGATCATCCGCTGCATGTCGGCGCGCCCGGCATGCTGCTGCCGGATGCCGAGGGTCTGGAAGCCCTCGCACAGGCGGACTTGATCCTCAGCTTCGACTGGGTCGATCTCGGCGGCGCGCTGCACGCCGCCAAGGCCAAGGCTTTCGTGATTGCGGCAACGCTCGACCATCACATCCATAACGGATGGAGCATGGACCATCAGGCGCTGCCGCCGGTCGACATGCTGATATCGGCCGATCCTGACGCGGTGGCCATCCGTCTGTCGCAGGTGATAGGCACCCCGGCGAAGCCCGGCCAATTGCCCGCGACGCCGCGCCCGATGGCGGCGCCGGCGCCGACCGAAAAGCTCACCGTCGAAGACCTCGCCTATGCGACGCGGCAGGCGCTCGGCACACGCGAGGTATCGCTCACCCACCTGCCGCTGTCATGGAACAGTGCCTGGTGGCCGTTCCGCCATCCGTTAGATTTCCTCGGGTCCGATGGCGGCGGCGGCGTCGGTGGCGGTCCCGGCATCTCGGTCGGCGCAGCGCTGGCGTTGAAAGGCTCCGGCCGGCTGCCGGTCGCGATCTGCGGCGACGGCGACTATTTGATGGGCGTCACCGCGCTCTGGACAGCGGCGCATTACCGCATTCCGCTGTTGATGCTG
>Ga0180222_1002768_pt1 | contig 13059 bp, 11 predicted proteins | sample eDN5th37CKraftOP_FD_151336 | JGI IMG/M metagenome (GOLD analysis project Ga0180222, IMG submission 151336) | Enriched Organic Plus compost microbial communities from Emeryville, California, USA - eDNA 5th pass 37_C Kraft OP (version 2) (version 2) ... | reverse complement strand
AACGGAAGACCATCGAGCATCGCCGCTTGCTCCACCGCAAGATCGCCGCTTAATATCAACCCCAGGACGAGGCCCGCACTCCGCTAATTTACGCCGCGAGTTGTGCCAAATGTTCTGACGACGGACACCGCATATACATGCCTTGAACCAGTCCAGAAGCGCGCATTCGTGAACTTGACGGACATCTTATGGGTAATGCGAAAGCCCGAAACCTTCCTTCCTTCCATTCAAGTTTGTGCTGATGGATGATAGCTTATCATCAGCAAGTTTTGGTTACGCATGACGCTAATCCCGATATCGCAGCGCATCGACGATAACCTTGAACGCGGGCAGGTTCTGACGGCGGCTCGGATAGTAGAGGAAATAGCCGTCGAAGAAGGGCGACCAGTCGTCCAGAACCTGCACCAGTTCGCCGGACGCGATCTGCCGTTCCACGATGTCACCGGGGACGTAGGCGATGCCATAGCCGCTGACCGCCGCGTCGATCATCGCGTAGCTGTTGTTGAAGGTAAGTTGCCCTTCGACCCGGACGCGCAGTTCCTGCCTGTCTTTCTCGAACTCCCATGCATAGAGGCCACCCGCCGTCTCGTGACGCATGTTGATGCAGACATGCCGGACCAGATCCTGCGGGTGTTCCGGCACGCCATGTGCGTCGAGATAGGCAGGCGATGCCACTGCCACCAGCCGCCAGTCCGGGCCGATCCGCACCGCGATCATGTCCTTCTCGACGCTTTCACCTAGCCGGACCCCGGCGTCGAACCGCTCCTCGACGATATTGCGAAACGTGCTGTCGAGGATCAGTTCGACGCTGATGTCGGGATAGGCCCTGAGCACAGGCTTGAGCTTGGGCCAGACGACGCTTTCGAGTGCGTGATCGGATAGCGTCAACCGGATCGAACCCGACGGTTTGTCACCAAGCGCGGACAGCGATGCGATCTCTTCCTCGATCTCCATGATGCGCGGGGTGGTAGTTGCCAGCAGCCTTTCGCCTTCTGCGGTCGGCGCAACGTTGCGGGTCGTGCGGGTCAGCAGCCTAATGCCCATGCGCGCTTCGAGCTGCTTGATGGCATGGCTGAGGGTCGATTGCGCGATACCCAGCTTTGCAGCCGCCTTGGTGAAGCTGCGCTCCTCCGCCACGGTCTGGAACCATGTCAGTTGGTTAAGATCGGTTCTGGGCATCAAATCCCCTCACGTCGCATTATGAGCGTCAGTCGATTAGTTCATTCGAATTTCGATGGGTAATCGTTTCAGTCACGCTCTGCTAGTTGCTTCTGCAACAATATATGCAGGAGCGAGCAAGGATGACGGTGTCCGCCGTATCGGAACAATATACGAAACCGGCCGCAGCCTGGGGCGCGGTGCTCTCGATGGCGCTGTGCGTGGCGATGCTGATCGCCTCGGAGTTCATGCCGGTCAGCCTGCTGACACCGATGGCCGAAGGGTTGCACGCGACAGAAGGTCAGACGGGACAGGCGATCTCGATCAGCGGGTTGTTCGCCGTGGCGGCGAGCCTGCTTATCACCACCGCCGCTGGCACGCTGAACCGCAAATGGGTGCTGGTCGCGATGACGGCTTTCATGCTGGCCTCGCTCGTGCTGGTCGCGGCCGCGCCGAATTTCGCCGTGCTGATGATCGGCCGCGCGCTGCTCGGTATCTGTATCGGCGGCTTCTGGGCGCTGGCCACCGCCGTCATCATGCGGTTGGTGCCTGAAAGCGATGTGCCCAAGGCGCTTGCCCTGATGTATGGCGGACAGGCCATCGCCGCCGCCTTCGCGGCACCCATCGGCAGCTATCTGGGCGGCATGTTCGGCTGGCGTGCGGTGTTCTGGGCGCTGACACCGATCGTGGCGGTCAACCTCGTCTGGCACATGGTCGCGCTCCCCTCGCTGCCCGCGCGCCAGCGGCAGGATGTCCGGGCCATGTTCGACCTGCTGAAGCGTCCCTATTTTCAGCGTGGCCTCATCGCCTGCATGTTGTCGTGGGGATCGGCCTTCACCATGTTCACCTATCTTCGTCCCTTTCTGGAGAAGGTGACGGGCGTGGATGTGACCATGCTGTCGATCCTCCTGCTGCTGCTCGGCTGCGCAGGGTTCGTCGGCACATGGGCGGCGGGCCGCTTTCTGAAGGGCAATGTCGCTCCCCTGCTGAAGCTGCCTGCGCTCGCGATGGGCGGCGCCACCGTGGGCCTGTTGCTGTTCGGATCGTCGGTCATCGCGGTGGGTCTGTTCATGGTGATCTGGGGTGCGATGAACACCATGTTCTCCGTCATCTGGATGACCTGGATGTCGCAGAACGCCGACGATGCGCCGGAGGCCGGAGGCAGCCTGATGGTCGCTGCCATACAGGCGTCGATCCTGCTGGGCGCTGTGGTCGGCGGCTTGTTGCTCGACGGCATCTCCATTCAAGCAACCTTTATCGGCAGCGTGGCACTCGCCGGAGCGGCGCTTCTGCTGATCGGCAACGGCCACAAGATGCTGAAAACCACAGGAGACACCGATGGCCAGAATTGATCGCCGCGACCTTATCAAATGGAGCGGCGCCGGTGTGGCCACGTTGGCCCTCGGCTCGCTCCCCACCCTTTCCAATGCGGAGACACAGACTATGTCGAACGAATGGGACAAGACCTTCCCGAAAAGCGCGAAGGTCGATCACCAGAAGGTCACGTTCAGGAACCGCTACGGCATCACACTGGCAGGCGACCTCTATCTGCCGAACAACCATGCCGATAGACGCCTCCCAGCGATCGCTGTCAGCGGCCCGTTCGGGGCGGTGAAGGAACAGTCGTCGGGCCTCTATGCGCAGACGATGGCGGAGCGCGGCTTCGTCACGCTGGCTTTCGACCCCTCCTACACCGGGGAAAGCAGCGGCGAGCCGCGCAATGTCGCCTCGCCGGACATCAACACCGAGGACTTCAGCGCGGCGGTCGATTTCCTCGGCCTGCATCCTTCGGTCGATCGCGAGCGGATCGGCATCATCGGCATTTGCGGCTGGGGCGGGATGGCGTTGAACGCGGTTGCGGTGGACAAGCGCGTCAAGGCCGTCGCGACCAGCACCATGTATGACATGACCCGCGTGATGTCGAAGGGCTATAATGACAGCACAACACTCGAACAGCGCACGCAGACGCTGGAGCAGTTGAGCCGCCAGCGTTGGGCGGATGCGGAGAACGGCAACCCGGCCTACCAGCCGCCCTACAACGTGCTGCACGGCGGCGAAGCGCAGTTCCTAGTGGACTACCACGACTATTACATGACGCCGCGCGGCTATCATGCGCGTGCGGTCAACTCCGGCAATGCGTGGACGCAGACCACGCCGCTGTCCTTCATGAACATGCCGCTGCTGACCTACATCAAGGAGATTGCACTGCGCCCGGTCCTGCTGATCCACGGCGAAAAGGCCCATTCGCGGTACTTCAGCGAGACCGCCTATGCGGCGGCGGCGGAACCGAAGGAACTGGTGATTGTCCCCGGCGCTAATCATGTCGATCTCTACGATCGCGTCGATGTGATCCCGTTCGACAAGCTCCAATCCTTCTTCACGCAGCATCTGGCCTGATGCGATGAAAGCTGTGGCCAAGCTCCTGCGACCTCTACCCATCTTTGCCGCCGCTTCGCTGGCGTGTGCCTGTTCAGGTCAAGCGGCAGATACCAGCGCATCCGCGACAAGTCAGGAGGCGGGTCCGGTGCAGGCGGCGGAGGAAAGTATGAAAATCAGACTTGTTGCCGGGGATAGGACATTCAACGCGACGCTTGCGGACAGTGCAGCGGCGCGGGATTTCGCCTCCCTTCTGCCCCTCGAATTGACGCTGAGAGACTATAACAGGACCGAGAAGATCGCCGACCTGCCTAAGCGCCTCTCAACGGAAGGGGTGCCTGACGGCATCGACCCTGAAACTGGCGACATCGCTTATTATGCGCCTTGGGGCAACCTCGCGATCTTCTATCGGGACTTCGGTTATTCGAGGGGGCTAGTCCGCTTGGGGAAAATCGAAGGTGATTTTTCTGTCTTTGCGGGTGAAACGGCTCTCCCTGTCCGGATAGCGCAGATTCCATGAGGGCGTGGGTGCTTTGAACATTTGAAAATCAGTCGTTACTGGACCGCGATCGCGAACAAAGCGGCCATCCCACGCGCGCTGGCACGCCCCTGATAGTTGACTTTGGTTCAGCTTCGCAGATCGACCGGTTTAGGCGGCCGCACTCAGATTTAAATCCTTATTTATATCAGAAAATATAGAATTGATGCCCTTGCCAGACAGGCTAATGAGAACCAGACGCTTAGCTGGAAGTGGCCGGTGTAATCGGGAATGCCGATCACGCTCGATCAGGATAAAGGCCACATGATCTGGGATATTTGTAACGTCTTCGCTGCCATGGGCCGCAGCAAGATTGATCTCTATGAATGGCAGCGCCAGAACGTCAACCGACTGAGACTGCCTCGCAATTCGCTATGGGCGACCTACGCCACCAAGGTCGGAACCCTGCCGCTGACCGGATTCCGTCTGGCCCATGCCGTGGTCAAAGCCGATTTTTTGATCTCGCGTAACTACCTGCTACCGGGCCTTGGCTTCATGCTGCAGATGGACCAGATACTCGATTTCGGATCGACCTCAAATCTACGTCTGCATCCCGGAGCCCGCGCCAACCTCGCGGATGTCACACAGAGTAGCACCACCGGTCGGGTCGGCCAGGGCTTGTCGCTGCTTTTCGCCGAGCGACAAGGCTATGATTTCGTCGGGCATCTAGCATCCGACCCCGTGGTGATCGCCCTGCGGTCTCAGCCCGGCCTGACGCAGGTCGCCGATTTTTTGTTCGAAGACACGGACGGCGACCGGATGATTCTCGAATCGAAATCGACTTTCTCGCTCTCGGACAATGAATGCTCGCCGGTGAAGACCATGCTCAAGACCTCCCTTGAGGAGCAGGTCACACCCTGGATGACGGTTCTCACGCCGACGCCCGCCAAGGGTTATGCCGTCTATTCCTGCCTGCGCGAAACAGGCAACCCAACGGATTCCGCGATGATGTTCGTTGATCCTCCGGGCGAGAAGGGAGACTTTCAGATCGAGTTGCCCGGCGACTGGGTCAGGCGGCGCAACTATGCCGCTTGGCTGAAGGTCATGGGCCTGCGTGACGCAGCCGCGCGGCTAGAGAACCCGTCTCAGTTCTTCAAAGATATGCCTCGAGCCCGCTCAACCCGGCTGCGCGTTGCGCGCGTTTCCGGCCGTGAATTTGCCGTTTTAACTTCGCTTGATCGTTCTGCCACCTTCAAGAACAGGCGCTTTGCGATCGGCATGGACTTGGCTGCCCTCCAGGCGGTCGAGGCGGCGATCGCCGGATCGAATGAGTCATTGCCTGCTTACGAACCATTGCGTGTCACCGAACTCGATTCCGATGTTCCGCTGAGCATTTTGGGGGATGGCAGCATCTTCGGTCTCATCGACGAAGCCGATATTGGGTCTTCAAGCGAGGCCATACTTTAACTGAGAGGGAGGACGGGCAACGCCGACATAGCCGTCGCTCGTGCGGCGTTGGCCGCTCGCTTATAACTGCCTTCCATTCATGATTAAAGACCGAGCCAAATAACCGGCTTCAGTCGGTGGCGCCGTGCGTATACATGGTCGCTATGACAGTTATCATTGCATATTCGACACCAGAGCTCGCCTTCTTAGCCGCAGACAGTTTTCGTTGGGATCTCGTTCAACGTCGTAATCTTGGACCGGTACAAAAAATCCACATTGCCGACGAACGCAGTGCTTTTGCGATGGGCGGCGCCCTAATTGATAGATCACGCCTTGCTGCCGGACTTGTCGAAGCGCATCGCAATGGCGAGCCCTTCGCTAATGCCGCGCGACGGCTTTCGCCACCTCTATTCGCGGAGGCACGCGAGAAGCTTCGCTTGAATCCGGTCAAGCAAGAACAGTTCTGCATTAGCTGGTATGCGGAAGCCGGAACTCAAGGATGCCGCATCAACAGGCACCGACTTCCGGAGGACACACTAGACGCAATCAACGGGCTTGACCTTATGGGCCCCGACACAGCTTGGCTGGCTGGCGAAGCGTCAAAAATGATGGATCAGAGGGTGAACGCAGGCCAGATTGCGCTCGATGAACTTGCGTTCCAGTTGATCGGAGCGGCAGCTGCGCGCCATCCTCATAATGTAGGTTATCCGGCGGTCGCGATTGTCCTTCGTCGGAATGGAGGTGTCATAATTCGTGATGACCTTCATCCCAAATTATGGAGCGGGTCCAGGAGTGATTTCATCGTCGATCTCACTTGATGAAGTTGAAGTCACAGAGCACCGCAATCCCACCCATGCCTTTACAAACGCCAACATAGCTGCCATTTGTCGGCTGCAATCGCCTTGTCAGAAACCGTCGTATATTCATGTTAAGTGAATGCCCCTATCTACCGACCAACTCGCATACTTTGCGCAAACTACCCGTCGCTCGGCGATCGATCTCTTGTTCGAGCAACCTTGGGTGAGGCTCTATCGCTGTGATGGCGACGAAGCGTGGTTTAGCGGCCTTCTAGCACCCGATCAGGTTGGCAAGGCGCTGGGCGATATCACATGGGATCTCCACTGGCACAACATGCGTCCATCGATCGTGACCTATGGGTCTAGTCCTGATGCGCGCGTCGAATATGAGCGGTTTCAAGACGAAGGCATCGAACCCATCGTTATCGTGCGTGAGCGTGGGAATGGACCTTTTTTCGCCGAACTGGCTGAGGATATTCGTCTTTATCTCAACCTCTATCCGGGCGAGGACGGAGCGCTTATCCGGCATGGTGCCAGCAGCGAGATCGAGGTGGTCGCTAAGATCGATGCACATGAGGTGCGCATCCGCAAAGGACCGTTGCTCCAATATCTTTCGGCGCGCCAGATGTATCTCGCCATCTATTTCGACCATGTCGTGACGCTCAAAGGGGAGGCTTCAAATCCGCTGCCGGAAGCTGAGCGCTATGTTGACGTTCGCGAGCATGACCGAAGCTGGAGCTTCGGGTCGCTCGACGATATCGGGGAGCCTCTTTCGCGGCTCTGTGGTAAGCGACTGCTCGCTCCACCGCCAAGATCTCGCGCCAAAGATCGAGGCGAAGACGATCGCTGTGTCTCGTTCATCATCCGTGAGGATGATCTCGGCCGCCCGGTCGAGCATTCGGCTGACCCGAAAGCACTGGCCAATCTGTTCGGTGCCAATCCCAATGCACCGGACTATCTGACGCCGGTCCATTTCCGGAGGGACGTGCTCGACCGCTATTTTCACAATCCGGGCCGCTACGAGGTGAGCGATGGCGTCGTGCGCTGCGACCCTCATTGGGTACTACGCATAGACGATGATCATCGTGAGCGCGTGGTCGTGTTCCTGGGCGATCTCGGTCGCGACTTGCCCTATACCGAGCAGCTTCATTGGCGGGCGCACAACATTCTGCCCGATGGCAGTTTGAGTGTTACCGCGCGGACTCGAAGCTTCGATGCGCAGTTCGCCGATGGGGAGCAGCCCGAGCATCGTTTCAAATTCGCCTATCGACGCTTCTGCGATCGCTGGCTCGATGTGCATGGCTGGCCGCTGTTCAGGCCGCTTGCGGCCGGAGACGAACATCTTTTGACGAAGCTGCATGTGCCGACCAGCGATAATCCTGCCGAACTTGATGCCCAGCTGTTGGGTCTTGCCAAGATACTTGTCGACAGTCTCAACGATGGCGCGCTCGATGCTCAGTTAGGCGAAATCGAGGCGGGCGAACGCAGCCTCGGAAAGCTCCAGCGCTTTCTCGACGCACGCGGCTATTTCCATACCGCGCGTGATCTTGCGACGCTCCGGGCGATCCAGTCCCTGCGCTCGACCGGTGCGGCGCATGGCCGTGGATCAGGCTATGCAAAGGCCCTGAAGCGGTTGGGGCTCGATAATAAGCCGGCCCCGGCAATCGTGACCGCGTTGATCGAAGAGGCAATCCTCATGCTGGATGGTCTCGCCGATTCTGCCGACGATCTGACTGCTGCGCCAACCACATAGATGCTGGTCCAGCACCGGTTGCATCATTTTATTGGACTGTGCCGACGTGACGATACATGAGCATGATCGCCAACGAAAGCTGTCGCTTCGAGGGTTCGAATCGTGCCATCAAAACTTGCCGTTCGTTCACAGGTAACTCGGCGACCATGATCGACCATCGTGGGATCTTCGCGACGGTAGGTTCGGGAATCGATCCGAGAAATGCGGATGTTTGCAGTCGCACGCATTGATGACTGCTGTAGCCGAAAGCCGTCACTCGTGGCTTCAGATCGGCTCGCCAGAAGCTAACGTACGTTCAGCACTTCCGAGAGAAGTGAGTAGCCGTAAATCGGGGTATTCGACAGATTTGATAATTTTCAAACGCAGCCAAATGCGTTAGGCGAAACTCGCTTACAGGGAATGCATTGATCATGGCAACGAATCCGCTACCACTGCCAACGAACGCAAATGATGCTGGCGAAGATGTCGATGGCCGTCTGATCATCCAACGAAGCCGTTCCAGCGAAATTTTCTTTGCGGTGGTCGGACCCGTTGGTGCAGGTGCATCTCGAGCACGCGAAGCGCTTGAGCGCGCTTGTCGCGCGGCGGGCTATATCCCGCAGACCGTAAAGGTCAGCGCTATCATCCGCGAATGGGGGGCGACCCAGGGACGCGACATCACGCCTGAGATGAAGCCCATCGAGAAGGTGAAGCATCTACAGAATGTAGGCGATGAGATGCGTAAGGCTGATCCAACCCGCGTTGCGCGCGCCGTGTTGTCGAAGATCGCCAGCTTGCGGGCGGAACTCAACGGGGAGAAATTTGAGCAGGGCACTGCAGTGCCGCCTCGGGACAAGAAGATCGCGTATCTCATCGACTCCGTCCGGCATCCAGCGGAGACAAGCCTCTTCCGCCGCACGTACGCCAACGCGTTCGCGCTCGTCGGCGTAGTTTGCGAAGATGGCCAAAGGCGAGACCGGATTCTCGATAAATACTTCACGGGCCCCGAGCGCCGTAATGAAACGCTTGTCGCTCAGGCAGATGCCTTTATCCAGCGTGATGCCGACGACGAGGAGACGTCGCACGGCCAGCATGTAACCGACGCGTTCTTCGAAGCTGACTTTTTTGTCGACAATACGCGTTCGGACAAAGCCGATGAGGATCAACTGCTCGACGAATCGCTGGCCCGCCTCATCAACATCATTACCCATGACTCCTTGATCCGCCCGACAATCGAGGAGACGGCCATGCATCATGCGCATTCTGCGCGTGTTCGGAGCGCTTGTTTGTCGCGACAGGTTGGGGCGGCGCTGGTTGATCGTGACGGAACGGTGGTGGCGACCGGGACGAACGAAGTTCCTCGGGCTGGCGGCGGCGTATATGGCGAGCGGCCGCTCGCTCCAGCGGAATTGGACCATCGGTGCGCGTTCCGGGAGGATCGCTACTGCAGCAATAATAAGGAGCAGAACCGCATTATCGATGAGTTGATTGAGTCAATTCAGCCGTTGCGCGAAGTGGAGGACAGAGCCGGGCTTAGGAAGCGGCTTCGCAACACCCCAGTTGGCCAACTGATCGAGTTTAGTCGAGCGGTTCACGCCGAGATGGACGCACTCCTATCGGCCGGTCGCGAAGGCGTATCGACGGTCGGAACTCGTCTTTTCGTAACTACTTTTCCATGTCATTATTGTGCCCGTCACATCGTTAGTGCGGGGATCTACGAGGTGCAGTTCATTGAGCCATATCCGAAGAGCCTTGCCCTTGAGTTGCACGACGACGCGATCGCGGTCGAGGAGGGCAACTGGCATCCGCCGGAGGAGACTGGCATGGCAGAAGCGAAACGGCGCCGGAAGACCGCAAGTGAGCAAGGCAGGGCGGTTGTCGAGGGTGTTTCGGGACGTGTCCTGTTTCGTCCCTTTGTAGGCGTCGCACCCAGACTGTACCTTCGTGCGTTCGAGAAGACCCGTAGGCTGAAGGATAAGATTACAGGCAAGTTTGACATTCAGGCGCCGGAGTGGGGTGACGAGTGGTCCCCTTTCATCGCAGCCTATCCCGAACTCGAAGCTGCCCTGACGAAAACGCTATGAACATCAGCTATCTTTTCCCTCCGGGACAGGGCGAGGCCGTTCCAGCGAAGACCGAGGATAATAACAAGCTTCCGTCTATCGAATCCGACGATCGGCAGCTTGAATTTGATCTCGGTGACCGAGCATTCAGATTGCTGAAGATCGCTGTCACAGACACGATCCACGGACGTCGCTTAACCACGCTGGTCGACGAACTCACCCCAGAATTCGTGATCGATCTGCGGGATGTGCTTCGCTTCGATCTCCCCGGCCTATCGCGAGAATTCTTCTTCCATCGTCTTTCAGCTCATGGTGTGCATTACGCCCGGGCGCCTATCGCCTGGCACCAAATTTCGGCGTACGGGATCACGACCGATACGAAGCTACCGGTAAGGTTGCATCATGAGGCGGTCGAGCGGTGGGGTGGCAATCTGATTCTGCTTGTCTCAAAGGCCGAACATGCCATACACATGCATGCCATGCTCAACATGGCGCTATCTACACATCGTTGCCGTGGCTGGAGGATCGAGCGGGTGTCATAGCTGTTAGCTCATTCCAAGCAGCCGACATATCCACTGGGTTTACGCGGCTCGCTGATCGAACACAGAGAACAAGCCCGGTTCACGTGAAACCCTGATTTCGTCATCCCAGGTGAATTGCTTCACTGATCTTCGCAATGCACCATCCTTGGCAGTGATGATCACATCCTTCGCCGCCCGTAGTTCTACCAGTGCTGCGTCTACGATCTCGCCAATCACTGGAGCCTCGTTGCAATGGGATGCGAAGAGTTCCTTTTTCGTCAGCGGTCCTTTGCCTGCGACCGCCCGCGCATGTAGCATCCGAGCGAGTTGATCAACGACAGCATTCTCCGACCTAGTTCGTGCGTTATCGTTGAAGCTGAAGTCCAGCATGTCTATCCGCACGTCCTCGCCGGGATTGAATCCGAGTGAGTTGAAGCCAGCCCGACCGAAATGCTCGAACGTGTTCTCCATTCCCCAGTGGATCTTACCCATCTCCTCGCGAGCCTGATGGTGCTTTGAAAGGTGTAGCAACCAATAATCCCGGTTCGACCCGCCTTCGGGATGAATGAAGAACGGTGTGTAGTAATCCGCCCCAGTGTTGCGTTGAATATGCTCGTACAGCGTATTTTGAATAAATCGCTTCCAGCCCCGCATCTGTTTCATTTGCAGCATGTCCTTCACATCACTGCGGCTCAGGTCGATCGCCGCGAGGCCAGCGGTGTCGATCATCCTGTCGTTTAGAAGGTTCACCAGGTGGTCGACCATGAAGGTCAGGACAACTTCCGGATTCTGAAGGGCCGCCATAATCTTGCGGATTGTAGCGAACGTCACTGCGCTCCACCCATACTGATCCAAGAAAAACAGTGAGCGGTGAGCGCGGCTTTTCGCCTGAATGCGTGCTATCACATCGTCCGCCACCTCTTCGAACTTCGAAGTGAGGATATGGATGTCACGTCCAATTCGAGACCCGTGACCGTTGCGTTCTAGAAGATCGCGAAGAAAATCGATGTGGCTGCGGTTCGCGTCGACGAAGACGAAATCGACATTGATGACGATGCCCAGCACACGCGCAGCAGCCACCTCCGTTCGTACCCGATCGACCGCAGCCAACATCCGCAGCGGTGAACCATCGACCTCTGTACCATCGAGTACATATCGACCGCCCCCGCAAAACCCATCGACGATCGTGAGGTTCAAAACCCGCGTGCGATGGCTCTTCGTTAATGTGCGGATGTATGTCTCAACATAGGCATCGAATATCTCGTGCTTTGCCGCACTGTGGCGACCGAGTTCAGGTAGGCGGCCACCCACGATCCAACCGTAACCCAGATTGCCTGCCATGGATTGATACCTCGTTGGTGCCCTACCGCTACAAATGAGATATGAGTAATACTTACGGCAACTGTCCATCCCCTTTTTATTCATTTCGTTCGTATTTTCCAATTTTGGCACCGAAACTCATTGCTTCGCGATTCACTATGTGACAGGATTTACGGGACGTTCTAAAGGCGCGGGAATATGGCCGACGGCAGTGCAATCGAATGGACAGACGCGACGTGGAATCCTGTGACGGGCTGTACGAAGATTACTGCCGGTTGCGATAACTGCTATGCCGCCCGCTTCTCCGAGCGGTGGCGCGGTATCCCCGGTCACCCATTTGAGCATGGCTTCGACCTGACCCTCCGACCCGAACGACTGGCACAACCGCTTGCTTGGAAACGACCGCGGATGATCTTCGTCAATTCGATGAGCGACTTATTCCACAAGCAGGTGCCGCGGATATTCATAGATCAGGTCTTCGACACGATGGAGAAGGCGGATTGGCACGTCTTCCAAGTACTGACGAAACGCAGTTCGCTGATGCGTAACTATCTCAAGCGCCGCTACCGTGATGTCGCACCGCCCGCTCACATCTGGCTTGGAGTTTCGGTCGAAGACAGCAAGTCGAGTGCCCGTATCACGCATCTGCGTGATGCACCTGCCGGTGTCCGCTTCCTCTCGGTAGAACCGCTGATCGGTTCAGTTGGAAAAGTCGATCTCACGGGCATTCACTGGGTTATCGCGGGCGGAGAGAGTGGACCGGGCGCCCGACCGATGGCGATCGAGTGGGCCCGCGAGATCCGCGACCTGTGCGCAGAACAAGGCGTTGCCTTCTTCTTCAAGCAATGGGGCGGCATCCGCCCCAAGACTGGCGGTCGCGATCTCGACGGACGTGAATGGAACGAGCTACCGGTTCCCGTTGCATCACGCGCTGCATAACGACGGACATTCCTGGACCGAACGAGATCAACGATGCCGCTTAGGCACAAACGAGACAAATCCGATATGGCCGATGTGGAAAGAGCCGAGCATACCTTTGGCTGTCCGGCGTCAGCGCCAATGGCACAGATTTGAGGTTGTGAATTAAGGAGGATTTGGGCTTCGTCGTAGTGACGAAGGAACGAAGATGAAGCCCAAATCCTCCTTGAAAAAATCGGTGAAGGCTCCT
>Ga0180222_1002767_pt1 | contig 13080 bp, 12 predicted proteins | sample eDN5th37CKraftOP_FD_151336 | JGI IMG/M metagenome (GOLD analysis project Ga0180222, IMG submission 151336) | Enriched Organic Plus compost microbial communities from Emeryville, California, USA - eDNA 5th pass 37_C Kraft OP (version 2) (version 2) ... | reverse complement strand
CCTACAGGGCCTTCGTTTCCTGCGACGGCCGCATGGCGGCGACCACCGGGACATGGCGGCGGCGGGACGGGGCGCAGGGCGAGTTCGTCACTCTCTGGCGGCGGGACCGCAAGGGCGACTGGAAATGGGCGTTCGACAGCCGCTTGCCGGGCGAAGCTCTGCCCGAACCGCCAGAGGCGCTGGAGGGGCGCGTCGCCCGGTGCAAGGGCGCGCCCGCCGGAGCGCCGCCGCTTGCCGGGCCGGGGCGGGACGGCCCGCCGCCCGGTCCCCCGCCATCGGGCAAGGACGCGGCCATTCCCGACGACGGCAGCCTGATGCTGAGCTATGCCGTGCAGGAGGACGGCAGCCGCGAGGTCCGCCTGTCCGTCTGGAACGGCGCGGGCTATGACGTGGCGGTCGACCAGCGGGGGATGGCGGCGCAATGATGGAATTGTTCGTCTCCGCCTTCGTCACGCTGTTCGTGGTGATCGACCCGCCGGGCTGCGCACCCATCTATGCCAGCATGACCACCGGAGCGTCGGCGCAGCAGCGCCGCTCCATGGCGATCCGCGCGGTGGCGATATCGGCGGCGATCCTGCTGCTGTTCGGCCTGTGGGGCAAGCAGTTGCTCGGTGTGCTGGGGGTGGAGCTGTACAGCTTCCGCATCGCGGGCGGCATCATGCTGTTCATGATCGCGCTGGAGATGGTGTTCGAGAAACGCACCCAGCGGCGCGAGGACCGGGCGCAGAAGATTCGCGAAACGCCGGAGGTGGAGGATGTCTCCGTCTTTCCGATGGCGATGCCGATGATCGCCGGGCCGGGCTCCATCACCACGGTCATGCTGCTGATGGCGCGGGCCGAGGGCGTGCAGGAGCGGCTGGTGGTGTTCGGTGCGATGGCGGCGGTGCTGCTGCTGATGCTCGCGGCACTGGTGGCCGCCGGGCCGCTGATGGCGATATTGGGGCAGAAGATCGAGGCGGTCATCACCCGCCTGCTCGGCGTGCTGCTGGCCGCGCTTGCCGTGCAGTTCGTGATCGACGGGATCAGCGCGGGCTTCTGAAAAAGATAGTGGCGGCGCCCCCGTCTTGGGGAGCGCCGCCGCAGGACGATCAGCTTCTCACGTCGTTTTCGGTGACGGGCACGATCTTGATTTCGACGCGCCGGTTGGCGGCCTTGCCTTCCGCCGTCGTGTTGCTGGCGATCGGCTGCGTCTCGCCGAAGCCGCGCGTCGCCATGCGGGCGGACTGGACGCCGCGCATCGCCAGATAATTGGCGACCGACTGGGCGCGCCGCTCCGACAGGCCCTGATTATAGGCGTCCGACCCGTCGCTGTCGGTGTGGCCGTAAATGTCGATATAGGTCTTGGGGAACTGGCTGAGGGTGGAGGCGACCTCATTCAGCGTCGGCTGGAACTGGGGCTGCACCTCGGCGCTGTCGAAGCCGAAGGTGATGCCCGACGGCATGCGCAGCAGCAGGTCGTTGCCGTCGCGGATCACGTCGACGCCGGTGCCGGCGGTCTGCTCGCGCAGCTTCTTTTCCTGCGCGTCCATATAGGCGCCGACGCCCGCGCCCGCGAGCGCGCCGATGCCCGCGCCGACGATCTTCTCGGTGCGGTCGCGCTTGCCGCCGACCAGATCGCCGAGCAGATAGCCGCCCAGCGCGCCGCCGACGCCGCCGATCGCGGCCTTGGAAACCTTGCGCTGCCCGGTTTCGGGGTCGGTAACGCAGGCGCTGGTCGCCATCAGGGCCACGAGGGCGAGGCCGATTCCGATCTTTCCGGTTTTGCTGGTCATATATGCACCCTTTCCGATGTCATGAGTTGTTCCGAACAATTGAGCGTTTGACGGCGCCAGAGGTTCCTTTCGTCCTTTTTTACCGCCGTAACTGAACCTCGTCTGATCTGCCTGTTGTGAATTCGCAAGATTCCCTGCAATAAGACCGGCACATCATGATCGAAGCAACTTCTTTGTCGCCTTTCCCCTGGTGGGATGTTGTCATCATCCTTGCCCTTGTCGCGTTGAACGGCGTGTTCGCCATGTCCGAGCTGGCGCTGGTTTCCTCGCGCAAACCAAGGCTTCAGGCGGCACGGAAGGCGGGGAAGGGCGGGGCGGCGGCCGCGCTGCGGCTGGCCGAGGATCCGGGTAAATTTTTGTCAACGGTGCAGATCGGCATCACACTGATTGGCATCATCGCGGGCGCCTATTCCGGCGCGAGCCTGGGCGGGCCGGTTTCGGAACGGCTGCACAGGCTGGGGCTGGACGACGATGTGGCGCTCAGCCTCGGCTATGCGCTGGTGATCGGCCTCACCACCTATGCCTCGCTGATCATCGGCGAACTGGTGCCCAAGCAGTTCGCGCTGCGCTCGCCTGAGACGGTGGCGATGATCGTCGCCCGGCCGATGGCCTTGCTCGCGCAGGCCACCGCGCCGGTGGTGTGGCTGCTCGACGGCTCGACGGCGCTGGTGTTCCGCCTGCTCGGCCTCGACCGCGAGGCGGAATCGCAGGTGACGGCGGAGGAATTGCAGCTGATCGTTGCCGAGGCGAGCAAATCCGGCGTGATCGAGGAAAGCGAGCGGGCGATCATCTCCGGCGTGGTGCGCCTCGCCGACCGGCCGGTGCGCGAGGTGATGACGCCGCGCACCGATGTCGACTGGATCGATGCCGACGCCGACGCCCGCACGCTGCGCGCGCGCCTGCTGGAAACGCCGCACACCCGGCTGCCGGTGGGGCAGGGGTCGGTGGAGGAGATTATCGGCGTGGTGCAGGCGCGCGACATCATGTCCGCGCTGCTGCGGCGGCAGAAGATCGACATCCGCGCGCTGATGCGCGCCGTGGAGGTGGTGCCCGACCAGGTCGACGCGATGGACGCGCTGGAGGTGCTGCGCCGGTCCGACGTGCCGATGGTGATGGTGCACGACGAATATGGCCATTTCGAAGGCATCGTCACCCCGTCCGATCTGCTGTCCGCGATCGCGGGCAATTTCGCCTCCGACGCCGACCTGTACGACGAGCCCGATCTGGTGGAGCGGGACGACGGCAGCCTGATCGTTTCCGGCCAGATGGCGATCGACCAGCTGGCCGACCGCATCGGCATCGCGCTCTATGAGGAGCGCGACTATGCGACGGTCGCGGGCCATGCGCTGTGGCATTTCAAGCATCTGCCCGAAGTCGGCGAAACCTTCGAGGATCAGGGCTGGCTGTTCGAGGTCGTCGATATGGACGGGCGCAAGATCGACAAGCTGCTGCTGATACCCCTCCGCCCCCGGCGGCATTGAGCGGCTGGTCCTGTAGGGGCGAAGGCAGGAAGAGCGTGCCGCGTTTCGGAATGAAGCGGACATAACGGTTCGGGAATGACAATTCTCCACCTCAAAAATCGAACAGCCGCATGGGCGGAGAAATTCTTGACCGTCTCCGCGTTGCGGTGCAGCATATCGCCCCATGACAACAGAAAACCGGCCTGAGGCGACCATCTCGCAAAATCCCGACATCCGCTATCTGGGGCGGTTGCTGGGCGACGTCATTCGCGCCTATGGCGGGGAAAAGCTCTATCGCCAGACGGAATATATCCGCTCCGCCTCGGTCGATAGGGCGCGCGGCGTGGAGGGCGCGGACCTTGTCGATACCGGCCTGGGTGCGCTCGGCCTCGACGATACGCTGTCCTTCGTGCGCGGCTTCATGCTCTTTTCGATGCTCGCCAATCTGGCCGAGGACCGGCAGGGCATGGACACCGACACCGAAGGCTCGTTCGCGGTCGCGGTCGCCGCGCTGGAACGCCATGGCGTCGGGCGGGACAAGGTGCTGGCGCTGCTCGACCGCGCGCTGGTCGCCCCGGTGCTGACCGCCCACCCGACCGAGGTGCGGCGCAAGTCGATGATCGACCACAAGAACCGCATCGCCGAACTGATGCGGCTGCGCGACGCCGGCCAGATCGAAACCGACGCGGGCGAACCGGTCGACGAGGCGATCATGCGCCAGATCGCGCTGTTGTGGCAGACGCGGCCGCTGCGCCGCGAGCGGCTCTATGTGCAGGACGAGATCGACAACGCGCTCACCTATTTCCGCGACGTGTTCCTGCCGGTGCTGCCCGCCCTCTATGCGCGGTGGGAACGGATATTGGGCGGCCGCCCGGCCAGCTTCCTGCGCGTCGGCAACTGGATCGGCGGCGATCGCGACGGCAACCCCTATGTGCAGGCGGACCAGCTGCGTTCCGTGATGGCGCGCGGCGCGGAGGTCGCGCTCGGCCATTATATGGACGGGGTGCACGGCCTCGGCGCCGATCTGTCCATCTCGACCGAACTCGCCGCCGTGCCGCAGGCGGTGCTGGACCTTGCCGAGGCGAGCGGCGACCTGTCGCCCAGCCGGGCGGACGAGCCCTATCGCCGCGCGCTGTCGGGCATCTACGCCCGGCTTGCCGCCACCTATGAGCGGCTGACCGGCAAGACGCCGCCGCGCCCCTCCACGCTCCGGGGCCAGCCCTATGCCGCCCCGTCCGATCTGCGCGCCGATCTCGTCATCCTCGCGCAGGGGCTGGCGAGCGACGGCGAGGGCGCACTGGCGACCGGCGGCGCGCTGGGGCGGCTGATCCGCGCGGTGGAGACGTTCGGCTTCCACCTCGCGACGCTGGACATGCGGCAGAACAGCGCCGTGCATGAGCGCGTCATCGCCGAACTGCTGCAAGAGGCGGGGGTCGAGGGCGACTATCTCGCCCTCGACGAATATGCCCGCGTCGCGCTGCTGCGGCGGGAATTGGCGACCAATCGCCCGCTCGGCTCGCGCTTCGCCCGCTACAGCGAGGAGACGGCGAACGAACTGGCGATCGTCGAGGCCGCCGCGCAGGCCCATCGCGCCTACGGCCCCCAATCGATCACCCATTATATCATCAGCAAGGCCGAAAGCGTGTCGGACATGCTGGAGGTGGCGATCCTGCTGAAGGAAGTCGGCCTCTGGCGCATCGGCGGCAAGGACAGGGACGGCGGAGATGGGCCGCCCCAATGCGCGGTGATGCCGGTGCCGCTGTTCGAAACCATCGCCGACCTGGAAGCCGCGCCCGCGGTGATGAGCGCCTGGTTCGCCCTGCCCGAAATCGGCGCGCTGACTCGCGCGCGGGGGCATCAGGAGGTGATGATCGGCTATTCGGACAGCAACAAGGACGGCGGCTATCTCACCTCCACCTGGGGCCTCTATCAGGCGAGCGAGGCGCTGGCCCCGGTGTTCGAGGCGGCGGGCGTCGGCATGCAGCTGTTCCATGGTCGTGGCGGCGCGGTCGGGCGCGGCGGCGGCTCGGCCTTCGCGGCGATCCGCGCGCAGCCTTCGGTGTCGGTGCAGGGGCGCATCCGCATCACCGAGCAGGGCGAGGTGATCGCCGCCAAATATGGCACCGCCGACGTCGCCGCCGCCAATCTGGAATCGATGACCAGCGCGACGCTGCTGGCGACGCTGGAGCCGCAGACGCTGGGCGAGCAGGACAAGGCCCGCTTCGCTGCCGCGATGGAGCAATTGTCGGCGACCGCCTTCGCCGCCTATCGCGAGCTGGTCTACGATACCGAGGGCTTCAAGCGCTTCTTCCGCGACCTGACGCCGATACAGGAGATTTCCGGCCTCAAGATCGGCTCTCGCCCGGCCAGCCGCACGAAGAGCGACCGGATCGAGGACCTGCGCGCCATCCCCTGGGTGTTCAGCTGGTCGCAGGCGCGGGTGATGCTGCCCGGCTGGTACGGCGTCGGGCAGGCGATCGACCGGTTCGCGGACAAGGCGCTGCTGAAGGACATGGCGCAGGTCTGGCCCTTCCTGCAATCCAGCCTCGCCAATATGGAGATGGTGCTGGCCAAATCGGACATGGGCATCGCCGCGCGCTATCTGCCGCTGGTGCGCGACCAGCAGGCCGGGCAGGCGATCTTCGCCCGCATCCGCGAGGGCTGGGAAAAGGCGCGCGACGGCCTGTTGACGGTGACGGGGCAGAGCTTCCTGTTGCAGGCGAGCCCCGCGCTCGACCGCTCAATCCGGCTGCGCCTGCCCTATATCGAGCCCTTGAACCTGTTGCAGGTGGAGCTGCTGAAACGTCACCGCGCGGGCGAGGACGACCCCCGGATCAAGGAGGGGATCGAATTGTCGATCAACGCCATCGCCACGGCGCTGCGCAACAGCGGGTAGGAGGCAAGGCCATCTTCCCCTCCCCTGAAGGGGAGGGGCTTGATATCGCTACCGTCTCCCTATCCACCAAAAAGAAAAGGCAGGCCGCCCATAGACGACCTGCCTTTCCCTATTTCTACCCTCTTCCATCCCTCTGCCAGGCAGTCTGAAACAGGCAGCGGATGGAAGAGAGAGGTTGGCGCCCGGAGGCGCCGGAACGTGGGGATCAGTATTTCAACACCAGACCGGCCATCGGACGGAAAGTGTTGAAATTGCCGAGCGTGTCGACCTGCAGGCGCAGGCGCATATTGCTGCGGTCGGCGCTGCTGCCCAGATCGGCGGGCGAGATTTCCGCGCCGAAACCGTAAGTGGTGCCGTGGAAATCCGGGCTGTCGTCGCCCAGCGCCGAGAAGTTGGTCCAGCGATAGCCGACCGCGCCATAGATCAGGCTGTCCTTGCCCGCCTTCACGCCGGCGCGGCCGGTGACGCCATATTGCCAATCGACATCGCCCTTGACGCCCTTGGCGACATTGCCTTCGACGCCGACCACGATCGGCCCGGCGACGTTGTAGTTGAGGCCCGCGACGCCCTCGACCGTGATGCTGTCATAGCCGAGCGGCGGAATGCCGGACTTGTCGGGCTGGTCGTTGAACTTCTCCCAGCCGCCGAGCACGCCGACATAGGGTTCGAGGCGACCCGCGCCGTCCTGGGCGTGAGCCGCCACGGGAGCGATGGACGCAGCGGCCAGTGCCGCGAAAAGCAGTTTCTTCATGTCTTTCGACCTCTTCATGTTTTTCAGTAAGACACACGGTTTGGACCCGGCGGCCGGCGATCGAACGTTCCCTGTGACCGCGCAAGCAAGGGTGGAATGCGCGGGGGCGGCTTACAGTTTCATGAACAGGGACAGAAAACGAAAAGAAGCTGGAAATGCGGCATTAATGTCACGGTTTCTGAACCTCAGATTACTGAAATAAGGCGCAAATGGTGACGAAATATGGAAAAGGCGGGGTGATGCACCCCGCCTGGAAATAATATAGCAATATGGTTCCATCCCGATGGGATGGGCCGTTTGGTTATCAGGTCAGGAAACAGTCGCCTTGATGATCTTGCCGGGATTTGCCGGCGGCTCGCCCTTGGGCAGCGCGTCGACATGTTCCATGCCTTCCTCGACCACGCCCCAGACCGTATATTGGCGGTCGAGGAAGGTCGCGTCGTCGAAGCAGATGAAGAACTGGCTGTTCGCGCTGTCCGGGTTCATCGCCCGCGCCATCGAGCAGACGCCGCGCACATGCGGCTCGGCATTGAACTCGGCCTTCAGGTCGGGCAGTTGCGAACCGCCCATGCCGGTGCCGGTCGGGTCGCCGCCCTGCGCCATGAAGCCGGGAATCACGCGGTGGAACACCACACCGTCGTAAAAGCCTTCCTTGGCGAGGGTGGTGATGCGTTCCACATGCCCAGGGGCGAGGTCGGGGCGCAGCTTGATAACGACATCGCCGGTATCGAGCGTGAAAGTCAGTCTCTGGTCGGCCATGTCCTTATCTCCCGAACAGCCTGTTGGTAAAATGGGTTTCGCCCATATAGGGCCTGCATGGTTTTTGGGAAGGCGCAACCATGGCTTTTCTGTCGAATGGCATTGCAATTCGGATGGGCATGAGCGAAAGCGGGCGCATGATCGAAGGGCAGGCAACAGAGGGGGCAGCGGATGAACCAGACCAATGCCGCGCCGCCTGCGGGGCCGCCTGAGGACGCCGAGCCGGGCCTGATCGATACCGTCCCCGGCGAAGACGCCGCCGCCGCCGAATCCCGCCATGACGAGGACGACCGGCTGAAGCCCGAATATGTCTCCGCCGTGCGCGAGGCGGTGGAGCAGGGCGACCGCGACCGCGCGCGGGAGCTGGTGTCGCCGCTGCACCCCGCCGACATCGCCGACCTCATCGAGCTGACCCCGGCGGAGGAGCGCGCCGACATCATCGCCGCGCTGGGCGATCTGGTCGGCGCGGAGGTGCTTTCCGAACTCAACGAATATGTCCGCGACGACCTGATCGAGGCGCTGGAGCCGCAGCAGGTCGCCGACCTTGCCTCCGAGCTCGACACCGACGACGCGGTCGCGATCATCGAGGATATGGAAGAGGCCGACCAGCAGGCCGTCCTCGACGCGATGGAGCCGGAGGACCGCGCCGCCATCGAAAGCGCGCTCGCCTATCCGGAGGAATCGGCCGGCCGCCTGATGCAGCGCGACCTGATCGCGGTGCCGCCCCATATGAATGTCGGGCAGGTGATCGACTATCTGCGCGACGGCCAGCGCCTGACCACCGACTTCTGGGAAATTTTCGTCGTGGACGAGGCGCATCATCCGATCGGCACCTGCCAGCTGAGCTGGGTGCTGACCTGCCCGCGCTCCATCCCCATAGCCGACGTGATGAAACGGGAGCAGACGCTGATCCCCGTCGACATGGATCAGGAAGAGGTGGCGCTGCGCTTCCAGAAATATGCACTGATCTCCGCCGCCGTGGTCGATGCCGAAGGGCGGCTGGTCGGCATGATCACCGTCGACGACATATTGCACATCGTGCAGGAAGAGGCGGGCGAGGATATTCTCCGCCTGTCCGGCGCGGGCGACGGCGACATCAACGAACCGATCCTCGAAAGCTACAAGGGCCGGGTGCGCTGGCTGCTGTCCAATCTGGTGACGGCGCTGGTCGCCTCGACCATCATCGGCATATTCGAAGGCACGATCGAAAAGATGGTCGCGCTGGCGACGCTGATGCCGATCGTCGCGGGCGTGGGCGGCAATGCGGGCAGCCAGACCATGGCGGTGACGGTGCGCGCGCTGGCGACCAACCAGATCACCGCGTCCAACCGCTGGCGCACGGTACTGCGCGAGATACGGGTGGCGTTGCTCAACGGGTCGACGGTGGCCTGCGTGCTGGGCATCGGCGTCGCGATCGTGTTCGGCAATATCGTGCTGGGCGGGGTGATCGCCGCCGCGATGATGGCCAATATCGTCACCGCCGGACTGGCCGGAGCATCGATTCCGCTGATCTTCGACCGTTTCGACGCCGACCCGGCGGTCGCCTCCTCGATCTTCGTGACGATGGTGACGGATTCGATGGGCTTCCTCGCCTTTCTGGGGCTGGCGACGGCGGCGGGGCTGGCCGGATAGCATCGCCACCGGCCGGAAAAGGTCCGGTCCGAAAAAGGTTGAAAGCGGGCCCGGCGCGCGCCATGTGCTGTGCATGCCCCTGCACATGACGAAGATCGCCTTCGGTTGCGACAGCGCGGAGGATTTGCGCCTCTATCTCGAATCCTGCGCGGGAATGGGCGAGGCCCGCCTGACCACGCGCTATTGCCCGAAGCGCGCGGGGGAGATGGCGGGCGGGTCGCTCTACTGGATCCACGCGGGAACGATCATCGGGCGCAGCCCGCTGCTGGGCTTCGAGGAAAACGGGCAGGGGCGCTACTGGATCCGGATCGAACCGCGCCTCATCCCCGTCGTCCCTCGCGCCAAGCGGGCGCATCAGGGTTGGCGCTATCTGGAGGATAAGGACGCGCCCGCCGATCTGGGCGGCGACGGCGCAGGGGGCGATGCGCTGCCCGCCCATCTGGCGCAGGAACTGGACCGGCTGGGGCTGATGTAGCGCGCTGCTATAGGATCAGGGTATCCCCGCCGACTCCCGCATCCGTTTTTCCGCATACCATTGCCGCAGCATCGCCTGGGTGCAGCCGGTAAAGCCGTAGCTGCCGTTGGGCGAGCAGCTGTTCGGCGTGATTGCCTGCCCTGCCTGTTCCATCATCGCCACCTGGCTGGCCCAGCCGGGGCCGCCCATCGGCTCCGCCTTTTCGCGCAGGGCCTTGGGGATGCGATAGCGCTCCGCCTCCGGCTTGCGGGCGCAGACGACGATCTCCTCCTGCTTGCCCGCGTCGGTGGGGCAGGGATCGTCGCCATAGACGACGAGGGTGATGACGCGCTCCGGCGGCTCGGCCGCCAGTGCGGGCGCGGCGCAGAGCAGCGCCGCCAGTGGCGGCATCAGGGCGAGGGCGCGGCGCGGGGCATTCATTCCTGTTCCTTCCGCCCGACCGCCTGAACCCAGCCTGTATGGGGAGGGAGGACTGTGGTTGCACTGGCTGGTTTCGGCCAAGAGCTGACCTCCGCCTTCATCGTCACCCTGAACTTGGTTAGCTGCGCTGGCCTTCGGCTCAGGTCCATTTCGCCGGATTGACCATCGGTCTGTGGGGCTTGATGGATGCTGAAACAAGTTCAGCATGACGATTAGGTTACATCTAACTACCTAAATAACCTCTTCTATCCCGTCATGCCAGCGCAGGCTGGCATCTCAGGAGATGGCGCGCGACAATGGCCTGAGGCTGGGGCCTGAGCCCCCGGTGGCGAATGAGGAGAACGGATCGCTCCCCACCCCATCCCAAACCGCTATCCGCCGCCTTAATGCCGATGATCCGGCTCGCTGTCGGCGGGCGGGGTGGTGACGGGGGCGCCCTTGTCCTCCAGCCCTTCCTGCGCGGCGCGGGCGCGGGCGGCTTCCTCGGCCTTCACCCGTTCCTCGATCTTTTCCGAATCGGCGTCGATGGTCGACAGGCGCTTCTCCCGCTCCGCCGCGACCAGATCGGCCCAGCTCTGCTCGCCGGTCATGCGCCGTTCGGCCTTGGCCTGCGCGGCGAGCTTGGTGAAGCAGCCGGTGACGCCGCCCGCGCCATCGGGGGTGCAGCTTTCCGTGCCGGACTTGCCGACATATTCGATCGACTTGACGCGGTTGGCCCAGGCTTCATTGCGCGTCGATCCGAAATCGGGGTTTTCGCGCAATTCCTTGGGAATGCGATAGCGTTCCTTTTCCTCCTGCCGCGCGCAGACGGTGATTTCGCCGCCGGTGCTGGCCGGGCAGGGATCGTCGCCATAGACGATGACCTGCCGGATGCGCTCGGCCGAAGGACCCGCGACCTCGCCCTGCGCCAGCGCGGGAGTGGCCGTCGCGATCAACGCCGCCGCGCCCGCGCCCAGAACATATGTCAGTCGATGATGCATGGTCAGATCCTCTTCGAAAGGGCGATGGCGGCCTTGCACCCCAGCCGGATCGCCCCGAACAGCAGGGGATAGGCAGGCGCGTTTTCCGCCCCATGGGCCAGCGCGGCGTCGCGATGCTCGACCTCTTCGGCCTGAAAATCCCGGATCGCCTCGGAAAGTTCCGGATCGCTGTCGCCCAGCGCGCGGAGCTGCTCCTCATAATGCTTGTCGATCTCCGTCTCGATCGCGGCGGTGCAGGCCATCGCGGCCTCCGGCCCGATCGCGGCGGTGACGGCGCCCAGCGCGAAGCCCGCCGCCTTCCATACCGGATGCAGCAGCGTCGGGCGCACGCCGCGCCGCGCGATCATCGCGTCGAAATGCTTGCGGTGGCGTTCCTCCTGCGCGGCCATCACCGCGATGGAACGGCTCATCGGGTGGCGATCCCCCATCACCGCGAGCTGGCCCGCATAGATGACCGTCGCCCCGAACTCCCCCGCCTGATCGACGCGCAGCATCGAGGCGCGGTCCGGCTTCGGGCGGTTGGGGCGGGGAAAGTCGCTCATCTCTTTCTCAATCCTTGCGGGCGCGCAGCAGGCAGGCGGCGATCAGCGCCGCCGCCGCAAGGGAGAATAGAGCATTGAAGCCCGCAAGGGAAATGCCGAAAAGCGACCAGGGCGCGACGTCGCAGCGGGTCAGCGGCGCGGCCATGATCGCATCGAGCATATCCTGCGCGCTGCCCCCCGCTATCGGCACGGAGCAGGCGGTGATACCTTCCCACCAGCCATATTCGACGCCCGCGTGAAACACGCCGATCGCCCCGCTCACCGCGATTCCCAGCGCGGCGAGCGCTGTCAGCAGGTGGCTGGTTCCGGCGCGCGGCCGGGTGGCAAAGGCGCCGAGCGCAAGCAGGATCGCGGCGGCATGCGGCCAGCGCTGCCACAGGCACATCTCGCACGGGTAAAGGCCGCCTATATATTGCGACGCCAGCGCCCCGCCCAGCAACAGCGCGGGCGCGGCGAGCGCGATCAGGCGGGCGAGCGGCAGCGCGGAGGACCGGTTCATCCCCGCCTCAGCGCCTGCCCGCGGCTTTCTTCAGCGCCTCGGTTTTTGCCTCGGCCGTGGTTTTCGTACCCTGCGGGGCGAGGCGGGCGATGGTGTCCAGCGCATAGCGCAACTGGAAATCCTCTATGCCCTTTGCCTTCAGCTGCTCGGCGGTCATGGAGAAGCGCGGATCGTCCTTCGCATCTTCCTCGAACACCGGGTCGTCGCTCTTGATCTCGTTGATCAGGTGGCGGCGCAGGTCCGATTCGCGGAATTTGGGCCGCGTCTTGTAATCCGGGTCGGACAGCTGCGGCACGCGGATGTCGGGCTTGATGCCGCCTTCCTGCACGCTGCGGCCCGACGGCGTGTAATAGCGCGCGGTGGTGAGGCGCAGCGCGGTGGTGGGCGAGAGCGGCAGCAGGGTTTGCACGCTGCCCTTGCCGAAGCTGGTTTCGCCCATGACGAGCGCGCGATGCTGGTCCTGCAACGCGCCCGCGACGATCTCCGACGCGGAGGCCGAGCCGGAATCGACCAGCACGATGATCGGCGCGCCGTTCGTATCGTCGCCGGGCTTGGCGTAATAGCGCTCTATGTCGCCCTTGGCGCGGCCGCGCTGCGACACGATCTCGCCGCTGTTGAGGAAGGTGTCGGACACCGATACCGCCTCGTCCAGCAGGCCGCCGGGGTTGGAGCGCAGGTCGAGGATATAGCCCGCCGGCTTGCGGCCGAGCGACTGGGTGATGCTGCGGATGGCCGAGCGCACGTCGGCGCCGGTATTGGCGGAGAAGCTGACGATCTGGATAACGCCGACGCCGTCCTTCACTTCCCACTTCACCGGCTTGATGTCGATGATCTCGCGGGTCAGCGTCAGTTCCAGCGGCTTGTCGCGGCCGGGGCGCACGATGGTCAGCTTGA
>Ga0180222_1002766_pt1 | contig 13080 bp, 15 predicted proteins | sample eDN5th37CKraftOP_FD_151336 | JGI IMG/M metagenome (GOLD analysis project Ga0180222, IMG submission 151336) | Enriched Organic Plus compost microbial communities from Emeryville, California, USA - eDNA 5th pass 37_C Kraft OP (version 2) (version 2) ... | reverse complement strand
CGGTACACGCCGGCGACCGCATCGGCCTCATCCGCTTCGGCTCCCGCGTCGACGTTTACCTGCCCGAGGGCGCCCGGCCCCTCGTTTCCGAGGGCCAGACCGCGATTGCCGGTGAAACCGTGCTCGCTGATCTGTCGGCGGCCGCGGGTCCGGAAGCGTTCCGCGCCACGTGAAGCGCGCTTTCGTTCCATCGCGAGCAGGCGTATCTTCCTGCCATGACCAACATCTTCGCCCCCTTCGAGCCTGAGCGGGACGAGCCGCGGCGCAGGCGTTTCAAGCCGATCCCGGTGCGCGTGCTCCTGCCCAACATGGTGACGCTTCTTTCGCTGTGCCTGGGGCTCACCGCCATCCGCATGGCGACGGAAGGGCGTCTTGAGCTTGCGATCGGCGCGATCGTGATCGCCGCCGTGCTCGACGGCCTCGACGGCCGCATCGCGCGGCTCCTGCAAACCTCGTCGCGCTTCGGCGCCGAGCTCGACAGCCTCGCCGACTTCCTCTGTTTCGGCGTGGCGCCGGGAATCATTCTCTACAATTGGGGCCTCGGCGACCTGAAGAACGTCGGCTGGATGGCTGTGCTCGTCTTCGGCATGTGCTCCGCGCTGCGGCTGGCGCGCTTCAATGTCATGCTGGAGGACCCGAACCGCCCGTCCTTCGCCGGCAACTTCTTCGTCGGCGTGCCGGCGCCGGCTGCAGCGCTCATCGTCATGCTGCCGGCTTATCTGCACTTTCTCGGCTTGCCGGACACGGTCGCCGGCGTGGTCATCGCGGCGATCTACGTGATCGGCGTTTCGCTTCTCATGGTGTCGCGCATCCCCACCTGGTCGGGGAAGAAGGTCGGCGCGCGCGTCCCGCGCGAATGGGTGCTGCCGGTTTTCGTGCTGGTCGTGGTTTTCGCGGCGCTTCTCATCAGCTACCCGTGGGAGGTGCTCTCCTTCGGCTCGGCGCTCTATCTCGCCGCGATCCCGGCCGCTTACACCCACTACAAACGGCTCGAACGCACGTACATGCCCGCCACGGACACGGCCATGCCGCAGGTTGAGCCGGAAGGGGAAGAACAGCGCCCGAGCAGGCTCAACTGACCAGTTGCCAGTTCCGCAGCGGCGCTGAATCGTCTTCTCGCTCGTCCCCGCGAAAGCAGGGACCCGGGAGCCACGGCGAAATGCCCAAATCGCTCTGGATTCCCGCTTTCGCGGGAATGAGCGGGTTGGATGGATCGAGGTGAAATTCGGTCTGGCGGAATCAGTCGTCGCGGTGGGCGACAGCCGCGATTCGCGCCGACAGGTTCGACTCCGGGAACGCGCCGCGCAGGAGACGGAGCGCCTCCGCATCGGTCGTCGGGCGGACTTCTGACAGGAAAAGGATCATCCGGTCGAGCGAGGCGCTGATCGCGCCCCGGCGTGAGCCGGCCTGCATGTTCAGTTCTGCGCGCATCTGGAAATCCCCCAAGGACGGAGGAATGGTCGCGCCGGATTGGTTAACGAATGGTTAACAAGACTCGCGCCATTCTCAATAAAGCAGCCAGAGCGCGAAGAGCGTGATGGGCGGAAAGGCGACGAGCAGCGCCGTCCGCACGACGTCGGCGAGGATGAACGGGAGCACGCCCCGGTAGGTCTCGATCATCGGCACGTTCTTCGCCATCGAATTGATGATGAAGAGATTCATGCCGACCGGCGGTGTGATCAGGCCGACCTCCACCACGATCAGCGCGATGATGCCGAACCAGATCGCGGTCTCTTCAGGGGACAGCCCGAAATCGAGCTGCATGATCGCCGGAAAGAAGATCGGGATCGTCAGCAGGATCATGCTGAGCGAATCCATCACGCAGCCGAGCGCAAGATAGATGATCAGGATGAGGGTGAGGGCGACCCACGCGTTCATGCCGGAGCCGGCGAGCCACTGCGCGACCGCTTGCGGCAGCTGCGTATAGGCGAGGAACGAGCTGAACACCGCCGCGCCCGTGACGATGAAGAAGATCATCGCCGAGGAGACCGCCGCCTCGTAGATCGCCGCCAGGAATCCGTCGAGCCGCATGTGCCCGCGCGTGATGGCGAGTAGTCCGGTGCCGACGGCGCCCACCGACGCGCCCTCCGTCGGCGTGAACCAGCCGATATACATGCCGCCGATGACCAGCACGAAGATCAGGAGCACCGGCCAGACTTCGAGAATGGCATGGCGGCGTTCGGCCCGCGTCGCGCGCTCCACTTCCGTCGATAGCTTCGGATTGAGCCGCACCGTGATCGCGATGGTGATGCAATAGCCGATCGCCGCGATGACGCCCGGAATGAACGCGGCGACGAACAGCTTCGCGATGTTCTGTTCGGCGAGGATCGCGTAGATCACCAGCACGATCGACGGCGGAATGAGGATGCCGAGCGTGCCGCCGGCGGCAAGCGTCCCGGTGGTGAGGCGAGGGTGGTAGCCCGCCCGTTTCATCTCCGGCAGCGCGACCTGCGCCATTGTGGCGGCGGTCGCGACCGAGGAGCCGCAGATCGCGCCGAAACCCGCGCAGGCGCCGATCGTCGCCATCGCGAGCCCGCCGCGCCGGTGCCCGAGGAAAGCCTGTCCCGCGCGGTAGAGCGCGCTGCTCAGGCCCGCGCGCGACGCGAACGATCCCATCAGCAGGAAGATCGGGATCACCGAGAGCGAGTACCTGGAGAAATTGTCGTACACGACGCCCGCGAGGTTCGCGAGAATCGGCGTCGGCCCCACATAGATCGCGGTGCCGATCGCGCCGGTCATGAACATGCACAGCCCGATCGGCACGCGCACGAACATGAGCGCGATCATGATCGCGATCGCGAGGAGGCCGACCGTCACGCCGCTCATGAGGTCATGCCCGCCGTGCGTTCAGGATGGTCAGCAGGTCGCGCACCGTGAGGTAGGCGGCGCACAGGACGGCGAGCGCGAAGAACAGGGTGAGCGCGAGATAGCCCCAGCCGATCCCGATGCCGAGGATCATCGAGCTTTCCTGGTACTGGAATTTCGACAGGGCGCCGAGATAGAGCCGCCACGTGATGATGGCGCCGACGACGGCGAACAGGAGGTTTCCGATCAGCGAGAAGAAGGCGAGGGCCCTCGGCCCGGCGCCGGAGAAGAACAGATCGACGATCACGTGCCCGCCGCGCAACTGGCAGATCGGCAGGAAGGCGGCGACCGCGACCGCGGCGCCGATTTCCACAATTTCGTAGTCGCCGGGCACGGGGCCGAGCCAGCCGAGGCCGGGAACGAAGCCGCCGAGCGGCAGGAGCGTGCGGCCGATGACGCTGACGACGGTCACCAGCATGGCGAAGGTCAGCACAAGCCCGCCGAACACGGCCGCGGCCCGCGCCGCGATCTCGAGCACGCGTCCCGCCGGATCCGTGGCGAGGGGCGCCCCCGCGCCCATGGTTTCAGTCATTGCGCCCGCTCCCCCGCCGGAAATAGTTTGTGCCCCAACCATCTCCGTCTACGCTGCTGACCGGAAACACTAGGTAGCGAGGATCGATAACGCAAGCTTCGGAGGGTAGCATGGATTACCGGGCTATTGTTCAAGAGCTTCCGTCAATTCCCGGAACTGTACCTTCAGCCGCTGCCCGCCAGCCTACATGATTATGAGTTTGAATATCTGAACATCGGGAGGAAACGCCAATGTTGTCATCGCGCACGGCCCGCTTGGCCGTCCTGTTCGCGGCAGCCGCCATCGTCGGCTTTGCGCCGTCGATTGCGTCCGCGCAGCAGGTCACGTTGCGGGTTCATCAGTTCCTGCCGGCGCAGGCGCCGGTACCGTCGAAGTTCATCGCGCCCTGGGCAAAGAAGATCGAGGAAGAATCCAAGGGCCAGATCAAGGTCGAGCTCTATCCGACCATGCAGCTCGGCGGCTCGCCGCCCCAGCTCTATGATCAGGTGAAGGACGGCGTCGTCGACGTCATCTGGACGCTGCCGGGCTATACACCGGGCCGCTTTCCGCGCACCGAAGCGTTCGAACTGCCATTCATTGCCGGCAATGCGGTGCAGAGCAGCCAGGCCGCATGGGAGTTTTACGAGAAACACCTGAAAGATGACTTCAAGGACGTGAAGGTGATCGCGGTGCATACCCACGGCCCCGGCCTCATTCACGCCAAGGGCAATGGCGTTCGCAAGCTCGAGGACATGAAAGGCCTGAAGCTTCGCGCGCCGACGCGCATCATCAACGAGCTCCTGAAGACGCTCGGCGCGACGCCCGTCGGCATGCCGGTGCCGCAGATGCCGGAAGCGCTCTCGCGCGGCGTGATCGATGGCACGGTGGTGCCGTGGGAAGTCACGACGCCGCTCAAGGTCGCTGAGCTCGTCAACACCCATACGACCTTTGCCGGCAACCGCAGCCTCTATGTCGCGTTCTTCGTGTTCGCGATGAACAAGGCGAAGTACGACGGCCTGTCGCCGGAGCTGAAAAAGGTGATCGACGACAATTCGGGGCTCGCCACCTCGAAGTGGGCGGGTCAGGTCATGGATGACGGCGACGCGCCGGGCCTCGAAGCGGCGAAGAAGCGCGGCAATGCGATCGTCGAGCTCGACGCCAAGGAGACCGCGCGCTGGAAGGAAGCCTCAAAGCCGGTGATCGACGCCTGGATCAAGGAGATGGACGGCAAGGGGCTGAACGGCAAGCAGCTTGTCGAAGATGCCCGCGCCATGATCACGAAATACGCCGGCCCGGAAAAGTAATTTCGGACTTCGACACGCCGAGTGAAGCCCGCCGCCCTCGCGCGGCGGGCTTTTTTGTGCACGGCGCGAGCGCACGGCTCAGGCGTGGACGATCCCGGCCCGGCGGGCTATCTGAAGCCGAACAGCCGCGGGAGGAACAAGATGATCGCCATGCTCGACCCCAAGTCCCTGACCGTGCTCGTGACCGGCGCCACCGCCGGCTTCGGCGCTGCCACCGCCCGCCGTTTCGCGGAAGCGGGCAGCCGCGTGATCGCCACCGGCCGCCGCGCCGACCGCCTCGACGCCCTGAAGAAGGAGCTCGGCGCCCGCTGCCACACGCTGAATTTCGACGTCGCCGATCGCGCGGCCACCGAGAAGGCGTTGGCGAGCCTCCCCGCGGAATTCACCAGGATCAACGTCGTGATCGCGAATGCGGGCGGCGCGCTCGGCCTTGAGCCCGCGCACGAGGCCAATCTCGACGATTGGGAGCAGATGGTGAACGTCAACATCAACGGTATGCTCTACACCGTGCGCGCGACGCTCCCCGGCATGATCGAGCGCGACGAGGGGCATGTCGTCCTACTCGGCTCGGTCGCCGGCGACTATCCCTATCCCGGCGGCAACGTCTATGGCGGCGTCAAGGCGTTCGTGAAGCAGTTCGCGCTCAATCTCCGCTCCGACATCCTCGGCGCCAATGTCCGCGTCACCAACGTGGAGCCCGGCCTGGCCGAGACGGAATTTTCCGTCGTCCGTTTCAAGGGTGACAAGGAGAAGGCCGCGAAGGTCTATGAAGGCGTGCAGGCGATGACCGCGGAAGACATCGCCGAGCAGATCTTCTTCTGCTGCACGATGCCTCGCCACGTGAACATCAACCGTATTCAGTCGATGGCGACGATGCAGGCATTCGCACCCTTCGCCATCAAGCGGAAGTAGTTCGCATTATAGGTACGATTGGCCGCCGAACTCTCTTCCCCTCTCCCCATTGGGGAGAGGGTGCCGAGCGCTGAAGGCGCGAGGCGGGAGAGGGGGGAACCGTGTGTCGGCCCCTCTCCCGGCTCGCATCGCACTTCGTTCGATGCTCGCCACCCTCTCCCCGCAAGCGGGGAGAGGGGAATGAAGTGCACACCATTTTCGTTTGAAAGCCTGTTTGCGGGTCTCGCTCACCGCACCAAAAAGAACGCCCCGCCGTCGCTCGCCCGCCCGTCGAAGCGCGAGGGCCCGGTCGGCTGTAGCCGGCCGACGATCCCGCGCGATGGATTGCGCAGGATGAGCTCGTCGCCCCGGATTTCCCAGCTTTGCACGCTCGCGAAAGCCTCCGGACAGTCGGAGCCGCCGCGCGCCGAATAGGCGGTGCCGATGACGACCCCGCCGAGGATCATGCCGCATTTGCGGTTGCCGTCGCCGACCGCGAGCGTCCAGTTGCCGAACAGCGATTGCGCGGGGATGGCATCGGCCGGGGCAGAGCGCGGCATCGCCACGGGCTTCGCGGCCGGCGGATCGTCGCGCTCGCCGCGCACGGCGACGACCTGCGTGCCGCCGCCGTCGCCCTGTGCCGTCGCGACCTCGAGCTTGGCCGGCTTGGATTTGGCGGCGGTGTGTGACGGCAGGGTCTTCGGCGTGTCGATCACGCGCGGCTTGGCCGCGCTGTCCGCCTCCGCCTCGGTCAGGCCGTCGGTCACGCAGCCGGCGAGCATCGCGCCCGCCGCCATGACGGCAATCAGTCTCGGAAACTCAGCCATTCCCCCACGCCCCACAACGCTGAAAGTATAATTTACCCGCCTCGCCGGGGCGAGGGCACCGCGCCGGGGAAATCGCTGTGGATAGTGCCCGCGTGCTGCCGCGCGCCCAGGAATTGGGCGAAGAGGCGCTGGGCCGCGGCTTCCGGCTCTTCGGTGCCCATGATCGCGGAGACGACGGCGATGCCATCGGCGCCCGCGGGTCGCAGCAGCGCGGCGTTGCCTTCGTGGATGCCGCCGATCGCGAGCAGGGGCAGGGACGACACGGCCCGCACGCGGGCAAGTCCTTCGATGCCGAGCACGGGCGCGGCATCCGGCTTGGTCGCCGTCGCGAACACCGGCCCGACGCCGAGATAATCGGCGTAGGCCGTATCCGCCTGTCGCGCCTCCTCCACCTGGGTGATGGAAAGGCCGATCGTCCGCTCCCGGCCGAGCAGTTCGCGCGCAGCCCGCGTCGGCAGGTCGGACTGCCCGAGATGCACGCCGTCGGCTTCCGCCGCGAGCGCGATATCGACACGGTCGTTGACATAGAGCGGGACGCCGCTCGGCCCGAGCAGCGCCTTGAGCGCCAATGCGAGTTCGAGGAATTCCCGGCCGTCCGCTTCCTTCTCGCGCAGTTGCACGCTCGTCACGCCGCCGCGCACCGCTGCCGCCACTACGTCGGAGAGCGAAGTCCCGCGCAGGAACGAACGGTCGGTGACGAGGCAGAGGGTGAGTGCGCCCTGCGCAAGGCTCACGGGATCACCACGAGATGCTGCTCGACCTCCGCCGGCGCAATATGATCGAGGAGGTCGATGAAGGCGGTCCGGAACGAAGCCGGACCTTCGGCCTTCTTCGCCGCGAGCGAGCCGGCGACGCCATAGACGGCAGCAGCCGCCGCCGCGGCCGTGAACGCATCGCGCTCGACCGCGGCAAAGGCCCCGACGACCGCCGACAGGGCGCAACCGAGCGCCGTCACTTTTGTCATCAGTTCATGTCCGTTGCCGAGTTTTACCGCGCGGCGGCCGTCCGTGATGAAGTCGATCGCGCCCGACGCCACCACGACGCAAGCTTGACGCTCGGCGAGGGCGCATGCGGCTGCTTCGGCTTCCTCGGTCGTATTGGCGCTATCGACACCCTTCGGCCGCGCCCCCGCCGTGCCCGCGACCGCGAGGATTTCCGAGGCATTGCCGCGGATGATCGTCGGCCGCTCGGTGAGGAGGGCGGCGATCGTCTCGTTGCGGAATCCGGTGGCGCCCGCACCGACCGGATCGAGCACCCATGGAATCGATTGCTCGCGCGCGGTCTTCGCCGCGATCCGCATTCCCTCGACCCAGGGCGCCGACAGCGTGCCGATATTAATGACGAGCGCGTTGGAGAAGGAGACGAATTCCGCCACTTCCTCCCTCGCGTGCACCATGGCGGGCGACGCGCCGATGGCAAGCAGTGCGTTCGCCGCCACGTCCATCGAGACGTAGTTGGCGATGTTGTGGACGAGCGGCCGCTGCGCGCGGAGTGCGGAAAGCAGGCGTACGGATTGAACGGCGATGTCGGTCATGGCTCCTCCCTTCGCTGGTGCGAACCAGATCAGGTTCCATGGGTGTGATCTCAGCTCCGGAACGGAGCACCCCAGGAGTGTTTCAATGTTCTAGGCGGACGCTTTCTTCCGTCAAGCCGTTTATGGCTTGAGTGGATGTCCCGGCATCAGGTCGTAGGGATGCCCCCAGCCGGGTAGCGCGCGGATGCGCTCGCGCCACGCGCTGACGGCGGGATGATCGGCACCGATGTCAAAGCCGAACTCCTCGGCCGGGTAGAAGAGGTAGCCTGCGAGCGAGATATCGGCGATCGTCGGCCGCTCGCCGAGCAGGTACGGCGCCTTCTCGAGCCGCTTGTTGACGATGCCGAGATTGTTGTCGATCCGCATCTTGAGAAAATCGAACACCGCCTTCTCGGGCGTTGGCTTCGCCCAGTTGCGGAGGAAGCGGTACGGCCCGAGGAAGCCGTTGATCTTCTGGTTGTCGAACAGAATCCAGCGCAGCGCCTCGAGCTCTTCGTCCTCGCCCTGCGGCTGAAACTTGCCGCTCTTCCGCGCGAGATACGTGAGCATCACGCCCGACTGGCTGAGATTTTTCTCGCCGTGCATGAGCACCGGCGCTTCGCCCATCTCGTTGATCTTCTCGCGGTATTCCGGCGTGCGCTGCACGCCGCCCTTGAAGAAATCGACCCAGACCGGCTCCCAGTCGGCGCCGATCAGGTTGAGCATCAGCGCCACACGATACGCATTGCCCGACTGGGCGAAGCAGTAGAGCTGGTATTCGGACATCTTCTTCTCTGATCCTGATTTTCGGAAGCACAATTAGCGACAGCATGGTTCTTCCCCCTCTCCCCCAAAGGGGAGAGGGCATGAACTAGGTTGCACGGCTGGTTGGATCGGCGCGTTCCATGTTCCAGTTCTCCCCAGTCGATTCAACTGGGTCGAAATCCATCACAAATGTCACTGTGCCTGCGAGAATGCCGAACAAGGGGCTAGTCTGCTGCTTGTCGGCGTTCGACGCCTGAATTAGGAGCATTCGGTACGCTCAATTGCTCGCTGAACTCTAAACTTACTCGCCTTCGATCTTCGCACGGTTAGCCTCACTTCATCGTCGGAATGACGAACTCCGCGCCGTCCTTGACGCCCGACGGCCAGCGCGAGGTGACGGTCTTCGTCTTCGTGTAGAAGCGCACGGAGTCCGGTCCGTGCTGGTTGAGGTCGCCGAACATCGAGCGCTTCCAGCCGCCGAACGTGTAGTAGGCGAGGGGAACCGGGATCGCGAAGTTGATGCCCACCATGCCGACGTCCACCTTGCTCGCGAAGTCACGCGCCGCGTCGCCGTCGCGCGTGAAGATCGCGACGCCGTTGCCGTATTCGTTCTTGTTCGGCAGTTCCAGCGCCTCCTGGTAGTTGTCCGCGCGCACCACCGAAAGCACCGGTCCGAAGATCTCGTCCTTGTAGATCTTCATCTCCGGCGTGACCTCGTCGAACAGGCAGCCCCCCATGTAGAAGCCGTTCTCGTAGCCCTGCATCTTGAAGCCGCGGCCGTCGACCTTGAGCTTCGCGCCTTCCTTGATGCCGGTCTCCACGTAGCCCAACACTTTCTCGAGGTGTTGCTTGGTGATGAGCGGGCCGAAATCGGCGTCCGTCGAGGTTGAAGGGCCGATCTTCAGGTTCTCGACCCGTGGGATCAGCCGGTCCACGAGATTGTCCGCGGTCTTCTTGCCGACCGGCACCGCGACCGAGATCGCCATGCAGCGCTCGCCCGCAGAACCGTAACCCGCGCCCACGAGCGCATCGACCACCTGGTCCATGTCCGCATCGGGCATGACGATCATGTGATTCTTGGCGCCGCCGAACGCCTGCACGCGCTTGCCGTGCGCGGTGCCGCGCGTGAACACGTATTCGGCGATGGGCGTCGAGCCGACGAAGCCGACGGCCTTGATGTCCGGATCGTCGAGGATCGCGTCCACCGCCTCCTTGTCGCCGTTCACGACGTTGAGCACGCCCGCCGGCAGGCCCGCTTCCAGGAACAGCTCGGCGATCCGCATCGGCACGCCCGGGTCGCGCTCCGACGGCTTGAGAATGAAGGCGTTGCCGCACGCGAGTGCCGGCGCGCACTTCCAGAGCGGGATCATCGCCGGGAAATTGAACGGCGTGATGCCGGCGACCACGCCGAGCGGCTGCCGCATCGAATAAAGGTCGATGCCGGGCCCAGCGCCGTCCGTGTATTCGCCCTTCATCAGGTGCGGGACGCCGCAGGCGAACTCGACCACCTCAAGCCCCCGCTGGATGTCGCCGCGCGCGTCGCCGATCGTCTTGCCGTGCTCGCGCGCGAGCAGCTCCGCGAGCGCGTCATACTCCTTCTGCACGAGTTCGAGGAACCTGAACATCACCCGCGCGCGGCGCTGCGGGTTGGTCGCGGCCCAGGCCGGCTGCGCGGCCTTCGCGTTCTCGACGGCGGCGCGCACTTCGGCGGCAGTCGCAAGCGCCACCTTCGCGATCACCTCGCCGGTCATGGGCTGGAAGACGTCGCTGGTCCGGCCGGACGTGCCCTTAACGTGCTTGCCGCCGATGAAGTGGCCGATCTCACGCATGGTTGTCCTCCCCGAATGCCGCAGGACGCGCGCGGCGCGTCCGAGCTCTTTTCAATCTCCTACCGCAGCACCATAGCGCACGAAAGGCCGGCGTTCGCCCAAAGAACTGCGGGAAATCGCGGACTTAACGCTCTTTTAGGCCGACCCGGGCTAAGCCATCGCGACAGGTGAGCCACGCCAGAATGGCGCTGGCAGGGACGGAGAATCCGATGGATCTCACCACGGGGCTCGGCCTTCTGGCCGGGGCCGCAGTCGTCTTGTCGCTCATCCTCATGGGTGGCGACCTTCGGACATTCTACGACATCCACGCCGTGATCGTGATCTTCGGCGGCACCGCCGCCGCAACCATGATCCGTTTCCCGCTCGGCTCGATCCTGCACGGCCTGCCGATGGGCGCGAAGTACGTCTTCACGATGCGCCGCATGACGCAGCGCGATCTCATCGACGAGCTCGCGAGCCTCGCCGACATCGCCCGCAAACAGGGCCCCCTCGGCCTCGAGAAAGTGGAAGTCGACGATCCCTTCCTCGCTAAGGGCGTGCGCTACGTCGCCGACGGCTATGACGCGAATTTTATCCGCGAGGCGCTGACCCGCGACCGCGAGACCTTCCTGCATCATCTCGATGAGGGCCAGAGGATCTACCGTGCCATGGGCGACTGCGCGCCGGCGTTCGGCATGGTCGGCACGCTGATCGGCATGGTGCAGATGTTCGCCAACATGACCGATCCCTCCAAGCTCGGCCCCTATATGGCGATCGCGCTGCTCGCGACGCTCTACGGCGCGACGGTGGCGAACCTTCTGTGCCTGCCGATCGCCGACAAGCTGCATCTCAAGCTCGCCGACGAGGAAGTGAACCGCACGCTCATTATCGACGGCGTGCTCATGCTGCGCGAGGCGAAGTCGCCGCAGATCGTCCGCGAGATGCTGCTCGCCTACATCCCCGAAGCAAGCCAGGACAAAGTAGAGGCCGTGCCGGCGTAACGTCCGGTCGTATGTGACGCATGGCAAGGAAACGGGGAGGGCATACCAGCGGCCACGGATGGTTCGTGACGTTCGCGGATCTGATGGCGCTGCTCGTGAGCTTCTTCGTGATGCTCGTCGCCTTTTCCAGCCAGGACGCCGCCAAGCTGCAGATTCTCGCCGGCTCCATGCGCGAGGCGTTCGGCACCCAGAAGGTCAATATCTTTTCCGGCCTCGTCGAGCTCGACGGCGTGCCGACCCGCCCCCGCCTGAAGAGCGCCGAGCACGTGCCGCCCGATCTCGCCACCGACCGCCCGGCGCCGAACGAGCTCGACAATAAGCTTGAGCGCGGCCTGCGTGACGTGACCGACCGCCAGTTCGCGCTCGCCGCCGCCTCGCTACGCCAAGCGTTGCAGGAAATGCCCGACATCACCGAGCTATCAAAGCACCTGATCGTCACCGAGACGCCCGACGGCCTCAACATCGACATTGTCGATCAGGACGGCCGCTCCATGTTCCCCGAGGGCGCCAAGGAGCCCTACGACCGCACACGCCGCGTGATCGCGAAGATCGCCGAGACGATCCGCAAGCTGCCCTACCGGCTCTCGATCGCGGGCCATACCTCGGCGAGCACCCGCCCGCCGCGGCCGGGCTACAGCGCCTTCGATCTCTCCGCCGACCGGGCCAACGCCGTGCGTGCGATCCTGGAAGCCGAGGGCGTGATGCCGAACCAGATCTACATGGTCTCGGGTCGTGCCGACACGCAGCCGCTCTTCCCCGAGGACCCGTACCTCGCCGCCAACCGCCGCGTTTCCATCACGCTGATGAAGGAAGCGCCGCCGATGCCCTTCGGCTTGAAGCCGTAAAACTTTCCCTCTCCCGCCAACATTCTTCCCCTCTCCCATGGCCGCGCTGGCCGCTCGCTTCGCTCGCCAGCGCGGCTGGGGGAGAGGGGAAGAAACGTGCGCTACTTCGTGCGCTTGACCGCACTGCGCCAGTGACCCACATCACCTTCCAAAGGAGCGCGCGCATGAACCAGCCCGCCGCAGCCAAAGTTCACGATCTTACCGTCGACGAGGTGAAAGCCGGTCTCGACGCCGGCCGGATCGTTCTCGTCGACGTGCGCGAGCCCCATGAGAACAAGGCCGAGCGCATCTCCGGCGGCGCGCTGAACGCGCTGCAGAGCTTCGATCCGGCCGCGCTCCCCGATCCCGGCGATAGGCAACTCGTCTTTTACTGCCGCTCCGGCCGCCGTTCGGTCGCGGCCTCCCAGCTCGCCCAAGCCGCCGGGCTGCCCTACGACGCCCACATGGCCGGCGGCATCCTCGCGTGGAAAGCCGCGGGCTTCGACACCGAGAGCGGCTGAATGAAAAATTCCCTCCCCCGCCTGCGGGGGAGGGTGGCGAGCGAAGCGAGCCGGGTGGGGGTCGTTCGCGATACCTGGCAAAATTTTAGCCTCGGGGATTCGCATCTCCGGCGTTATTGGGCTAAGGGGCCGGCGAAAATTTCCGCGCCCGATCGCGCAATCGGAGGAGCAAGCTGATGCGCCGTCTCGCCGCCAATTTCGCCCTCGCCATCCTCGCCACCTTCGCCGTGGCGCTCGCGACTGCCGCGCT
>Ga0180222_1002765_pt1 | contig 13082 bp, 7 predicted proteins | sample eDN5th37CKraftOP_FD_151336 | JGI IMG/M metagenome (GOLD analysis project Ga0180222, IMG submission 151336) | Enriched Organic Plus compost microbial communities from Emeryville, California, USA - eDNA 5th pass 37_C Kraft OP (version 2) (version 2) ... | reverse complement strand
GTCGACCGACATGAAGAGCCAGGTCCGGCTTCGCTTTGCCACCCGTGAGGAGGCGATCGCCTATTGCGAGCGCGAGGGTATTCCGTATCAGGTGTTCGAGCCGAAGGAGCCGGCGCGGCGGACCATCGCCTATGCCGACAACTTCGCCTACCAGCGCCGCGGGTTGTGGACGCATTGATTGCTGCCTGAGGGGGGCCAAAGCCTCAGGCTCGCTCCGCTCTGCTTTGCCTGTCGATAAACGGTGTGCCGTGCCCGATGCGCGGCGACCGAACAGCAATCTAACCGACAACAATTAATGACCGCCGGGGAGGCTTCCGATGGCACAGCCGCGCTTTCTCAATCCGCCGACGCTCTACAAGCCGCCCGGCTACACCCATGTGGTCGAGGTCAAGGGACCTGGGCGAGTCGCCTATATCGCGGGCCAGCTCGGGCTTGACCCGCACGGCAAACTGGTCGGCGCGCCGGGCGATTTCCGCGCGCAGGCGACGCAGGCGTTCGAGAATATCAGGCTCGCGCTCGCAGCGGTGGGCGCAGGCTTTCCCGACATCGTCAAGCTCAACAATTACCTCGCCGACATGTCGCACCTGTCGATCCTGCGCGAGGTGCGCGACAAGTACGTCAATGTGTCGGCGCCACCGGCTTCGACGACGGTCCAGATCTCGAAATTCGCGCTCGAGGGTGCGCTGTTCGAGGTCGAGGCCGTGGTGATGCTGGCGGAATAGGGGGGCGCCTACCGGTTCGGACAGGCGGAGAAGCGCCCGTAGCCCTCGTCGAAGATGCAGCCGCCCATGTCATGTGGCCGCGCATAGGGCCGTCCATCGGGCCCGAGCGACGGATCGCCGACGCGACCATAGGATGGCGCGCGATAGACGTAAGAAGGTTTCCGATAGACGTGAACCTGCCGCTTGTGGACGTGCACATGGTGGCGCGTCTTCACGGCGGACCATTCGGTCGTCTGCGCGCTCGCGGCGCTAATCGTTGCGATGCCGGTCTGCGCCGGCGCGCCTGCGCACAAAATTGCGAGTCCTGCCGCTACGCAAAGTGCAAGCCCGGTTTTCATGGTGCCTCCTGCTTGCGCCCGTTCAACACAAACCCCGGCGCCGGATGAATCCTCCTGCCGCGCTTCTCAATTTTCCGGCATCGGGGAGGGGGCGGACGCGCTTTCGGCCTTGTTTGTCCGTCGGAAGCGGAAGTATTTGCGTCCGGGCAGCGTGGCCGCTGAACCTTGCTCAAAGCCTCGACGAATGGCGACCCCGGAGGGAATCGAACCCCCAACCGCCGGATTAGAAATCCGATGCTCTATCCAGTTGAGCTACGGGGCCTTAAAGCGCCTCGCCGGCGCGATAGCCGCCGGCCGGTCATATAGCTGCGTTCGGCCGCTCCTTCAAACGTGACCTTCGCGCCGCTCGCGCATTCTAGCCGGTCCGGTATGGTGAGAAGGCCGCTGCCGCGGGCCCACATTCCGGCGGGCACGGCGCGCGAATGCGATGTCACGCATGCAGGGAGACCGGGCATGGCGGAAATGATCGCAGCACCTGCGGGCGAGCCCGACATCAAGAAGAAGCTGCTCACCGGTTATGATTCGATGGGCAAGACCTTCAAGGTGTAACTCGACGGCTACAACCAGTTGCCGTTCCTGAGCGGTCAGACCGACAAATCCGAGCGCAAGGAGTTCTTTTACGTCAACGACGACGCCCAGCTCGTAGCGATCCGCTACGAGAACTGGAAGGCCGTGTTCTGCGAACAGCGGGCGCAGGGCACGCTGCGGGTCTGGGCGGAGCCGTTCGTGTGTCTGCGCCTGCCGAAAATCTTTAATCTCCGGCTCGATCCCTACGAAAGGGCCGACATCACCTCGAACACGTATTACGATTGGGCCATCCAGCGGGCGTTCCTGCTGGTGCCGGCGCAGGCCAAGGTGGCCGAGTTCGTCGCGACCTTCAAGGACTTCCCGCCGCGCCAGAAGCCATCGAGCTTCAGTGTCGAGGAAATCATGGCCTCGATGTCTCGGGCGCACGGTCAGTAAGTGACGATCTTCGGCCCCGGCCGGCAAGGCACGCCGTCCGGGGCTGCCGCCAGGTCGCCGCGGTGGGTGACCCGGCGCGAATGAGCTTGAGAGGTGGGTGATGCGGATCGCGAAACTGGTCTCGGCACTCTTGATCGCAGCGACAATGCTGCTGGCCGGATACCCGGCCTTTGCGCAGACCGATCCCTTGCCATCTTGGAATGACGGCGCACCGAAAAAAGCGATCATCGATCTGGTCACACGCGTGACAACACAAGGGTCGCCCGATTTCGTGCCGGTCGATGAGCGGATCGCGACCTTCGACAATGACGGCACGCTGTGGTGCGAGCAGCCATTCTATTTCCAGATGGCCTTCGCCTTCGATCGCATCAAGGCGATGGCGCCGCAGCATCCCGAATGGAAAACGAAGCAGCCATTCGCGGCGCTGCTCAAGGGCGACGTCGCGACCGCGGCGAAGGCCGGCGAGAAGGGGCTGCTCGCGATCATCATGGCGACCCATTCCGGCATGACCGTGCCCGCGTTCGAGGCAGAGGTGCGCGAATGGATCAAGACCGCGCGCCATCCGCGCTTCAAACGGCCCTATAACGAGCTGATCTACCAGCCGATGCTGGAGGTGCTGAATTATCTGCGCGCCAACGGCTTCAGGACCTTCATCGTCTCGGGCGGCGGCATCGACTTCATGCGCCCGTGGGCGCCCGCGGCCTATGGCATTCCGCCGGAGCAGATCGTCGGCTCCTCGGGCGTCGTGCAATTCCGCCTCGACGGGCAGGGCAAGGGGGAACTCATCAAGACCGCGAAGGTGGATTTCATCGACGACGGTCCGGGCAAGCCGGTCGGGATCTATCGCAATATCGGGCGCTGGCCGATCATCGCCTTCGGCAATTCCGACGGCGACCTGCAGATGCTGCAATACACCTCATCCGGGTCGGGCGCGCGCCTTGGCCTCTACGTGCATCACGACGATGCCGTGCGCGAATATGCCTATGACCGCAAGTCGCAGATCGGCCGGCTCGACAAGGGCCTCGACGAGGCGCCGAAATGGGGCTGGCAGGTGATCTCGATGAAGCGCGACTGGAAAGTGATCTTCCCGTTCGAGAAGTGAAGGTGCTGGAGTGCGGCCACGCTGCGGCGGGGCCGCGACCCAAACGGAGGGGATCGATACGGATATAGGGTTAGGCCAATTATATGTTCCGGCAATTCCGGGGGTGACCCGCCGATGATCGAATAGGGGCCTCGAGGCCGGCGCCGGACGGTGGCGCTATGGCAGCACGCGCCAGGCGCGGGAGGCAACCCGATGCAAAGACTGTTTGCCGTTCTCACTCTTTTCTGGATTGCACTGGTTGCATCAAGCCCGGTTCAGGCGCAGTCGTCGTCCACATTGAAGTCCGAGGAACTCGACCAGCTCGTCGCGCCGATCGCGCTTTATCCCGATACGCTGCTGTCGCAGGTGCTGATCGCTTCGACCTATCCGCTCGAAGTCGTGGAGGCGGAGCGCTGGGTGAAACAGAATTCCGGCCTGAAGGGCGATGCGCTCAAGAAGGCGGTCGATCAGAAGAAGTGGGATGACAGCGTCAAGGCGCTCGCGGCGACGCCCGATGTACTCGGGATGATGTCCGACAAGCTCGACTGGACGCAGAAGCTCGGCGACGCGGTCCTTGCGCAGCAGGCCGACGTGATGGATGCGATCCAGCGGCTGCGTCAGAAGGCGCAGGCGAACGACAAGCTGAAGACCACGAAACAGCAGAAGGTGACGACGACGACGCAAGACAACCGTCAATACATTGCAATCGAGCCCGCCGAGCCGAACACCGTTTATGTTCCCTATTACGATCCGGCGGTGGTCTACGGCGAATGGCCGTATCCCGCTTATCCGCCCTATGCCTTCGCCGCGCCGGCTTACATCCCTGGCGGCCTGCTGGCGACCGGTCTTGCTTTCGGCGCGGGATATGCCGTGGGGGCTTGGGCGCGCGGCGGCGGCTGGTGGGGCGGCGGCTTCAACTGGGGCAACAGCAATATCAACGTCAACAACGATATCGACATCAACAAGCGCAACAACTGGGTCCACAATTCGGATCACCGACACGGTGTCCGCTACAAAAACGACAGCGTCCGGCAGAAATACGCCAAGGGCGATATCGGCAATCGCGACCAGCGTATGGATTTTCGCGGTCGCGACGGCCAGCAGGTGCTCAAGCCCGGCAATGACCGTCCCGGAGATCGCGCAGGCAATCGTCCTGATCGCGCAGGGGATCGCGCAGGTGACCGCGGAGGCGATCGTGATCGGGTCGCCAATCGTCCCGCGGATCGTCCCGGTGCGGGCGACCGTCCCGGCAAGGATGGCCGTCCGGGTGGCAATCGTCCCGGCAAGGATGCGCGTCCCGGTGGCGACAAGCGGCCGGACAAGGGCGCGCGTCCGGGCGGGGACCGGCCCAAGGCGGCGACGCGGCCGCAAGGCCCGCGACAGGGTGGGGGATTTGACGGGGTCAATCGGGGTGGCGGCGGGCACGATCGCGCACGCGGTCAGGCCAGCCTCGGACCGCGTGGCGGTGGCGGGCCGGATTTCCGTGGTGGTGGCGGTGGCGGCGGGCGGCATTTCGGCGGCGGTGGTGGCGGACGGCAATTTGGCGGCGGCGGTGGCGGCCGCGGCGGGTTCGGTGGTGGAGGCAGAGGCGGCGGTGGTCGCGGTGGCAGACGTTGAAATCACCGAACGCCGATTGCAGATCGAGAGGACGCCATGAAACATCTCTGCCGAATCATCCTGCCCGCAGCGCTCGCATTTGCGCCGCTTGCCGGTGCGACCTTCTCCGCCCATGCGCAGCAAAAGTTCAAGTCACCCGACGAAGCGGTGACGGCATTCGTTGCTGCGGTCCGCGCCGACGATCTGCGCGACATGATCCGCATCCTGGGGCCGGACGGCCGTGACATCGTCGTGTCGGGCGATCCTGTCGCCGATCAGACCGCACGTGCGGCGTTCCTGATCGCCTACGATCTGAAGCATCAGATCGTGAAAGAGGGCGAGGATCGTGCCGATCTGGTCATCGGCAAGAACGACTGGCAGCTCCCGATCCCGCTGGTGCAGAAGAGCGGCGCCTGGCAGTTCGACGCGGTCAGCGGACGGCGCGAGGTGCTGCTGCGCCGGATCGGCAGGAACGAACTCGCCGCGATCCAAACTGCGCTCGCTTATGTCGATGCGCAGAACGACTATGCGTCGATGAATCCGGAAGGGCAGAAGGTCGACACCTACGCGCAGCGGATCGTCTCCAGTCCTGGAAAGAAGGACGGCCTGTATTGGCCTGCGGGAGCTAACGAGTCGCAAAGCCCGCTCGGCGAAGCCTTCGCCAGCGCCACGATCCAAGGCTACAGGACAGGCGCGGAGCCCATTCCCTATCACGGTTACTATTACAAGGTGCTGACCACGCAGGGACCGCATGCGCCGGGCGGCGCCATGAACTATGTCGTGAAGGGCAACATGATCGGCGGCTTCGGTCTTCTCGCTTATCCGGCCGAGTACGGCAATTCGGGTGTGATGAGCTTCATCGTCAATCACGCTGGCGTGGTGCTGCAGAGGGATCTCGGACCGAACACCGCGCGCATCGCCTCGCGCATGACCGCATTCGATCCCGATCCGTCCTGGCGGCAGGTCGATCCGAAAGACCTCTCCGACGCGCCGTGATTCGGAGGACGCGCATGTCGCCCGGCATGTCCTGAAGGCTGGAGTCTGTTCGCCGTGATATCGATTTTGTGATCGCGGAAGAATTTCTGCCGTCGGCGGGCGTCACGACCTCGACACGTTTTACCTTTGACCTAAAGTCCGCCCGTACGGAATTGCCGCCGTCGGGGAGGAGGATTTCGCTCATGTTTGCGATTGCGCGCGCCGGCCTTTTTGCCGTGCTGCTTGCTTGTGCCTGCGTCTCGCCCACCTTTGTCTCGTCCGCATCTGCGCAGGAGCAGAGCGCCGAGCGGCCGTTCTCCCGCGAGGATCTCGACGACGCGGCGGTCCGTCTGGAAGCGCAGATCAGGACCGATTCCGGGCAGGTGACGAAGCCGGTCGCCCAGCTGCGCCGCGAGATGGAGGAGGCGTTCAAGAAGAACGACTTCCGCACCGGCCTGCAATTGCTCGGCCAGATCGTCACGGCGGAGCCGGACGACGCCACGAGCTGGCTGCGGCTTGCGCGCAGCGTCGCCCAGATCCGCCCCGCCAATGCGAAAGAGCGCACCCTTCTGCTCGAGCGCACGGCGACCGCAGGCTATATCGCGTATGAGCGCTCCGAAAATCCGTCAGAGCAAGCCGAGGCTCTGCAGATCATCGGCAATTCTTTTGCAGAGCGGCGCGTTTGGCGGCCAGCGCTCGATGCGCTGCGCCACGCGCTCGACCTGCGCGAAGTTGCGTCGGTGCGGGCGCAATACGAGAAGCTGCGCGAGGAGCACGGCTTCCGCCTGCTCGATTACACGGTCGATGCCGATGGCGCTTCGCCGCGCGCCTGCTTCCAGTTCTCCGAGACGCTGCCTGGCAAGCGCACCGACTTCTCACCCTTCGTATCGGTGCCGGGCGTCGAACGTCCCGCGCTCACCGCGGACGAAAAGCAGCTCTGCGTCGAAGGCCTCAAACACGGCGAGCGCTACACCATCACGCTGCGCGCTGGTCTGCCGTCGACCACCGAGCCGCTGGCGCGCGCCGCCGACTTCACGATCTACGTTCGCGACCGCCGCCCGCAGGTCCGCTTCACCGGCAAGTCCTATGTGCTGCCGCGCACCGGCCAGCAGGGCATTCCGCTGGTCGCTGTCAACAGCAAGGTCGCCAAGGTCCAGATCTTCCGCGTCGGTGATCGCAATCTGATCGACACCGTGCTGGGCAGCGACTTCCAGCGCCCGCTCAGCCGCTACGATGCCGAGCAATTGCGCGACGAGCGCGGCCAGACCGTCTGGACCGGCGAACTGGCGCTCGAATATTCGCTCAACAACGAGGTCACGACCGCTTTCCCGATCGATCAGGCGCTCGGCGAACTCAAGCCCGGCGTTTATGCGATGGTCGCCGAGCCCAAGGATGCCGATCCGGGCGACGACTTTTCCCAGCTCGCAACACAATGGTTCATCGTCTCCGATCTCGGGCTGGCCGCCTTTTCCGGCAATGATGGCATCCATGTCTCGGTGAATTCGCTCGCCTCGACCGCGCCGGTTGCAGGCATCGAGCTGCGGCTCTTGTCGCGCAGCAACGAGGTGCTGGCGATCAAGCGCACCGATGCCAACGGACAGGCGCAGTTCGAGTCCAATCTGACGCGCGGGGAGGGTGGCCTGTCGCCGGCCTTGATCGTCGCGAGCGCTGCGGCCGATTACGCCTTCCTCAATCTCAAATCGCCGGCCTTCGACCTGTCCGACCGCGGCGTTGCCGGCCGCAAGGCGCCGGCGGAGCTCGATGCCTTTGTTTACACCGAGCGCGGCGTCTATCGCACCGGAGAGACGGTCCACATCACGGCGCTGCTGCGCGATGCGGCCGCGGTCGCGGCAACGGGCGTCCCGCTCACCCTCGTGGTCGAGCGCCCGGACGGCGTTGAATATCGCCGCAGCGTGCTCAAGGACGAGGGCCTGGGCGGCCGTTCCTTTTCGCTTCCGATCGCGCAGACCGCATTGACCGGCACCTGGCGCGTCAAGGCCTTCACCGATCCGAAGCGTCCGGCGATCGGCGAAGCCACCTTCCTTGTCGAAGATTATGTGCCCGACCGGCTGGAATTCGATCTCGCCGCGCCGAAGGGCAAGATCTCGACCGACGAGCCCGCCGAAATTACGCTGTCGGGACGTTTCCTCTATGGCGCACCGGCTGCCAATCTCGCCATCGAGGGCGAGCTTCTGGTCACGGCGGCGAAGGAGCGGCCGGGCTTTCCGGGCTATCGGTTCGGGACCGACGAACGCGTCGAAGCCGAGCAGGAATCGCTATCGGATCTCGGCACGACCGACGACGAGGGCAAGGCGACATTCGAGGTGTCGCTCGACAAGCTGCCGACCAAGGAACGGATTCTCGAGGCGCGCCTCACTATCCGTCTTGCCGAATCCGGCGGCCGCGCCGTCGAGCGCAAGCTGACGTTGCCGGTGACGCCGGCGGGCGACATGATCGGCGTGCGCCCGCTATTCAATGGCCGCTCGCTCGGCGAAGGCGACAACGCGACCTTCGACGTGGTGGTTGTCGACCTCGAGGGCAAGCGGATCGCGCGGCCGGGCCTGCGTTACGAACTGATGCGCATCGAGAGCCGCTATCAGTGGTACCGGCAAGACGGCTACTGGAATTACGAACCGGTGAAATCCACCCGCCGGATTGCCGACGGCAAGATCGATGCAACGGCGGACGGTCAGCCGGCGCGCTTGTCGCTTCCGGTGTCGTGGGGACGCTATCGCCTTGACGTCTCCGACGAGAACGGCCTGCTGACGCAGGTGGCGTTCGATGCCGGCTTCTATGCCGAGGCCGGTGCCGATACCCCAGATCTCCTCGAGATCGCGCTCGACAAGCCGGAATACCGCGCGGGCGACACCATGAATGTCGCCATTACCGCGCGCAGCGACGGGCGCGTGACGTTGAACGTGCTCGGCGATCGCATGCTGTCCACGATCACGGCCGACGTGAAGACGGGCATCAACCAGATTGCGATTCCGGTCGGCAAGGATTGGGGCAACGGCGCTTATGTGATCGCGACCTTGCGCCGGCCGCTGGACGCTGCGGCCAAGCGCATGCCCGGCCGCGCCATCGGCGTGCAGTGGTTCAGCATCAACAAGGCGTCACGCACGCTCGGCATGCAGATGACGCTGCCGCAGGTGATCCGGCCGAACACGACGCTGCGCGTTCCGGTGAAGCTGACCGGGCTCGCTCCCGGTGAAGACGCGCGGGTCGTGGTCGCCGCCGTCGATGTCGGCATTCTCAATCTGACGAACTACAAGCCGCCGGCGCCTGACGATTATTTCCTTGGCCAGCGCAGGCTGTCGGCGGAAGTGCGCGACCTTTACGGTCAGCTGATCGACGGGATGCAGGGCACCCGCGGCGCGATCCGCACCGGCGGCGACGATGGTGGCGACGCCATGGAAGGCTCGCCGCCCGTGCAGAAGCCGCTCGCCCTCTATTCCGGCGTGGTCCAGGTGAAGCCGGACGGAACCGCCGAGGTGTCGTTCGACATCCCGGCCTTTGCCGGCAGCGCCCGCGTCATGGGCATCGCCTGGAGCCGAGATCGCGTCGGCAAGGCGACGGGCGACGTGATCATCCGCGATCCGGTCGTCGTCACCGCAACGTTGCCGCGTTTCCTCAACACCGGCGACCGGTCCACGATGCATGTCGACATCGACAATGTCGAAGGGCAGGCCGGCGATTATGCGCTCATCCTGACCGCGCAGGGGCCGACCGGTGCGACCGGCAAGGTCGAGGACAAGGTCACCCTGCCGGCGAAGCAGCGCCGGGCGGTGTCTTTCCCGCTTGAAGTGTCCTCCGCCGGCACCGCGACGATCACCCTGAATGTCGAGGGGCCGGGCGGCTTCAAGCTCGAACGCCAATACGCGCTCAATGTGCGGCCCGCCGGTCAGCTTCTGACCCGGCGCACCGTACGCCAAATCGCAAAAGGCGAGAGCATCACGCTCACCGACGATCTGTTCGCGGATCTCGTGCCCGGAACGGGAAGCGTTGCGCTGTCGGTCGGACCATCGACCGCACTCGATGCGGCGACGATCCTCAAGGCGCTCGACCGCTATCCGTTCGGCTGCACCGAACAGATCACGAGCCGCGCCTTGCCGCTGCTCTATGTCAACGATCTCGCAGCAACCGCGCAGCTCGCGCTCGACACCGAGGCCGATCAGCGCATCCGCGATGCGATCGAGCGGATTCTGGCGCGGCAGGGCTCAAACGGCTCGTTCGGGCTCTGGTCGGTTGGCGGAGACGATCCGTGGCTCGATGCCTATGTCACGGATTTCCTGACGCGGGCGCGCGAGCGCGGCTTTGCGGTTCCGGATGTCGCCTTCCGCCTCGCGCTGGAGCGGCTGCGCAACAACATTGCGATCGCGCCCGAACCGTCCAAGGATGGCGGACGCGACCTTGCCTATGCGCTCTACGTGCTGGCGCGCAATGGCACAGCTCCGGTTGGTGATCTTCGCTATATCGCCGACACCAAGCTGAACGCCATCGCAACTCCGATCGCCAAGGCGCAGATCGCGGCGGCGCTCGGATTGCTCGGCGACAAAACCCGCGCGGACCGGGTCTATCAGGCCGCGCTCGACGCCATCTCGCCGCAGCCGAAGCTGGAATTCGGCCGGCAGGATTATGGCTCGGCGCTGCGCGATTCCGCGGCGCTCGTGACGCTTGCCTCCGAAAGCAATGCACCGCGGCCGACCGTTGCTGCCGCTGTGTCGCGGGTCGAGGCGGCGCGCCAGCTCTCGGCTTATACCTCGACGCAGGAGAATGCCTGGCTGGTGCTGGCTGCGCGCGCCATCGCGAGGGATGCGGCCGGCCTTGCGATGACCGTGAATGGCAGCGCGCAAAAGGGCGCGCTCTATCGCAGCGCCAATGCGGCGGCGCTGAAAGCCACTCCGCTGCGCATCAGCAATAGCGGCGAGGAGACGTTGCAGGCGGTGGTTTCGGTCACCGGCGCGCCTGTCGTCCCCGAGCCCGCGGCAGAGCGCGGCTTCAAGATCGAGCGCAATTACTTCACGCTCGCCGGCGAGCCGGTCGACATCACCAAGGCGAAGCAGAACGAACGCTATGCGGTGGTGCTCAAGATCACCGAGAGCCAGCCGCAATTCGGACGAATCGTCGTTGCGGATTACCTGCCGGCCGGCTTCGAGATCGACAATCCCCGTCTTGTGTCCTCGGGCGACGCCGGGGCGCTGAGCTGGATCGAACTCGGCAAGGTTCCGGACCATGCCGAATTCCGCGACGACCGCTTCAGCGCGGCCTTCAAGCGCGACAGCAAGGACGCGGCGATCTTCACGGTGGCCTATGTGGTGCGCGCGGTTGCGCCGGGGACCTACACGCATCCGCAAGCCTTCGTGGAGGATATGTATCGCCCCGACCGGTTCGGCCGCACCGCGACCGGCAAGGTCGAGGTGACGGCCGGCAAATGAGGCGGGGCCTCGCAATAGCAGCCGGCGCGGGCGGCGCGATCCTTGCCGGCTCAGCGCTTGCGCTGACGCTGTGGGTGCGGTCGCTGCCCCCGCTGCCCCGCGCCGAGACGCTCCCCGTTTCGGTCGAGGTGATCGATCGGGACGGGCGGCTGCTGCGGCCCTATGCCACCGCCGATGGACGCTGGCGGCTGAGGGCGCGGATCGAGGATGTCGATCCTCGCTATGTCCGCATGCTGATCGCATACGAGGATCGGCGCTTCTACGAGCATTACGGGGTCGACGCGGTCGCGATGATACGCGCCGCGTGGCAGTTGATCGCGCATCGCGAGATCGTCTCCGGCGCCTCGACAATTTCGATGCAGGTGGCGCGGCTCCTTGAGCCCCGCAGTGAGCGCACATTGCTGGCAAAGTTGCGCCAGATGGTGCGCGCAATCGAGCTCGAACGCGCAATGAGCAAGGACGAGATCCTGTCGCTCTATCTCTCGCTCGCGCCCTATGGCGGCAATCTTGAAGGCATTCGCGCGGCGTCGCTCGCCTATTTCGGCAAGGAACCTAAGCGGTTGTCGCGGCCCGAGGCCGCGCTTCTGGTCGCGCTGCCGCAATCGCCCGAGGCGCGTCGTCCGGACCGCGCGTCGGACCGGGCGAGGCGCGCGCGCGACCGCGTGCTGGACCGCGTGGCGGGCGACATCGGCATTCCGGCCGACGAAATCGCCGCGGCAAAGACCGATCCGGTGCCCGCACGGCGGCTCGCGATGCCTGCGCTCGCGCCGCATGCCGCCGACCAGGCGATTGCCGCCGCGCCAGATTTATCCCGGCATGAACTCACCATCGATGCGCGGCTGCAGCGTGCGCTGGAGCTTTTGGCTCAAGAACGGGCCGCGATGCTTGGTCGCGATATTTCCGTTGCAATCCTTGCCGTCGATCATGCGAGCGGCGAAATCCTCGCGCGCGTCGCCTCGCCGGATTATTTCGACAAGAACCGGGCAGGACAGGTCGATCTGACGCGCGCATTGCGTTCGCCGGGCTCGGCGCTAAAGCCATTCATCTATGGATTGGCGTTCGAGGACGGACTGGCGCATCCGGAAACGCTGATCGAGGATCGGCCGACGCGGTACGGGACTTACGCACCTGAAAATTTCGATCTGACCTTTCAGGGCACCGTGTCGGTACGCAAGGCCCTGCAATTGTCGCTTAACGTTCCGGCTGTCGCGATGCTCGACCGTGTCGGCGCCGCAAGGCTTACGGCGCGACTGTCGCAGGCTGGCGGAGCCATGGTCTTCCCGAAGGGCGAAGTGCCGGGACTGGCGATGGGACTTGGCGGAGTCGGCGTAACGCTCTCTGACCTCACCATGCTTTACGCCGGGCTGGCACGGCAGGGCCTGACGCTGCCGCTGATCGAACGCCGAATCGAGGCCGCGCTCGCGCGCCCGCCGCGCCGCCTGCTCGATCCGGTCGCCGCCTGGTATGTCGGCAATGTCCTGATCGGCACTCCGCCGCCGGAGAATGCCGCTCGCAATCGCATCGCGTTCAAGACGGGGACGTCCTATGGCTATCGCGATGCCTGGGCGGTCGGCTTCGACGGGCGTCGCACGATCGGTGTCTGGGTCGGGCGTCCGGACGGCGCGCCGGTGCCGGGAATCCTCGGACGCACGGCGGCAGCCCCAATTCTGTTCGATGCGTTTGCGCGGGGCGGCTACCTTCCGGAGCGCCTTCCGCCGGCGCCGAAGGGCGCCATCCTGGCCACGAACGGCAAGCTGCCGCCGCCGCTGCAACGCTTTTCCGATGATTTAGGGGGCAGTCGTGCCAGCGACCGCGTCCGGATCATGTTCCCGCCGAACGGCGCACGTCTCGAACTCGCATCGACCGATGGCCGCCCGGAGCCGGTAGCGATGAAGATCGCGGGCGGCATCGAGCCGATGACCGTCATGGTGAACGGGGTGCCGCAGAATCGCGGCTCGGGCCGTACCATCTT
>Ga0180222_1002764_pt1 | contig 13097 bp, 10 predicted proteins | sample eDN5th37CKraftOP_FD_151336 | JGI IMG/M metagenome (GOLD analysis project Ga0180222, IMG submission 151336) | Enriched Organic Plus compost microbial communities from Emeryville, California, USA - eDNA 5th pass 37_C Kraft OP (version 2) (version 2) ... | reverse complement strand
CGCGCCCGGCACGTTGCTCACCGACACGAAGCGCCGCTGGAAGGCGGTGGTGCGCGCCGACGGATCGCTGGAGGGGGAGGGGCATGCGGGCTCCATCCATGGCGTCGGGTCGAAGGTGCAGGGCGCACCGTCGTGCAACGGCTGGACTTTCTGGCAGATCGAGACGAAGGATGGGCTGAAACCCATCGACACGCTGCGCCAGACCTATCTGCTCGCGACGCAGCCCTGAGCCGACAGGCGGAGCCATGATCGATCCCTCGCTGCTCGAACCGGACACGAAGTTCTATCTGCGGCCGATCTGGTTCGCGGAAAGCCCGGTCGGGCTGGACGGGCGCACCGCGCGCATGGGCGGCGGGCTGATCTGGTTCCAGGGCTATGAAGTCACGGCGAGGCTGGACGGCGTCCTCCAGCGCGACCGGGTGACGATCGCCGATTTCGACGGCTGGTGCTCCTATCTGGTCGAGCCGCTGGCGGAGCGGGCATGGGCGCTTGCCGCCAATATCGCCGCGATCCGCCCGCCGCTGGCGCTGGGCGCGCGGATGATCCGCTTCGACGTGCCGCAGGTCATGGGCATATTGAACATGACGCCGGACAGCTTTTCCGACGGCGGCAAGCATATCGGCGATCCGGCTGCGGCGGCGGACAGCGGTTTCGCGATGATGGCGCAGGGCGCGGCGATCGTCGATGTCGGCGGGGAATCGACCCGTCCCGGCGCCGACAAGGTGTGGGAAGGCGACGAGATCGCCCGCGTCGTCCCGGTGATCGAGAAGCTGGCGGCGAGCGGCACGCCCGTCTCCATCGACACGCGCAAGGCGGCGGTGATGGAGGCCGCGCTGGCGGCGGGCGCGGGCCTCGTCAACGATGTGTCCGCGCTGCTGCACGACCCGCGCGCGATGGAGGTGGTCGCGGCGGCGGGGTGCCCGGTGGTGCTGATGCATGCGTCCGCCGTGGGGGACAATCCGCACGACAACCCGGTCTATCAGGACGCGGTGACCGATGTGTACGACTGGCTGGAGGCGCGGATCGCGGCCTGCGAGGCGGCAGGCATCGGGCGGGACAAGATCATGATCGATCCCGGCATCGGCTTCGGCAAGTCGTTGCAGGACAATCTCGCGATCATGAACCGACTGGCGATCTATCAGGCGCTGGGCGTGCCGCTGCTGCTCGGCGTCAGCCGCAAGCGGCTGATCGGCGCGCTGTCGAACGAGGCGCCGGCGGCGCAGAGGCTGGGCGGATCGCTGGCGCTGGCGCAGCGCGGCGTCCAGTCCGGCGCGCAGATGCTGCGTGTCCATGACGTGCCGGAAACGGTGCAGATGGTGCATGTCTGGCGCGGCCTGCGCGACGCCGCGCTGGTGAGCGGCTGAGCCCCTGCTGGCATCTCTGGAGGTGGGTTCCGCGCTATCGAAAACGATGCCGGCCTGCGCTGGCATGACGAGATCGGCGATAATGGTCAGCTGCACGCCTCAAGCCGCGTTGTCGATCCCCAGTTCCGACAATTTGCGGTAGAGCGTCGAGCGGCCGATGCCCAGCCGCCGTGCCACTTCGGTCATGCGGCCGCGATAATGGCCGATGGCGAGGCGGATCACGTCCGCTTCTATGTCCGAAAGCTGGCGGATATGGCCGTTATTCTCGAACAGCGTCACGCCGTTGGGGCTGGCGGTCAGGCGCGGCCGGTTGAGGTCGGTCACCGCTTCGGCGCCCTTGCCCCGGCCCATCGACAGCTGCGCCGAGATCTGCGGGAAATCCTGCGGCGTCAGCGCCTGCCCCTCGCACAGCACGGCGGCGCGGAACAGCACATTCTGCAACTGGCGCACATTGCCCGGCCAGTCATGCTGCATCAGCAGCGCCAGCGCCTCGGACGTGATGCCGAGGCTGCGCATGCCCGGCTGATCGGCGAGGCGCATCAGCAGATGGCGGGCGAGGGCGGGAATGTCGCTCTTGCGGTCGCGCAGCGGCGGCACGGCGACATGCATCACGTTGAGGCGGTAATAGAGGTCCTCGCGGAAGCGCCCGGCGCGCACTTCCTCCTCCAGCACCTTGTTGGTGGCGGCGATCACGCGTACGTCGACGCGCACCGGAATGCGGGCGCCGACCGGCTGCACCTCGCCATCCTGGAGCACGCGCAGCAGCTTGACCTGCGTGTCGAGGGGCATTTCGCTTACCTCGTCGAGGAAGATGGTGCCCATGTCGGCATGGACGAACTTGCCGGTCTGCCGCTCGAACGCGCCGGTGAAGGCGCCGCGTTCATGCCCGAACAGCACCGATTCGACCAGATTTCCGGGAATCGCCCCGCAATTGACCGCGACCAGCGTGTTGCGGTGGCGGGGGGAGGCGGCGTGGATCGCCTGCGCGATCACTTCCTTGCCGACGCCGCTTTCCCCTTCGATAAGGACGGGAACGCGGGTGCGCGCGGCCTTCGCCGCGATCGCGAGCGCGGCGAGGAATTGCGGCGCGCTGCCCACTATCTCGTTGAAGGCGAGCGGCGCGGTCAGCTTTTCCGTCAGCGGGCGCAACTCGCCCTGCTTGCCGTCCGACCGGTCGAGCGTGGCGTTGAGCGCGGCGATCAGCCGGTCCGGCGCGATCGGCTTGGCCAGATAGTCGCACGCGCCCGCGCGCATCGCCTCCACCGCGTCGCTGACGTCGTTCTGCGAGGTGAGGACGAGCACCGGCATGTCGGGCCGCCGCTCGCGAATCTCGCGGATGATGTCGGCGGGCTTGATGTGGGGATTCCATTGGTCGACCAGCACCGCGTCCAGCCGCAATCCTTCATGGGTGCCCAGCATGGACAGCGCGGAAATATGATCGCCCGCGAAGATCGTGCGCCATCCCGCGCGCGACGCAAGCGCCGAAATCAGCCGCTTTTGCGCCGGTTCGTCGTCAATGAGCATCAATAAAGGGGAACCGTCCAGCGCCATCTGATAAAACCTCGTTCAACGGCCGTGGAGTAGCAGCGCTGGGTAAAAAGCTGATTAACCGCCATCAAATTTGCAAATTGGTATTACTGACAGCTTGTGTCTTGCCGAGCTTGTACCTAAGGAATTGCATGAAAACGGGTCGTCCCGGTAAAAAGAGAGAAGTGCGCATCGTCGCGGCGCATCAGGCAGTGCAATCAGATTAGGGGATTACAAGGATGTCGCAAAACGACATGCAGATGGCCGAGAGAACCTACAGCGGGTTCGTCACCTTCGCGAAATGGGGGACGTTGGCGGCGGTGCTCGTCACCGCGCTCGTGATCCTTCTGATTTCCTGATCGCCGCCCTCATGGCGGCAGCCGGGGAATAAGGGGGAGATAGTATTTTGAAAATTGCTGTAATCAGGGAACTTGCTCCGGGCGAGCGCCGCGTCGCGGCAACGCCGGAGACGGTGAAGAAGTTCATTGCGCTCGGCGCGTCGGTATCGGTTGAAGCGGGCGCCGGGATTTCGGCGTCGATCGCCGATGCGGATTATGCCGCCGCGGGCGCGAGCGTGGGCGACCGCGCGGCGGCGCTGAAGGATGCGGACATAGTGCTGTCCGTGCAGGGACCGGCGGTGGACAGCCTCGGCGGGCAGAAGCCCGGCGCGTGGCTGGTCGCGGGGCTCAACCCCTTCGGTGAGCGGGCGCGGGTCGATGCCTATGCGGCCGCCGGGCTGGAAGCGCTGGCGATGGAGTTCATGCCGCGCATCACGCGCGCGCAGTCGATGGACATATTGTCGTCGCAGTCCAACCTTTCGGGATACAAGGCGGTGCTGGACGCCGCGTCGGAATATGACCGCGCCTTCCCGATGATGATGACGGCGGCGGGCACGATTTCGGCCGCCAAGGTATTCGTCATGGGCGTGGGCGTCGCGGGGCTTCAGGCGATCGCGACCGCGCGGCGTCTGGGCGCGCAGGTGTCGGCGACCGACGTGCGCTCGGCGACGAAGGAGCAGATCGAATCGCTCGGCGCCAAGCCGATCTTCGTCGAGAATGTGAAGGGGATCGAGGGCGAGGGCAGCGGCGGCTATGCCACCGAAATGTCCGAAGAATATCAGAAGGCGCAGGCCGAACTGGTATCTTCCCACATCGCCAAGCAGGATATCGTCATCACGACGGCGCTCATTCCGGGGCGCCCGGCGCCACGCCTGATTTCCGACGCGCAGATCGCGACGATGCGGCCCGGCAGCGTGATCGTCGATCTGGCGGTCGAGCAGGGCGGCAATGTCGAGGGCGCCGTGGCGGGCGAGGTGGTCGAGCGCCATGGCGTGAAGATCGTCGGCCATCGCAACGTGCCCAGCCGTCTGGCCGCCGACGCTTCGGCCCTGTTCAGCCGCAACCTCTACAATTTCCTGTCCGCTTTCTGGGACAAGGAAAAGGGCGCGCCCGAACTGGACGAGGAAATCGGCAACGCCATCCGCCTGACGAAGGACGGCAAGGTCGTCAACGAGCGGCTGCTTTCCAACTGATTCCAACCCCGGCCTCCCGCCTGCGAGGGGCCATTTCATAAAGGGGGATGAAATGGACTTCATTTCCATTCTTTCGATTTTCGTGCTGGCGTGTTTCGTCGGCTATTATGTCGTCTGGTCGGTGACGCCCGCGCTGCACACGCCGCTGATGGCGGTGACCAACGCGATCTCCTCGGTCATCATCGTCGGCGCGCTGATCGCCTCGGCGGAGGCCGGTGAGGGGCTGGCCAAGTGGCTGGGCCTCGCAGGCGTGGTGTTCGCCTCGATCAACATCTTCGGCGGCTTTGCCGTGACCGAGCGCATGCTTGCCATGTACAAGAAGAAGGAGCGCAAGTGATGCACGAGGTCGCTGCTCTTCCCTGGCCGGTGGCGCTTGCCTATCTGGTTTCCGGCATTCTCTTCATCCTGGCGCTGCGCGGGCTTTCCAGCCCGGCGACGAGCCGCAGGGGCAACCGCTTCGGCATGGCGGGCATGGCGATCGCGGTCGTCACCACCATCGCCACGCATAAATTCCTCGACATGGCGGAGATCATCGGCGCCATCGTCATCGGCGGCGTGATCGGCTTCATCATCGCCAGGCGCATCGCGATGACGGCGATGCCGCAGCTTGTCGCGGCCTTCCACTCGCTGGTCGGCATGGCGGCGGTGGTCGTCGGCGCGGCGGCCTATCTCAGCCCGCTGGCGTTCGGCATCGCCGACCCGGCGACGGGCGAAATCTTCGCCGCCAGCCGCATCGAAATGGGGCTGGGCGTCGCCATCGGCGCGATCACCTTCTCCGGCTCGGTCATCGCCTTCCTGAAGCTGAACGGCAATATGTCGGGCAAGCCGATCATGCTGCCCGGCCGTCATGTCATCAACCTCGCGGTGCTCGCGGGCATCCTTGGTCTGGTCGCCTATTTCGTGACCGACCAGAGCGGCTGGGTGTTCTGGACGGTGACGGCGCTCAGCTTCGTCATCGGCTTCCTGCTGATCATCCCGATCGGCGGCGCGGACATGCCGGTGGTCGTCTCGATGCTGAACAGCTATTCGGGCTGGGCGGCCGCGGCGATGGGCTTCACGCTGCACAACACGGCGATGATCATCACCGGCGCGCTGGTCGGCTCGTCGGGTGCGATCCTCTCCTACATCATGTGCCGGGCGATGAATCGCAGCTTCATCAGCGTGATCGCCGGCGGCTTCGGCGCGGAAACCGGCGGCTCCGACGGTGGCGAGGCGAAGGAGCAGCGCCCGTGGAAGCGCGGCTCGGCCGAGGATGCGGCGTTCCTGATGGAGCAGGCGGACAATGTGATCATCGTTCCGGGCTATGGCATGGCGGTCAGCCAGGCGCAGCACGTGCTGCGCGAGATGACCGATCTGCTCAAGGAAAAGGGCGTCAATGTGAAGTTCGCGATCCACCCGGTCGCGGGCCGCATGCCCGGCCATATGAACGTGCTGCTGGCCGAGGCGAACGTGCCTTATGACGAGGTGTTCGAGCTGGAGGACATCAACAGCGAATTCGGCCAGGCCGACGTCGCCTTCGTCATCGGCGCCAACGACGTGACCAACCCGGCGGCCAAGACGGACAAGACCTCGCCGATCTACGGCATGCCGATCCTCGACGTGGCGAACGCCAAGTCGGTGCTGTTCGTGAAGCGCTCCATGGGCGGCGTCGGCTATGCCGGTGTCGACAATGATGTCTTCTACATGGACAACACCATGATGCTGCTGGCCGACGCGAAGAAGATGGTCGAGGAAATCGTCAAGGCGCTGTCGCATTGATGCGATGATCCCGGCCGGCGCACGCGTCGGCCGGGATGGTTCGCCTGTGGAAAGGCGGCAATAGGTTCCGGGCGGGCGGCTGCTTTCGGCTGAAAGCGGACATTCCATCACGTCATGCCAGCGCAGGCTGGCATCTCAGGATGGCGCGCGACATGGCTTACGACCCCAGCGTTGACCTTCGGTCGCCCTCCGGGTCGCTGGGGTGAAGATAAAGGCGGGTCGTCCGCTCTCCACACCAAAGCCGTTATTCCGCGGTCACTCCGCAAAAGAAAAAAATGGGGGCACAACCATCTGGTCGCGCCCCCTTGAAGTGCCGAGGAGGAGGGGGTGCGGGAAGACACCCCCGGCAGGGAGGAGAAGGAAGTCTCGTCCCTGTGAGAACTGAAATAGACCGGGGCGCCGGGCGGGGCGTTGATCTGGGTCAACGAAAGCGATTTATTTCGCAAACCGGCGATTTATTTCAGAAATTGGCTGATAGCGGCCGCGAAGCGGGCGGGCTGGTCCAGCATTACCGCATGGCCACTGGGGCCGATGCCGGTCAGCGTCGCGGTGCGGGCGGTGGCATAGGCGGCCTCGTAGCGACGGCGCTGGTTCGCCGCCATCTCCCTGTCGGCGGGCAGCGCGTAGACGACATGAAGCGGCTTGCCGAGCGCGGGCAGGCGGGGCGTGAGGTTGGTTTGCGCCAGCTCGGTCAGCGCGCGGGCGATGACCTGCGGATCGCTGCCTTCCGCGCCCGGCGTTTCCATCACCATCTGCGCGAGCAGCTGCCGTCCGGCGCGGGTGCCGGTCAGATAGCCGTTGAGCTGCCCGGCCAGATAACCCAGCCCCTGCGCCGTGCCGCCGAGCATCGCCGCCCCTTCGGGCAGCATGTCGACCACCATCAGCCGGTCGACCGCGACATCCTTGCGCAAGGCCAGCATCATCGCCAGCATGCCGCCCATGCTGTGTCCGACGAGGCACGGCGCGCGTAGGGCGTCGCCGCCGACATAGCCGGCCAGTTCCTCCGTCAGCGGGGCAAGCAGCGGGCCGGTGGCGTTGGCCCCGGCGGGCAGGTGCGCGAAGCCCGCTATATGCACGAAATGCAGCCGATGCCCCGGAAGCTTTTCTGCCAGCCCGTTCCAGATCGCCGGGCCGCTGGCGAGGCCGGGAATGAGGATCACGTCGCGCCCGCCGGGGCCGAGCGCGCCCTTCCGGCTGATCGTCATCCGCTTGAGCGCGAAGGGAGCCGCGCGGCCTTCGGCGGCCGGGAACATGCCGCCAGCCGCCGCCGCGACGACCGCGCCAAGGCCCATCCGCAGCATGGTTCTTCGGTCATGCGGTCTGGAATGGGAAATTTCAGTCACTATATCATCCTTGTGAGGGTCAGGAAGCACATGGCGATTTCAGGCGCGGTGCCAATGCGCCGGTTCCGCGAATTAACGCAAGAATGGAATCATTCGTCGCATCCATGCTTTCTCCCGGAGAAAAAATCCGGCAGAATCCCTTGATAGTTAACGGTTCTGCAAGATAGTCATGCGGAAAACCGAATGAGCGGGCGCTGAACGATTAGGGTGACGGGGTTTATGGAATATCGTCGGTCGGGCGGGGTGGTCATCAGGCGCGGGCCTGTTCCGGGCAAGCGCGGAATGATGGGCGGATGGGCCAGGGGTCTTGTCGTCTCCATCCTGCTGACCGGATGCGTGGCCGACGCTTCGGTCAACCATCGGCAGGTCTATGCGCCCGCGCCACGGCAGGCGCCGGCCGCCGTGCCCGCCGCCGCTCCCGTTGCTCCCCGGCCGTTGCGGCATGCGACCGCTCCGGCCGAACTCGTCTCCAGCATCAACGCGCTCGGCCGCAGCTTCAACGGCGTGGCGGGCATCTCGGTGCGCCGCGTCGATGCCGATTGGGAGGTCGCCTATAACGGGTCGCGGCTGATGCCGCAGCAGAGCGTTTCCAAGCTGTGGGTGGCGATGACGCTGCTCGATGCGGTGGACCGCGGCAAGCTGACGATGCAGGACGCGGTCACCATCGGCCAGAACGACCTGACGCTGTTCCACCAGCCGCTGGCCGCGATGCTGAAGAACGGCAGCTACACGACCAACCTCGCCGACCTCTACACCCGCGCGATGCAGCAGAGCGACAACACCGCCAATGACGCGGTGCTGCGGCGCGTCGGCGGGCCGGAGGCGGTGCGCGGCTTCCTCGCGCGGCGTTTCATCCCCAATATCCGCTTCGGGCCGGGCGAGCGCCTGTTGCAGAGCAGGGCTGCCGGGCTGGTGTGGGACCAGAAGATGTCGATCGGCCGCAATTTCTACACCGCGCGGGCCAATCTGCCGCGTTCGGTGCGGGAAAAGGCGCTCGACGATTATCTGGCCAACCCGCCGGACGGCGCCGCCGCCAGCGCGATCACGCTGGCGCTCGCGAAGCTGAAGCGCGGGGAGATGCTCTCGCCCGCCTCGACCCGCTATCTGCTCTCGACCATGGAGGGCGCGAAGACCGGGCCGCAGCGCATCAAGGGCGGCGTGCCTGCGGGGTGGGCCTATGCCCACAAGACCGGCACCGGGCAGGATCTGGCGCCGCGTTCCACCGGCTATAACGACGTCGGCATCATGACCGCGCCCGACGGCACCAGCTATGCGGTGGCGGTGATGATCGCCAGCACCACCGTCTCCATCCCGGAACGCTGGGCGCTGATGCAGGGCGTGTCGAGGGCGGTCGCGGCGAGCCATCGTTAGGGCGGGCTGACATAGAGCTTCGGCGTCGTCTTTTGCGGGGTGTTTGCGGTTGGGTGGCAGTCGGAGGTAACTCCGGCCATCTAAACCGCGTCATGCCAGCGAAGGCTGGCATCGCAGGGAATGGCGCGCGACATGGCCTGAGACCCCGGCCTGCGCCGGGGTGACGGCAAAGGTGGACGTCAGTTCTTCACTCGGATCCGCTGTCCTCCCGCCCTGCGGCCATTCCCCACCCTCGGCGATAGCGGTTCCTTCCGCGCGCGCGCGCTGCTATCCCGGCCGGCATGAGCCAGAATCATCTCTATCTCGTCGACGGCAGCGGCTATATCTTCCGCGCCTATCACCAGTTGCCGCCGCTCACCAACCGGCACGGCCAGCCGGCGGGCGCGGTCTATGGCTATACGGCGATGCTGTGGAAGCTGGCGAACGATCTGCACAAGGCGGACGGGCCGACGCATCTGGCGGTCATCTTCGACAAGTCGAGCAAGACCTTCCGCAACGATCTCTACGATCAGTACAAGGCGAACCGCCCGCCCGCGCCGGAGGATCTAATCCCGCAATTCCCGCTGATCCGCGAGGCGACGCGCGCCTTCTCGCTGCCCTGCATCGAGGAGGAAGGCTATGAAGCGGACGACATCATCGCCAGCTATACCCGCGCCGCGCTGGCGCAGGGGTGGCAGGTCACCATCGTATCGTCCGACAAGGATCTGGCGCAACTGATCCAGCCGGGCGTCGACATGCTCGACACGATGAAGAACGAACGCCGCGCCGACGATTATGTGATGCAGAAATTCGGCGTCACCCCGGACAAGCTGGGCGACGTGCTGGCGCTGATGGGCGACAGCGTGGACAATGTGCCCGGCGTGCCCGGCATCGGTCCCAAGACGGCGGCGAAGCTCATCACCGAATATGGTGATCTGGACGGCGTGTTCGCCGCCGTGCCGACGATGAAGCCGTCAAAGATGCGCGACAAGCTGGTCGAGCATGAGGGCATGGCCCGCCTGTCGCGGCAACTGGTCGAGCTGCATGCGCAGGTGCCGCTGCCCGACCCGCTCGACGATCTGGTGCTGGGACAGATCCCGCCCGAGCCGCTGCGCGCCTTCCTGACCGATCAGGGGTTCAATGCGCTGCTGGCGCGCCTCAATTCGGTTTCCCCGGATGCCGGACCGGCTGGATCGGGCAATCCTGCCACCGCCTCGTCATCGGCGGGGACGGCGCTGGTCCCGGTTTCCGAGCCGGGGCTGCCCGTAGTGGTGCCGGAAGCGGGCCTGCCCGCGCTGCCGTCGATCGATCATGCGCAGTATGAGACGGTGGCGGATGAGGCTGCGCTCGACCGCTGGATCGCGGAGGCGCGCGCCGAGGGGCTGGTCGGCATCGACACCGAAACCGACGCGCTCGATTCCGTGGGCGGGCGGCTGGTCGGCGTCAGCCTGTCCACCGGCCCTTGCAAGGCCTGCTATATCCCATTGGGCCATATCGGCAGCGACATGTTCTCCGAGCGACCGCACCAGCTCGACGCCGCGCTGGTGCTGGGCAGGCTGAAGCCGCTGCTGGAGGACGAGGGTGTGCTGAAGGTCGGCCACAACCTCAAATATGACATGAATGTGCTGGACCGTGCCGCGCGGCAGGCGGGGCTGGACGGCATCGACATCCGCCCGTTCGACGACACGATATTGCTCAGCTTCGCGCTGGAGGCAGGCAAGGGGCTGGGCGGCCACGGCATGGACGAGGCGGCGAAGCTGCACCTGTCCCACCAGTGCATCGCCTTCAAGGAGGTGGCAGGCACCGGCAAGAAGCAGATCAGCTTCGCCGAGGTGCCGCTCGACAAGGCGACCGCCTATGCCGCCGAGGATGCGGAGGTGACGCTGCGCCTCTGGCATGTGCTCAAGCCCCGCCTGTTCCGCGACCGGGTGACGCGCGTCTACGAACTGGTCGACCGCCCGCTGGTGAAGGCGATCACGGGCATGGAGCGGGAAGGGGTGAAGGTCGACCGCGACTATCTCTCCCGCCTGTCGGGCGAGTTCGCGCAGGGGCTGGAGGCGCTGGAGAAGGAAATCCACGGCCTCGCCGGGCAGAGCTTCGTCATCGCCAGCCCCAAGCAGCTGGGCGAGATATTGTTCGACAAGCTGGGCCTCAAGGGCGGCAAGAAGGGCAAGACCGGCGCCTATTCGACCGACGTGACGGTGCTGGAACGGCTGAAGGCGGAAGGGGCGCCGATTGCGGGCAAGGTGCTCGACTGGCGGCAGCTGTCGAAGCTCAAGTCCACCTATACCGACGCGTTGCAGGCGCAGATCAGCCCGGTGACGGGCCGCGTGCACACCAGCTATTCGCTCTCCGGCGCGCAGACGGGGCGGCTGTCCTCGACCGATCCCAATCTCCAGAACATCCCGATCCGCACCGAGGCGGGGCGGCAGATCCGCGACGCCTTCATCGCCGAGCCGGGCCATGTGCTGCTGTCGGCCGACTATAGCCAGATCGAGCTGCGGCTGGCCGCGCACATGGCCAATGTGCCCGCGCTCAAGGATGCGTTCGCGCGCGGCGAGGATATTCACGCCGCCACCGCGCAGGAACTGTTCGGAGAGGTCAACCGCGACACCCGCGCGCGGGCCAAGACGATCAACTTCTCGATCCTCTACGGCATTTCGCGCTGGGGGCTGGCGGCGCGGCTGGAAATCGCGCCGGACGAGGCGCAGGACATGATCGCCCGCTATTTCGACCGCTTCCCCGGCATCGGCGTCTACATCAACGAAACGCTGGAAAAGGCGCGGGCGCAGGGCTTCACCGAAACGCTGTTCGGCCGCCGGACCTGGTTCCCGCGCATCAATGCGAAATTGCAGCATGAACGGCAGGGGGCGGAGCGCGCGGCGATCAATGCGCCGATCCAGGGGACGAGCGCCGACATCATCAAGCGGGCGATGGCGCGCATGGTCCCCGCGCTGGCGAGGGCCGGGTTGCCGCAGGTGAAGATGCTGCTTCAGGTGCATGACGAACTGGTGTTCGAACTGCCGGAAGATCAGGTCGATGCCGCCAGCGCCGTCATCCGCGAGGTGATGGAGAACGCCGCCGCGCCGCTGGTGGACATCTCCGTGCCGCTGGTGGTGGAGGTGGGGTCCGGCAAGAGCTGGGGCGCCGCCCATTAGGGCGGACCGGCATTCAGCCCTGATGGCCTGCAAATGGCAGTCTTCCGCGCTTCCGGTGCTCACGGACCTTAAGTCCGCTGCGCTCCGGGTCGCGGAAAACTACCATTTTCGGCTCATCATCATCTGAATGCCGGTCCGCCCTACGGTGCTGCCGGACACGGCGTTTCTTGATCCCGGTCAAGGACGGTGGCGGGTGGGCGTGCTGACATCGGCCTTTTCCATATAGGCGAGAGGCGAAGGTGTATGGACGAACCGGCAACTGCAACCGTCACCCCTTATGAAATGCTCGGCGGCGAGGCGGTGGTCGCGGCGATCGTCGACCGCTTCTACCGCCTGATGGACGAGGAAGAGCGCTATGCGGAGTTGCGGGCGCTGCATGCCCCCGACCTCGGCAAGGTGAAGGCGGGGCTCGCCGAGTTCCTCAATGCATGGCTCGGCGGCCCGCGCACCTGGTTCGAGCGGGGTGCCTGCGTGATGTCGCTGCATCGCCCGCTGGCGATCACACCGCAGGCCGCGCGGCAATGGGCCGATGCGATGGGGCGGGCCATCGCCGATCAGCCGGGGCTCGATGAAAAGCTCGCCGAGGCGATGACGCACCGGCTGTCGCAAATGGCGCTGGCGATGGAGAACACGTCGGGCCCTGCGTCCTGAGCGGTTCGCGGCGATGAGGAGGTGGAAACGGTACATGCCGACATCCGTTCGCCCTGAGCTTGTCGAAGGGCTGTACTTTCTTCTTCCCGCGGAGCCAAAGAAGTGCAGGGCTTCGACAAGCTCAGCCCGAACGGTTCTCTTATGTCTGCCGTTATCCGAAAATGGTCTATCTATTTGTAAAGACGATAACCGGTTAATCTTTGCTTGACCCTGATTATGTTAGCTGAAACTCTCCCCCAGAGGGGGAGGAGACAGGCACGTTCCGGCGCTTCGCTGGGCGGTGAAGCATGGCATCGGGGGGCTGGCATGGCGGGTCGGGATATTGTCGAGGCTTCGGGGCTGTCGGAAGACGCCGAGGCCGAAGTGCGGCACCGGTGCGGCTATGGATGCATCAGATGCGGCGTCACCGTCTATC
>Ga0180222_1002757_pt1 | contig 13129 bp, 13 predicted proteins | sample eDN5th37CKraftOP_FD_151336 | JGI IMG/M metagenome (GOLD analysis project Ga0180222, IMG submission 151336) | Enriched Organic Plus compost microbial communities from Emeryville, California, USA - eDNA 5th pass 37_C Kraft OP (version 2) (version 2) ... | reverse complement strand
CGGCGCGAATGGCGCGCGCGGCGGCGCCCACCGCTTCCAGGCCCGAGGCGCACAGCCGGTTGAGCGTCACCCCGGGCACGCCGACGGGCAAGCCGGCGAGCAGGAGCGCCATGCGCGCGACGTTACGGTTGTCCTCGCCGGCCTGGTTGGCGCAGCCGTAGAACACTTCGTCGAGCTTCTCCCAATCGACCTTCGGGTTGCGCGCTTTGAGCGCCTTGATCGGCGTGGCGGCGAGATCGTCGGCCCGCACCTTGGCGAGCGAACCGCCATAGCGTCCGATCGGCGTGCGCACCGCGTCGCAGATGAAAGCCTCACGCATGGTATTCCCTTTCCCCGTCATCCCGAGGCGGCTTCGCGCAGCGAAGCCCGCGAAGGATGAGCGGCCCGTGTATCAGTGGCCGTCGCCCTTCGAGGCTCGCTTCGCTCGCTTCTCAGGATGACGGTTCGAGTCATATCTAGGTCGCCGAGCCCGTCACGCCGCTGCCGCATGCGCGCGATTGGTGCGGGCATGCAGTTCGCGCAGCACTTCGAGCTCCAGCGCGGTCGGCGGCGGCGTCTCCTCCACCTGCGCGGCAAAGCGCACCGGCCAGCCGGTGTTTTCCTGGATCTGCTCGCGCGTGACGCCCGGATGCATCGAAACGACGGTCATCTCCTTGCTCTCGGGATCGGGCGCGAACAGCGCGAGATCGGTGATGAGCTTGGTCGGGCCCTTGGTCTTGACGCCGAGGCGCTGCCGGCTGTCGCCGCCGGTGACGTGGCCGATCGAGGTCACGAAATCGATCTTGTCGACGAAGCTGCGCTTGCCCTGCGCCATGATAATGAAGATTTCGCCGCAGGAGGTGGCGATTTCGGGCGCGCCGCCGCCGCCCGGCAGCCGCACCTTCGGCTTGTCATAGGGGCCGACCACGGTCGTATTCAGGTTGGCGTATTTGTCGATCTGAGCGCCGCCGAGGAAGCCGACCTTGATGCGCCCGCCCTGCAGCCAGTAGCGGAACATTTCCGGCACCGACACCGTGGTGAGCGCGGTCTCGCACAGTTCGCCGTCGCCGATCGAGAGCGGCAGCACGTTCGGCTTGGTGGCGAGCGTGCCCGATTCGTAGATCAGCGTGATGCCCGGCGCATGGGTGAGGCGGGCCAGGTTGCAGGCCGCCGAGGGCTGGCCGATGCCGACGAAACAGACGTCGTCGTTCTTCAACATCCGCGCCGCGGCGATGGTCATCATCTCGTTGGGCTTGTAGTCGGCCATCGTCTTTACTCCGCTGCCGCCGCGCGCGCCTTGCGCGCATATTGCGCGAAAACCTCGGGCCCCTTGTCCAGCACGTTTTGCTTCATCCAGTTGAGGAAGCCGTCGCGGTCGCGCGCGATCTCGTCCCACTGTTTGTAGAAGCTGTTGTTGCGCGGATAATAGCCCTGCGCATAGGACGGGAAGGCGCCGCCCGGCACTTCGACCACATGGCCTACGGTCCAATGCGGCAGCACGACCGCGTTCAGGCTGCGCTCGGGCAATTCGTCGACGATCTCTTCCACCGTCACCACCGAGCGCTTGGAAGCGAGCACCGCCTCCTTCTGCACGCCGAGCACGCCCTCGATCATGACATTGCCGGCCTTGTCGGCGCGCTGGGCATGAATGACCGCCACGTCCGGGCGGTGCGCCGGGATGGCCGCCAGTTCCTCGCCGGTGAAGGGACAGGCGATCTTCTTGATCTTGGGGTTCACCTTCGGGAGATCGGAACCTATATAGCCGCGGAAAATGGCGCAGGGCAGCCCGGCCGCGCCCGCCTCATAGGCATTGGCCATGGCGGCGTGCGAATGTTCCTCGATCTCGAGCTTGTGCGGCCAGCCGTTCTCGACCGCATCGCGAAACCGGTGCAGCGAACCGACGCCCGGATTACCGCCCCAGGAAAACACGAGCTTGTCCACGCAGCCCATGCCGATGAGCTGGTCGTAGATCAGATCCGGCGTCATGCGGATCAGGGTCAGGTGCTTGCGCCCCTGCCGGATGATCTCGTGGCCGGCCGCGTGCGGGATGAGGTGGGTAAAGCCCTCCACGGCCACCGTGTCGCCGTCGCGGACGGCGGCGCCAATGGCTTCGGAAAGCGACGAAATTTGCGCCATGCGAATGCTTCCCTCGTTGCGGCCCCGTATTTACGGCCCGCGAAGGAAAGGGTCAAATGGGGGCCTGACTTAAGTTGGGGCCCCAACCAATCGCGTTCCATGCTGTCGACCGAACCCATCTTCACGATCCGCGCCGAACTCGAAGCCATCATGAATCTGGGGCCTACGCCCTACGGGGAGCGCCGAATCATCGGCATCCTCGGCGGAACCGTGCTCGGACCCAAGCTCAAGGGCCGCGTGCTGCCGGGAGGCGCCGACTGGCAGATCATCCGCGCCGACGGCGCCGCCGATATTCAGGCCCGCTACACCCTCGAAACCGACGAAGGCGCCCGCATCCTGGTCGACAGCGTGGGCCTGCGCCACGGCCCGCCGGAGGTGCTCGCCCGCCTGGCGCGGGGCGAGAATGTCGACCCCAGCCTCTATTATTTCCGCACGGTCATGCGGTTCGAGACCTCGGACGCAAAACTCGGCTGGCTCAACCGCATCATCGCGCTGGCGCGCGGCGAACGCCTGGCCCGCGCGGTCAAGCTCGACGTCTATGAGGTGGAGTGACGTCCCGGGCCGCCATCGCGTGCTCCCGCGTTGGCGGCGCTGCGCCCCACCGGGCGCCCCCGGCAACCAGCGTCTTGGCAAAGAACCTATGACTGCGTTTACTGGATGCCCCGCTCGAGCCTGCACCCGCGCAGGCGGGCGCGGGACATGAAGCAGAGAGAGCAAGAGTGTCCGAAATCCCGTCGAAATCGTCCGATATCAGCCTTCCCCCGTCCCTCGTCGCGGAACAGCAGGGCCCGGTCGCCGTGCTGCGGCTCAATCGCCCGCACAAGCGCAATGCGCTCGATGACGAGACCATTTTCGGCCTCGACGCCTTCTTCAGCACGATTTCGCTGGAGACCGCCGCCGTGCTGCTGGTCGGCGAGGGCGAGCACTTTTCGGCCGGCCTCGACCTCTCCGAGCTTGAGGAGCGCGACATCCGCCAGGGCATCGAGCATTCGCGGCTCTGGCACCGCACATTCGAGAAAATCCAGTTCGGCCGGGTGCCGGTGGTGGCCGTGCTGCACGGCGCGGTGGTGGGCGGCGGGCTGGAGCTGGCGGCCGCCGCGCATGTGCGGGTCGCCGAGCGCTCGGCCTATTACGCGCTGCCCGAAGGCAGCCGCGGCATTTACGTCGGCGGCGGCGGCTCGGTGCGGCTGCCGCGCCTGATCGGCGCCGCGCGCATGATGGACATGATGCTCACCGGCCGCACCTATTCGGCCGAGGAAGGCCAGACCATCGGGCTCACCACCTATCTGGTCGAGGCCGGCAAGGGCTTCGCCAAGGGCCTGGAACTCGCCCGGCGCATCGCCCAGAACGCGCCGCTCACGAATTTCGCGGTCACGCAGGCCCTGCCGCGCATCGCCGAAATGGACCCGGGCAGCGGCTACGCCATGGAGGCGCTGATTTCCTCGATCGCGCAGGCCGATCCAGAGGCCAAGGCGCGGCTGAAGGACTTCCTGGAAAAGCGCGGCCCGAAGGTCACCCGCGGCTGAAGCGCCGAACGGCGTCGATTTTTGGGCGCGTCCCGGGCCGGTACCGGCGCCTTCGCGCGACCGTGAAGCCGGCGCGAGCGCCGGTTGAGCAGACGTGATCGCCGCCCACGTTCCGCCGGCGGAATGGCAGGCCTATATTGGGTCCGTCGATTGCGGGAGAACCAACCATGTTCGGTTTCAAGAAAATTTCCATGCCCACCGCCGCCGAGGCCTTGCCGGGCCGCAGCTACGCCATCCGCACCGCCTCCGAGCATTTCGTCAATCACCGCCCGCTGAAAGGCCCCTATCCGGCGGGCACCGAGATGGCCATGTTCGGCCTCGGCTGTTTCTGGGGTGCCGAGCGCAAGTTTTGGGAGCTGGGCGACGGCATCCATGTCACCGCCGTCGGCTATGCGGGCGGGCTCACGCCCAATCCGATCTATGAGGAAGTCTGCTCGGGCCGCACCGGCCACAACGAGGTGGTGCTGGTGGTCTACGACCCGAACAAGATTTCCTACGAAGCGCTGCTCAAGACCTTTTGGGAAAGCCACGACCCCACGCAAGGCATGCGCCAGGGCAACGATATCGGCACGCAATATCGCTCCGGCATCTATGCCTTCACGCCGGCGCAGCGGCAGGCTGCCGAAGCCGCCAAGGCCATGTATCAGGGCGAACTGAGCAAGAAGGGCTACGGGGCGATCACGACCGAAATCGTGGATGCGCCGGAGTTCTACTTCGCCGAGGACTATCACCAGCAGTATCTGGCCAAGAACCCGTTCGGCTATTGCGGGCTGGGCGGCACCGGCGTGTCCTGCCCGATCGGCACAGGGGCCAAGCTGCAGACGGCCTGATGCGGCGGCTCCCTCCCGTCCCCGTTCGGGGGGAGGGAAAGCATCGCCCCGCCGCCGCCCGCGCCTACGCCGACGCCGACGCCTGAACCGGCGAATGAGCGGGGCGGTGAGACTTTGTTAACCATATAAAGCGTTAATCGGGCGGGATTTCCTTTTTCACCGGCCCGGATTCGTATTGATGCGGGGAAGCCGATTACTGCTGGGGCTGACGGTCGCACTCGCGGTCGCCGGCTGCGCGCGTCAGCAGCCGACCTACTACGCCATCGACCCGCAGACCGGCCAGCCGGTACCCATGCTCGCGCAGCAGGCTCCGTCGTCATACGGTCAGGCCGGCTATGGCCGCCAGCCTTACGGGCAAGCGGCCTATCAGCAGCAGCAGACAGCGACCAACGAACAGCGCGGCCTGTTCTCGTCCTCGCCCGCCTATGCGCAGCAGGTCTACGACCAGTCCCCCGCCGCACAGCCGGCCTATCGGGCATCGGCTTCGCAGCCGTCGTCGGCGCCGGACGCCGACCGCGGCCTGTTCAATACGCCCGGCCTGTTCTCCGGGCGGCAGAGCGCACCGGTCTATGCCCAGCAGCCGGCCTATCCCCAGCAGCCCGTCTATGCGTCGCAGCCGCGCTATGCGCCGGCCCCGGCGCGCGCCGCCGCGGCGCCCCGCTATACCGGTGCGGTCGGCGGGCCCTATGTGGCGAGGCCGGCCCCGGCGCCCGCGGCCGTTACCTTGGCTGCCGTGCCCACGAACTACCAGACCGCCTACACGCTCGATTCCGGCGACCGCTTGCGCATCGTGGTCTACGGCCAGGAGGGCATCACCAGCAGCTACCTGGTCGGCGCCGACGGCAATGTGAACCTGCCGCTGATCGGCAGCGTGCCGGCGCGCGGCTCCACCACGCAGCAGCTCGCGCGCACGATCGCCGCCCGGCTCAAGCAAGGCTATGTGCGCGAACCGCATGTGAGCGTGGAGGTCGAGGTCAACCGGCCGTTTTTCATCCTCGGCGAAGTGACCACGCCCGGCCAGTATCCCTATGTCGCCAACATGACGGCGGAAACCGCGATCGCGATCGCCGGCGGCTTCTCGCCGCGCGCCGACAAGCGCGAGGTGATCCTGACCCACAATTCGCCGGGCCCGCCATTCCGCGGGCCGGTGCCGCTGAACTACCCGGTGCGGCCGGGCGATACGGTGCTCGTAAAAGAGCGGTGGTTCTAGGAATTCTCTGTCGTCCCGGGCGAGCGCCATAAGCGCGTCCACGCGCGCCGCCGACTCGCTATGGCGCGAGGCCCGGGACCCATCTTGCGCAGCCTATCGAAAGCGCACGGCCTATGCGTCCCCGCTGGCGCGGGGACGGCATGATCCCCCGCTCACTTCATATGCTTCGCCAGGAATTCCTGCGTGCGGCTCCAGGCCAGATCGGCGGCGTCCTTGCGATAGCTCGCGCGCTCGTCGCAATAGAACCCGTGCGGGGCATCGGGATAGGTGTAGAGCTCGGCCTGCGGCTGCTTCTTCTTGATTTCCTCCACCGTCGACATCGGGATGCCTTCGTCCTTCTCGCCGAAGTGCATCTGGATCGGGCATTTCGGCTTCTCGTCGGCGAACTTGCCGATCATGCCGCCATAGAAGGCGACCGCCGCCGACAGGCCCGGCAGCCGGCAGGCCGCCAGGAAGGCGGCCGTGCCGCCCATGCAGAAGCCGATCACGCCCAGGGGGCCGACGCCCTTGAGGTCGCCCTGCGCGGCCGCGATGTCGGCCATCATGTGCTCCCAGTTGAGATTGCCGAGATAGCTGCGCGCATGGGCGATCTCGTCCGGCGTATAGCCGCATTCGAAATCGCGCACGAAGCGGTCGAATACCGCCGGCGCCACCGCCACATAGCCGAGCGCCGCGAGCCGGTCGCAGACCGCTCGAATGTGATGATTGACGCCGAAAATCTCCTGCACCACGACCATACCGCCTTTCGGCGTGCCGGCCGGGTCGGCGCGGTAAGCGCCCAGCGTGTGACTGTCGGCCGTGGTGAGCTTGAACTGCTTGCCCAAGGAAGCCTCCCCTGTATTTCAATCGATGAGATGGCGAGAAACGCGTGTCGCGCCCGCGGCGGGTTTTAGCACGGAATTCCAAGTTTCGTCAGTCCGGGACGTGCGCGAGCCGCGATCTCTGCATGGTCATGCCGGCATCGCCCGGTGACGACGAGCGCGCAGCGCCTTGCGCGCCTTGACTAGGCAAACGCCTGCGCCAGCAGCTCATACGAATGCTTGCGCGCGTCATGGTCGTAGATCATGGTCGTGACCATCAATTCGTCGGCGCGCGTCGCCGCGATCAGCGGCTCGAGCCGCGCCAGCACCGTCGCCGGCGCGCCGACCGCCACCCTTTGACGGTTATGCGCGATGCGCGCCTCGTCGACCGGCGAATAGTCGTAGGCGGCGGCCTCCTCCGGCGAGGCGAGCGGCAGATACTCGCCCTTGGCGCGGCGCACGAAATTCAGATCGACGGTTTTCGCCAGCCGCTCGGCTTCCTCGTCGCTGTCGGCGCAGACCACGTGGGTCGCAAGAATGGCGTAGGGCTCCTGGTGCGAGGGCGACGGCTTGAAATTGTCGCGGTAGAGCCGCATCGCCTCGGCCGCGTCGAAATTGGCGAAGTGGTGCGCGAAGGCGAAGGCGGCGCCGATATGACCGGCGAGCTGCGCGCTGTAGTCGGACGAGCCCAAGAGAAAGATCGGCGGCAGCGGCACGTCGGCCGGCATGGCTCGCACATTGTGGAACGGATGGCCCTGCGGGAATCCGCGCGTCTCCAGCAGCATCAGCTCGTTGAATCGTTCGAGGAAATCGTCCTCCTCGCTGATGCCCTGGCGCCGCCGCAGCGCATAGGAGGTCGCCGGATCGGTGCCGGGCGCGCGGCCGAGTCCGAGGTCGATGCGGCCCGGATAGAGCGCCTCCAGCACCTTGAAGCGCTCGGCCACCGTGAGCGGCGCGTGGTTCGGCAGCATCACGCCGCCCGAGCCGACGCGGATGCGGCCGGTGCATGCCGCGATCTGCCCGATCATGATGTCGGGCGCCGAACTCGCGATCGCCGGCATGTTGTGGTGCTCGGCGACCCAATAGCGCGTGAAGCCGAGCCGGTCGGCGTGCCGTGCCAGATCGAGGGAATTGCGCAGCGCCTGGGCGCCGCCGGAGCCGGCCGCCACCGGCGAAAGATCCAATACGGAAAGGGGGAACATGGCACCGACCTTCAGCTTGCCTGCGCGTCGAACGACGCGGCGCAGTCATACACATTCCCGTCGCCCCCGCGAAGGCGGTGACCGGCGGCCGGCGGCATAGCGAGCGGACACGCCGTCGGGTGCCCCGAGCCGCGCTTGCGCTCGGCGGGGACGGCACGCCGGAGATACGCGCGATTGCGAAGCCGCTAATTTGCGGTTTCTCGCCCGCGCCGCGGCCGGTATGATGCTGCAAATTCGTGCCAGTGAACCACCTTCGAGGGAATTCAAGCCGATGGCCTCGCTGATCGAATGGAAAGTGCCGGCGGCTGCGCAGCCGCGCCCCGAGGATTATCCTTACGACCTCGATCGCGCGCTCAGCTCGGTCGTCGGGCTGCACGTCATCATTCCGCCCGATGCCTTCACCGCCGACACGCTCGGCGTCGAACGCGCCGGCAACGGCGTGCTGATCGACGACGGGCTGGTGCTCACCATCGGCTATCTCATCACCGAGGCGGAGACGGTCTGGCTGCATCTCGGCGACGGTCGCGTGATGGAAGGCCACGCGCTCGGCTTCGACCAGGCGACCGGCTTCGGCCTGGTGCAGGCGCTCGGCCGCATCGATCTGCCGTCGCTGCCCGTCGGCTCTTCGGCCGCCGCGCAGGTCGGCGACCGCGTGGTGGTCGGCGGTGTCGGCGGGCGCACGCGCTCGCTCGCGGCCCATATCGCCGCCAAGCAGGAATTCGCCGGCTACTGGGAATATGTGCTCGATGAGGCGATCTTCACCTATCCCGCCCATCCGAATTGGGGCGGCACCGCGCTGATCTCGCCCGCCGGCGAATTGATCGGCATCGGCTCCCTGCAGCTCGAACGCGAGCGGGCGGGCAAGAACGAACATCTCAACATGATGGTGCCGATCGACCTGTTGAAGCCGATTCTCGACGACCTGCGCCGCTTCGGCCGTGTCGACAGGCCGCTGCGGCCCTGGCTCGGTGTCTATTCGACCGAGATCGAGGACAAGGTCGTGATCGTCGGCATCGCGCCCAAGGGCCCGGCCGCGCGCGCGGAGCTGCGCACGGGCGACGTGATCCTCGCGGTCGCCGGCGAACGCGTGTCCACGCTCGCCGGCTTCTATCGCAAGGTCTGGTCCCTGGGCGAGGCCGGCGTCGAAGTGCCGCTCACGCTCTACCGCGAGGGCGTTACATTCGACGTGCGGGTGAATTCGTCCGACCGCGCCAAGTTTCTGCGCGCGCCGCGGCTGCACTAGCGCAACCGGCCGTTACGGCCGGTTGGCGACCGCCCGCTCTCTCGGCGGTCCGGCACGCGCAAGAAATTCATCCTTCATCAACCATCGCGGCAATGCGGGCGCGCAGCGCCCGATTGCGACAAATTGAAAGAATATTCTTAGCATAAAGGCAGCGTCTGCGGACTACCTTGGCACCGTCGCAGCATGAGGTCAGTCCGTCTATGTCCAGCAATCCGGTCGACGCTATGATTCAGGGTCTCAATATCCTGATCGTCGACAACAATTCCTACATGCGCCGTCTGACGCGTTCGATGCTGACGAATCTCGGCGCAAAATCGGTCCTCGAGGCGCCCGATGGCCTGGAAGGCCTCGAAATGATCCGCACCTGCGATCCCGACGTGATGCTGCTCGACTGGGACATGCCGGTACTCGACGGCATGGAAGTCCTGCGCATCGTACGCTCGCCGGGCGTGTTCCCGCGCCCCAATTTGCCGATCATCATGCTGACCGCGCGCGGCCAGCGCTCGCAGGTGGTGCGGGCGCTGCGCGCCGGCGCGCATGAATATCTCGTCAAGCCGACGTCGCCGAAAGCCTTGCGCGACCGGCTCAGGTCGATCCTGCTCAAGCCGCGGCCGATGGTGAAGCTCGGCGACTATTACGTTCCGCAGCCGCGCCGCATGGCCTCGGTGATCGACTCCAAGCAAGCGAACTGACCCGCGGCGCGCGCCGCCGCCCGCCCCCGGTTCCGGTCTTACCGCACGCCGACGACGCAGGGCGGATCGACCAGATTTTCCGGACGCACGCCGAAGCGCAGCAGGTCGCGCCGGCCATATTCATCGGCGATACGCTCGGCGAATGCGCGCACGGTGACCGGTACGCCGGAGCAGATATTGACCGGCCCCTGGGCGGAACCGAGCGCGCTGTCGGCGATCATCCGCCCGGCCTCGCGCACGTCGAGATAATCGCGGACCTGCTTGCCGCTGGTCAGGTCGACCGGCTCGCCGGCCGCGAGCCGGGCCCGCAAGTACGGCACCAGCCGCCGCTCGTCCTCGCCTTCGCCGTAAAGATAGAACAAGCGGCACCAGGCGAATTCGAGACCCAGCTGCGGCAGGTATTGCGACAGCGCGAGATACGCGGCGGCCTTGGACGCGGCATAGGGCGTCGAAGGCTCGAGCGGCGTCTCGACGCTCAGATAGCCGGGCGAGAAATCGTATTCGAAGCAGGTGCCGATGCCGACGAAGCGCCGCACCTTGGCCTCGACGGCGCCTTGCGCGAGCCGCAACGAGCCGGTGAGGCATTCGAGGTTTTTCGGCGATTGCAGATATTTCCCGGGCTCGGCGTACCAGGCGGCGTGGATCACGGTATCGACACCGCGGCAGATTGCTGCGCAGCGCTCGGCGCTTTCCGACCATAGGTCCGCCGTCTCGACCACCTGCTCGACGAGGTCCGAGCGGTCGATCGCATCCGGCCTGCGTTGCCGCACGACGAGACGGACCCGGCAATTCCGGGCGGTGAGCGCACGCAAAACCTGCCGGCCGACGAAACCGGTGGCGCCGGTCAAGAGGATCAGCCGAGATCGCGAATCGGACGGCACGATGCTATGAACCTTGGCCCAGGGATGGAATGGCCTTATCCCTCGGTAGTGTTGCGGCGCAGGTGATTCGCCGCGCGTAAGCTGCCGCTTTCGCCGCTCATTGTCTTGCCGCTCAATGTGAGGCCGCTGCCGACTATGCCGACGTCCCAGGAACAAGTCCAGCAAGCGGGCGACCTGCGCGAACAAATCCTGACGCTCGGCGATGCATTCTTCGCGGAGCAACAGAACGGCAAGCGGTTCATTCCAGGCCAGACCTACATACCGTGCTCCGGCAAGGTTCTCGACGCCGACGATCTGCGCCACCTTCTCGACGCCTCGCTCGACCTGTGGCTGACGGCGGGGCGTTATGTGCCCCAGTTCGAGAACGCGCTCGCGGCACGGTTCGGCCTGAAGCACGGCCGTTTCACCGTCTCCGGCTCGGCGGCCAATCTGCTTGCTTTCTCGGCCCTGACATCCTGGAAGCTGCACGAACGGCGGATCGAACCCGGGAGCGAAGTGATTACGGTTGCCGCGGGATTCCCGACCACGGTGGCGCCGATCGTCCAGAACCGCTGCATTCCGGTTTTCGTCGACGTCGACATCGAAACGGCTAATGTGAATGTCGAACGTCTGGCGGCGGCCGTCGGACCGAAAACGAAAGCCATCGTCCTCGCGCACACGCTCGGGAACCCGTTCAATCTTGGCGCCGTGACCGCTGTCGCGAAACAGCACAACCTCTATCTCATCGAGGACTGCTGCGATGCGCTGGGCGCGATCTACGACGGGCGGCATGTCGGCACGTTCGGCGATCTGGCGACGGTGAGTTTTTATCCCGCCCACCACATCACGACCGGCGAAGGCGGTGCGGTGCTGACCGACAGAAAATCTTTCGCCACCCTGGTCGAATCGTATCGCGACTGGGGACGCGACTGCTGGTGTGCGCCGGCCGAGGCGAACACCTGCGGGAAACGTTTCGACTGGCGCATACGCGGCATGCCGGAAGGCTACGATCACAAATACACGTATGCCCATATCGGCTATAATATGAAGGCGACCGACATGCAGGCCGCCATCGGCCTCTCTCAGTTGCAAAAGGCCGATCGGTTCATCGCGGCGCGGCGGGACAATTTCGCGCGGCTGACGACCGCATTTCGCGCGCACGGCCTCGACGAACATTTCATAATGCCCGAAGCGACGCCGCGGTCGATCCCGAGCTGGTTCGGGTTGCTGCTCACAATCAGGGATGAAAGCCCGCTGAAGCGGCGCGACATCGTAACTTATCTCGAGAAGAAAAAAATCGGCACGCGGCTGCTGTTCGGCGGCAACTTGACCCGCCAACCGGCGTTCCGCGACGTCGAGTTCCGGATTGCCGGCGACCTGGCGAACACCGACAAGCTCATGAACGATGCGTTCTGGATCGGGGTATGGCCGGGGATCGGCGAAGCCGAGCGCAGCTATATCGTGTCGACTTTCGTCGAGATGGTGCGCCATTTCGAGTCCCACGCATGATCGAGATCGCGCCGGGCAAGCTCGAGGGCGTTCGCCTCTTGCGGCCGGCGGCTCGATCCGACCTGCGTGGGCGCTTCGTGAAAATTTTGCAGGAGGACGTCTTTTCGAAGCACGGAATTCCGACCGGTTTCGTCGAGCAGTATTATTCGGTATCCGCGAATAATGTCCTGCGCGGCCTGCATTTCCAAATCCCGCCGCACGACCACTACAAGCTCGCGACCTGCATCGAAGGCGAAGTGTTCGACGTCGTCGTCGACCTTCGCAAAGGCTCGCGAACGTACGGCCAGCACGACAGCTTCGCGTTGGACGGCGCCCGAGGCGACAGCGTTTTCGTTCCCTCGGGCTGCGCGCACGGTTTCTACGTGCGCTCGCAAACCGCGATCATGCTCTATAACGTGAGCAGCCTCTATGCGCCGTCGCACGACACGGGAATACGCTGGGATTCCGCGGGCATTGCGTGGCCTTGCAGCAGCCCGCTCGTCTCCGAGCGCGACGCCGGCTTTGCGGCCTTGGCGGATTTCGATACGCCCTTCGTCATGACGCCGAGCCTGCGCGCGGTGCGATAGGCGTTGGGTCAGGCGCAGTTCGCCCGGGCCGATGCTCTTTCCGCGGCGGCAATGTTGCGCGCGCGATTTTCGAATTCGGCGATTTCGGCCTCGCAAAGCGGGCGGCAATCGGCCCCTTGGCTTCGCGCGCGGTACCAGGCCATCGTCCGCTGCACGGCCTGCACCACCGTCAGGACGGGCACGACGCCAAGCACGGTCCTCGCCTTGGCGATCGCCAAGGCGAGCCATTCGGACTCGTGCGGGCCTTCGCCGCCGGCCCCGTAACGCACTTCGCCCTCGCCATAGGCGACGCGCGCGAATTCGATGAGATCGCGCACGGTCAGCGACTCGTCGGGCGGCGGACCGAAATTATAGGCGCCGGCAAGCCCCGGCCGCTCCCACAGCGCCTGTGCCAGGGTCAGATAGCCGGACAACGGCTCGAGCACATATTGCCAGGGACGCACGGCTTTCGGACGGCGGACCTCGAGCGGCCGCCCGGCCTGCCAGGCACGCACGGCATCGGGGATGAGGCGGTCCTGCGACCAGTCGCCGCCGCCGATCACGTTGCCGGCGCGGGCGCTCGCCACCGCGACGCCC
>Ga0180222_1002751_pt1 | contig 13162 bp, 11 predicted proteins | sample eDN5th37CKraftOP_FD_151336 | JGI IMG/M metagenome (GOLD analysis project Ga0180222, IMG submission 151336) | Enriched Organic Plus compost microbial communities from Emeryville, California, USA - eDNA 5th pass 37_C Kraft OP (version 2) (version 2) ... | reverse complement strand
CTCCCGAGGCGGTGTAGCCGTAGTAGGTGTGAACCAGCATGATCACCACGGTGATCGCCACGGACTGGCCGAACGACCACAACAGGTCGTTGGTGTTGAGAAACGTGTTGAAGTAGTGGTCGTACACACCGGACCCTTGCCCGTAGATCACCGTGGTGCCCAACCGCGACGAGATGAAGGACATGATCACCGCGACGCAGTACAGCGGGATCACCACGATGACGCCGGCGGCCACGCGGGTGGACGCCAGATAGCTGACACTGCGGATGCCGATCACCTCCAGCGCGTCGATCTCCTCGTTGATCCGCATCGCCCCGAGCTGGGCGGTGGCTCCGGCACCGATGGTCGCTGACAGCGCAACCGCCGTGGTGCCGGGCGCGATGAGCCTGACGTTGAAGAACGCCGAGGCGAACCCGGTGAGCGCCTCGACGCCCACCGAGGCGAACTGGTTGTAGCCCTGCACGGCGACCAGGGCACCGGTGGTCATGGTCAGGAACCCGACGATGGCGACGGTGCCGCCGACGACGGCCAGCGCTCCGGTGCCCAGGCCCATGGTTGCGATCAACCGGATCAGCTCAGTGCGGTAGTTGGTGGCCGCATCGCCGATGGAACCGATCGCCTGCGCATAGAACTGGGTCTGAACGCCAATGCTGTTCCACGCCGCGTGGATTCGATCGAGTCGAGCCCTCACCCTCGGGAATCTCTGCGCCAGTAACGAATTCGTCACTGTCACCTCACACCACCGTGATCTTCACACCGACGGCCGTGGCGATGACGTTGATCGCGAACAGAGCCATGAAGGTGAACACCACCGTTTCGTTGACGGCGTTGCCGACGCCGGCGGGCCCGCCCCCGACGGAGATCCCCTTGTAGCAGGCGATCAATCCTGCCGCGAGCCCGAACACCGCTGCCTTGACCAACGCCACGGCCACGTCGGCGCCATGGGTCAGCACCGTCAGCCCGGCCACGAAGGAGCCCGGGGGCACATGCTGGATGAAGACCGCGAAGACGAAACCGCCGGCCAGTCCGACGATGATGACCGTCGCCGACAGGGCGAGCGCCACCGTCGTCGCGGCCAGCACACGCGGCACCACCAGCGCCTGGATGGGATCGATACCCATCACCCGCATCGCGTCGAGTTCCTCACGAATCGTCCTGGCACCCAGGTCGGCACACATCGCCGTGGACCCCGCTCCGGCCACCACCAGCACCGTCACGATGGGCCCGATCTGGCTCACCGTGCCGATCGCCGCGCCGGTTCCCGAGAAGTCGGCGGCGCCGAACTCGATCAGCAGGATGTTGAAGGTGAAGACCAGCAGCACGGTATAGGGCACCGTCAACATCAGCGCTGGTACGAGTGACACCCGCGCCACAAACCAGGTCTGATTCAGATACTCGCGCCATGCGAACGGCGGGCGTGCGATCGCGATGAAGACATCGAGGGTCATCGCGAAGAAGCCCCCGAGGGCGCCCACCGGCTTGGCTGCGGGTCCCAGCGCGATCATTCGGCGGACTCGATACACATCGTCGGGATCACCTCGTTGAGAAACACGCCGAAAATGTATGGCACAGATCACGCCGCTTTCCCCTCCTCAGGGGGGGAGATGGGTCCTCCACCGGGGGCACAACGGCGTCAGGTTAGTGATCTGTGATTCACATAGTGTTTGCGATATACGCAGACCAGGATCAGTGCATAATGAGTTCACATGCACTTAGGAGGTCTAGCCATTCCCGCCAGAACACGCGATCCCGAACGCAAGAACCGGATCATGCAGGCAGCCTCCGACCTCATCGGCCGCAGGGGCTTCCATGCGGTGTCCATCGCCGACATCGGCAACGCGGCCGGCATCACCGGATCCGGTGTGTACCGCCACTTCGAGAGCAAGTCGGCCATCCTGGTAGCGCTGTTCGACCGCGTGATCGACGACCTGATCGCCGACGAGAAGCGCATCCTCGACGAGATCAGCGACCTGTCAAAGGCATTGGACGAACTGATCACAGGTCAGGTCGAGTTCGTGGTGGGCGATCGCCAACTGGCGCAGGTCTACTACAACGAGATCAACAACCTCCCCGAGGAGGATCGCCGACGGCTGCGCCGCAAACAGCGGCTGTACCTCGAGGAATGGGTGCACCTGGTGAACGAGCTGCGCGACGACCTCGACGACACCGAGGCCCGAGTCCTCGTGCACGCCGCCATCGGCGCCATCCAGTCACCGCTGTTCCACAACACCGGCCTGGCCGACGACCGGCTCCGGGTGCTGCTCGCCGACTCCGCCCGCAACATCCTCAGCGCGGAGCACACACGCACCCCCTAATGGGAGCACAATGCCCCCCTGCGGGGGATTTGAGGCGCACGTCACACCCCATAACGTCCCTTCCACCAAGCAAGACCGGCGAAGGGAGAACGCATGGGGCGCATGACCTCAGAGGTGATGGCGCACGACGTCAGCCTGCTGTGGCAGCAGATTTTCACCTGGGCCAGTTGGGGCATCACGCTGGCGATGATCATCATCGCCGTCCGCATGGGACGCCGGCAGCGCACCCCGTTCTATCTCTTCGCGATTCTGGCCGCGGGTGTGGGCGCCTACGCCGAACCGCTGTATGACGTCGCGTTCGACCTGTGGTTCTACGACGCCCAGAACGGCCAACCCGGTGCCGGTTGGATGCACTTCTCTGCATTCGGCATCGTCCAACCCAACTGGACGCACAGCGGCTACATCATCCTGTACGCGGGCGCCTGCCTGTACGCCGGACGACGCATCTACGAAGGACGGTTCAACCGCCGGAGCCTGTTCGCGCTGTGGGGCCTGGAGATCGTCACCTCCTGTGTCTTCGAAGTCATCGGCACCGGCACCGATGTGTACACCTACTACGGCCCCCATGTGCTCCGAATCTGGAACTATCCGCTCGTCATCGGAGTCCTGGAGGGTACTCAGGTCGTGCTCTTCACCGTGGCGGCAGTGCTCATCTGGCGCCGGGCATCCGACTGGTGGGCCCTGCTGGGCATGTTCGTACTGTTCCCGATGACGTTCTTCGGGGCCAACTTCGGGCTGGGCTACCCCGTCATCATTGCCATGCACCTCGACAACGGTCTGGCCTCCACGCCGCTGATCTACGCCGCGACGCTGATCTCGATCGCCCTGTGCGCCATCGCCACCTACGGCCTCGCGGCCTTCCTTCCGCGCCCGTCGGCGACGGAGGACACCGCCCCGGTGGACCGTATTCGCGCTGAAGCCCAACTCGCGAGCTGAGTCGTGTACATCGACTGCAACATCTCGGGTGCAGTGGCGGGCGCCGAGGAGGCCGGCATCTCCGGCCTCCTCGGCCAAGCCGCACGCGCGGAGAACATCGGGTTAGACGGCATCTGGTCCACCGACGTCGATCGGGATCCCTTCCTGCCACTCGCGGTGGCGGCCATGACCACCACCAAGGTCCAGTTGGGTACCGGGATCGCGGTGGCATTCGCGCGCAGCCCCATGACGACGGCCATGGCCGCCAACGACCTTCACGAGATGAGCGGCGGGCGGTTCGTGCTGGGTCTGGGCACCCAGATCCAGGCCCACATAGAGCGGCGATTCTCGATGCCGTGGTCGGCCCCCGCTGATCGGATGTCGGAGTACGTCAACGCAATCCGGGCGATCTGGCACGCCTGGCGCACGGGAGAACGCCTGGACTTCCGCGGGGACCACTACCAGCACACGCTCATGACACCCATGTTCACCCCGGCTCCGCACCCGCACGGTGACCCAAAGATCGTGATCTCAGCGGTGGGGCCGAGGATGACCCGGGTCGCGGCGCGCGATGCCGACGGCCTGCTGGTGCACGGGTTCACCACGCAGCGCTACCTCAGTGAGGTCACTCTGCCTATCGTCGAAGGGGAGTTGCGGAAGGTGGGCCGCCGCCGCGCCGAATTCACGATCTCCTATCCCGGCCTGATCGCCTCCGGAAGCACCGACGAGGAGTTGACCCGGGCCGTCAGCGCCGTCCGGCGCCAGATCGCCTTCTACGGATCCACTCCGGCCTACCGCCACGTCCTCGAACTCCACGGATGGCACGACCTGCACACTGAACTGCACCGGCTGTCCAAGGCCGGGGACTGGACGACGATGACCGGTCTGATCGATGACGAGGTGCTCAACACCTTTGCCGCCGTGGGAGAACCGACCGAGGCCGGGGCCGAGGTTGTCACCAGATTCGCCGGACTGGTCGATCGTTTCACGCTGCTCACGCCGTACCCGCTGGGCGATGAGGCGGCGGCGGCGATCGTTGCCGGTGCACGCGCCGCCACCGCGCGGGCTTAGGGCTCAGTCGCGTTTTCCGACGAACTGCGCCAGTGCCGCCATGTTGGGCGGCGCGCCGAGCAGCTCCTCCAGGAGTGCGTCTTCGCGCGCCAGCGCCGCACGCACCGCCTCCACGTGCGGCGCGGTGAGCGTGCGTTTGACAGCGATCAGACTCGAGATCGGGTGACTGGCAAGCAGTTCCGCGTGCCGACGCACTTCGTCGTCGAGCCGGTCCGGCTCACAGAGTCGCCACACCAGACCCATCTCAAGAGCCTGCTGGGCGTCAATCCATTCCGACGACATCAGCACCCAGGCCGCATTCTGCCTACCCAGCAGCGCCGGCAGCAGATATGACGACGCCGCCTCCGGCGCCAGCGCCAGGCTGGTGAACGGGCACTTCAACCGAGCGGAGGTGGACATGAACGCCAGGTCGGCGAACCCCAGAATGGTGGTGCCGATGCCCAGCCCCACACCGTTGACCGCACAGATCAGCGGTTTGGGGAATTCGGCCAGCACGGCCATCAGACCGTTGAAACCGTACTTCCCCGGCACGAATCCGTTCTTCGTCGCCCGGGCGTGCAGTTCCTTCAGATCAGTACCTGCGCAGAAGGCCCGGCCGGACCCGGTGAGGATCACCACCGCGACGTCGCCATCCTCGGCGGCGTCCTGCAGCGCGATCGCGGTGGCATCGTAGAGCGCCTCGTCGAACGCGTTGAGCGCATCGTGGCGCGCCAAGGCAATGGTTCGGACCCGATTTTGATCGGTGATCTCCAGCATGTTCGTCCTCACAGTGAAGTCAATTGGTGGATGTGTTCGGGACTGCGGGCATTGACGACCATGGTGGTGACGCCCGCGGCCTCCCACACCTTGATCTGTTCACGCACGTAGGCCACGTCGCCGACGATCGCGGCGTCGTCGACGACCTCGTCGGGAATTGCTTGTGCAGCTTCCTCTTTACCTCTGCTGCGCAGCAGCCTTGTGACCTCGTCGACGACCTCGCCGTAGCCCATGCGGCGGTAGACGTCGGCGTGGAAGTTGGTGTCCTCGGCACCCATACCGCCCATGTACAGCGCGAGGTAGGGCTTCATCGCCGCGAACGCCGCGGCCCGGTCCTCGGTGATGACGATGTTGGCCGTCGCGCAGATCTCGAAGGTCTCGCGCGTGCGACGCGCACCCGGCTTGGCAAAACCTTCGTCGAGCCACGCGTTGTAGGTGTCGGCCATGCGCGGCGTGTAGAAGATCGGCAGCCAGCCGTCGCAGATCTCGGCGGCCAGCGCGACATTCCTGGGCCCTTCGGCGCCCAGCATGATCGGGATGTCCGCGCGCAGCGGATGCGTGATGGGCTTGAGCGCCTTGCCGAGTCCGGTGGTGCCCGCACCGGCCAGCGGTAGCGGATAGTGCGGTCCGTCGCTGGTCACCGGGGCCTCGCGGGCCCACACCTGCCGGATGATGTCGACGTACTCGCGGGTACGCGCCAGCGGTTTCGGAAACTTCTGGCCGTACCAGCCCTCCACGACCTGCGGCCCGGACACCCCCAGCCCCAGGATGTGCCGGCCACCCGAGAGATGGTCCAGCGTCAGCGACGCCATGGCGCACGCCGTGGGCGTGCGCGCCGACATCTGCACCACCGACGTGCCCAGCCGCAGCCGGCTGGTCTCACGGCCCCACCAGGCCAGCGGCGTGAACGCATCCGAGCCCCACGCCTCGGCGGTGAACACGGTGTCGAACCCGGCCTCCTCGGCCGCGGCCACCAACTCCGCATGGTTGCTCGGCGGCTGCGCAGCCCAATATCCGAGCTGCAAACCAAATTTCACGATGCCGCCGATCCGATCAGGCGATCAGTACGACCGCGGCAGGTTGAGACTGTGCTGGGCAACATAATTCAGGATCATCTCCCGGCTGACCGGGGCAATCTGCAGCAGCCTGGCCAGACCCCACTGCGGAAGCAGACCGTACTCGGCGGATATACCGTTGCCGCCGTGCAGCTGGATGGCGTGATCCGCCGCAGCCACTGCGGCCTCGGCAGACAGGTACTTCGCGATGTTCGACGCCTCACCGGCCGGCAGCTGGTTGTCGAACAGCCACGCGGCCCGGCTGGTGGCAAGCGCCGCCATGTCCACTTCGATCTTCGCCTTGGCCAGCGGGTGGGCGATGGCCTGATACGTGCCGATGGGCGGACCCCACACCGACCGCTGCCGCGCGTAGTCCGCAGCCTTTTCGACCACGTGCCTGCCGATCCCCACACACACCGCGGCCCCCGTGATGCGCTCGGGATTGAGACCGTCGAACACCTGCTTGAACCCCTCGTGTTCCACACCGATGAGGTTCGCCGCCGGAACCCGAACGTTGTCGAAGTGCAGCGTGAACTGCTTCTCGGGCAGGTTGATCCCGACCGGGAGCCGGTGCTTGACCAGGCCGGGCGCGTCGGTGGGCACCAGGAACAACGAAAGCCGTTCCGGCGCTGTGCGTGTGACGACGATGAGCGCACCGGCCTCGTCCACACCGGAGATGTAGTACTTGGTGCCGTTGATCACGTAGTCGCCGCCGTCTCGCACCGCCGTCGTTGCGATCTGGCGTGTGTTGGACCCGGCGTCGGGTTCGGTGATGGCGAACACCACCTTGGTGTCACCCGAAGCCATGCGCGGCAGCCACTCCTTCTGCTGCTCGCTGTTGCCGTAGCGGGACAGCAGTTCCCCCGAGATCGCGCTGGAGACCAGCATCAGCAGCAGTGGACAGCCCCGCGCCGCGGTCTCCTCGCAGACGATGGCCAGTTCCGCCATTCCTCCTCCCCCGCCGCCGAACTCCTCGGGGAAGTTGATGCCGATGAATCCGTGCTCGGCCAGGTCCTTCCACAGTTCGTCGGTTGGTTCGTGGGCCGTCGCCCGTTCCGCGAAGTAGCTGGGACCGTACTTGTCGGTGATCGCGGCGACGGCGGCGCGCAGGTCGCTGTGCTCGCTGGGCTCACGGAAGTCCATGGGTCGGTTCTCCTCAGATCAGTGCGTCGGGTATATCGGTGTGGACGGCCCGCAGATACTCGCCGAGGCTCTTGGCCTGGGCGTCGGGTCGCGTGCAGGACGCCACGCCGTCTCCGAGAAATCCGACGACGACGAAGTTGAGCGCCTTGAGATTCGGGAACTCGAACCGGCGGATGGTCAGTCCCTTGGCCTCCGGCACCAGCTCAGCGAATCTCTGCGCGGTGAGGTGCGTACGCAGCCACTCCCAGCGTTCGTCGGTGTCGGTCCACACCCCGACATTGGCGTTGCCGCCTTTGTCTCCCGAGCGGGCCGCCACCACGGCGCCCAGAGGCCTGCGCGAGGTGGGTCCGAAGTCCCGCGGGGCGGGCAGTTCCGGTGCCGGCGCCGCGGGCACTGCGGCCGTTTCGGCCGTGTGCTCGATCAGTTCCCGCGTCCCGTCGGCGTGCACCACCGTGTGCTGTACTTCGGAAGCCGGGATCAAAGTCGGCCAGTAGACCCCGAATTCGCTGGCCGAGGACGGTGGTGTGGTGGTGTAGAAACCGGCGTACCCGGCAACGTACAGCTCGATAACCGCGTTGGAGAACGCCCGGTCGACCTTGGCCCGGTCGCGGTCTTTGACGGTGACGCGGAGGTGAGCGGTCGCCTGCTCCATGCTCACCGGATCGGGTGTGTCATAGCGGAGTAGCTGGATGTCCACACTGTCGAAGCACTCCTGCCCGCCGAGGATCGTCATGAGCTCCTCTACGGCCCACTTGGCCTTCTCCTCGATGTCGAGGCCGGTCAGCGCCATGGTCATGGTGTTGCGGAATCCACCGATGTAGTTCATCGCGACCTTGAGCGTCTGCGGTGGCGGGGTACCGACCGTACCGCTGACCCGCACCCGGTTCTCGCCGTCCTGCGTGATGCTGCAGGTGTCGAAATGCGCCACCACGTCAGGATTCACGTAGGCGGGCGCACCGACCTCGTACAGCAGCTGCGCGGTCACGGTGCCCGGTGTCACCACGCCTCCGCTGTCGGTGGGCTTGGTGATGACGAAGCTGCCGTCGTGCTCCAACTCGGCGATCGGCGAACCGGGGTAGCGGCGGTCGATGACCTCGTGGATCTGCGAGTAGTTTCCACCCGTCGCCTGTGGACCACATTCGATGATGTGGCCGGCGGCCACCGCGCCGGCCAGCGCGTCGTAGTCGTCCCTCGCCCACCCGTGCCACCAGGCACCGACGCCGACCACCAATGCGGCGTCGGTGACCCTGCCGGTCACCACCACGTCCGCACCACGGGCCAACGCCGAGGCGATCCCCCAGCCGCCCAGGTAGGCGTTTGCCGACACCGGCTCGACATCCTTATCGCGCAACGAGATCCCAGTGTCGATGTTGGTGAATTCGAATCCCTGTTCCAGGAGTTGTGGCAGCCGCGGCATCAGGTCATCACCCTCGACATGGGCCACCGTGAGATCGACGCCGAGCTCTGCGACCAACTCACGAACCCGGCCGGCCATCCCCGCGGGATTGAGCCCTCCCGCATTCACCACGACCTTGATCCCGCGGCGCGCGCATTCGACGGCCACCTCACGGAACTGGGTGAGAAAGGTGTGCGCATAACCAGTGTCGGGGTTCTTCTTGCGCGACTTCCACAGGATCAGCATGGTGAGCTCGGCCAGATAGTCACCGGTGATCACGTCGATGTCGGCCGTGGCGACCAACTCCCGCATCGCCGAGTGCCGGTCGCCGTAGAACCCTGAGGCGTTACCGATCCGAACTGCGCGTTTGATCACTGTTGCACCTTTGGCTTGCGCTTGCTGGCCGCGCCGGCGAAGGCCTGAGCGACCTCCATCCACCCGGTGGCCACCGGTCCCTCGACGGTGAGCCCGGTGTCGGTCCAGTGCCTGCGCTGCGTGACGACGAGGACGAAATCCTCGGCGGTGCCGGTGATCCTGTCGGCGGCGTCCTGCGGTCCCCAGGTCCATGTCTCACCACCGGGTGACTGCAGCTGCACCGCGACCGGCTCGCTGGGCACAGCCAGGCCGTTGAGCTGATGTGAAAAGGCGAACGTGGATACGCCCAGGTGGGCGATGCTGCGCAGACCCGGGCTGACGGGGTGCTGCACACCGAGCGCTTCGTAGATGTCGTGTCCGTGTGCCCAGGTTTCCATCAGACGAGCCGTCGCCGAGGAGGCCACACTCATCTCAGGGCCGAACCACGGCACCCGGCGTTTGGGGTCATCAGCGGCCAACGCGGCCAGCAGGTCTCGCCGGGCAGCGACAAACCACTGCAGCAGTGCTTCAGGGGCGAGGATGCGCAGTTGTTCGGCGATCCGGTCGGGAAAATCCATGCCGTCGGCGATGAGTTTGTCTGCCATTGGCGTGAAGTTGTCCGGCTCGATCAGAGCAAGTTTCGTCGCGTCGTCGAAGAAGGCCAGGTGTGACACCTGGTCCTGAATGCTCCATCCCTCCGCAGGTGTTGCGCGGCCCCACTCCTCGAAGGGCAGATCCTGCAGATGACCGGTCAGCAGGTCAGACTCGGTGCGCAGCTCCTCCAGAAGTCTGCCGTAGTCCAGTGCCATCAACGTCCCTTCCACACCGGGGAGCGCTTCTCCTTGAAGGCCGCCATCCCCTCCTGGGCGTCCTCACTCAGATAGACCGGCTCCCAGATTGATTCAGCAATGTCGAACGCCTCGCTCAGCGGATGCTCGGCGGTCAGTGTCGCGGTCCTCTTGCCCGCCGCAACCGACAGCGGCGCGTTCGCCGCGATCTGCTCGGCCAGTTCCTGCGCCACCGTGTGCAGATCGCCGGGTTCGGCCAGTCGGTTGACCAGACCCACCTCGTGGGCGCGCGCGGCCGATATCGGTGCTCCCGTGAGCATCAGTTCCATCGCGATACGACGCGGAATCATCAACGGAAGCGGTGCCGCCCACGGTGATCCGCGGCCCACCTTGGCCTCTGTGATGGCGAACTTCGCGGTCGTCGAGGCCACACACAGGTCGCATGTCTGCGCCAGCAGGAAACCCCCGGCGAACGCGACACCGTTGACCGCCGCGATCGTCGGTTTGGCCACGGTGATGTTGCGCCCGAACTGCGGCACGAAATCGATGGGCGGAACGGTCAGCTGCTCCTCCGACATCTCCTTGAGGTCACCGCCGGCACAGAACGCCTTGTCCCCGGCACCCGTGAGCACCAGCACCTTGGCCGAGGTGTCGTCGTTGAATCTGCGGACGCCGTCGAACAATCCATCACGGACCGCCTTGTTGAGGCTGTTGCGCGCCTCGGGTCGGTTGATGGTCAGCCACGCGACACCGTTGCGGACCTCGTAGTCGACACTCACGACTGCGCGCCCTCCTCGGTCTCGGAGACCACGGCCAGCACCTGACCCGACTCCACCTGATCACCCGGCTTGACCGCGATGGTCGACACGATGCCGTCGGACGGGGCACGGACGGTGTGCTCCATCTTCATGGCCTCCAGCACCACGATGGTGTCCCCCGCGCACACCTCGGCGCCCTCATCGACCTCGACGCGCACCACCGAACCCGGCATCGGGGCCAGCAGCGAGCCGGCCTCCTGAATGGTGCTGGGATCGGGGAAGCGTGGAACCTCCTGCAGCGCGGTCGATCCCAGGGAGCTGTCGACGTAGTCGATGTCGCCGAAGCGGGCCACCCGGTAGCGTCGTCGCACTCCGTCGATATCGGCGTCGACCATCTCTCCGGCGGCACTGTTGATCTGCACCTGCGGCTGCCAGTCCCCGACGGTGACCCGGATGCCGTCACGCTGCACGCGGTAGCGCACCTCGATGACCTCGGTGTCGCGGTCACCGACCTGATACTGCACCACCTGGTCCTGGCTGGCCAGGTTGCGCCAGCCCGAGGGCAGTCCCGGCAGGATCGTGGTCTGGTGGCGCCGCTGCGTCATCGCCGCCAGGGCCGCGGCCACGGCGTGGGTGCGCACCGCGGTCGGATCCGGCAGGCCCAGCTGTGCGGGATCGTGCCGCTGCAGGTAGCCCGTGTCGATGGCGCCGGCCCGGAAGTCGTCCTCTCGCAGGATCCCGATCAGCAGGTTGCGGTTGGTGGTGACACCGTGGATACGGGTCTCACGCAGCGCTCGCGCGACGCGCCGGCATGCCTCGTCCCGGGTCTGGCCGTACCCGATCACCTTGGCGAGCATGGGATCGTAGAACGTGCTGACGGTGGACCCGGACGTGAAGCCGGCGTCGATCCGCACACCGGGCACGTCAGGGAATTCCAGGGTGTGCAGGGTTCCCGACACCGGGATGAACCCGGCGTCGACGTCTTCTGCGTACAGCCGGACCTCGACCGCATGGCCGTTCGGTTCGGCGTGCAGCATCTCGTCCGGCAGCGGCTCACCGGCGGCGACCAGCAGCTGGGCGCGCACCAGATCGATTCCGGTGACAAGCTCGGTGACCGGGTGTTCCACCTGCAGTCGGGTGTTGACTTCGAGGAAGTAGAACGAACCGTCGGGCGCCATCACGAATTCGACGGTGCCGGCACCCTCATAGGCCAGGGCCTTGCCCGCGGCCACCGCGGCGCGTCCCAGTTCCGCACGCAGTGCCGGGTCCACGGCCGTCGAGGGCGCTTCCTCGATGATCTTCTGGTAGCGACGCTGGATGGAGCATTCCCGCTCGCCCAGGTGCACCACCGTCCCATGGCTGTCACCGAAGATCTGGACCTCGATGTGCCGGGGTGACTCGACGAACTTCTCGAGGAAGACCGTGCCGTCGCCGAACGCCGACGCCGCCTCGCGCCGTGCACCGGAGACCGCCTCGAGCAGTTCGTCCTCGTCGGTGACGATGCGCATTCCTCGTCCGCCGCCGCCGAAGGCCGCCTTGACCAGGATCGGGAACCCGGTCTCGGCTACCGCCTTGCGCAGCTTGTCCGGGTCGGCATCCTCGTCGGCGCCCACAGTCACGCCGGGCAGCACGGGCACACCCGCTGCCGCCATCATCTCCTTGGCGGCGATCTTCGAGCCCATCGAGGCGATGGCCTCGGGGCTGGGTCCGACGAAGATCACGCCGGCTTCGGCACACGCCTTGGCGAAATCGGCGTTCTCCGAGAGGAATCCGTACCCGGGGTGGATCGCATCGGCGCCGGTGGCCTTGGCCGCCGCCAGCACCAGGTCGGCCCGCAGGTAGGTGTCCGCGGGGGCGGTGCCGGGCAGGTGTACCGCTTCGTCGGCCTGGCCGACGTAGGGTGCGTACCGGTCGGCGTCGGAGTGGATCGCGACTGTGGCGATGTCCATCTCGCGCGCGGTGCGGATGATCCGCGATGCGATCTCGCCGCGGTTGGCGATGAGCAGCTTGCTGATGGGCTGATGAGTGGTGGTCACGTTCCTCACATCCTGAATACGCCGAAGCCGCGGCGTCCGGCGACCACATTGGAATGTGCTGCGGAGAGGGCTATTCCGAGTACCGATCGGGTATCGCGTGGGTCGATCACCCCGTCGTCATAGATACGGGCGGAGTTGAAGAACGCATGCGACTCGCGCTCGATCTGTTCCTCGATCTCTGCGGTGCGCTTGGCATCTGCCTGCTGGTCGAATTCTCGGCCGGCGGCCTCCGCTGCGGCCTTGCCAACGATGGAGAGCACACCGGCAAGCTGCTGGGCCCCCATCACGGCCAACTTGGCGTTGACCCAGCTGAACATGAACCTCGGGTCAAAGGCCCGCCCGGACATTCCGTAGTTGCCTGCTCCGAATGACCCGCCCATGTTGATAGTGATGTGCGGGACGGTGCTGTTGGTGACGGCGTTGATCATCTTCGCGCCATCCTTGATGATGCCACCCTGCTCGTACTCAGTGCCGACCATGAAACCGGTCACGTTCTGCAGGAAGATGAGCGGCGTGTCAGTCTGATTCGCCAACAGGATGAATTCCGTTGCCTTCTTGGACTCTTCGCTGAACAG
>Ga0180222_1002750_pt1 | contig 13165 bp, 15 predicted proteins | sample eDN5th37CKraftOP_FD_151336 | JGI IMG/M metagenome (GOLD analysis project Ga0180222, IMG submission 151336) | Enriched Organic Plus compost microbial communities from Emeryville, California, USA - eDNA 5th pass 37_C Kraft OP (version 2) (version 2) ... | reverse complement strand
GCCGACACCCCACCAACCCGACTTAACACCGGGCCACCGGAACTCCGATCTGGTGAGGCACAGCAACAAGCATCGCCCGTCGCCGTCGACGAGACGCCATATATGGGGGGCGTTCAGGGCCGTCAACACCCAATCATCACTTCATGACATTTTCACGATGCTGGCAGCTTCCAAGGCCGCTTTTCCAGCCCTTCCGGCGCCCTCCCTCCGCTTTTGCCGGTGCCCAAAGCGGCCCGGCCCTCGCCGCATCCGAATCGCGGCCGGCGATCAAGGCAGGATGCGCAGCTCCCGGTAACGCCGGACATATTTGCGCACGACCTCGCCCGAATCGGCGCAGCCCGCGAAGCCCGCCTTGCGCAGCTTGATCGTGCTGCTGATTCCCGACATCAGCCGCCGCTCCGGCGGCATGCTTTCGCTCCAAGCGCCGATGATCTGCGGAGTCGCGCCGAGCAGCGCGCCGAGATCGCGCGGGGCAGCCAGTCCGTGCCTGTCGACGAGGCCGGGCCACAGCGGCGCGAGCCGCGCGAGTTCGGCCGGCAGATCGAACGGCATGGGAGCGCCCAGCGCCATGCCGAGCTCCTCGGCCAGGATCGGGAATATGTCGTGCAGCGCGAAGACATCGCCATTGGTGATGTTGAAGATCTCGTCGCGGGCCGCGGGCGATGCGAAGGCCCATTCGGCAGCCTCGGCGAGCAGATCGGAATCGCACATCTCGAAGATGCCGCTGAGCCCGTCGGGCATCGGCAGTTCCAGGCCGGCCTCCCTGCGAAGCGCCGCAAAGACCGCGAGCGCCAGCGACCAGTTCATGTTGCCGCCCACCGCGAGGCCGATCGTGCCGCCCGGCCGCAGGATCGTCCAGTGCCAGGGCGCACCACGCCCACGCTGCACGACATATTCTGCTGATGATGGTAGAAGTTCCAATCCTTGTAGGACGCGTCCGTCTCGCGGAAGGGCAGCCTGGTCGTGATATGCGGCAGATGCGAGCCATAGGCCTTGAGCCCGTGGACGAGCAGCACGTGGCGGAGCGGCCTGCCCGGCGCGGCGAGCGGCTCGACGACATTGCGGAGCATCTCGACGTTGCGGTCGATCTGGCGCTGATCCGCCCAGCCCGCGACGATATCGTCGGCATTCTCGTTCACCGCCGCATAAGCGAGGTGGGTGACATCAGGGATGGCGCCCAGCACCGCGCGGCACGCCTCCGGATCGGCAAGGTCGAGGCCGACATGCTCGACTCCCGGAACCGAACGCCAGGGCGCGCGCCGGGCAACGGCCACCACCGACCAGTCCGGCAGCCCCGCGAAATGCTGGACGATCGCCGTTCCCGTGACACCGGTCGCACCCGCGACCACAACCTTCGGCATGCTCCTCTCCCCTGCCGGCGCGGACCTTTCCGCTGCCATCGGCGCCGTCCTTCCGCATCGGGACCCGGCGGCGGGGGATTATTGCAGCGCGGGCCGCCGCACAAGCGGCGGCACCGTCCGGTCAGGCGCGGCCGATCACGATGCTGCCCCCCTGCACATGGACCGGCACGGAAAGCTGCCGTGCCACCGATCGCGCGAATGCCGGACCATCGCCGAGATCGAAGCGACCGCTGACCGGACGGACCGCGAGGTCCGGATCCGCGATCAGGATCGGATGCCGGGCGTAGCGGTTCATCTCCGCCACCGCCCCGCGCAGCCGCGTCGCGGCAAAGAAGGCCTCGCCGTCATGCCACGCGACGAGCGGCGCGGGCGCGGGACTGTCGATCCGCAGCGCTCCGCCCGGATCGATCCGCGCGCGTTCGCGTGCGCGAACCCAGCGCATCGATCCCGGCAGGCCATCCCGGCCGAGGCGGATGCCGACGCTGCCCGCCAGGACGAACAGCGACAGCCGCCCGCCCTCCGCCGCGACGTCGAAGGAAGCGGCGCCGGCGATCAGATCGCGGCCTTCCGCCCGGACGAAGAACAGGTTCCGCGAATCGTTCGCCGTCCGGAAATGGGCCCGGCCACGATCCACCATCACCCTGCGGCGGTCGGCGGCCATCTCCACCCGGACCGCACTGCCGGAATCGAGCAGCAGGACCGAGCCGTCGGCAAGCGGGATGCGCCGCAGTTCGCCGTGCCCGGTCCGATAGTCCTCCCACCCGGCATGGGCCCAGAATCCGGCACCGCCCGCGAGGATCGCCGCCGCCGCGCCGGCCCCCAGCACTCGCCGCCGCGTCCAGCGCCGCACCCGCACGGGTGGCCCTCCAGCGGCTCCCCCCGCCTCGTCCCAGGCGCCGGTCACCAGACCGAAAGCATCGCGATTACGCGGGTCGGCGGCCAGCCAGAGGCGGAAACCGGCTTCATCGCGCGCGGTACGTTCGTCCGAATGGAGGCGCGCGAGCCACGCCGCCGCCTCGGCCTTGAAATGCGCGGGAAGCCCCGCCCCGGCCACCTCAGCAGCCTTCCGACCAGCTCGCGAGGAACAGTGCGGCACCAGCCACCTGCCGCTCCACGGTGCGCGTCGGAATGCCCAGCGTATGGCCGATCTGGCGATAGCTCATGCCCTCGATGCGGTGCAGCCTGAAGGCCTCGGCGTTGCGACGGGGCAGCTTCGCGAGACCGGCGCGCATGCGCTCGAGCCGCCTGTGCGTCTCGGCGATCTCGTCTCGCAGCGGGACGCCTTCGCCGAGCCGCAGCATGTCCGGCAAGGGGCGGACGCTCTCCCGCTCATGCAGATCGCGCCGCATCTCGCCCTGCAGCGAATGGACCGGCATGCGCACGGGATAATCCGCCGCCGCGTGGGCCGCGGCCTTCACGCGATAGGCCTCGAGCCTCGCGAACGCGGCCTTGAGCAGGCGCTCCGCCGGCATCCGCTTGGGCGCCATCCGGCCCAGCCAGGCGCACAACGGCCGCCAGACGGCACAGCGAGGAAGAACAGGACCCATGGCGGACGGGTTGCATTCCGACATGTCTCCAGAATGCGCGCGCCGCCGACTATGTTCCCGATGCCGCCGCGCCGTCGGCCGCGCGGCCGAGGTCATTCCGCCGGCGCGCGGACCCGTCTATCATTGAGCCGCGACGAGACGACCGGAGGACGGGATGGACGACGCTGCACGGACCTGCGACTGGTATTTCGACATCCTCTCGCCCTTCGCCTATCTCCAGTGGAAAACGCGGGACCGGCTCGGCGGCCGCATCCGCCTGCGCCCGGTGCCCATCCTGCTCGGCGCGCTGCTAGGCCATTGGGATCAGAAGGGACCCGCAGAGATCGCGCCCAAGCGGCTGCACACCTATCGCTATTGCCAATGGCGTGCCGGGCGGCTCGGCGTGCCGTTCCGCTTCCCGCCCGGCCATCCGTTCAATCCGATCGCGGCGCTGCGCCTGATCGTCGCGCTCGATGCCGCCGAGCCGGCGGTCGACGCGCTGTTCGACGCAGCCTTCCGGGAGGGCCGCGATCTCGCCGATCCGCGGGAGCTCGCCGCCATCGGCCGCGGCCTCGGCGTCGAGGATGTCGCGGCGGCGACCGGCCAAGACGAGGTCAAGCAGCGGCTACGCGCCAACACCGAGGCGGCGATCGCGCGGGGCGTCTTCGGCGTGCCCACCGTCGACGTCGACGGCACGCTGTTCTGGGGCGAGGACGCCACCGACATGCTGATCGACTATCTCGACGATCCCGGTCTGTTCGAAACCGCCGAGATGCGGCGCCTCGCCAAGCTGCCGGTGGCCGCCACACGGCGCTGAGGAGGCACCCGCCCATGGCCGACATCGTCAACCTGCGCACCGCACGCAAGGCCCGCGCGCGTGCCGAGGCCGACGCGAAGGCGGCGGCCAATCGCCGGCTTCACGGCCAGACAAAGGCCGAGAAGCGCGCCCTCCGCGACGAGCAGGCACGGCGTGACGCCCTGCTCGACGGTGCCCGGCGCGCGGACGGCGCCGAACGGGAGGAATAGGCGCTCAGGCCCGGATCGCGGCGAGATCGGGCCGGCCGATACGGGTCAGCTCCTCCTCGCTGGGGCGGCGCTTCTCGATGAACACGGCGTCGTCGGACCAGCTGTCGACATCCTCGGCATTGCGGATGCCGAGCTTCTCGCGCGCCTCCGGCACGCCGAGCTCGATCGCATCCTCGTAGCGCGCCATCAGGATGGAATCGGAGGCGAGGCCGATATTGATCCCGCGCCGCATCAGATCGATCACGGTGAGCCAGCTCGTGGGATAGTGCAGCCCCGCGCGCATCACCATGCGCAGGCCGCCGAACACATAGGTCGGCAACAGCTCATGCGCGAGCTCGGCGCTCATATGCTGGTGGGTGTTGGCGAGCCGCACGAAGTAGGGCAGCAGCTCGCCCAGCGAATTGAAGCCGCCGCCGGTCACCAGATGCTCGAAATCGTGAATCTGTGCGAAGCGCATGAAGATGAACTCGATATCGCTCCGCGGCTCCACCACCGGCTGACCGAAATTCACCTCATAGCCGTAGTCGATGAGATATTTGTAATAGCGGCCGCCGAGCGAATCCGGCGGCATCCGCCCGAAATCCTCCTTGGTCAGACGGGAGAGGAAGCGCTCGCCGATCCACGCGCGGAAGCGCGGGTTGATCTCCTTCTCGCGATCGATCAGCGCCTGGAGCCGCTGCGGATCGCGCATCTTGTTGAGCGCCTGCACGAGGCCGAGCGTGGTATCCGGCGGAACCGGAAGGTCCGGCCCGTTGCGCCTGAGGAAATGGGTGGTCAGCCAGTCCCGTATCTCCGGGCTGTTCAGATATTTGGACGAGCTGATCAGCGCGCTGCTCTCCGTGGTAAGCCGGGTGATCCCCTTGTGGAAATAGGAATAATCGTCGTTCATCGCCGCGTCTTTCCAGTTGCTAGCCACGCATTCCCCGGATCAGCCGCCCCGGGCGGGCGCCGGTATCCTGCTCGTCCTCGCGCGTCGGCACCCCGTTCACGATCGTCATCCGGATGCCGTCCGTCCCCTGCTGCAGCCGTCCTCCGCCGGCGGGCAGATCGAACACCATCTCCGGCCGGCCCAGCCGCAGCCGTGCGAAATCGATCAGGTTGACGTCGGCGCGCTTGCCGACGGCCAGTTCGCCGCGATCGCCCAGGCCGAAAGCATCGGCATTGGCCTTGGTGATCCGCCGCACCATCGCCTCCACCGGCAGCTTCGGCCCGCGCACGCGGTCGCGCGCCCAGTAGCTCAGATGATAGGGTAGCATCGATGCGTCCGAGATCAGCCGCATATGCGCGCCGCCGTCGCCGAGCGAGGACAGGGTGCGCGGATGCTGGAGCAATTCCCAGCTATGGTCCGAATTGCGGCGCGAATAGTTGAAGAACATGAAGGCGATCAGGCCCCGTCCCTCGCCCGCCGCCAAATGGTCATAGGCAAGGGCGAGCGGCGCGCGCCCGCTGCGCTCCGCGACCGGCCCGATCGCCTCGCTCTCGTCCGGCTCGTAGTTCACCGGATCGCCGAGGCAATAGGCTCCGGGCAGCAGCGCGGCCATCAGCCCGCTCATGCCGTGCAGCGTCATGTCGGGCTCGACATCGGGGCCGATATCCGCTTCCGCCAGGATGCGCGCGCGCCGGCCGGGCTCGCGCATCGCCGCGGCGCGATCCGCCGGCGGCAGGTGGGCGATCTCGCGATAGGAAGGCTTCAGCGAGAACAGATGATAGCCATCGAGCATCGAGATCATGCCGAAGCCGCGCGAAGCGACATGCGCCATCACCTCCAGCCCCTCCGCCGCGGCGCGCTCCGTCTCGGCGATCATCATCCGCCAGTCGTCGGGATCGGTATCGAACTGCTGGAGGAGATAATGGACCGGCCGCCCCGTCCTGCGTGCGATCGCCTCGACCAGCCGATGCTCGGCAAGCCGCGCCTCGCGGCCGATGTCCCGCCCCATGCCGAAGCCGCCGATCGTGCCGAGCAGGATGAGCTGGAAGATACCGCTGCCGCCTGCAGCCATGGCGTCGGCCAGGGCGAACAGCTCGTCATGCTCGGCGAAGGTGCCGGGCACGTTGGCGAAATCCTCACCATAGACATGCTCGGTGATCCGCCCCGCGGAAAGGCCGAAGGCGCCCGCGGCCATCGCCTCGCGGACCTGCGCCGCCATTGCCGCGATGTCCTCCGCCGTCGCCTGCTCATGGCGCAGCGCGCGATCGCCCATCACGTGGACGCGCAACGGCGCGTGGGGCATCAGCGCCGCGATATCGAGGCCGTAGCGGCGGCGGCCGAGAAAATCGAGATAATCGGGAAAGCTCTCCCACTCCCACGGCACCCCCTCCTTGAGCACGATCCCCGGTATCGCCTCGACGCCCTCCATCAGCGCGATCAGCCGGTCCCGGTCCTGCGGCCGGGCGGGCGCGAAACCCACGCCGCAATTGCCCATCACCGTCGTCGTGATGCCGTTGGAGAAGGAGGGATCGATCCGCTCGTCCCAGGTCACCTGACCGTCATAATGACTGTGCAGGTCGACGAAACCGGGCGTGACGAGCAGCCCATCGGCATCGATCTCGCGCCGCGCGGCGCCCGCTATGCGCCCGCCGACCTCGACGATGCGGCCCTCCGCGATCGCGAGATCGCCCGTGCGCGGCGCGGCCCCCGTCCCGTCGACCAGGGTTCCGCCGCGCAGGATGATGTCATGCATGATCCAGCCTCTCCATCGCCGCTCCGCCCGGCCCTGCTCTGTTTTGATACCGGACGCGACATTCTGTCGCAGCAATGCCGCCGTCTGTCGATAGGCTCGGGCAGGCCTTCGTCGAAACCGGGCCATCGGATCGACGCATGGGCTCGGCATCGTCGGCGAGATCGAGGTGATCCGCCGATTTCCCGGAGGTCTCGCCCTACCCCTGATTCCGATCGGAACGGACGATCGCCCTGCCGGCGTAGACCAGCCCCGCGCCGATCAGGAACGGGATGCCGCCGAACAGCAGGACCATGGGAACCATCTCGCCCATCTGTCCGCTCGTGCTCATCGCCAGCACCGTGAGCGAGCACAGGCCGCTCGCGCCTGCGATCAGGAGGCCCAAGGCGAGCAGGATGCCGCCGAGCAAGGTCTTCATAGCCGCTCTCCCGCTGCCAGCCCGCGATGCCGCGCCAGCACGCCGCTTCCTTCGGCACCCTCGCGATAGAAGCTGTTATAGGTGTCGAAGGGGATGATCCGCCCCTCCCCGGTCACGAAATGCACGCAGCTGCGCTTCACCGTGCCGAGATCGAAATTGTAACGATCGAGGAACTGGAGGATCACCACGCGGAAGCTGTCCGCATAGGAAAGCTGCTGCGGCACCATCGCCTGCGGCAGGCAGCAGAGCAGGCCCGCCAGCTTCTCCTCGGTGTTCGCCTGCGCCGTCGCCAGCGAGAGCAGATCGAGCACCCGCGCGCGCAGCTCGGGATAGGCTTCATAGCTGATCGTGTTCGGCCCGCTCAGCACCAGCTCGCGCGGCAGGAGCGACGTGATCGGCGTCACCGCCCGGCCCTGGCGCAGCCCGTAGCCGATGCAGATCTGGTCGGGATTGCAGGGCAGCGGGATCATGTCCTCCAAGCCGAACACGCCCGATCGGGCGACCTCCCGGCGGATCTGGCTGAGGAGGATGCGGTTGGCGCCCGCTTCGAAGCCCTCGTTGCGGCCGGCATCCTGCACCGGCTGGAAGGTCACGCCGCGCACGCAGGACCATTCCAGCGCATGACGCACGATCTCGGCGACCTCGCCGTCGTTCACGCCGCGTTTGATCACGGCGACGAGCGTCGTCGAGAGGCCGACCCGCTCGAGCGCCTCCAGCGCCTGCCCCCGGATCCGCGACAGGCGCGCGCCGCGCAGGTCGAGCAGCGCCTCGTCATCCAGCGAATCGAATTGGAGATAGACTTCGAGGCGGGGCGCATAGGATGCCAGCCGCTCGGCGAAGCCGGGCTCCTGCGCGATCCGGATGCCGTTGGTGTTGATCATCAGGTGGCGCACCGGGCGGCGCTTCACGGCATCGAGGATGGCGAAGAAATCGGGATGGAGCGTCGGCTCCCCGCCGGAAAGCTGGACGAGATCGGGTTCGCCCTCGCTCGCCACCAGCGCGTCCAGCATATGCTCGATCTCCGCGAGCGGGCGATGGCCGCCGTGCAGGTCCGCCGCATCGGCGAAGCAGACCGGGCAGGCGAGATTGCAGGCCTGATTGACCTCGATGATCGCGAGGCAGCTGTGCTGCTCATGATCGGGGCACAGCCCGCAATCGAACGGGCATCCGGCCTCGGTGCGGGTCTGCGCCGCCAGCGGCCGGTCGCCCGGCTTGATCCACAGCTTCTGCTGGCGCCAATAATCGAGATCGTCGCTGATCAGCGTCTTCTGCACGCCATGCGCGCGGCAGCGCTTCAGATACCAGACGCACTCATCCTCGATGATGATCTTGGCCGGCACCGGCTCGAGGCAGGCTTCGCACAGGCTCGTCGTCTGGCTGTGGAAGACATAGGGCGACGCCTTCCGCTCCGGCGATGCCTGCGGCGGCCGGTCCGCGCCCGGCGTTTGAACCTCGCCACCATAATGATCCATAGCCGATCAGCCCCAAGCTCAGCAGGTGGAAGATGGTGAACGGCCCGATCACCGGCGGATAGGGCTTCAGGAACTCCCACAGGAAGCGCTGGGCAGCATAGACGATAATCATCGCATGAAAAGCATGCGCGACGGCCCAGTTGCGGCGCCTTCTTCTTGCCTGCAGATAGACGAGCAGGAACAGCTCCATCGATCCCGCTTCGTAGATCTGCACGGGATGACGGCCGATGCCGTCCCCGAGATCGACCGCCCAGGGCAAGCCGGTCGGCACGCCATGGGTCTGGTCCGCCAGCCCCGCGAACAGGCAGCCGAAACGGCCGATCGCGAGCCCCACACAGATCGGCAGCACGAAGGCTCCCCCGGTCGAGCGGCGCACGCCGCGCCTCGCCTTCCACAGCTCGACGCCTGCGATCCCGCCCGCCAACGCCCCGGCGACGCTGTGCGAGAGGGTGACGATGGGCCCGCGCAGCGTGTTGAGCGAACCGAACAGCCAGGCGCCGGCCAGCGCGCCGATGCCGAGAGCGAGAAAATATCCGGGCTGCGCGTCCCGCGCGAGCAGCCGTGCCTCGTCCGGCCAACGGCGATGCTGCCAGCGCGCCGCCAGCGCCGCGCCTGCCCAGGCGGCGCCATCGCCGAGATAATGCGCCCAGGGGGCGGTCGGGACTTGGATCATGCCGCAGCGGTACGGCTGCGTGCCGCCGATGTCGATGCTGGGCCGCCGCGGCGCTTATTCGATTTGATATCGGACGGGATTCGGGCCAATCAAATGCAGCAGCCGGGCCGGGGCGCGGCCGTTCCGAAGGATTTTCCATGCTCTCCCGCACCTTCCTCACCGCGCACCCGACGCCTCGGCTCAGCGACGATGATCGCGATCGGCTCGAAGCCGCGATCGCGCGCACGGTCGAGTTCGATGCGCGGCAGATCATCGTCCGGGAGAATGAACCGCTGACGCAGTGCACGCTGCTCCTCGCCGGAATCGCCTATCGCTACAAGGACACCGATGAAGGCAAGCGCCAGATATTGGCGCTGCATTATCCGGGCGATTTCGTCGATCTCCACAGCTATCCATTGAAGCGGCTGGAGCACACCGTCTGCACCCTCACCGCAGCGCGCATGGCGATCATCCCCCACGAGGCGGTCCGCCAGCTCACCCAGGCCTCGACGACGCTTACCGAGCTGCTCTGGAAGAGCACGCTCGTCGATGCCGCAATGAACCGCGAATGGCTGACCTCGGTCGGCGCGCGCTCGGGGATCGCGCGCATCGCCCATCTTTTCTGCGAAACCTATGTCCGCCTGCGAACCATCGGCGCGACGCGCGGCTGGACGTTCGACTTTCCGTTGACCCAGATCGATCTCGGCGACGCCACCGGCCTCACCTCGGTGCATACCAACCGGATGCTGCGCAAATTGCGCGAGATCGGTGTTCTCACCTTCCGCAACGGCACGGTCTCGATCGGCGATTGGATGCAATTATGCGAGATCGCCGATTTCGACGACAGCTACCTGTTCCTGCACTGAACGTGGGCGGGGAAGCGAGGAACGCTCACGCAAGGGAGGCGTTGTGGCAGGGACCGCCGGCTGGGCGGATTTGCTGAGGAATTGCATCCATGCTCTGGACCCTCGCCGTCATCCTCCTTGTCCTGTGGCTGCTGGGCCTGTCCTTTCACGTCGCAGGCGGATTCATCCACCTGCTGCTGGTCATCGCGATCATCGTCGGCCTGATCCAGCTGTTCACCGGCCGACGAGCCGTCTGAAACGGCGGGAGCGGCAGCGGCGCTGCCGCTGGCCGTGCCCGCCGCCGGGACCGGCGATCAGGCCGCTTCGGGCGTCCACTGCTTCAGCGCGCCGCTCAGGTCGCCGCGCGCGAAAGCCTCGGCGCGGGCCTTGAGTGCCCGGCCGCTGTCGTCGAACGCGCGCTTCACCCAGCCGCCGCAGAAGCGCATCACATGCACGCCCGTCTCGCCGAGGAAGGCATCGGTGGATTGGTAGCGGCAGCGATCCGGCCCGAGCGGCTCGATCGTCTGATCCCGGCGCGCGGCATAGGGCCACGCCTCCGTCCAATAGGCTTCCCAGGAAAGCCGGCGCTCCGGTTCGAAGGCGCAGACATATTCCACGTTGCTGGCGAGCCGGCCGGGCGCGGTATAGTCGTTGAGCGTCATATAGACGGGATCACCCATTTTCAGCGTCGAGCGCGCGTGGACGCAGAAGGGATTCCATTCGCCGTAGCGATCGAGATCGATCAGGATCGACCAGACCACGGAGGCCGGCGCATCGATCTCGAAGATCTCCGAGCGGACGACATTGGCTTCGTCATAATAGGTCTTCGGATCGTTCATCTCTTCCTCTCTTGCTCGAATGTCGGTCGGCGCCCCGATCAGGCGGCCTGCTCGCTCGGATGGGGCGGCACGTCCTGGGTGCGATGCAGCCCATTGGCCCGCGCCTGATATTCCGCGGCGCGCGCACGGGGATTGTAGAATTGCCGATACCAAGCCCGCGAGCGCGGGAACGGCCCGTCCGTCGGCAGACGCAGGATATGGATGGCGGGCCCCTTGGTGCGCCAGATCGCGAAATCCTGCGAGAAGGCCGCAAGGCCGAGATCATGATAGGAGCGGTTCAGCTCCAGGTCCGCGGGCGAATGCGGCACGCTCTGCCCGCGCGTGATCAGGCCGTGCCAGATCTGGGTGACGCCATCCTCCTTGGGCGTGTGCAGGATGATCTGCACCGCGTCCGTCTCGCCGCTGTAGCGCGCGATGAGGATGCCGGGCCCGGTATACATGGCATCGCTCTCCAGCACGCCGTCCTCGCTGCTGGTCAGCGTCTCATGCCCGCCGCCCGAGCGCTGCCGTGCGGTCACGCCGTCGAAGATATTGTCGAAATAGGCCATGATCTGTCCGTGGATCGGCCCGAAATGCCGCGTGTCGCCGATATTGTCGATGATTTCCTGCGGATGCACCGGGATGGTGCCGAGATCGTCGAAGGTGCAGCGCACCCAATAGGGATCGTCCCATTCGGGAAGCTCGGGCAGCGCATAATCAGGCGCGCCTTCCTCCGGATCGTGCCACGCGAACACGCAGCCGAACCGCTCCTCCACCGGAAAGGACCGCACCTTCGCCGCCGGCGGCATAGGGCCCTTGTAATAAGGGACGTGGTCACAGCGCCCGTCCGGCCCGAAGCGCCAGCCATGATAGGGGCAACGGATCGCATCTCCCTCGATCCGCCGCGCCGCCGCGCCCGAGGTCTGCTCGGCGGCGAGATGCGCCTGCATGTGCGGGCAATAGGCATCCATCAGCACCACGCGGCCGGATTCGCCGCGGTAGATCACCAGATCGCGCCCGAACATCCGGAGCGGCTTCGGCGCGCCCGTCGCCTCGCCCGATGGGGCCACCATGAACCAGCCGCGCGGGAAGGTGAACTCCCCGAGCCCGTAATCCGCCGTCGTCGCCAAGGCCACTCTCCTCTTCGCCCAAGCCTGCCAACCGATGGCGCCCTGCATGTCCCCTCGCTGCGGGACGATCAATCGGCCGCTTTGGCAGCCGATCATATCGTGATAGCAAAGCGATCGACAGATGATCGCCTCCCAGGATTTGCGATGAACCATCCCCGCCTCGGCCCTGCCCCGCTTCTTGCCCAGCTGCGTTCCGAGCTGCGCCGCGCCGGCCTCGGCGGCAAGGCGATCGCCGCCCGGCTCGGCGTCGCCGAACCCACCGTCCGCCGCTGGCTCAAGGGCCGGGGGCTGACCCTCGACCGGCTCGATGCGCTGTGCGCGCTCGCCGGCACCGACATCCGCGATCTCGCCGCTGCCGCGCCCTCGGCCGCCGCCACCCGCTTCACCCTCGCCCAGGAACGCATCCTCGCCGCCGACCGCGCCCTCGCCTTTCTCTTCTTCGCGATCCTCAACGGCTGGCAGCCGGAGGCGTTCGAGCGGGCGTTCGGCATGCCTCACGATCGCGTCGCCACCTGTCTCGAACGGCTCGACCGCCTGGGCCTGATCGCCATTGGCGCAGGCGGCCGGGTGCGTGCGCTGACCGACCGTGCCGTCTCTTGGCGCCGCGGGGGCCCGCTCGCCATGGCGTTCGACCGCACCGTCAAGCATCTCTTCCTGACCATGGATTATGGCGCCGAGGACGCCCGCTACGTCGCCGACATGGTCCGCCTCGGCGAAGCCGGCCGCGCCCGCGTCCAGCAGCTGTTCGAAGCCCTGCGCCTCGAAATCCACGCCGTCGCCGATCAGGAACGCGCCGTTCCTTCTGAGCCCGCCGACTGGACCGCGATCTTCCTGCTCGTGCGCCCGCTCGACATGGCTGAGGTCGGCCGGGGCATGGCGTAGCCGGCGCGGCAGGCCGCGCGTCCGATCGTCAGGCGGCCGGGAGGGCGGCCGCGTTCTTCCCGCATTGCCGGCCGAAGAAGGTGGATTCGCCGATGCAGGTGCCGGTGGAATAGCCCATCGAATCATAGGCCAGATTGGATGCGCAGGCGCCGGCCGCGTAGAGGCCCGCGATCGGCGTGCCGTCCGCGCGGAGCACCTCGCCCTTCGCCGACGTCTTGAGCCCGCCCAGCGTGAAGCCGAGGATCGGCGTGCTGCCGATCGAGCAATCGATCGCGGCATAAGGCGGCTCGGTGAGCGGCTGCACCCATTTGGCGAGCTTGTGGAACTCCGGATCCTCGCCCTTGGCCGCGTGCGCGT
>Ga0180222_1002749_pt1 | contig 13166 bp, 10 predicted proteins | sample eDN5th37CKraftOP_FD_151336 | JGI IMG/M metagenome (GOLD analysis project Ga0180222, IMG submission 151336) | Enriched Organic Plus compost microbial communities from Emeryville, California, USA - eDNA 5th pass 37_C Kraft OP (version 2) (version 2) ... | reverse complement strand
CGAGACGTATCTTTCGCCGCTGGTCAATCCGCCCGCAGAAGCGATCGCCCTCGATGGCGCCCGGCGCGTATGGCGCTTTATCGAGCGCGCGGTGAAGGACGGCGCCGATCGTGAGGCGCGCTGGGAAATGATGATGGCGGCGCTGGAAGGTGGACTCACGTTCCAGAAGGGGCTCGGCGCGGTGCATTCGCTCTCTCACGCGGCGGGCGCGTTGCGCGCGCCGACGCTGCATCATGGCATGCTGAACGGCGTCCTGCTTCCTCACGTCCTGCGCTTCAACGATGGCTATGTGGGCGAAAAATACGCTGTCCTGCTGGATCTGTTCTCGCTGGACAAAGACGCTGATCTCGCCGGGGCCGTGGAAGGATTGCTGAAGAGACTGAATCTGCCGGTGACGCTCGGTGAGATGGGCTTCCGGCAGGAACACATCGCCGGGACGGTGACGCGCGCAATGGCAGACCATTCCAACGCCACCACGCCGCGCCGGCCCTCTGCCGAAGATTTCGAGACGCTGCTGCGCGCCGCGCTTTAGCTCCCCCCGGCGCGCACTTCCGCGACATCTCGTTTCGCGCCGAACAAATTCGGAAGCACTTCCTGCCGCGCAGCGAGCGCGCAACCTCAGCGGCGGGTTCGCGCTGCTGCAATGCCATCTTTCGCCCAGTCCACACCGGAAGGCCTCGCACGCTTAGCGGGGCGTTGACATCGCGTTATTTCGATTAGCAGAATGGCATTCCAAAATCGGGCTTGAAACGGTCCGGGCTCGCGACGGCGCTTTGCCGGGCGAAGACAACAATGGGAGGAAAAAACCATGGCGCCGGTGACGCCCAGGCTCGAATTTGTATTCCGGATCAAGATGATGCTCGGTATCCGGCAGAAGTTCGGTCCGTTGCCGCAGGGCAGCATCCGCGGCTTCGTTTCCGCTGCCGGCGGCACGGTGGAAGGCCCGCGACTCAACGGGCGCGTGGTGCCGAACAGCGGCGGCGATTGGGCGCTGTATCGCGGGGATTACACCGTCGGCTTCGATGCCCGTTACATGCTGGAAGCCGACGACGGCACGCCGATCTACATGATGAATCGCGGCTTCCGCCATGCGCCGCCCGACGTCGCAGCGCGCCAGGAGGCGCTGGAGCCGGTCGATCCATCGGAATACTACATGCGCATTGCACCCACCTTCGAAACCCCGGTGGGCAAACATGACTGGCTGACCCGCACCATCATCGTCGGCTCGGCGGAGCGGCACGCCGATCATTCGATCTTCGATTATTACGCGGTGCTTTAGGCGAACAATTCACGCAAATCGGCGACCGTCTCGATCTGATCGAAGCGCCGGGCGACCTCGCTCGCGGAGGCCGCATCCATCGGATGTCGTGCAACCGCGAGGCAATTCTCGAACTTGCGCCGCATCGCGTTGTCATCCATCGGATTGTTCGGATGTCCGAGCGGGTCGATGACCTCGCGTGTTGCGCTGCTCGCGTCGTCGAATGTCAGCGTCAGCGCGCCACGCGTGGACTGATCCGAAATCCAGGCTGGATTGATTTCGTGGCGGACCTTGTCCGCCAGTGCATGCAGATTCGGATCCGCCAGTCTCTCATCCGAGAAGTCCTGCAGCGTCACATCGCCTCGACCGAGCGCCACCGCGACCGTGAACGGAATGGAGAATTTCGCGTCGATGGCCGTTTTCGGCCGGCGCTTCTGCTCTGCCGGCTCACACAACACCGCAAAGAACGGACTGACCGTGACATCGATCCGCTTGACCCGACTGATGTCGACCTTCCGCTCGCGGACAAGCGAAAGCGCCGCCTCGACAAAGGCATGCGTGCCACGGCAGGACGGCCACGGCTTGAAGCTCACCTTGCTGCCTTCGTAGTCTTCACCAAGTCCATGCAGCATGCGCGAAGCGCCGAACCTGCCGCGCGCGAAGTTCGCATAAAGGCCGCCCGGCCCTTCGATCGGACGATCGAAAGCCTGCAATCCGCGCTGCGCCAGCAACGCAGCCGTCACGCCGGCGCGGGCGCTGAAGCCATCGCGCACAGCACGCAGGTGCGATGGGGGATAAGCGACCAAGGCGTCGCTGAACACCGCCTGACACGATGCAAGTGCGAAGCTCTGCACGATCTCGGGTTCGGACAGCTTGAGGAGGCGCGCGGCCGCCGCCGCCGCCCCATAGGCGCTCAGCATGGGGATGAAATAGAAGCCGCGTTTCTCCGCGCTTTCGGTGAGACCCAGCGCGAGCCGGCACGAGAGATCGGCGCCGATCGCCACCGCATCGAGAAATTCCCGCCCGCTCACCCCGCCGACGAATTGCGCGATTGCGAGCGCGGCGGGCACGACAGCGGCATGCGGATGCACGAGCGTCGCATCATGCGTGTCCTCAAAGTCGAGCGCATGCGCCATCGCACCATTGGCGAAAGCCGCCGTGATCGGCGACGTGCGGACATCATGGCCCAGCACGGCGCAGGGTCCGGCTTCGCCGCTCTCCTTCGCCAGCGCGACAAACGCATCGCAACCGTCACCGAGACCGCTTGCGGCTGCCATGACGCCGATCGCATCGATCACGGCGCGTCGTGTCACCGTGCGCACGGCGTCAGGCACGCTCGCCGAACGGACATGGCGAGCAAGGATCGCGGACACTTCTGGCACGGCATTCATGACGTTTCCTGACGCTCTACCGCTTATTGCACTGCGGTCTTCCGGCGTTTCTTGCGCGCAAAGTAGCAAGCCGATATTGTACCATCCAGTGATATGCCATTCCGATAAACGAAATAAGGCATGACGGGAGGAAGGCTTACCCAAGGACTGCGCCGCGCGGCGCAGGTCAAGCCTGCGGGCATCGCCGCGATTGACGGCGCGCATCGCTATTCCTGGAGCGAAGTTCACGCGCGCGTCGCCCGCGCTGCCCAGGTCTTGCGCAGCGGCGGCCTGTCGCAGGGCGGCCGGGTCGCCATCCTCGCGCTCAACAGCCACCGCTATTTCGAGATCTACTATGCAATCCCCTGGGCGGGCGGCGCGATCGTGCCGCTCAACACGCGTCTCGCGCTGCCGGAGATGCAATACATCCTCGAGGATTCCGGCGCCGAAATCCTGATCGTCGACGACAATTTCCTTGAGGTGGCGCGCGCCATTCGCGAGCGCGTGCCCGCGCTCCGCATGCTGCTGCATATTTCGGACAACCCGGCGCCGGACGGCTTCGTGGGCTACGAAGCGGCACTCGCAAAATCCGAACCGGCCGCCGACGCGGATCGTCACGGCAAGGACCTCGCCGGGATCTTTTATACCGGCGGCAGTACCGGAAAGGCGAAGGGGGTCATGCTGAGCCATGACAACCTCGTCACCAACGCGGTGAACGGCTGCTACATGATCGGCTACGACCCGAGCAGCGTTTATCTGCACGCGGCCCCGATGTGCTACCTCACCGACGGCATGTCGACGCTGTCGATCACCATGGCGGCGGGCACGCATGTCTTCATCCCGCGCTTTGAAGTCGAGACCTGCCTCAATGCCATGACCGAGCATCGCGTCACGAATATCGCGCTGGTGCCGACCATGATCGGTATGATCGTGAATTCGCCCGGCATCGAGAAACGCGACCTGTCGCATCTGCGGCAATTCATGTTCGGCTCCTCGCCGATCACCGAAGGCACCCTGAAGCGCGCGGTCGAACTCTGGCCGAACATGAAATTCCTGCATGGCTGGGGCATGACGGAGCTTTCCCCGATCGGCAGCATGTTGCCGCACCACCTGCGCCTGCCGCAGGCTGCCGGCGACCGGCTGAAATCCTGCGGCGTTGCGCCGCCAAACGTCGAGGTCATCATTGCCGACGAGGACGGGCGGGAAGTGCCTCGCGGGACGATCGGCGAAATCCTGGTGCGCGGCCCGATCGTGATGCAAGGCTACTGGAACAAGCCCGAGGAAACCGCAAAGGCCTTGCGCGGCGGCTGGCTGCATACCGGCGACGCCGCGATCATGGACGAGGAAGGCCTGATCTATATCGTCGACCGGCTGAAGGACATGATCATCAGCGGTGGCGAGAATATCTATTCCACCGAAGTCGAGAATGCGATTTCAGTGATGCCGGAGGTCGCCGAGGTTTCGGTCATCGGCATTCCGGATCCGAAATGGGGCGAAGCCGTGCACGCCATCGTGGTGCCCCGCAATGGCGCCGCGCTGACGCCGGAAGCGGTACAGACGCATTGCCGCAACCTGATTGCGGGATACAAATGCCCGCGCAGCGTCGAGCTTCGCAGTGAGCCCCTGCCCGTCTCCGCGGCCGGCAAGATCCAGAAGAACGTGTTGCGCGAGCCCTATTGGCGCGAGAAGGACAAGCGGGTGAACTAAGCGCATCGTCAGTCAACGCCGCGGATCAAAAACGACGCAAGCCGCGGCCGGAACATGGGAGGTCACGATGTCCGATAGCCAAATCGCGCCGCCCGCCCGCGTCGGCTTTTTCGGCCTGGGCGCCATGGGCTGCGGCATGGCAGTCAATCTGGTGAAAGCCGGCTTCACCGTATCCGCGTACGATCCGTCGGCAGAAGCACGCGCAAACTTCGAGAGCCGCAGCGGCGCGAAAGCCGTTTCTACCGCGCGTGAAGCCTGCGAGAACCAGGACGCCATCGTGACGATGCTGGGCGATGGCAAGGTGGTGCGCGCCGCCCTGTTCGGCGGCGACGCCCCCATCGCGGCGGCGAAAGAAGGCACGCTGGTGATCGACTGCTCGTCGTCATCGCCGCCCGATACCATTGCGCTCGGCAAGGAGCTGGCGCAACGCGGTATCGGGCTCATCGATTCCCCCGTCTCGGGCGCGCAGAAGGGCGCCGATGAGGGCACGCTGACTCTGATGGTCGGCGGCGATGCGGCGCTCGCACACCGTGCGGACAAGATCCTGCACGCGATGGGCAAGTCGATCTTCCATACCGGGCCGCTTGGCGCCGGCCATGCGATGAAAACCATCAACAATTATGTTGCCGCGCTCAATCTGGTTTCGGCGCTGCAAGGTCTCCTGGTCGGGAAGAAATACGGGCTCGACCCGGAGCAGATGGTGGACATCATCAACGCGTCCTACGGCCGCAACGCCGCGACCGAGTTCGTGCTGAAGCAGCAGGTCACCTCCGGCAAGTTCGCCGCGAATTTCAAGATGTGGCTGATGGCAAAGGATGCGCGGGTGATGGCCGAGACCGCACGGCATGTCGGCTATTCGGCGCCGCTGCCGCAGGACCTGACGGACTGGCTTTCGGACGCGGAGAGGATGCTCGGCCGCGACGTCGATTTCACCAACATGTACAAATATTTCGATACGTTCTGGGAGGAGAGCGCGACGTCGTAGTGCTTGCCGCGCCCTTTACCTGCCCCTGAACACCGGCTTTCTTCGCTCGCGAAACGCCGCAAGCCCCTCCTGCCCGTCGGGCCCCCGCGTCACTTCCTTCTGGTAGCGCGCTTCCAGCGCCAGCACGTCATTGAAGCTGCGATCCTCGGACAGGATGTCCTTGGTCGCGCGGAAAGCCGCGGTCGGGCCGCTTGCGATCAGGTTGGCCAGTTCGGCCGTCCGCTCGGACAATTTGTCCGCCGGCACCGCCTCGTTGATCAGTCCGATCGCGGCGGCCTCGCGTCCACTCAGCATTCGCCCGGTGAAAACCAGTTCGGCTGCACGATGCCGTCCGAGCCTGTGTTGAAAGAAATAATGCCCGCCCGAATCGAGAACCGCGCCGATGCGCCGGAACGGACTGCCGAAGATCGCATCGTCCGATGCAATGGTCATGTCGCACGCGAGCGCCAGCCCAAGGCCAAAACCAAGCGCAGGGCCGCGCACCGCCGATAGTGTCGGGGCTGGAAGCGCATAAAGCCGTTGCAGGATGGGCCCGATCCGATTGAGCAGAATCTCGTGCGCATCTTCGCCTTCCGGATTGATCTCGCGTACATCGCGGCCGGAACAGAAGCTGTCGCCCGCCCCGCGGATCACCAGACAGCGCGCATCCCGCACGCGCTCGCTCGCGAGCATTTCGCCGAGGGCTTCCATCTCGGTCAGTTTGAGGCTGTTCTTCGTCTGCGGGCGGTCGATTTCGAGCACCAGGACCGGGCCCTCGTCGATCAGCCGGAATGCGTCGCTCATCGTCGCGCCCTCCGTGCCGGCGTCGCTGCGGAGGCTGTTTCGTCAGCCGGCTCGTAATAGCCCAGCGCCTTGCTCAGTTCGTTGGCCTTGCCGATCACCAGGTTGGCCAGCTGCTTGTGCATCGCCGGCTTGTAACGCATCATCGGCATGGTGATGCCGAGTGATCCCATTACGTTGCCGTCGGCATCGAACACGACTCGCGCAAAGCCGATCGCCTCCGGGAAAATCTCTCCTTCTGCCGAGGCATAACCGCGCTCGCGGATGTCCTGCAGCGCCGCGCGCATATCCTTCAGTGTCGGCGGCGGATTGCCGGCCGGCGACGGCCCTGCTTCGGCGACCGCCTTCGCGACCACGTCGTCCGGCAGATATGCCAGCATGCACCGCCCGACTGCGCCCCAGGCCACCTTCTGTTCCATCAATGGTTCGAAGTGATAGCCGAGCGGATGCGGCGAGCGCGCCACCACAGTTCCAACGAAGCGGCGCGAGGCCGGCAGATACATCGCGAAATAGCAGGTCTCGTGGCAGGCATCGCGCAGAGCCTCGAGGATCGGCCGCGCGATTTCATCGATGTCGATCTGTCGCGTGATGAGCGAGGAAATGCGGAACAATTCGCGCCCCGCGCGATAGCGCTGCGTGGTAGCGCGCTGCTCGATCAACCCTTGCGTCATCAGAAGCTTGAGCAGGCGATGTACGGTGCTCGGCGGCAGGGACAGGCGCTGCGCAAATTCCTTGACCGAAATCTCTCCGCCCATCTCGGCGACGCATTGCAAGAGGCGCACAACGCGGACCACCGTGCTGGTTGCTTCTTCCGACACTTTACTGTCCTTTTTGGTGCACGCTGAAAGCCGGTCGTCGCTTGTCAGACCCGCCATCGGCCTCTATCCTACTGAGTGGAAGAGCATTCCGCTAGAAGGAATGACACCGGATGGGAGGAAATGACTGAGCGTCGGCACACACCTGCCGCCGCGGTCGCCCGGGACGCACTCGGCTCGCCGACGATCGGCGAGGCAGTCGTAGCCGGCGAACGTGGGCCTGCGTCTGCGGCGTCCGCTCAACCGCTCCTGAGCGTCGACGACCTTCACGTCAACTTCGCGACCGATATCGTGACGGTGCGCGCGGTCGAAGGCTTCAGCCTGCAGGTCAGCCCCGGCGAGATTGTCGCACTGGTCGGTGAATCCGGCTCCGGCAAATCGGTCTCCGCCCATTCCATCATGCGACTGTTGCCCCGCACCGGACGGATTCCGCGCGGGCGCATCATGTTCGAGGGGCGCGACCTCCTTGCGCTGCCTGAAGAGCAGATGCGCGACGTGCGCGGGCGCGAAATCGCGATGATCTTTCAGGAGCCGATGACCTCTCTCAATCCGGTCCTGCCGATCGGGCTGCAGATCATCGAGCCGCTGCAATTCCATCTCGGAATGACTGCGCAGCAAGCCAATGCGCGCGCCGCCGAATTGCTGAGGCTGGTCGGCATTTCCGATCCCGAGCAGCGCCTGAAGCAATATCCCCATCAGTTCTCCGGCGGCATGCGACAGCGCGTCATGATCGCAATCGGACTGGCCTGCAATCCCAAGCTGATCATCGCCGACGAACCGACGACGGCGCTCGACGTCACGATCCAGGCGCAGATCCTCGAACTGATGAAATCGCTGTCGCGCGATCTCGGCATCGCGCTGATCATCATCACGCACAATCTCGGGATCGTGGCCCGGTATGCGCATCGTGTGGTGGTGATGTATTCCGGCCGCGTGGTCGAACAAGGCGATGCGGACGCGATGTTTCATCGCCCGCGCCATCCCTACACGATGGGCCTGCTACGTTCGGTGCCGCGTCTCGACCGCCCGCGCACCGGACAGCTCGAAACCATCGAAGGCCTGCCGCCCTCTGCCGCCGATCAATTGCCCGGATGCCGCTTCGCGCCGCGCTGCCCCTTCCATTTGCCGGCCTGCGATACGCCGCCACCGCTTGCCCCGACTGACACCGGAGGACTGTCGGCCTGCATTCGCATGCAGGACATCGCAGCGGGGAAGCTCGCCTGGAAAAGGGCCGATGCTGCGACATGGAGCGACACGCCCGAGGAGACACAACAGCCTGTCATCTCGGTTCGCGGCCTGACCAAGCATTTCCCGGTCAAGACCGGACTTCTCGCGCGCACCCACCAGGTGCGTGCCGTAGAGGATGTCAACTTCGCGGTCGGTCCGGGCGAGACGCTCGGTCTCGTCGGCGAATCCGGATGCGGCAAGAGCACGGTCGGGCGACTGATCCTGCGGCTGGAGAACCCGACCATGGGTTCGATTGAATTCGGAGGCCGTAACCTCGCGGACATGAGCCGCGCCGAACTGAAGGCGATGCGGCGAAAGATCCAGGCCGTGTTCCAGGACCCCTATTCCTCGCTCAATCCGCGGATGACGACCGGGCAAATCATCGCCGAACCCCTGAAAGTCTACGGGATTTCGTCGAGCGACGCCGCGGCGCGGGAACGGGTCACAAGTCTGCTCAGCGAAGTCGGCCTGCGGCCCGAAACCGCGGAGCGCTATCCGCATCAGCTCTCCGGCGGACAGCGCCAGCGCGTCGGCATCGCGCGGGCGCTCGCGATCGAACCGGAATTCATCGTGTGCGACGAGGCGGTGTCCGCACTCGACGTCTCGATCCAGGGGCAGATCGTCAATCTCCTGGAATCGCTGCAGCGAAAGCGCGGCCTCTCCTATCTCTTTATCGCGCATGATCTCGCCGTGGTCCGGCACATTTCCTCGCGTATCGTCGTGATGTATCTCGGTCGTGTCATGGAAACGGCCGACCGCGACGAACTCTGCGAGCGCCCGCTGCATCCCTACACAAAGCTGCTGCTGGACGCGGCGCCGATCCCCGACCCGAAGGTCGAAAAGGAGCGCGCGCCGCGGCTCATCAAGGGCGAATTGCCAAGCCCCCTCGCGCCGCCCACGGGCTGCGTGTTCCACACCCGATGTCCGATCGCCACCGCCGAATGCCGTGCGGACATCCCCGCTTTACGTGAGATCCGTCCCGGCCACACCGTGGCCTGCATCAAGGTCTGAACAGGGAGTTGCGCGCATGTTTCGCTACGTCGCCAACCGCCTGCTGCTGGCGATCCCGACGCTGATCGGCGTCGCGGTCATCACCTTCTTCGTGCTCCGCGTGCTTCCGGGCGACATCGTCGAAGCGAAACTTCGCGGCGACGGCACGACGGTGACCGCCGATGTCATCGAGCGCGAGCGGGCGCGCCTCGGTCTCGACAAGCCACGCTCCGAGCAATTCGTCGACTGGATGAAAGGGCTCGCGCGGCTCGATCTCGGCAATTCGATGTGGACCGGGCGCCCGGTGATCGAGGAAGTCGGCGCGCGTTTCGAAATCACGTTCCAGATTGCGCTGATGGCGACGCTGATCGGTTGCTTCATCGCAATCCCGCTTGGCACATTGGCGGCGCTTCATCGCGGCACCTGGATCGACACCGCGGTGCGCGTCTTCGCGGTGGCAGGGCTTGCTGTCCCGAGCTTCTGGCTCGGCATGCTCATCATCCTCGCCATGTTATGGAGCATCGGCACGCTACCTCCGCTGACTTTCACCCCGATCTGGCAGAACCCCGCAGCCAATCTCTGGCAACTGATCTGGCCTGCCCTCGCCGTCGGCTATCGCTTCGCGGCGGTGCTGACCCGGATCGTGCGTTCGTCCCTTCTCGAGGTGCTGGGCGAGGACTACATCCGGACCGCACGCGCCAAGGGCGTTATCGAATCCGTCATCGTGCGCCGACACGCGCTGCGCAACGCACTTCTCCCAGCGGTCACCGTGATCGGTCTCGAATTCGCATTCCTCCTCGGCGGCCTTGTCGTCACCGAGCAGGTGTTCAGCCTGAACGGTCTCGGCAAGCTGTTCGTGCAGAGCGTGGCGCGGCACGACTTCACCCTGATCCAGGGCATGGTGATGCTGTTCGCGACCTTCTATATCGTCACCAATCTCGTGATCGACCTCGTCTATGCGGCGCTCGATCCGCGCGTCCGGTACCAGTGAGGACGCCATGACCGACACCACGCTCCGTCCCGCAAAGCGTTCGTCCTGGCTGCGCAATCCTGTTGTCGATTTCTGCATCAAGCAGCCGGCCGGCATGGTCGCCTTGCTGGTGCTGCTGGTGATGATGTTCGCGGGCGTCTTTGCGGAATACATCGCGCCTTATGACCCGGTGCGGAACAATCTCGCCAGCATGCTGCAACCGCCAAGCTGGAAGCATCTGCTCGGCACCGACCCGTTTGGCCGCGACATCCTCTCGCGCATCATCTACGGCGCCCGCACCGCCCTGATCATCGGCCTGTCATCGGCGTTTGTCGGCTGTACCATCGGCGCGATCATCGGCGCGGCCTCGGCCTATTTCGGCGGGAAGATCGACAACGCGATCCAGCGCTGCATCGACCTGATGCTGTCCTTTCCGCTGATCGTGCTCGCACTCGTGGTGGTCGCCGTGCTCGGCCGCTGGCTGGTCTTCGGGATCGATATCAACCTGATCCTGGCGATCGCCATCCCGATCATCCCACAGGTCGCGCGCGTGATCCGATCCTCAGCGCTCGTGATCCGCAATCTGCCCTATGTCGATGCGGCCCGGATTGCCGGCTATTCCAATACGCGCATCGTGCTGCGGCACATGATCCCGAACCTGATGGCGCCGTATCTGATCATGCTGACGGCGTATATCGCGCAGGCGATCCTGCTGGAGGCCGTTCTATCGTTCCTTGGCCTCGGCGTCGCCGAGCCGGTGCCGGCCTGGGGCCTGATGCTGTCGGGCAGTGCCTCGGACTTCTTCGAGGAAGCACCGTGGATCGTGATCTTCCCGGGTCTCGCCATCAGCCTCGCGGTCTTCGCATTCAATTTGCTGGGCGACGCCCTGCGCGACTGGCTCGACCCGAAATTCAAGTCCTAGGATACCGACACCCTCGCATCCTCGCGGATCATCGCAGCACCCTTCTCGCCGATCATGATCGTCGGCGCATTGGTGTTGCCGGTCGTGATCCTCGGCATGATCGAGGCATCGATCACGCGAAGGCCTCCGATGCCGTGCACACGCAGGCGCGGATCGACCACCGCCTGCGGATCGATGCCCATCCGGCACGTTCCGACCGGATGAAAGACCGTGGACGTGTGCATGCGCGCGAACTCCGTCAGCGCCGCATCGTCCTGTGCCTCCAGTCCCGGCACGGTTTCCGCCGCCACCGCATCGGCAATGGCCGGCTGCGCGAAAATGCGACGCGCGAGGCGGATGCCGGCGAGCGTCACCTCCATATCTTCCGGCGCCGAAAAATAATTCGGCCGGATCTCCGGTGGACGCTTCGGATCAGGTGAGATGGCCATGATGGTGCCCCGGCTTTCCGGGTTCACCGCGCACACGGCCGCGGTCATGCCGGGTTCACGCTCCAGTTCGCCGAAGCGGCTGCGATCGTAACTCCCCGGCGTGAACAGGATCTGCAGGTCCGGACTGATCCGGCCCTCACGCATGCGCGCGAATACGCTCGCGGTCGAAACGCCGAAGGTCAGCGCACCCGTCCCGGACAGGCACCAGCGCGCGATCTCCCGGAGCAGCAGCGCGCCGCGGCGCAGTTGGTTGACCGAAACTTCCCCCTTCACGCGATACGCCAGCAACGCCGCAAGGTGATCGATCAGGTTCGAGCCGACGCCGGGAAGATCGTGCACCACCGGCACGCCGATCGCCTGCAGATGCGCGGCGGGGCCAATGCCGGACAATTGCAGGAGCTGCGGCGAATTGACGGCGCCGCCGCACAGGATGACTTCGCGCTTCGCCCGCACCTGATGCACCGCGCCGCCGCGCTCATACTCGACGCCCACAGCACACTTCCCGTCGAACAGGATGCGCCGCGCCAGGGCAGCAGTCTCGACATGCAGGTTGGGACGCCGCCGCGCGGGCCGCAGGAAGGCACGCGCCGTGGATTGGCGGATGCGCCGGTTGCGGCTCATCTGCGAATAGCCGACGCCTTCCGGCTGCGATCCGTTGTGATCGGGCGTGAATGGCACGCCAGCCTGCACCGCGGCTTTCACGAAGCGATGGGTGAGCGGAAGGATGGTGCGATAGTCCTCGACCGCCATCTCGCCATCGCGGCCGCGATATTCGTCCTCGCCGCCGATCCGCCGCTCCGACTTGCGGAAGAACGGCAGCACATCGGCCGCGCTCCAGCCGGTGCAACCCATCTGCGCCCAGCCGTCATAATCGGCGGGATGGCCGCGCAGATATAGCATGCCGTTGATGGCGCTCGATCCGCCCAGCACCTTGCCGCGGGGCCAGAAGAGGGAACGATTGCCGATGCCAGGCTCCGGCGCCGCAGTGTAATTCCAGTTCACCACCGGATGCCGCAGCAGCGTCACCATTCCTCCCGGGATATGGATCATCGGCCGCCAGTCGGTCGGCCCTGCTTCCAGCAACAGCACGCGGTAGCCGTCTTCCGACAGCCGCGCGGCGACGACACAGCCCGCCGAGCCTGCGCCGATGACGATGAAATCAGCTTCGGCAATGCTCATAGCCTGACCCAAATAAAAAGGCGGGGCCCTGCGGCCCCGCCTGAAGCATCTTGCTCGTTACCTGTCGAACCACACGTCCGACATGTCGAGATTGAGCACGGTCGTCGGTGCAAGCTTCCAGCCCTTGAACTCCTTCACCGCCGCCGTCGCGCGGTTGTTGCCAAACAGCGGGATGTTGTAGCCCTGCTCCACCAGCCGCTCGAGGAATTCCCGCACGACCTTCTTGCGCTCGGCCGGATCGGTGATGTCCGCCTGCTTGTTGAACAGCTCGACCAGCGTCTTGTCGTCGGCGCCGGAATAGTTGTTCGGACTGCCGGGGATGAACTTCACCAGCACTTCGTTCGGATCGACGCTTACGGTATTGTTGAAGTCGATGGCGACATCGTAATTGCCGCTGGTCAACGCCGCGAAGTAAGGCGGTGTCTCGGCCGAGATCTGATCGACCTCGATGCCGATCTGGCGCCACTGGTCCATGATGTAGATGCCGAGCGGCTGCCAGGGCAGCCGGACGTTGCGGTTCAGCAGCGTCAGCTTC